>Ga0302325_10031204_pt1 | contig 10965 bp, 11 predicted proteins | sample Palsa_T0_2_FD_201948 | JGI IMG/M metagenome (GOLD analysis project Ga0302325, IMG submission 201948) | Peat permafrost microbial communities from Stordalen Mire near Abisko, Sweden - Palsa_T0_2 | ecosystem: Environmental > Terrestrial > Soil > Palsa > Peat permafrost | place: Sweden: Abisko... | reverse complement strand
TGCGATCCCCAGGCCAACGCTACCTCCGGTCTGGGAATTCAGCGCGACGACAATCGCAACTCCGTCTACGACGTACTGATGGGCGACGCAACTGCCGCAGAGGTTTTGCTGCCGACAGCGATCGACAACCTCACTTTGCTGCCCGGCAGCAAGAATCTGACTGGCGCCAATATCGAACTGGCCAACGCGGAAGATCGCGCTCTGCGCCTGCGTAATGCGCTCGAAACGGTCCAGAAAAATTACGACCTAGTGATTCTCGATTGTCCGCCGGCGCTCGACCTTTTGACCCTGAATTCACTGGCCGCCGCCGATAGTCTGATCGTTCCGATGCAGGCTGAATATTTTGCGCTGGAGGGGATTTCCGAGCTGGTTTCAAACTTGGAGCGGGTGCGCGCATCGGTCAATCCGAAGCTGATTATTGAAGGCGTTCTGCTGACGATGTACGACGACCGGACCAATCTGGCGCAGCAGGTAACGGAGACTTTGCGCGAGTACTTCAAGGACCGGCTTTTCAAGACGGTGATTCCGCGCAATATTCGGCTGGCGGAGGCGCCGAGCCATGGGAAACCGGTAGCGCTTTACGATGCCCGGTCGCGTGGGACGGAAGCGTATTTTGAGCTGGCGGCGGAATTCCTGGAGCGCAACAAGATTCCGAATCCCAGAGCGGATGCGCGCAAGAAGGCGATTGCTGAGGCTGAGGCGATTGGAAAAAGCACCAAGACGGTCAAGTTTTGGCCGTACGGGTGAGATTTGCGAATGTTCCACGTGGAACATTCGGGGGTTCGCCGGGGATTTTCGGAGCTTTGGACTGGATCGGGGTGATCCGGGGCCGGGTTTAGCTTACCGCAAAGATGCGAAATTCGACGCAAATGTTCCACGTGGAACATTTGAAGGTTTTTGAGATTTTTGAAATTGAGGACTGGATTTATGGCGATTGGACAGGTTGGGAATGTAGACAAACGGCGGGCTTTGGGGAAGGGATTGGATTCGCTTTTGCCGCGGGTAACGGCTGCTGCGCCGGCACCGCCGCCGGCTGCCGCAGTGCTTGAGGGTGAGGCTGGAAAGCCGCTGGAGATCAAGGTTGAGGAGATCGACCGGAATCCGTACCAGACGCGGACGAACTTCGACGAGAAGCTGATTGCGGAGCTGGCGGAGTCGATTGCGGCGAATGGGGTGGTGCAGCCGATCCTGGTGCGGAGTTTGCCGAATGGGCGCTACCAGTTGATTGCCGGAGAGCGGCGCTGGCTGGCCTCGCAGAAGGCCGGGAAGGCGACGATTCCGGCGATTGTGCGGCAGGTTTCGGATTTGCAGGCGATGGAGATCACCATTGTCGAAAACCTGCAGAGGGCCGATCTCAATCCGATCGAACAGGCGCGGGCGTATGAGCGGCTGGGCAGGGAGTTTGCCATGACGCAGGAGCAGATGGCGTACCGGACGGGCAAGGACCGGGCGACGGTGGGGAACTTTCTCAGACTGCTCAAATTACCTGAGAGTGTGCAGACGAAGATTTCTACTGGGGTGCTGAGTTTCGGTCATGCGAAGGTTTTGATGACGCTGGAACATGCCGAGGAGGTTGAAAAGGCGGTGCAGCAGATTCTTGCACTTTCGCTTTCTGTTCGCTCTTCGGAGGCGGTGGTTGAGAACATACGCTTCCCTGGATTGGCGGAGGGGCGGGCGGCCAAGGCGGAGAAGGCGCAGAAGAAGACGGTCGATCCGAATGTGAAGGCGGCGCAGGAGAAGCTGCAGCGGGCGCTGGGTTTGCGGGTGAGGATTGAGGACAATCGGGGGCGCGGGCGGGTGATTATCGAGTATGCGCGGCTGGAGGATTTCGATGCTTTGATGGAGGAGATTTGTGGGGAGGATTGAAGGACAGGGAATAGGGATGAGTGGTCAGTGGTCAGTGGTTAGTGGTTAGTGTGGGTGTGAAGTATGCAAGGGGATTAGCGCTTTGCGCGAGTTGGATGGCGTTTTTGAGTCCCGTCACTCGACGAGGTTTGTTTGGATGAAACATAGGCTGTTGATTTTTGTGGTTCCCACCTAGCGACAAAAACAAGTGCGTCGCGAGGGTGGGGCACCCGGAGGATTGTTTGGCTCGGGTTGCCGGGGATGAATCCCCGGCCTACCCGGTTTTCGGCGCGCACAGCGTGGCTTTCGGCGGCTTATTCAAGTTCATCAAGACCAACAGCATCCTGATCAACAACTTCATCTTTGTGGGTGTTGGCCTGCAGGGTTCGGCGCTTGGGAGCGGGCTGACCACTTCTGGCAATGAACCTTCCCTCCGGCCCGGAGATATCAATCAGGGCCCTAATTCGGCTGCTCACGGATGCCGATGCGAACCAGGTTATCAATGTTCCGGATTACACGGGTAAATCGAACCAGACGATGGTCCAAGCGTTTGCCGGCCTGACTACCGACCTGCGGCAGGCGGAGCGTTGCGGCCAGAGCCATGGTTTGAGGATGTTCTGTTTCCCTATGGCCAGAACGCCCGATTTGGCAACAATACCAATCTGGTGGCGGACATGGTCGGCCAGTTCGGCTACCAGGGCGACATCTCCGGTAGTGTCCTAATTTGAAATCCACAGGTATTTGCACAGGGTATGGCGTTTGTCGTGCCGATGTCGTTTTTGCCCACGCAAAACCACCTTGGTTAGAACGCCTTCCAGTATTATGTCGGCAAGAGGGGCGGCGAGTATGGGACGAGCGAGTGAATTGGCGGCAGAGCTGAGAGCGAGAGAGTCTGAAAATGCGGCGGCTGGAAAAGCGGCGTTGGATGTTTATTCCGTAATCTCGGATCACGCAGACGATTTGTGGGAAGTGTTCGTAGCCGGTACAGTGAACGGAATCGAAGAATTTGCGGGCGCGTGGCAAGCAGCCAAGAATAGCTGTCTGTCGGCAAAGCGCTTGAACGCCAATAGCCTCATCATCAGTACGATTATAGTTCCTCGCCTGAAACTGGACATTCTTTACATTCCGAAACGTTGCATCTCCTATCGAACAACGGAGCAATTTACAGCTTGTGCCTTGCCTGAAGTGGGAAGTTCTGGAGAATTTAGGTTTACGGCTGATCGACAAATGCAGCCATATTTTACCGATGGCAAACGATACCTTGTACCGCAAGAGGCAGCCGATATTTTGATTGATCTCGTGGGGGATTTCTTCAAGAAGGCGCAAGCGCTCCCGTCGATTTTGTCTTAGGATACAGCGGTTCACTTTTTGGTTCCGGTCGCCGACTTTGGCTTTTGCTCGGCGTTGTTCCCAAAACCCACTTCGTAGCCGTTCGCGTAAAGGACGACGACCACCACCACGATCACAGAGACATACAAACTCCCAATCGAGGTCATTGCTTCAAACGCTCTAACCCCAGACATTCCCGAGAACAGGTTCTTGACGTATTGGAAAACTAGCCACGCCGGAATAAGCAGGAGTCTCCGCCTGCGCTGGGCGGACCGCTCGACTCGTTTACTTGCCACTGGAGCTGGAGTAGTAGGCGCAGGATCGACGGGCGCGGTCGCCTTCTTTCGTTTTGCGATCAGCATAGCCCCGTAGAACGCACCGGAGACGCAAAGGGTAGCGAGCCCCAAATCAAAGGTGATAGATGCCGCCGTCTCGTACTCCCACGGAATAAACCGTGGATATTCGCGGCTCCAAAACAAGCCCTCGGGGTTGTACCCGGACGATATGCCTCGATTTAGGGAGCGGACAGCCCAATGCACTCCCGAATAGAACCAGAAAGCGAGCGAGGCATTTGCCAGGAAAAAGAGCGAGGCGAGAAAAACCCGCCTGATTGCCTGCATAGTTTAGCTCCTCAGTGCCGATACTTGAATTGCGGTCGCCAGCGTGCTACGAATCCACTGCGACACGGTTTGGCTGTTCGCCTGAGCTGCGGCTGCGATCTTTTCCAAGTCCTCGGCCTTGAATCTGACCGGCACAATCCGGCCTTTGGCTTCCGCCTCTGAGAGCTTCGGTCTACCGGGCTTCTTTGGTTCAGGCTTCGGCTTCGGCATTTCTAAACTCCTGTAGGATGGCCGCTCGTACTGCGGTTACTGGCGACACAGCAGGGGGAACGTGCAGAACCGTGATGTGCCGCTTTGGGTTTTCTGGGTCGTCCGTCGCGTGGGACCAGGCGTAGGCAGTATTAGCTTTAGGGTGGCCGTGGAGCGTAAAGACTTCGACGATCCCCTCCCATACCGTGCGGCCGTTAAAAACCTCTTTGACCGGGACGCTTTCCCTGTGGGTGGACTCAACGCCGTGCAAGATTCGGATTACGTCCTTCAAGTCCTCTAGGTGGGCCATGCTGTAGCCTCCACCAGATCCCCGACGCTCCAGAATGTAGGCGTGACGCCAGCCGCCATTGCAGGAGTGCAGCGCAGGGTATTGTGCCGTTTGACGAAGTTGTAATAGGCGAAGTGAAGGCCGACCGCAGCCTCAAAGTTCTTCCGTTTTTTGCTGAATGCCAGGGTAAGCCGGGTAAGGCGGCGCATGTGCAGCCGAGTGGTAGCGTTCAGCCGCTCGATGTAGCTGGTAGAAATCAGGTCGTAGTTTGGCCGACCGGAAATCACTTTCTTTTCAGATCCAACAAACTCCGGTTGGCTGTAGCGGCGATTGTTTTCCAATTCTGTTTGGCCGTAGGTCTTGATGATCTGGCCGTAATCGGCATCTCCGCCAAAGGACCGTTCAATCGCTTCCTTGTATGCCGCAAGGCCGTCTGTAGAAATCTGGACCCTGCCTGTCATCCGATCTGCTACGTCTTTAAGGAAGGCGTTTGCCGTGGCTGCGTCCCGATCCCCGACACGGAAGGCCGGAACCAGTTTGGTGTCGGCGTCGATGGCGCAGAAGGTCCAAACGCTGCCGACGCCGGAATCGCCCTCTTTGACGTGCTTCTCTTTCTTGCCGACGAAACCCCAAATCTCGTCCATCTCAAGGCGAGTGCAAGGCAGTTCGCGCATCTTCACATCCATCAGCGCCGTGCATCCCTGGCCGACGCGAACGCCCAGCCGCATGATCGTATCGCGGTGTACGCAGGTCATGCGCTCGACGCTCCGAATGCTGGACCCTTCTGCGAGGGCTGCGATGATCGCGATTTGCTTATCCGTGTTGAGAACGTTCGCCATAGCCTCTCCTGATGGATTTAATGTATTACAAATATAGCGCAAGCGTCAAGTCTTTCTGTAATACAATTATAGATAGTTTTCTGGAGCCTCGATGATTTTCTGGAGGTTGTTGAGGTGGATTTGAAGACGCTGGTAGGTGTCGCCAAAAATGCCAGCTACGGCGAATTGCGAACCGTCGGAAGTTCGCACCGTCCGGTCCGCTTCTTGGGCGTTAACGATGTGGGTAAAAGCCAAGGCAGCTTTGCGTGACCGACCCATCAGGAAGGCTTCTGTCTTCTGCGTCCAAGAAATTACGCCATCGCGCCAATCGAGCAGTTCTTGATTCGGTGTATGGGCCAAGTTGTACGTGAGGGATGCCTTTAGTTTGCGCCCATGCTCAAGTAGCGGCATGATCTCCGCCGCCAGATTGTTGGCTTTTCGCTTGTGCGCCCATTCGGGCCACTCAAACCAGAAAATTGCCGCCAAGACGAGAACCTCGACTCCAAGGGTTATCCAGTCAATCGGTCTCGACCCGTTTAAGATCATGTGCCAAGTGCGGCAAATTGCGCTCATCGTGACGTATGCGGCTGCACCAACTCTCAGCACTCTCCTTTTTTTTGATGTCATCGCAGGCCTCCACCGGAAGGGAGAGCGATGCTTTTATGTGATACGTTTTTACCATCATGCTCAAACGTCTGGCGATACTCGCTGTGCTGGCTGGGGGAGTTTTCTACCCGGCATGGCCCCAAGTCCCAGGGAACGGGAGCCAACAGGATCGGCCAGCCGAAAGAGAAACAGATAAGCCCCAGCCTGCTAAGCCAGCGCCTTCGGCTTTCCAAGGCCAACCATCCGCCGCCAAACAAGAAGAGGGTGCCAAGGAAAAGCCGTCCGGCTATCCATGGGATGAACTGCTGGCCCCGGCAAACATCCCAAATTGGATGCTTTGTATAGTAGGAACTGTTGCCGGTATAGCTGCTGTTCTGACCCTGAACGCCATCAAGCGCCAAGCCAATACGATGGATAAGACCGCTGCCGATGCCAAGGCCTCTGCGGAAACTGCTGCCGTAGATAACGCCGCTACTCTTGCCGCCCTTACCCGACAAGCCGATACCCTGGCCATTCAGGCGGCTTACATGGAAAGCCAGACCGAGATTTTGAGAAATTCCGTCGCTGCAGCTCAATCCAGCGCCGATGCTGCTCTTAAGACCGTACAAATAATGATTGATTCTGAGCGTCCATGGGTCGTCGCCCATGTGGAGCAATTCCAAGAATCTTGCCTGCTGGATAATGGGAATGTCCGCTTTAAGTGGACTGTGAAGAATGTCGGAAAGTCCCCAGCGAAACTGATCGAAGCTGGGGCAATGGTGTCTCTCGACACAATGGGTCCGCCGATTGACAAAATTAAGTACAAAATGGAGTCTCTGGACGAGCGAATTCTCGTTCCGGGTGATTCGGCCCAGTTCTTTGCCTTCTGGTCGATAGTCGAAAACGGTAGCGTCCGATACCGGCTGGGAAAAGCGCGGGAAGAGTTCAGTGACCTTGCCATGTTCTACGGTCGCATCCGATATCGGAGCGCAGTTGACACGCCAGATGTCTACGAGACGCGGTTTAGCGAAAGCAGTTCGATAACCGGCGGAATATGCGAAGGCTTCGAGCCTTCGTGGCCGGTCTCCCCAGATGACATTCGCTGCACATAAGCAAATCGCGACTAGGGCCAGTATCCAAATTAGGACACTACCACATCTCCGACTCGCTGTACACGATGGCCGCGTACAGCTACTATTACGGCTTTACCGGTTTCCTGCCCGCGAACATTGGCATTCCTTCTCAGTTCGGCACGAATGCTTTCAACGTATTCAACCACCCGACTTTTGGCACGCCGGCAATGAACATCGTTACGAACGCTTCGAATTTCGGTCAGATCTCGGCGACGGCGACGGGCCTGGGGCAGTCGTCAACGAACGGCGGCGCTCGTGTTGCGCAGTTCTCGTTGCGATTGGAGTTCTAAGGCATTTTCCCACGATGACTATCTATCTCGCTTGAGCAACGCCTCTTGGGTCTCGGTGTGAGACGGTGAAGGGATAGTGCGGATCTCGGTCCTGAAGGCACGTTGCCTGCGCGGGGTTGTTTCGATGGGGACGGTTCTTGCGGTCGTGAAAAAAAGCCGTGGACGGGGTCGATTCCGTCCACGGCTTTGCGATTTTGGTACTGGATCGTTTTTCGGAAAGAGTTAGTCGTTGTTGCCTTGCGTGTTTTCAGTTGCTACCGGGGCGAGATAGCCGAAGAGGCCGTCGGTTTGTTTGTTGGGGCCGGCGGAGAAGTATAACTCGTTGGCTGGCGCGCCGGCGGCGTCGTAGTTGGCGGAGACGGAGCCTGCGGTGCTCTTTGCGGGAGCGGGGTTGCCGAAGGTGATGGCCCAGAGACCTTCGATGACAATGGGTTTGCCGGCGGCGTTTTCGACCAGGCCGAGAAACTTGCCGGTGATGGGGTCATAGGCGGAGATGGTGCCTGCGCCTGTGGTGGTTCCACCGGCTCCGAACTGGCCGATGAGCAGGTCGTGGCTATAGGTTCCGAAGTCGTTGGGCGCGAGGGCGACGCCCCAGGGGGCATTCATCCACTCGGTGTTCTGGAGGCGCTGGAGGAGTTGGCCGTTGGTGGTGAAGATATCGACGTAGCCCATACCGGGGCCGCCGGTGAAGTTATTGGCGGCGTAGGTGACGACGATGTCGTTGCCGATGGCCTGAACATTGTAGGGGGAGTAGTTGGAGGGTATGTCGCCGTCGAAGAAGGCGGGATAGGTGCCGGGGTTGAAGGTGTCGCCGTTGGGTACGGCCGGGACGGTGACGGGGGCGAATTTGGAGTTGAAGACATCGATGCGGCCTTTGCCGAAGTTAGCGGCCAGGATATAAGTAGCGCCCTCCCAGGTAGCCGATGTGAGGCCGGTGTAGACGGAGCCGGTGGCGCCTTTGGCAACGGTGACCGCGGTGTTGGTGGCGGAAGGCCAGGCGACGATGGAGCCGTCGAGGGTGTCGAAGATGAACGAGGCGGGGTGGCCGGCCGCGATGAGGAAGTCGCTGGAGTTGGGGTTGAAGATGGTGCCGGTGGGCGTGCCGATTTTGGCGGTGCTGGAGACTTTGGGGATGGTGACAACGAGCGGCACGATGGTTCCGTTGCCGTCATAGAGGGTGCTGACGCCGGTGCCGGCGTCGGAGACCCACCAGGGGCTGGAGGCGCTGCGGGAGAGTCCCCAGGGATTGACGAGGTTGGGATCGACGACGGCTGCGCCGGCGGATGCGGTGTTGGCGACGAGGTTGGTCTGGGTGTAGTTCTGGGCGTGGGCGATGATCCCAGCGGAAAGGAGCGGGGCAAGCGATGCAATGGCCAGCGTGAGACGAGCTTGGTACGACATACGTGATTCTCCTGAGAGGGTGAGGCCCCGCATCGAGTGCGATGGGCCGCATGCGCCGAACGAGATTGGAGATTCGGAGTACGCGGCCGGGAAGTTATCCTGCCTGCGGGGAGCGGCAGATTGATCCCAAGCGAGGCTAGATGGCGTGCGCGAGGATTGTTGTCACTTGGAAGTCATTCAATTGTCATTGAAAAGTGGAGGTGGGAATAAAAGCGGTGCCGCGGAGTTTACTCCGCGATCATTGGAAGGCTTGGCGGGTTGGCTTGGCGGATTGGCTTGGCGGATCGGTGACCATCGAGGGCTGAAGAGGCTGCGGAAAAACTCCAAAATTTGGACGAAGTTGATGGAAAGCAGACCTCATGGCCTAAAGTCCGCGTTGATTTCATTGCCTTTACGCCGCAGACAAATCTCCGGCCTACCCTAAAACCGAGTTTTTCCGCAGCCTGTGAAGCCCCTTTTCATCCATCGACTTATCGGCACGTTTCGTCCGGGTTGAAACCCAGACCTGCCAGTCGTGCGCTGTTACAGAGCAATCGGCAGCGAGTGTTTTCATCCCCACTGAAAGCCCGTGCCCTTCCTCCTGGCGTGGCGCTGGGAGCTGGATCGAGAGCGACGCGGGGGCGGATTCTGTAGGATGGAGCGAAATGCGTTAGGAGCGGACGGCGATGAAGATGCGGCCTGGAATACAGACGGGATTTCTATTGTGCGGCAAGGAGTGGACGGATGGGGAGGCGATGGAGGTGCGGTCGCCGTTTGACCAGGGGTTGCTGGGGAAGGTGACCATCGCGACGAGAAAAGATGCGCGCGAGGCGGTGACGCACGCAGTGGCCTCGGTGCGGCGGACGCGGGCGCTGCCGCGGTGGAAGCGGAAGGAGATTCTGGAGGATATTGCGGCGGCGCTGATTGAGCAGAAGGAGCGGTTTGCGCTGCTGATTGCAGCGGAGGCGGGCAAGCCGGTGCGGACGGCGCGGATTGAGGTGGAGCGGGCGATTTTGACGTTCAAGACGGCGGCGGAGGAGGCGGTGCGGCTGGGCGGCGAGTCGATTCCGCTGGATCTGACGGAGGGCAACGAGGGGCGCTGGGGGTTGGTGCAGCGGTTTCCGGTGGGTCCGGTGCTGGCGATTACGCCGTTCAATTTTCCGCTGCTGCTGGTGGCGCACAAGCTGGCTCCGGCGATTGCGGCGGGGTGTCCGGTGGTGCTGAAGCCGGCTCCGCAGACGCCTTTTACGGCGCTGGCGTTGGGCGAGGTGGTGCTGAAGGCGGGTTGGCCGGAGGAGGCGCTGGCGGTGTTGCCGCTGGCGAATGAGGATACGGCGTGGCTGGCGGAGCGCGAGGACCGGCTGAAGCTGGTGAGCTTTACGGGGTCGGCGGCGGTGGGCTGGGCTTTGAAGTCCAAATCGGGAAAAAAGCGGGTGGCGCTGGAGCTAGGTGGGAATGCCGCGATGATTTTGCATTCCGACTGGGGCAATTACGCCGATCGGGAGCAGACACTGGAGGACATAGCCAACCGCGTGGCCCTGGCGGCGTTTGGGTATGCGGGGCAGAGCTGCATCAGCGTACAGCGGGTGTATGTGGAGCGGCCGATTTTTCAGACGTTCCTGTGGAAGCTGGTGGACCGGGCTTCCAAGATGGTGGTGGGGAACCCGCTGGAGGAGGCGACGGAGATTGGGCCGGTGATTCGGCCGGCGGATGCGGAGCGGATTTTCAACTGGGTAGCAGAGGCGCTGGCGGCGGGAGCGAAGCTGGTGCTGGGCGGCGGGAGGACGGGTTCGATGGTGGAACCGACGATCTTGACCGGGACCAAGCCGGGAATGAAGGTGCATGACGAGGAGATTTTTGGGCCGGTGGTCGCGGTGGAGGCTTATGACGATTTTGAAGACGCGCTGGCGCGGGTCAATCACTCGCGGTATGGGTTGCAGACGGGGGTTTACACGCGGGATGCGGCGCGGATTATGACGGCGTTCCGGGAACTGGAGGTGGGCGCGGTGATTGTGGGCGACACGCCGACGTGGCGGATGGATTCGATGCCGTATGGGGGGATTAAGGACTCCGGGCTGGGGCGCGAGGGGGTGCGGTGGGCGATCCAGGAGATGACGGAGCCGCGGATGCTGGTGATGGCGGGGGTGTGACGCAGGGAATAGGGTGAATGTGAAGTGTCAAAGGCGGTGGTTAGTGGTCAGTGATCCGTGTGGAAGGCGAGGGAAAATTGGTGCGGTTCAATGGAAAATTGGAACTGAAGTAACTGCGCCTGATTGGGGTGGGAGCCGGGTTTTGAATTTCGGACTGATTTGGTCGGGTTATCACCCATTGGGACGGGGAGGTTTGCGGTTCAGGTACGGCCGATAGCGAAAAACCCGCGGATTGCAGAGGCTTTTTGTTTTCATGTGGTTATGGGGAATTCGCAAAGGGGTATTTTTTCCGGCGGCGCGATGTCCTTTGATGCGCGAGGGCAATTCTCGCTGCTAT
>Ga0302325_10031203_pt1 | contig 10966 bp, 5 predicted proteins | sample Palsa_T0_2_FD_201948 | JGI IMG/M metagenome (GOLD analysis project Ga0302325, IMG submission 201948) | Peat permafrost microbial communities from Stordalen Mire near Abisko, Sweden - Palsa_T0_2 | ecosystem: Environmental > Terrestrial > Soil > Palsa > Peat permafrost | place: Sweden: Abisko... | reverse complement strand
TAGTGAGAGCCCTCCTAAGGGAGCGGCGATGAGCATGCTTATTATAGTGTCGACGGTGTAATTGTGAGTGATGGCGATATGGCCTGCGTCGTGGGCTGCGAAGACGAGCTGGGACCAGAAGATGCCGAGGAAGGCACCGCTGGTACAGTACCAACCACTGCGAAGGAAGATGAGCATGGCGGCTAAGAGGAAGGCACAACGGGCGGCTTCCCAGAAATATGCCGTGTAATTACAATTGTAGAGACCTTCGGCGTGGATTCGTTGGTTGAGCAGTTTGTACTTATGGATGATTTCACTTTGCGTGTCTGGGTCGAGTGAAGGGTATTTGCTAAGATCTAGGGATATCTCCTGCTTCGTCTGGCTATCGAGGAATGAGAGATCGCCTGGGGTAGACAGGTCTGTGACGGAAGACATGAGCGTGATAGATGTATCTTCGAGCCCTCTTCGTTGTCGAATTTCGCACTCATCGGCGTCGAAGATCGGCGAGGAGGATCTTGTTGAGTCAGAATAATTGTTACTATCGTCCCACTCTTCATTGCCATTCTGATCTCTTGCACAGTGCTTTCGAAAAACACCACCCTGTATAGGGGGGATGAAATTCTTCCATCGTCCTTCAATCGCGCCGATCTGATACCGCGATATCTGCAACAACGTCTGCGCCGAATGTAGCCTGTGAGTCCGAATCCATCAATATCCATGGGGTTTAATAAGTTAGGAGAAGTACGTACGCAGTCACTTCATCTGTTGCGTCTCTTCCGACCATGTGTTGTATAACTTTTTGACCACCAGGGTGGTATTTTAGCCAAGCGTCAGCCTTGATGACTTTGTTGTCTATTATGAAAATGTAATTGCCATCTGCAATGAGGCCTTCGATCTGGTGAGACGACATAATCACATCCTTTGCTCGAGCGAACTTTTCGAGAGGCATTGTTGATGGATACTCGTCTACGGCTAATGTGAAGAACCAAGACGTCTCGTTCAATTTGTTTCATACACCGAGAGAAATTCCGGACTAAAGGCCGTGGGGTGAGAACTTGGGGAGACGTTAAGTTTGAAGAGAGATGAGGCTGATGAGAAGTGCTGCTTAATCAAAGATTCGGAGAGCCTACCCTGGCATGACTTTACCCCCCGGTCGTGCATTTCAGTCTAACCCTCTGCGGATAAATAGTGCGACAAGAGGAGACGCATCAGCAGAGCGTTTAGGACTGGTGACGAAACCGCTCGGTTGTATGTAATGTAGGGGTTTGCAGAGCCTACGCAAAGAATTGGACCGTAGTAAAAGCCCCACAATGAAGTGCTGGGGTATTCATCACGTGGACGTCACGTGGCTCCGATCCAATCAACAGTCATTCAAACAAACAAACCTGGAACGTTCCACCCTCGTCTGACTGTGAATTACTGGAGAATTTTAAACAGATATTTCGAGGGAAACTAACTGGCGTGCTCTTGAAATTCTAGGAGCTCATCCTTTCGCCTCCGGAAACGAGCCAATTTCGAGAACTTCCTCGATCAGGCTTGGCAACGCAACGATACACGATATTGCGTATCGATCCTAAGCGAGAAACCAGACCCTACCCCCTTAAACCACGTCTTTACTGTAATAACGATATATAATTTAAAAAAAACAAGTGGCCGATTGCCCCGCGACCACTGCAAGGCGCTGCCAAGCCTCTCCTGCAAAAGTCTCCTCCACAAGCTACGTTTCTTGATCTAATCGCTCGTCTGCCCCTGAAATAAACCGGATAGAATAATATTCATAGCTAAACGACCGTGACTCCTCGCCCTTGATAATATACAAGTAGATGCTCTAAACTTAACATAATACAATATCTGTAACTGGCGGCAGAGAAAGGTTTCTCTTAAGTTCATTCCCATCAAAAAGCGCTCCCTCACTGAACCCGGGCAGGTAAATCGGCGAGACAACACGATGGCCCCGTGGCCGTCTCTCCGGCCTTAGAACCAACGGTACCGGGCACCCAAACAGCACCCAAACCTCGTCCGCGCCCTGACCAACCCTCCACGTCTCGTTATTTTTGTAGATCGTGCCCGGCAGGCCACTCTCCGTCAAGACCAACTGCTGCGGGCCCAGCCAGCACGCCATGCGGTAGAACCAGATGCGCTCCCACATGTTGCGCCACATGGGCGCGCGCGGCCACGGCCGGAAGTCAAGGTCCGGGTCGAGCAAGTCGCGCAGGCGCAGGCGCGGGAAGCGCTGGCTCAGCGTGTGAAGCATGCGCCAGATGCCGGCGAAACCACGCTCGTTGGGACACTCGCCGCACACTTCGTGGAAGCAGTGGTCGTTGACGGGCGGGAACATAATGTACGAGAGCACACCCTTGTTGCGGTTAAAGTTGTTGCGGCGACCGCCGTCCTTGATGGAGATGACCATGCCGTTAAGGTGCAGCAACAGGGGAACTAGGTCCTGCATGGTGATGTCTTCAAGCGGGCTGGCGCCGATGCAGTCGGTAATGCGGTCTATGCAGATGCCCCTGACGCCGAGGAGGCAGCCATCTTGGCTGATCCATCCGTCTTTTGTTTTGGATGTACCAGAGGCTTGGTAGTCCCTACCCTCGGTAAATATTTGATAAGGCATGGGAAGCTGCCATTGCGGAAACCAAGAGGGCCATCCCGATGGAAGGCCAGGACGCCCCGTTAGAGATAGAAACTTTAGGTCGGCTTGGTCCTTGATGTGATTTCTGAATACTTGTGCGTGCGTTTGGACGACGGATATGTCGTATTTAACTTCAACGTCTTTGCAATCTCTCGCGAGGCCGAGAATACCGTACACCCTGTCTCTATCGTTGGTCACCTTCAGACGTTGCTGAGCCGAGAGATAAATGTCAAGTAGAGGCCCGAACGAGCCTTCTTTTGGACCAAAATCATTCGAGTTCTTCGAGTTCTTCCAGGTGTGGGCAACTCTGTAAGGAAGCGACTGATAAATTGCCTGGACTAGACTGCCAAAGAGTGACTCCTGCTGTCGGCCGCGGTAAATGTGCTTTGCGATTTTTGCCGCTACTCTCGCAGCAGAGGTTGGGTCGTCTACGGAGCGAAAAGGGTGAACATTGGTAAGTTGTCGAATAATTTCGTGGAACCATAGCAGGCCCTCCTCGTCCCCATCATCCATGACATATTGCCGGAAGTGGAAAGCGCGGCAAGGGGCAAGGAGCAGCTCCTGTTGAATCCAGAGGCGGGACCAATACTCATTCAGAAAGACATTAGCGACGGGACGCCAAAACTTCCATGAATACTTGCCCAGAAGGCGCAGCTTTCGACGATCGTTATCACTGTACTGGTTCCCATCCCGTAAAGCTTTTATGGACTCCTCTTTCACCGGCGTCTTAAACCCTTTGAGAGCCTGGAATGCTTCCGAGTCCGGGTCAACGTCTTCGTCTATCCAACAGCGGACAGTGCGTACGCTTGAGTAGATCTGCCGCATTAGTGGGAGCTGGCGTTTCTTCTCGGCCTGGTCCTGCTGGTTGATGCAGATCGCGTCGATCCAGATGACAAGGGGCTCGTCGCTGAGCCGGAGGTCTCTGAGAGCGTTGCTGAGATTTTGCCTTACTTGTAGCGAGCCACCCTCAGTGTCTGCATCCCCAACAATGGTTATCTCGTAGGTTGGCGTCAGTTCGCCCCATTGATAGCTGAGCGCGTCGAACTCCGACACATCTTCCTCGTCTTCGTCGAAATCTACGATATGGAGCGACCCAAATACCGGATCATTCCGCGAAGCAGCAGGTTCCAACTCAAACAGCCTGATCTGTTGACGGCGGCGACTGAGACGCACGTACGAATATTTCTTCGCCCGGTTGCGTCGCCGTGACGACATTTTAGGATGATATTATCTTTTAGTTTCGGGGGTTTAAAGACCTTTGCGATGTAGAACAGTAGGTTAAAGGAGAGCTGACTCTCCTTTCAGCGAGACACCATACTGTAGTGAGGCTGGGCGGAGTGCTATCTTAACTTGAGCGCCCGGTGAATCACGTGGCTGCCTTTGATGGCATTCTCCAGGACTGCTGTTAGAGTCTAAGACGAGTTAGTTAAGCATTAGCCAAAAAGTCCGTGCGATGAGCACAAATCGAAGTGCAAAAACAGGGACCTGGTGGACGGTCCCGCGTGCAAGACCGGAAACCGATTCTGCTCGCGACTGTAGAATGCCCTGAAACGAAGTGAAAGGGGATTTACAGTACATTTCGCGCCGGCAGGAGGTTCGCTGACGGCCTTCGGGTTAATTTTTGTGATTAGGAGTCTTACTATAGTAATTCTAGAAGTTTTTTTTTTTTTGAAAATTCTAAGTACTTTAAAAAGGCCTGGTAGGCCTTGATTTTTTGGTGTTCTAGCAGGGAGAACGGGTTAGAAGTACCTCTCATATAAATATACTATGTAAAGTACTTAGCCTAACACTCGATTAGAATCGATCCAGCATCGATACTTTAGGTAGTTACTGTATTCTGTCCTCAATAATAGAAGAGTTTCCCTAGCTAACCGCCCACCCTACTCAACCACCCAAAGCAAATTTACTTATAAGAACGACCAAAATCGAGAAAAAAAAACAAGTTTATATTGGTAATCAGCGACACAATTATAGTTATGTCTGAAACTTTTAGAATTTTCTAAGCACTTTTAAAAATTGATAATTTTCTGGTGGGTGGTTGGCTAGGGAACTCTTCTACCGTACGCCTTGGTATCTCCGGCACAATACAGCAAAGCGAACAAAACCACAAACAAAGAACATAATCTGCCAAAACGACATCTATTCATCATTAGTATCGGACACTCTTCACAATTAATTCTAGAAATGTATGCAGATCACTTACAGGTTCCGAAGACGGCGCACTCACAACCGCTGTGGATCAACTTGTCTCTGGACAGTGTAATAATGCGATAGTGCGCACTGTCCGGAATCTGGTGATAACTAAAGGTGGTGAAGGAGTAAGCCCGTACCACCACAAATAGTAGATAAGCTCTCGCTATAGGTGCCTATTATAATGAGTTCTATTGCAATAAAAAAACTTATAATAGATATTTCTTATGCGTTAAAAATGCGGGCTTTTGCACACTATGAATATAAGCTGTCGCGCGCTATAAATGCAGGCTTTCGTACGCTTCGACCCCTTCTGCTGCGGCACGCACCCTCTCCTACTGAAAATAATTAAGCGAGCAAACTCACGAACTTCACTTCGCGATTCAAGTAGTAAACCTTTATAAAAAGAGTGAAAAGTTCTTAAATCTATAGCGACATGGATCAAACTTAAACTCTATATAGGGATTTTATTTCATATAATTGCGTGATACGACGCGCAGCTTTGAAGTTACTCAAAAATCCCGGTGCGAGGGGTGCGCGCTGTCGCAGCATAAGGGATAGGCTTTCGCACGCTATAAATACAAGCTTTAATAATAAATATATATATATATATTTACAAATAATACATATAAGTTTTTATATATTATAAGCTCTTCTTATAAGTTTTAGCTCTTACGCGCAATAGAGATATGATTATATAAGCTATTAGAGGGGCTCTAGTGGTTAAGGGGTAAGGGAAAGGCTAGGAAGGCTTATCAGGGACAGCGCGCACTGTCGCATTGCACTGTCCGGAGAAAAGTTGATTCCTTGTGATCTTACGAAGTTACGCTGGTAAAGGCGCCCTATTATATATGCTCCCAAATGAAGAAGGAGATCTGCTGACGTGAGGAGGTGCCCTGCGAGCTTGGGGAGTATGGAGACGTCGAGGTCGTCGGTGAACATCATTTCCGTCTCGGACACTAATCCCTTCAGGCGAACCAAGGTCTCGCCTATTCAAATCCCCTTAAAATAACCGAGCTTCAATCAGGAGCAATAATTTACCGGGGTGGATGATCAGTATTTCATGGCATCTCATACTTAAGGAAGAGTAGAATTTAATATACAAAGTATATCTCGAGTCTTTAGAGTGTCAAATCAAGATAACCTGGTGGAATTTCTATCATCCCCACCATCGCCTTTCTTCACTGTTACCTAGCTGCAGTAAGACTTTAAGTAGACTTAACCCCCAATAACACGCCCACTGCAATTATATTTAGTTATAATACTTTAAATAGCACCTCGGTTAATAATTTTTAGTATTATAAATTAAGTATTATGGAAGCGGAAGAGGCCTAAGAATAATAAAGTATCTTTGCACTTGATAAGCGGGCCGATCCTTGCCTCGCATTCTGACGGCATTTGGATGCATTTCTTTCCCCGCAGCGGGGTTTGCTTGCGCACAACCTAACAGCTGATCATCATAGTCAGTGTGTCAAAGAAATACTCAACCTATTTGAGTTTACTCATGAGTTGTATGAGTTGAGTTTGAGTTGAGTATGAGTTGTAATAATCGGCTACTCATTAAGTAGAGTAAGGATAACTACTCATGAGTAGGATAAGTAGTAAATGAGTAAAAACACGTGACTAAAATGACTTAAAACTTAATTAAATAATTAAAGAATTGCTTAAGTACTAAAGAATATAGATTAAACTAAGCTTATAAATATAAAGAGAAGCTAAATATAAACTTTACTTAATAATATTCTTCTAGTAACGTGACTAAAGCTATCGAGGCGAGGGTCCTAGCCGAGTATCTTGCCCGATCGGGCTAGCCCGGCCCGGCCCGACACTTTTTCCGCTCACGTGCCTCCCCTACTCACTATACTCAACTACACTCATGAGTATCTTGAGTTGAGTATGAGTTGAGTATGAGTATAGACCTTGTTAGTTGAGTTGAGTATGAGTAGGGCCCTATACTCAACTCAACTCAACTCATTTGACACACTGAGATTCATAGTTGATTCTGTCAATGATTGGAGACTGTCACTCGGAATTCAACCCTGAACTTTTTAGCCCTGTGCTGTCGCAAAAGACGCCCCGTCCTCGGAATTCACCACCGAATCACCTAAACGGCCCAACGCATAGCTGAATCACTCCTGTTTGCTCTGGGAGAAATTCATTTTGCTAAGTCTGTCTCTCACGTTGCTTAGCCTTACTCTTTCGCATCGTTCAGTACATAATGACGACTCCCATACTCAAAGCCGCTCTCCGTGGACCCTCAAACATTCCTCCTCGTGTCTTCTCGATACGGTGCGAGCCATCACTCTCAACTTTCAAAGTGCTTTGTTCTCAGACTGTAACTCAACATGATTATCCTCTCTCATCGGAAATCTCATCGGAAATCTCATCAAATGTACCGATTTACGATCTCTCCCGTTTTGACACCAGCGAAGAAGACCTGTGTGCACGCCTACAGGACGAATGGCATCATATTCTTCTTTCTGGCCCCGGAGTAGTTGTCCTACAAAACATGCATCGAGTCAAGCGGCTCATCGAAGAGGCGGCTTCTGTGTATCGAGGAATAATTGATTCCGAAATGCAAGAATCTCGAAAAAGGGATCACTTCGCAAGCAGCTTAGCCAACAACAGGATCTGGAAATCTTTCAGCAAACACTGTTTATCCCAACCTCAATCCTTTGTTGAGTATTACTCCAATCCTTGATTAGCGCTGATGTGTGAGGCCTGGCTTGGACCTGCATACCGTATCACCAGTCAAGTAAATGTGGTGAAACCTGGAGGCGCGGCTCAAGTCAGCCATCGAGATTATCACTTTGGCTTCCAGACCGCCGAGGCGTGTGAGAAATTCCCGATTGTTACTCAAATTGCTAGCCAGTTTCTCACGCTTCAAGGAGCAGTGGCTCATTTCAATATGCCTGTGGAGAGTGGGCCTCCCAGACTGCTGCCTTTCAGTCAACGATTCGATGAAGGCTACATGGCATACCGTCTACCTCATTTCACCGAATACTTCTTGGGGAACTACGTCAGGTTACCTTTGTCAATTGGCGATGGTCTTTTTTTCAATCCTGCTTTGTTTCATGCTGCAGGTGAGAATACTAGAAAGCCATTCAACGTGCGGCCAATCTTCTTCAAGTTAGTAGCGCCTTCGCAAAGCCAAGGGAATCAATAGATACATATCCATTGATAGAAAAGACATGGTATATTTTGAAGGAGAAGTTCATGAGAGAGGGTGAGAGTGTAGAAGTTCGTGCTTTAATAGCTGCAGTCGCTGAAGGATACCCATTCCCTACAAATTTAGACCAGAGACCTCCAGCACCTGGTGGAATGGCACCAGAGAGTGAGCAACAACTTCTGGTAAGAGCCTTGAAGGGGGGACTGGGATCTCGGATCAGTACTGGAAGAACTACAAGAGTTGCAACAGAACTCAAAAGCATGAGGATTATGAATCACGAGGGGTGTAGAGGCTGTGAAGGGACAAGTGTGACAGTTCTGGCTGTCACGCTACCATGCGGCCCTGCGGCCACGCTACCAACTAAGTCACTTGATACTAACCATGTATATATAGCTCACTCCCCCCCTCCTTCACCTTCTTCTTCTCTCCTTAGCTTTAGATCCTCGCAATATAGACTCATTTCTACGAGATCAAGTGTAAACCCCTTCTATCAAGTAAAGCGTATCTTAACCCTTCTCATAGGCCCGTCACAATAAGTCCAGAAATAGAGTAATACTTAGAATATAAGGAATAAAGAATAATGCTAAGGCCAATCATATATATTATACATTAAAAAGCTAAGATCTTTGATATTTTCTCTTTTTATAAATGTCTTATAATTCAGCTTTGAGTCTTTATATAAACTTTATAATATTTTTATTTAAGCGCTAATTTTAAACTTTTAACCTTTAAAGCATTTATATATATTTAGCAGACCCAATATTAAAATGCAGATTGTACTCGCTTAAGAATCACTCGAGATTTTAATATTAATTAAGCTTTTTTTCACACCAATAGTCGGCGTAAACGTTGCGCTAAGGGGTCCTTTCCCTTAGTCAAGAAAAAGCGAGTTTGTCTATAGTCGCATTATTTACTTAATATCTTCACATAAACACGTTATTATTTAATTCTAAAAAGTGCATTATATTCGTAAAGCTTTAATATATAATTGAATGACTTAAAAATTAACTATTAAATGCACTGACTAAAAAGTTAGTTATACGATGCAAGCTAGTTTTTGGCTCGTTTTCCTCGACTGCAAATCGCGATTTTGATTGTTAGTCACGATTATAAGCACTCAACAACCTTAATAACTTTATGACCACACGTTATTATTTAATTTCAAAAAGTGCAGTTTGTTCGCAATAGCTTAATAATAATTGCATCACTTAATATTTATTATTTAAGCATTTGTCGAAAGCGGGCTATAACCCCCCATTTACTAATACAAGCAATTGCCCAATCGCGCCCCCAATTCGCTAATCGCCTACTTAAGCTAACTCCCGTTTTCAAATACAAAGTCGGATACGAGCTATATTTTTTAAAATATTAAAATATTTTTAAATAAATATATCTTTAATTTCCTATTAATAAATCCTATTTAATATTATTTGGTTAATTATATAAATCATAAAATAATATAAATCATAAAATTATATAAATTATAAAATTATATAAGTTCTTTAATTTTTAATAGAATTAAGAAGAAAAAAGATTTATATAAGTCTCTCCTCTATATTAATCTATTATATTTAGTCAACTTTTAACCTTTGCTTTATATTAGAAAGTTATATATTATTTTTAAAATTAAGCTTTGCGATTAGCAAATCGGAGGCCCGATTGGGCAATCGCTTGTATTGGTAAATGGGGGGTCACAGGGCAACTCACTTTCCACGATTAAGGGGAAGGACCTGGCGGACCCCTTGACACGACGTTTAGTCAGACTATTAGTTTAACTTTCACTTTTTTTATAAAAAAAAAAAAATAATTTTGTTCGAATTTCAATTTCGCAAAATTTCACAACTTTTTAATAGTAAATAGTTTCTCGTCCGAAAGATGCCGCCCAAACATTCTTCCCACAATATCAATTTTCCATACAGCCCAACAAGAGCATCTCGTTTTCTGAGACAGGAACTGCACCATAAAGCCCTCCCCCAAATAAATTCAAACGACATCGATGACTAGGGTTTTGGAAATTATCACGAAGAAATCGAAAGTTTATTTCATCTAGAGATCAGCAAATCTGATCATAGTCATACCTATTGTCTTGGAGATTCCGCTTTACTTGGTGCAATGGAGAAAGTCCTGGACCCGAGTCCTCAAAGTCGACGTTATAATGCAAGGCAGGGAATAGTGTAGATTGCGGTCTCCTACTGCAGTCTGGCCTTTTATTCTCACACTGCAGTGCAATTCGAAAACACTAAACTAAGGTTACTCCGGACTAAACTGGACTAGGACCAAATACCTTAAACCGCAGTTTAAACCGTGGTCTATTACACTATCATATAACTTTTTAAAGTGCTTAATAACTTTAAATTACTTTACTAAAAGATAAATTATAAGATTATATATATTCAAATATATTAAATAACAATTCGTTTAATATTTAAAGCCTTTAATTTAATGAAAAAGCAACAGAGAAAAGTTGGAATCTTATGCATATAATAAAAATAACACTTGTTTTTAATATTTAAATAATAATAAAAAATTAGTAAAGCAAAATTTCAAAATCTTATTATAATTAACTTATTACTTCTTTAATTTAATTAAAAGTAAGCGTTTAATTACAATTTAAAGTCACGTGAATACTTAATTCTTGCACTGCGGTGTAGACTGCGGTCTTAACCCCTGAGTCTATTCGCATTGCAGTTTAAAATAGCTATACTAAACTGGACTAAGGTCCTTTTGCACTACACTACGGCAATCAAACCGCGGTCTAACTAGACTAAGGTCACACCATTCCCTACCCTGTTATAATGTTGCCACTATCTTGAAAGCCTTAGAGCTTCGAAGAAAGATTCAGAGTATCTTCTTCTCAGTCTTCATGTATCTCACTAATTTACGTCTCTTAACTTTTGAGGGTTTACAACAACCAATGGATCTTATCCAAAATAGCGATTCAGATGTTCGTCGTTTGGTTGCGGCTTTAGGATGTTTCCAGAACATCGAAAAATAGG
>Ga0302325_10031201_pt1 | contig 10967 bp, 10 predicted proteins | sample Palsa_T0_2_FD_201948 | JGI IMG/M metagenome (GOLD analysis project Ga0302325, IMG submission 201948) | Peat permafrost microbial communities from Stordalen Mire near Abisko, Sweden - Palsa_T0_2 | ecosystem: Environmental > Terrestrial > Soil > Palsa > Peat permafrost | place: Sweden: Abisko... | reverse complement strand
AGGCCAACCGCGCATCGGTCTTGGAATCTTGGCACGCACATTCGATGACCTGCTAAAGGCAGCGGATGCCCGAATCACAGAACCAACCGCCTATTTTGTTGTGGATGGAAAGCTCGAAAATGACACCACGCCTCCGCCGCTTATCGTCGTGGCTTACCGCAGGGTTTTGCGATTGGTAGCGTTGTTTGCTAAGGTTGCCGCCTATCTCGATCAAACACGACAGGAATTGGTGTTCGTTCATGAGGGCAAGGTGGTTGTTCCAATTCAGTATGATGTTAAGTCACTAGGTCGGATCTCAATTGCTGAGATTGATAGTTTGCTTGAAAACTTTAGTGACAATATACACCAAGATCAGAAGATTGCGATTTTGGCGACTGCCTTGGTTCAGAACACTGAACGAGTACCTGCCGCGCAACGCTTTCCTTACCTTCTGGACAATCTCGGTGCAGTGACGGAAACTCTCCGGCAAGGTTATCGCCTTTTTGCGTCAAGCTTCTCGTACTCGAAAATTCGAAGCGAGGTCGAGGCCGCGCGCGCGGATTACATCGCGAAAATTCACAAGACTCTGATCGATATCCAGGGGCAGCTGCTGGGCATCCCAGTTGCTACGATCATCGTCGTTTCTCAACTTAAAACCAGTCAGGCCTGCGGCGTTGAGTTTTGGACCAATGTAGCTGTCCTTGCCGGAGCGTGGGTGTTTCTGGTCTTGCTGCTAGTCGCCATTGTCAATCAGTGGATGACACTCGCTGCTATCGGCGATGATATTAGGGGCCAGCAAAAGCGCTTAAAGAACGAATATGCTGCGATCAGCGAGCAGTTTGTTTCGATATTTAATGGTCTTGTCAAACGTGTGAACTGGCATCGCAGCGTGATTATCGTGGTCTCAATCATCGCAATAGCCGGCACGCTCTTCGCGAGCTACGCATTCACCAGGCTCACAGCAGAACCCATGACGTGTCTGATGACCCCCTCGGCGGCTATTGTCACGCCGACTGAGCCTGTTTTGCCAGCGCCAACTCAAAACGCGCCGCAGCCTCCAAAGGCTACACAAGCTGAGCCCGCGATAAAAGGGATAAAGTAAGCTGCAGGTGCAAATCTTAAAGCTAAAAAGCGCGTTTGCGATCTTCCCGGACTAATTTGTTGAACCGCCGGGCGGTCAGGCGACTTTACGATGACTTAACAACCGCGATTGAACGTTGGCGTGACCGAACAACCGTGCACAGTATGACAAACGTCGTTTCGTCAATCAAAGCGATCCGGCCGTTGTGCATGTTCGCACCCGGAACTGCTCGTATATTCGGACGTAGACAACCAACCTCGGCATCGCGCCACGTCGCCGTCAATCAAGCTAACAGTTGTTGGATGCGCGGCTCATCCGTCTTCATCAAGGTGGCCACGATAGCGCAACATCTCGACCAACAGGGCGATAGCCAAACTTGGCTGCCGGTTCGGATAATAGAGATGATAACCGGTCATAGTCGCCGACCAATCGGCAAGCACCTGCACCAGGCGGCCTGCCCTGACGTGTTGCTGCACCACATCTTCGAGATAGGCCAGACCGAGACTGGCCAGCGCGGCCGTCAGCGTCAACGCGAGCGCGTTGAACGCCAATGGCCCCTCGGCCCGTACTTTTAGCTCGCGCCCGTCTTTCATAAATGGCCACGACCAAAAGCCGCCCGAGGTCGGCAATCGCATATTGATGCAGGCACGTGCGGTCAGGTCATGAATAGCCCAAATTCACTTCACCCCATCGTTCGGATGCCAAATGCGAAGACCGGTGACGCGGCGCGGTGGGGGATCGCCCAGTAAGGCTAACCCATCCCGAAACAGCGCATAGTCGTAGGCCGGGCCGTCCCTTCCGGCGGCATCGTCATCCGTAGAGAGTCCGATGAAGTCGCCGCTCGGCAAGTCGAGGGTTTCAGGGATGCGTTCGGGGCCAGCGCGGATCATCCCGCTTAAAGCGTTTAGGAATTGTTCGCCGGCATTTTCCTCGATCACGAACCATCGCAGCAGTGGTGGCGTGCCATGGTATCGCGGTCGGAGTAGTCGGCGGCGCCATGGTGCAAACTCGATTAGATCACTCCACCAGTTCAAATGGTGGTGGATCGGCAGTAGCGCGTCGGCGGACGCGAGAAAACTCCTTCCCGCATATTCGAGTCTGAGAAATGGGATTGGGTCCTTGTGCGTCGGCAGATCGCGCGCCCCGCGCGTCCAATCAATCCATTCTGCGACCGCCATGGCGTCCATGAGAACGAAGTTCGACCGATGCGACGAGAGCGCGATTTGCGTCGGCGGCGAACTGCCTGGTTCCCCTGGAGGTTTGGGCCGGCCCGGCGGGCCTCGGTGGGATGTGGGAAGCAGCGTTTCCGAGAGCCGAAGGAAAGCGCCCGGCGTCCCTGGCCTTGATCCAAACGCGAGCGAATAGCCATGGATCACGTAGCCATGCGGTGACGGTTTGGCGATGTAGGGTCGGACCTGACGAAGGTATTTGCGCTCCGCTTGGGCGGCAACCTTCCCGTCAGAGACGCCTGTGGCGAAAGACCCGTGCGCCTCCGCGAGAACTACGCCGTGGCCAGACACATTGCCGCCGGCGTAGAGGAAATCAGCATGTGGCTTGAGCGACGGCCCGAGACAAATAGCATTGTCACGCCAGACGTAGCCCAAGGCGTTCATGTAGAGATCGGCAATGCCCGCTCCCACCTTTGCCGCGAAAAACGTCCGTTCCGTATCAGCGAGCGACCCAATGTAGGGCGAGAGGGCAAAGGTTGGGCCGTTGGCGATGAGGATTTCGGCGTCGATTAGAGCGCTGTCTCTAAGACGGGAAATAAGTTCGGGCGTCGCGCTGAGAAGCGTTGAGGTCCGCGCTATCGCCGCTGCAAGAGCAATCGGACCGAACGAGATGTGCGAGGCTGGGCGCGGGGCTTCAAACTCGGAAGCGACTGCACTGCCCGCGTGCCTATGGCGCCGATGGCCGCTAAGCTCAACCGTCTTTTGGGTATTCCACACCGCAATGTTCGACGTGGTGACGTTCATGCGTCTCCAGTTTCGGCTCGCGAAAGGGTTGTGGACGCTTTTACGAGAATCCACAGGGATTTCCTATGACCAAAATTGACGCGTTTTCGCTCTGCACGATCCCAATCCAGCAATACGCTCACGGGAAAAATCTTGGCTCCGCCAGGGAGATTTGCCTACACGGCCCCAACGGCGAGTCGCTCTGGTACGTCCATCCTCAATTTGCAAAGAAGAGGATCGACGTTGTCGCGATTCCGCTGGTTAGGTCCATTAACGATGATTCAGAAATAGGTCTATATCCAATCAATGCGCTCAGGTCCGAAGTCGACCTACAAATCGCCATCGGAATGGATGTCTTCGTTCTCGGTTATCCGTTTGGCTTTTCACTTCCAGGCCTCCCTATTTGGAAACGCGGCAGCGTGGCATCGGAGCCCGACATCATGCGTCTGGCGGACGGATATCTTCTAATGATGCGGCCTCTCGACCAGGAATGTCGAGAGCCCCCGTGATTCGTCGGAGCTGGGGTATTCACTCACTCGCTGGCGGCGGAACATCATCGAACAGCACGCCCCAGAGTAAGTTTGTCGGCGTCTATTCTGGCCGCCGGCATACCAAAGACCCTGCGGACGCGCAGCTCGGCATGGTCTGGATGAAACGAGACATTGAGGACATCGTGAGTTTGGAACGATTGGAAGATTCAATCCTCGGCCAATAATCGACGGCTTTCTCCGTCAATTAGGTCCGACGCGGCGTGCTCTGGGTAGGTGTCCTGCTGGACGTATCGCGCGGTCGTGTCGACGCGGCGATATCCCGCGATGATTTGAACGTCGCGCCGCCCGCAAGCCACTGATAGGCCTCAAGCTGGTTTTCTTAGGTAGAGTAAGCTGCTATAGTGCCCATTATAACTAATGCACTAATGTTTTCTGGGCATTGAGTACGAGGATACCCTGAAGGGCACCGACTACAGCAATGGGCCACTGAGCTTGTAAAGCCGAAAATAACTCGCCGCACAAGGGATCGTAACCCGCAGGGCCGAGACCGCCACTTCGCGGGCTCGGTCGCCCTCTTGCGCGATAGAGCCACTTGGGACGCGCCGCAGCTTGGCTTCATAAATCCAAAAGAATGCTGTATTTCAGCCTTCAACACGTTCATTGCACCTTCAGGGGAGGGCCGACATGACGCCGCAATCGGACAAAGATCAGTTCATATTCAGGCTAGACGGCCTCTCAATGGAAGACTTCGACAATCACGACGAAGTATTTTCAGGCGCGCAGCTTGGTCGAGACCTCTCGGGCGATCACTATCTGGTCGTCAATGGTACAATAGCGGTGGCAATCAAACCGGGACTGAGCGGCGGCGTTGGAAGCGCAGAAAAGCGATAAGGCGTAAGAGTGCGGAAGTTACGCGACAGAGATGGACGGATTGTCCGCTCTCACTGAGCCTTGGATCAAACGTGGATCAATGCCGCGACGGGCTGCCCAGGCCGCCACATTTTTTGGTCTGTAGTCGTTCAGTTGACGCATCCGATCAAACACTGAGGCATCGATAGTCTCGTTGACCGTGACCGTCTTCGTGTCGCCGACGATAGCAGGATCAGTTCCGATAGTACGATAGTATGGTATTCCAAGTGTCGAATAATAGTATATGCCGAAGAACATTTCTTTGAAAGAATTAGTAATTGGCGCAAGGTACGATTCATCTTTTTTGTTCAATGGAATGCAAAATTCCAAACCGTGCGATTCGGCTTTTTGCTTTAGCCATTCTAATGGAATCTGCGCAAGTAAATCACTCGGGTATCCGCCCCCCACATTGGCGTGCGCGCCAACAAACCATCTTTGCTCAACGCTGCCTATGTCTCGCAAAGTGTGTTGTGCGGTCGGCGTACCTTCGCTACGAAGGTTTTGTGTATACAACGTGGGCTTAAAGGTTCTTCGGTGTTCGTCGATAGCAAGGGCATGATAAGCGTTCTTTAAGGGAAGGCGGAGTCCAGTTTGAAGGAAAGAATACGGACCAACAAGAGCGCCCACTGTATCGTAAACACCGACCATATCAATGTCAGCTAGCGCCGAGTACTCTAAGAGCCATTTTTCTAAAACCGTAGTATCTCCGAGCGAGCCTGCGGCTTGCTGGTCATGCAGTTCGTAAACCGTTCGGGCATTATACGATTTGTAGCGGGTATAAAGCTCGCTCACGCCTATAGGTGACCCCGGCGGGATAATCCCACTAGTTGCGATCAGGCCCGCCAGACTTCTGGCCGCATATGCGCCCCGGCTAAAACCAAATATGAATATATGATCTTTGGCCCTGTAGTTCTGCACCAACCATTCGTAAGCAGATATTATTATCTCGTTGATGCCAAGCCCAAACGCTCCGCCTGTAATATAAGTCAATCTACTCGTCCCGACACCTTTTGTATAATATGTAATTTGCTCCTTACCTTTGGTGTCCGACGGCGCACACATCAAATAGGCGCGCCATACGTTGGTATTGTCAAAATCCTTGTTCCAGGTCCCGTCGATGAAAAGGCACAAGCGACGCCCTTGCGCTTCCTCTAGCGTCATTATCCCCTCCGAATGGAGCGCACTTATGGAAATGCCTCCGAATAGCGATTGCGACCGGGCAGCGGCCCTCACGGTAGTCCTCAAATTTCCTCGAAGGGCAGCGGACTCGTCTGTCTGATTCGAACCACTAGGGGCATTTCCCTCTGATGAGGTTGCCATGCTGGAAGCTGAGTTGGAAGCCGCCATATGCCGCGCCTTTGCCATCTTGCTTCAGGATCTGCACGCGGAAGGCTACCGGATTGTTTCCTCGCAGGCCGTTTTGGTTCGCAGACGGATTGACCTCATTTTGCGAAAGGCTGACCACAGCGCGTGCATCATTGAAATCAAGGTCGGCGCACCCGGCATGCCCGCCGTGCGCGACCAAATCCTTGACTATGCATCCTGTTGGAAAGCGGCATTCCCTACTGAAAGAAGGCCCCGCCTGATTGTCATCAGCAACAGAATCCCGGACAGGACAAAGGCCGAACTCGCCAATTTCGGCATCGAATCCCGCGTAATCTCGGAGAGCAGTGCGCTCGACGCACTGCTTCTGACGGACGAGCGGCCGCCGGTGGGTGTCAATCTGACCCCGAACGAGGCCACCGAAGAGATCCGAAGGCTCTTGTCCGATTTCGATGCGGTCAAAGCGCCAGCCGACTTGCTGCTAAGCGCGCCGTGGGACCACGAAAAGGTCTTTCTTGCGCTCGTGAAGCGCGGCGAGCGCCATAAGGATCTCTGGCTGAAAAATATCTACGTCACTCTGTATGGCCAGAAACCAAACTGCGCTGTGCTTTATGGACCGAAGGCCAGCTGGGGCCAAGGGCCTCTGCATCTGAGACCCGGCGTTGCGTCATGGAATGCGGGAACGTTTGACCGGATACGCCCGCACATCAAATTCAAAGTTCGCGAGCTCAAGCCCGCCGGTTTTGACGAGTACGTAGTGACCGACTGGAACGGGTTGGCCGCCGGCCTAAACCTCGACCAGCAGGGTTAAAGCCATGCGTGTATGCAGGCACGCGCTTGTGGCCGTTTGCTCTCACCCTTGGCAGCCTCACTCGGCGGCGCGGGCCTGCGGCGGCGCGGTGAACATCAGGGTCACCCGTCGGTTGCCGCAGCGCGGACACTTCATGCGCTCAAATAGGAGCGAGTGGAATGTCCCCGCGCGTCCAAATCAGCGTCTCCAGGTCAAGTTCGCGTTGTTTGACGGACTTCGCCGTCGACTTCCCGTTGTCCGCACTGCCGCCGAGGCACTTCGCATGGACGCGCCACCCCGGCGCTCACGGCATCTTTCAGGGTCTCGACCAACATGGGCCAATTTACGCTGAGAACGAAAAGAGAACAATCGACATTCTTTCGAATGCCGAATACGCCCTCCGAATGTGCAACCTCTACTCGCTCACGAAGCGTAAGACGCAGTGCCCGATTGCGAAATGCCGTAGTGTCCAAGGAAGGATGATTTCGAGGCGGCCTCCAATGGTTGCAAGATGCCGCAGGCCAAGCAATTGGCGATTCTAGCCGATGGTGTCAGGTCCTGCGTAATTTCACCAGCCGTTTTGCACCTCGTCGAGCGGAAACGTGCCCGGTACAGGGTCGTGAATAATTTCATCAAGCAACCGCTTGTGCCAAACACGGCCGAGCGCCATTGCAATCTCATCTCCAGTAACGCCGTCCCGCCCCGCGTACACGCCGATAAGCCAAGGCTCATGGGCGGGAGAGCCAAGTGGGCCGCCCTCCCCCGAAGCTGTTGTGATGTCGCTGCCGAAATAAAACACTGGCGAGCCAGACATTCCCTCCCGCGTGACGGCATCCACCAGCATCGCGGGGATATTGCCCTCTAAATTCCAAAGAGGCTCTGAAGCAATTGTGCCCCTTTTCCATACAGGGAAAACCCCTTGCTTTGTTAGTCCTCTTGGATACCCCAAAATAAATACATCCGATGCCACACGCGGATACCCTTGTTCATAATTCAACGGCTCATCATTTTCATCGACATTTACGATTACTTGTGCAGCTACAGATATTATATTATCTCTTATTTCTTCAAAATCTGGCAATTGCTCGTTTAGAACAAGAACACCGATATCAACAATTCTCTTTTTTCCACTCTCGTCGATATAGCCACCATGCCTCCACCATTTGCATTCACCACCATCAACTGATAATTGCGCTTTTTCTGCTCGGATCAGTGCCGAATTGCGCTCGTCTCCGGCAACATTCAAAGTAAACTCTACTCGATTTGGATGATATCCCGTCCTGTGCCCAACGCCGGTTATAGGGTTTATTCCTGCAAATACGTGCCAATTAGATACGAGCGCGACAGTCTGACCGTATTTGTAAATGAAACCTGTGGCAGAGCCTAGCGAAACATCATGAAAATATAGATCAAGCTTCGACGTACACAGCGATAATTTGTTCACCCGCATAAGCCCCTCCTGGCTCCCGATATGATTTTTGCACATAATAGCCGCTGCTGGGCAGCGCCGTATATTGAGCGAAGCCGCGTTGCTCAGCCCTTAAATTCTGGATCGTCCGGCGTCGGGGGCAGGGGCAGGCGGGCCGGGAAGACAAGTGGCCGAACGCCACCTCTATCACGACGGCTTTGAACTTAGGCTTGGGTTCCTATCCGGAAATTTTCGCTTCACAGTAGGAGGTTTGCGGGACATCTTCCATCCCGCCAAGAGCGGGAAACGTCCATGACCGATCCAATCAGCGTAGGCATGCTAGTTGCGTCAGCACTGAGTCTGGGAGCTGAAGCGGCCGCCAAAACCGAGGTCAGCGAAATAGCAAAAGATGCCTACAACGAATTAAAGTCGAAAATATCTATTTGGGCAGCGAACGAGGTATCTGACCTTGAAAAGACACCCGGCTCCGATAAACGGAAACTAATTATATCTGAAATAATTGATGGGTTACCTTATAAACATAGAGACGAACTGAGATTTTTGGCGCTTGAACTGCTCGAGAAGTTACAAAACGCCAACTCAACATATGGACTGGATATTGGACGTCTTCGAGCTATTCAGGTTGAACTCGGCCGGATTACGGTAGACGGCATCGGTGTTCGTATCGGCGACGCCAAAATCGTCGGCACATTCAAGACGGACACCATCAAGATCGGGACCGATGCGACGCTTAGAGACCTGACTGCGGAGGCAAAGAAGAAGCAGCGCGAGGTCGATGAAGCGGAGCGGAAGACGGAGGAGGCCCGCGAGATCGCTGAGGCGGAGTGGAGGGCGAAGGCGGAGTGGGAGGCGAAAGAGGCCCGCGAGGTCGCAAAGGAGCGGAAGAGGTGCGAGGCTCGTGAGGTCCCTGAGGCGACGGACTGTGTTGACGTTGAAGCGGTGGAAATGGAGCACGGGCGCGCGGTCGAACAGCATCGCGTAGGTTCAATTCTTTGGAGCCTCCCCCAACGGATGCGTGTTGGCCAACGTGAGCGCATTGAGGTTAGATTAGGCGATGTCGGAGTTGCGAAAAGTCAGCTTCTTGCAGGCTTGAAAGGCCGAGGTTCCCCAGAAATTGACAATTTGGAGGTCGCCTCATTGATGCGCGTGACCCTTGTGTCCGATGTCAAAGACTTTGAAATCAGCTCTCTGAACAGTCAGGATCAGTACATGCGGCCACATAGCGTGGCTAGATGGGATTTTTACGCCACGCCTTTGCGTGGTGGAACAAGAACAATGCGTATCCTTGTTTCCATGCGTGTAAAGATCGAAGGTAAAGATGAAATTGTGGACCTTCCTTCATACGAGCGTGATGTTATCGTTGCGGTTGCTCCCTTCCATACGACAGCTAGATTCATGTCAAAAAATTGGCAATGGGCTATCGGGACTGTTTTGCTTCCTTTGGTGGTCTGGGTTGCAACGAAAACGGATGGTGGAGCCGCCCTTCTAAAACGGTTGATCGGAAGTTTTTCGACCAAATAGGGACCATCGCGCGAAGCATGGGGCGGGCGGTTTCGCCCCATGAAGCGGCGAGCGTCGGAGCGGACCGAGACGGGCCGGTTTCCCGATACCCTGTGCTGCGAATGGAAAAGGCTTTCGTGGCACATTGCGAATGATGCCACATTGCGAATTGGGTGGCGCCGGCGTGATGATGCGCTCCGAGTTGTTGCGCGAGGCCAAAAACAAGATGAGCCTGCCCAAAACGAAGCCTGACCACAGGCCCGCGCGCTCCAATTCAGTTCGTCACTTCCACGGAATAGACCCGAGTTAGCTTCTCGGCCTTGTCGCGTGCGGGCGAGAGGTCGGTCCAAGCTTTCGACATGTAGAACGCTCGCGCCTGCTCGGCGCTGTCCCATTCGGTAAGCGCAACTCGCTGAGGCGGCGCAGCCCCCATAATTCCAATCACCTTCCCGCCCGCCGTATTAAGAAAGCGACCGCCGGCGGCTTGGATAGCGGGTACGACAAGCTTACGAAATTCGGCTGTAGCGGGAGGGTCCAGCACTTCGATTTCGGTGACGGAATATGCCTTTGTTTTGGTTTGGGCGTGAAGCTCTTGAAGCGCGAACGCGCCAATTGCGACACCGACAAACATAGCGAGACACGGTACGAGAAATCGGGCCATGATTCCTTCCCCATCGTTCATGCCGGTTCAACGCTTGGGATTGTCCGGACGCTTGCTTGTGTTACGTAGGTGTTGAGATAGCAAGACGAAAGTAGGCATGAGGTCTGGCCCGCAGAGCCGGTCAAAGCGCGCCCATTGCTCATCGTTGGTCACGAGCTTCCAAGCCGGTAGCGTTGGGCGTGGTGTGTAGCGTGGCCCTTCGCGCTGGCAGAGCGGCGCGAACATGACGATGCGCCCAACGAGGGTCGGGTGACGCGCGGCGAACAGTCCGGCGGGCATCGAACCCCAGCTGTGGGTGATCAACGAGAGATGTTTTCGGCAGTCGTTGTCGAGGATGAAACGAGCCGCTGTCTCCACGTGCGCGACGACTTCTCCCGCGAGGCCGAGCGGCTCATGCGCCAGAGCTTCCGTCTCCATTTCAGCATAACGGTCCGAACCGCCAAATCCGAGGAAGTCCAGCGCCCAGACGTCGAAGCCGGCTTCACAAAGCGCGTCGCGCCATGAACGACCGGAGAAGCGAAAGGCTATCGACAGAGCTGACGGGAAGGTTGCGCCGTGAAGGTACAGAACCGACCCGCGAGATGCCGAGCCGGCGGACGGCAGCCGTCGCAAGAAAATCCTCAGCGCCTCTCGCCCACTGTCGACAAGAAACGTTTGTTCGGTTGGGTCGAGCGGCGCGCGGTGCGCTTCGGTCATTAGCGTCAATCCTCCTGGCGGGCTTCATAAGCCGCGGACGACGGTTCATGTTTCGGTCAAAGCCGAAACATTTTCGCCGGCGATTGGGTTAGGATAGCCGGATGACGGCGGGCATGGACATGGCCGAAATCGCGGCGCTGGTGGGCGACCCAGGCC
>Ga0302325_10031200_pt1 | contig 10967 bp, 6 predicted proteins | sample Palsa_T0_2_FD_201948 | JGI IMG/M metagenome (GOLD analysis project Ga0302325, IMG submission 201948) | Peat permafrost microbial communities from Stordalen Mire near Abisko, Sweden - Palsa_T0_2 | ecosystem: Environmental > Terrestrial > Soil > Palsa > Peat permafrost | place: Sweden: Abisko... | reverse complement strand
AGCGCGGCGGCCCAGAACGCGATCCTGATCAGCGTGCCGCCCGGCCCGCCGCCGGTGCCGCCCGGCGCGCCGCCCCACCAGGGCGGCTCGCTCCGCGTCGCGACCGAGCCGGCCCCGAGCGTGCCGCGCATCTGCCCGGCCCGTTCCTCCACCCCGCCCGGATCGCCTTCGAGCAGCACGCCGACCCGGACCGGGCCGCCGCGCGCGGGCCGGTCGATCTCCACCGCCGCGGGCGCGAGTTCCGATGCGGCGGCGGCCGCGACGGCCTGCGCCACGGCCGCCGCCCCGTACACGTCGTCAGTGACGAACGCCGTCGCGGCGGGCAGCGGGTGCAGCCGGAACACCGCCTCCGCGATCAGGCCGAGCGTGCCGTAGCTGCCGGCGAACAGCTTGCCCAGGTCGTAGCCGGCCACGTTCTTGACCACCTTGCCGCCCGATCGGGTGATCACTCCGTCGGCGCGGATCGCGGTCACCCCGATGACCAGGTCACGGGGGGTCCCGTAGCGCAGCCGGCGCGGCCCGGCGATCCCGGTGGCCAGCACGCCGCCGATCGTCGGGGAGCCGTTACGGGCCGCGCCGGCCGGCGGCACGTCCAGCGCGAGCTGCTGCCCGGCGCCGCCGAGCACCCCGGCCAGCTGGGCCACGGTGACCCCGGCCTGCACCCGGGCCACCAGGTCGCCCGCCGCGTGCTCGAGCACGCGGTCCATCCGCAGCATGTCGATCACCACGTCGCATTGGCGCGGCGGCTCGCCCCACGACAGCTTCGTCCCGCTGCCCCTCGGCACCACGGCCAGGCCGTGATCGGCGGCGGCCCGCATCACCGCGCTGGCCTCTTCCAGGCTGGCCGGATAGGCGACCCATGACGGCATCACCCCGGCGACCGCGTCCCGGGGCGCGGCCGGGGTGACCGCCCGGCAGGCCAGGGCGAGCGCCCCGGGGATGGTGTCAGTGGTCATCAGAACTGCTCCGCCTGCCCGGCGGCGACCAGGGGGTGCACTCCCCGGTGCACGCCTGGTACCTCGCCGCACAGCCGCGGGGTGGGGAACACCTTGCCCGGGTTGCACAGGCCCGCGGGATCGAACGCGCACCGCAGCAACTGCATGGTCTCAAGGTCATCGGCTCCGAACATCTTCGGCATGTACTTGGACTTGTCCATCCCCACGCCGTGCTCGCCGGTGATCGATCCGCCGTGCTCGATGCACAGGTCGAGGATGGCGCCGGACAGCTCCTCAGCGGCCCGGCACTCCCGCGGCGAGCTGTCGTCGTAGAGCACCAGCGGGTGCAGGTTGCCGTCGCCGGCGTGGAACACGTTGGCGACCCGGATGCCGGCGGCGGCGGACAGCGCGGCGATCCGGTCGAGCACCCGGGGCAGCGCGGTGCGCGGCACCACGCCGTCCTGGACGATGTAAGCCGCGGTGATCCGGCCCACGGCGGCGAACGCGGACTTGCGGCCCGCCCAGATGACGGCCCGCTCCTCGGGGTCGGCGGCCTCCCGGATCTCGCCGCCGCCCGCCTCCTGGCACAGCGCGCGGACCGCGGCGCTGTCCCGCCGGACGTCAGCCTCGGGCCCGTCCAGCTCGACGATCAGCACGGCCCCCGCGCCCGCCGGGTACTGGCAGTGCACGGCCGCCTCGGCCGCCTCGATGGCCAGCGCGTCCATCATCTCGATGGCGGCGGGCACGATCCCGGCCCCGATGATCGCGGACACGGCGGTGCCGCCCGCGCCGGTCGTCGGGAACGCGGCCAGCAGCGTGGTGACCGCCTGCGGGATCCGGCTCAGCTTCACCACGATCTTGGTGACGATGCCGAGCGTGCCCTCGGAACCGGTGAACGCGCCCAACAGGTCGTAGCCGGCCGACGCGCCGGTGCCGTCGCCCAGCCAGGTCAGCTCCCCGGCCGGGGTGACGATCTGCAGGCCCATCACGTGATGCACGGTGAACCCGTTCTTCAGGCAATGCGCGCCGCCTGAGTTTTCCGCCACGTTCCCGCCGACCGAGCAGACGATCTGGCTGGAGGGATCCGGGGCATAGAAATAGCCGAACGGACGGGCGGCCGTGCTCACCGCGAGATTGGTGACTCCCGGCTCCACGATCGCCCGCTGGCTGACCGGGTCGATGTCGATGATCCGGCGCATCTTCGACATGACGATCAGCACGCCGTCGGTGCGCGGCAGGGCGCCGCCGGACAGGCCGGTGCCCGATCCGCGGGCCACGAACGGGACCTTGGCCGCGGCGCACGCCTGCACGACGGCCGCGACCTGCTCAGCGGTCTGCGGCAGGACGGCGAGCGCCGGCGCCGCGCGGTGCGACGTCAGGCCGTCGCATTCGTAGGTGCGCAGTTCCAGCGGGTCGCTTATCACCCCGCTGGGCCCGCAGATGTCCACCATGCGGGGGATCAGCGTCTCGATCATCCCGTTGCCTCCGGCCATTGGCTCTCACTGCCCAGAGTGCCACCCGGGAGGCTCCGCAGGTAGTCCAACTCGCGGCCGGGGGCGGCCGGGCACCGGGCCGCGGCCGGCCGGACCGGGATCAATAAGGAAATCAGGGCATCCGCTCGTAGGCCGGCAGGGTGAGGAACTCGGCGTAGTCGTCGGCCAGCGCGACCTCGGCGAACAGGGCCACGGCCTGGTCGTAGCGGGCCGCGTCGAACGCGGCGCCCGCGCTGTCCCGGATCGTGGCCAGTTCCTCCTTGATGATCCGCTCGGCCAGGTCCCGGGTCACCTTCGGGCCGTCGTCGAGCACGATGTCGTTGTGCAGCCACTGCCAGATCTGGGACCGCGAGATCTCGGCCGTGGCCGCGTCCTCCATCAGGTTGAAGATCCCCACCGCCCCGTTGCCGCCCAGCCAGTTGGCCAGGTACTGCAACCCGACGCTGACGTTGTTGCGCAGCCCGGCCTCGGTGATCACGCCCGGGGTCTTGTCCACCGCCAGCAGGTCGGCGGCGGACACGCTGACGTCGTCGCGCTGCCGGTCCAGCTGGTTCGGCCGGTCGCCGAGCGCGGCGTCGAACACCTCGCGGCAGAGCGCCACCAGGTCCGGGTGGGCCACCCACGAGCCGTCGAAGCCGTCGCCGGACTCGCGGGTCTTGTCGTCGCGGACCTTGGCCATCGCGATCGCGTTGACCTCGGCGTCACGCCGGCTCGGGATGAACGCGGCCATCCCGCCCATGGCGTGCGCGCCGCGCCGGTGACAGGTCTTGACCAGCAGCTCGGTGTAGGCCCGCATGAACGGCGCGGTCATGGTGACCGAGTTCCGCTCCGGGAGCACGAACTCCCGTCCCCGGCTGCGGAACTTCTTGATCACGCTGAACAGGTAGTCCCAGCGGCCCGCGTTCAGCCCGGCGCTGTGGTCGCGGAGCTCATAGAGGATCTCGTCCATCTCGAACGCCGCGGGGATCGTCTCGATGAGCACGGTGGCCCGGATCGTCCCGCGCGGCAGGCCCAGGGTGTCCTGGGCCAGGTTGAACGCGTCGTTCCAGAGCCGCGCCTCCAGGTGGCTCTCCATCTTGGCCAGGTAGAAGTACGGCCCGGAGCCCGCGTCGAGCTGGCGCCGCGCGCAGTGACACAGGTACAGGGCGAAGTCGAACAGGCTGCCGGACACCCGCTGGCCGTCCACCAGCAGGTGCTTCTCGTCCAGGTGCCAGCCGCGCGGCCGGACGACGATCGTGGCCAGCTCGTCAGCGGGCCGCAGCGCGTAGGACTTGCCCTCCTCGCTGGTGAAGTCGATATTGCGGTCCAGCGCGTCCTTGAGGTTGAGCTGGCCGATGATCATGTTTTCCCACAGCGGCGTGTTCGCGTCCTCGAAGTCGGCCAGCCACACTTTCGCGCCGGAGTTGAGCGCGTTGATCGTCATCTTCCGCTCGGTGGGGCCGGTGATCTCCACCCGGCGGTCCACCAGCCCGGGCGCCGGGGGAGCCACCCGCCACGACCCGTCCTCCCTGATCCGCCGGGTGCCAGGCAGGAAATCGAGCGTGCCGCCGGCCGAGAGCTCCTCCTGCCGGACGGCGCGGGCGGCGAGCAGCCCGGCACGCCGGGGGCCGAATTCCCGTTGCAGCGTGGCGATGAGCCCGAGCGCGTCGGGGGTGAGGATTTCGTCGTACCGGTCTCCGTGCGGGCCGGTGATTTCGACGCCCTCGCTGACCGCCATATCGCGCTCCTCCCGGGTTGCGTGCATTGTGGAAAGCACATTTCTGTGGGTCGCGGAACCGACGCTAGCCGCGCGCTGCGCCGCCGGTCAAAGTGTTCCCGGCCACGCCGGGGGGCACAACCAGCGGGCCAGCGGTGTTTATTCAGGTGAGGCCAACCCGGAGGCATGACAGCATTGACAGATCACCGCACTGCGGTCACCGCACCCCATCCAGATGAGCGGCACATGACATTTCCCGCCAAACGATCTCCGTCCGCTGATGAGCCAGCCCGCCCTGGCCCGCTCGCCCCTGGTCCGGTCGCCGGGCCTGGCGCCCGGGTCGCGGCGCTGACGGGCGACCCCCATGCGGCGGACACCGGCGAGCTCAACCGGCTTGACCGGCAGGCGCTGCGCCGGGTGGCCGGGCTGTCCACCGAGCTCGAGGATGTCAGCGAGGTCGAGTACCGGGCCCTCCGGCTGGAGCGGGTGATCCTGGTCGGTGTCTGGACCGAGGGCACGCTGGCCAGCGCGGAGAACTCCATGCGGGAGCTGTCCCGGCTCGCCGAGACCGCGGGCTCCGTGGTCCTCGACGCCCTGGTGCAACGGCGCGGGCGGCCCGATCAGGCCACCTACATCGGCTCGGGCAAGGCGGCCGAGATCGCTGCGCTGGTGGCCTCCTCCGGCGCTGACACGGTGATCTGCGATGGTGAGCTCACGCCGAGCCAGCTGCGCCGGCTCGAGGGCGTGGTGAAGGTGAAGGTCATCGACCGCACCGCGCTGATCCTGGATATCTTCGCCCAGCACGCCCGGAGCAAGGAGGGCAAGGCCCAGGTGGAGCTGGCCCAGCTCGAGTACCTGCTGCCGCGCCTGCGCGGCTGGGGCGAGTCGCTGTCCCGGCAGGCCGGCGGGCGGGTGGCCGGCGGCGGCGGGATCGGCACCAGGGGCCCCGGTGAGACGAAGATCGAGACGGACCGGCGGCGGATCCGGGCCCGGACCACGAAGCTGCGCCGCCAGATCGCGGAGATGTCGGTGGGCCGGGAGGTCCAGCGCCGCCAGCGGCACCGCCGGGATGTGCCCGCGGTCGCGATCGCCGGCTACACCAACGCCGGGAAGTCAAGCCTGCTCAACCAGCTGACCGGGGCCGGGGTCCTGGTGGACGACGCACTGTTCGCCACGCTCGACCCGGCGGTCCGCCGGGCCCGCACGCCGTCCGGCCGGTGGTTCACCCTGACCGACACGGTCGGCTTCGTCAGGCACCTGCCCCATCAGCTGGTGGATGCGTTCCGCTCCACGCTGGAAGAGGTAGCGGAGGCCGATCTCATCCTGCATGTCGTGGATGGCAGCGACGCCGACCCGTATGCGCAGCTCGCGGCGGTCCGCGAGGTACTCGGCCAGATCGGGGCCGGGGGCGTGCCCGAGCTCGTGGTGATCAACAAGGCTGACGCCGCGGACCTGATCGAGGTGGAGGGGCTCCGGCTGAAGGAGCGGGGTGCCGTGGTCATCTCGGCGCGGACCGGTGCCGGGCTGGAGGATCTGGCCGCCGCCCTGGAGCAGGCCCTGCCCCAGCGCGACCGGCAGGTCAGCGCGGTGGTCCCCTACGGCCGCGGCGACCTCGTGGCGCGGGCCCACCAGGAAGGCGAGGTGCTGACCGTGCGGCACGGGGCCGAGGGCACCGAGCTCACCGCCCGCGTTCCGCCCGGCCTCGCGGCCGAGATCGACGGCGTCTCGCGGCCCGCCCGCTGACCAGTGGCGGGCCGGCCGGCGGGGGGCGAATTTCCCGTTTTGGGCAATGACCGGAAATGTGAGCGCTCACCAAAACTTAACGGGTTTATGCAACGGATTGCAGCCCTATTCCCGGCCATGTTGATTGTCCATTCAGGCAGGGTCGGCCGACCTTCTGACTACGCTGCGAAGTCATCGCGTCATCTAACGTGATGCATTTCGGACAGCAGTCCCGGGCCCGGGCTGGGCGCCTCCGGGTGGCCTGAACGCGCGTTCCAACTGGCATCTGAGGACGTGAGGCCCATACCCGACGGCGATTGAGGCGCCTCCGGGCGGCCGGTAGCGGTCACGCAGCGGAGCGGTTGCGGCCTGGATCAGATACGGACGGTAGATGCTGGGGAAAGGTCCGCGATTTCGGGCCTGAGTTCTCCGGATACAACCTGTACAGGGACCCTGTAGTGCAATACCGTGACTGAACCGATATGTTGGTTGCCGCACCCTCGCAGGACCCATAGCCAGGCCGCTCTCGCAGGCGGGTTACGGGGGGGACCTGACGGGGCCTATCCGGTAGGCACGAGCTATGGCAGGTGACCGCGCATGACGAGTATGAGCATGGCACGGCGTACGCCTGCAGGGATGCCTGCGAGAGGGCCAGTGAGAAGGCCAGTGAGAGGGGGAGCGCGGCGGTGACGGTCCGCCTGCTTACCAACATTGGCCGCCTCTGGACTGGGTCCGAGGTGTGGAGCAACGCGGCCATCTTGACCCACAACGACCGCATTGCGTGGGTGGGGCGCGCGTCCGAGCTGCCGGCCGGCCTGCCCGGCGTGGTCGAGGACATCGTCGATGTCGATCACGTGGAGAACCTGGGCGGCGCCCTGGTGACGCCCGGGCTGATCGACGCCCATACGCATCCGGTGTACGCCGGCAACCGCTACGCCGAGCTGGCCATGCAGTCGGGCGGAGCCTCGGCCAACGAGATAGCGGCCGCCGGTGGCGGCATGGCGTCGACGGTTACCGTCACCCGCGGCACGGACCCGTGGACACTCTGCAACGGGGTCCGGGCGCGGCTGCACGAATGGCTCATGACCGGGACCACCACCATCGAGGCGAAGACCGGCTACCACCTCACCCGCGACGGGGAACTGGCCGACGTCCGGCTGCTGCGGTCGCTGGAAGGCGAGCCGGGCATGCCGCGGGTGCACGTGACGTTCCTGGCCGCGCACTCGGTGCCGCCCGAGTACTTCGGCCGCCGTCACGACTACGTGGACGCGGTCGGCACCTGGTGCGCTGACGCGGCCGCGGCCGGCGCCGACAGCGTGGATGTCTACTGCGAAGAGGGACGGTTCAGCGAGCGTGAGGCGCGCTGGGTGCTGCACGCGGGCCGCCAGGTCGGGCTGCTGCCCAGGCTGCACGCGTGCGGGGAGTCCCGCACCGGGGCGGCGCGGCTCGCCGCGGAAATCGGCTGTGCGTCCGCGGACGTGCTGCTCGAGGCGTCTGATGACGACGTGGCCGCGCTGGCCCAGGCGGGTGTGGCCGCGGTCGTCTGTCCCGGCACGTCGCTGCAGACGGGCAAGATGCCTCCGGTCCGGGCCCTGCTCGACAAGGGAGTGGCGGTCGCTCTCGGCTCCGACCACACGCCGGGCGGCAACGGCATCACCTCGATGCCGCTTGTCATCGCCCTGGCCATCTCCCAGTTCGGGCTGAGCGTGACCGAAGCCCTCCGCGCGGCCACCCTGGGCGGGGCGCAGGCGCTGCGCGCCCCCGACCGTGGTGCGATGGTGCGGGGCCGGTTTGCCGACATCGTCGCGTGGGACGCTGACCACGAAGGCGCGTTCACCTGGTCGTACGGGCTCAAGCCGAGCCGCGTGTGGCGGGGTGGCGAGCCGGTCCAGCTCCCCTGACGGTCCAGCTCAACACGGTCCAGCTCAACACGGTCCAGCTCAACACGGTCCAGCTCAACACGGTCCAGCTCAACACGGTCCAGCTCAACTGAGCAGCGGCGGCCGGATGGCCGCCTTCCCGGGAGCCGGGCCAGCGGGATTCCCGCTCGTCATATGCTGCCGGGTATGTCTTCAGGCGCCGCGAGCCGTACCGCCAGGCCCAGTCCCGGGATGAACAGTCCGGGGAAAAATGCGGCGGTGACCCTGGTAGTCGGGGATGAGGAACTGCTCGTCGAGCGGGCGGTCGCGCGCCTCGTGAGCGAGGCCAGGAGCGCGGACGGCGGTGGGCAGGCTGGGATGGCCGAAGATGTCCACGATGTCCGTGCGGGGGCTCTCAAGCCCGGGGAGCTGGCCTTCCTGGCCGCGCCCTCGCTGTTCGGTGGCGCGGCGGTGATCGTGGTGCGGGACGTGCAGGACGCCGGGAAGGACATAGCCGACGAGCTGGCCCGGGCGGCGGCTGACCCGGTGCCGGATGTCGTGCTGATCCTGACCCACGCGGGCGGGGCGAAAGGCAAGGCGTTGCTGTCCACCCTGACCCGGTCGGGGGCCCCGGTCGTGGAGTGCCCGAAGATCACCCGGATGGCCGAGCGGATGCAGTTCGTGCGGGGCGAGTTCCGCCAGGCGGGCCGGACGGTGGAGGAGAGCGGCCTGCGGGCGCTGCTCGACGCCCTCGGCTCGGACCTGCGGGAGATCGCCGCGGCCTGCGGGCAGCTCGCCGCCGACACCGAGGGCGTCATCGACCAGGCCGTGGTGGCCAGGTACTACCGGGGCCGGGCCGAGGCGAGCGGTTTCACCGTGGCCGACCGGGCCGTGGAGGGCCGGCTCGGCGAGGCGCTGGAACTGCTGCGCTGGGCGCTGGCCGTCGGGGTGTCACCCGTGCTGATCACCAGCGGGCTGGCCCAGGGAATCCGGCTGCTCGGCCGGGTGGGCAGCGCGCCGCGCGGCCAGTCCGGCGCGGCCCTGGCCGCCGAGGTCGGGGCCCCGCCGTGGAAGATCGACAAGGTCCGGCAGCAACTGCGGGGCTGGACGCCCGAGGGGGTGGCCCGGGCCCTGGCCGCCGTGGCGGAAGCAGACGCCCAGGTCAAGGGCGAGGGCACCAGCCCCGGGTACGCGCTGGAGGTCGCCATCCGCCAGGTCACGGCCAGCCGGGCGGGCCGCTGAGACCAGCTCAGCCGGGCCGTGGCCCGGCGGGTTGGGCGCCGGCGGGTTGGGCGTCAGGCTTGGAGCTGCGCGGCGCGCTTGGCGATCGCCGACTTGCGGTTCGCGGCCTGGTTCTTGTGGATAACGCCCTTGCTGGCGGCTTTGTCGAGATTCCTGAAGGCAGTGCGCATGGCCAGCGTGGTCTCGTCAACGTCACCCGCGTCCGCCGCCTCACGGAACTTGCGCACCGAGGTCTTCAGGGACGACTTGACGGCCTTGTTGCGCACGCGAGCCTTCTCGTTCTGCTTGTTGCGCTTGATCTGGGACTTGATATTCGCCACGCGGAAGCCTCGCTAGAGATCTGGTCTGGGTAATCTGAGCCTGGGCGGCCGATCCGCACGCGGATGTCCCGCGCTGGGGCGCTGTGCACACGGGCCGCAGCGCATACGTGCCGACGAAGCAGGATAGCCCACCGGAGGCTCCGGGCTCAAACCGGCGCCCGCGGGCCGAGCCGCGGCGCGGGCATCCCCCGCGACATGCGACCATGGATCACGGCGGGAGCCAGGTCTGCGGCAGCCGCGCACCGGCGCCGGATCCATCCGTCGCAGCCAGCGCCCCGAGCACCCAAGCCCACTTCAACCTGGCGGATTCCTGTGTCACCACTGCCCGAGCAGCCCGTTACGGACCACGGGCCAGCCGTGCCTGCCCCGGCCAGCGGGCCGCGGAATCCCGGCCCAGCCGGCGGGCCGCGGCGTCCCGGCCCGGCTAGCGGGCCGGCTCCCATCCCGGGCCAGACCGATATGGGCATCATCAGGAACTTCTGCATCATCGCGCACATCGACCACGGCAAGTCCACGCTGGCCGACCGCATGCTGCAGTACACCGGGGTCGTGGGTGAGCGCCAGATGCGGGCCCAGTACCTGGACCGGATGGACATCGAGCGCGAGCGCGGCATCACCATCAAGAGCCAGGCGGTACGGCTGCCGTGGACCGGGGCGGACGGCCGCCAGTACGTGCTGAACCTGATCGACACCCCGGGCCATGTCGACTTCTCCTACGAGGTCTCCCGCTCACTGGCCGCCTGCGAGGGCGCGATCCTGCTGGTCGACGCGGCCCAGGGCATCGAGGCCCAGACCCTGGCCAACCTGTACCTGGCGCTCGAGGCCGGCCTGCACCTGATCCCGGTGCTGAACAAGATCGACCTGCCGGCCGCGCAGCCCGCCAAGTACGCCGAGGAACTGGCCAGCCTCATCGGCTGCGCCCCGTCCGACGTCCTGCGGGTCTCGGCCAAGACCGGCGAGGGTGTTCCGGAGCTGCTGAACGCCGTGGTGGCTCAGGTCCCGCCGCCCCGCGGCGACCTGGAGGCCCCGCCCCGCGCGCTGATCTTCGATTCCGTCTACGACACCTACCGCGGTGTGGTCACCTACGTGCGCGTCATCGACGGCCGCCTCACCCGCCGCGAGAAAAGCCTCATGATGTCCACCCGGGCGGCGCACGACACGCTCGAGGTGGGCATGATGTCGCCCGAGCCGACCCCGTCCGAGAGCCTGGGGGCCGGCGAGGTCGGCTACCTGATCACCGGGGTCAAGGATGTCCGGCAGGCCCGCGTGGGCGACACCGTGACCAGCGCCGCCCGCCCGGCGGCCGAACCGCTGGCCGGGTACGACCACCCGCGGCCGATGGTGTTCTCCGGCCTGTACCCGGTGGACGGGGACGACTACCCGGAACTGCGCGACGCGCTCGACAAGCTGCGGCTGAACGACGCCGCCCTGGTCTACGAGCCGGAGACGTCCACGGCGCTCGGATTCGGCTTCCGGTGCGGGTTCCTCGGCCTGCTGCACATGGAGATCGTCCGGGAGCGGCTGGAGCGGGAGTCCGGCCTCTCGCTGATCTCGACCGCGCCGAACGTCGTCTACCGGCTGGTGCTGGAGTCCGGGGCCGAGATGACCGTGACGAATCCCAGCGACTTTCCCGAGGGGAAGGTGGCCCAGATCTTCGAGCCCGTGGTCCGGGCCACCGTCCTGGCCCCGGGGGAGTACAT
>Ga0302325_10031198_pt1 | contig 10968 bp, 12 predicted proteins | sample Palsa_T0_2_FD_201948 | JGI IMG/M metagenome (GOLD analysis project Ga0302325, IMG submission 201948) | Peat permafrost microbial communities from Stordalen Mire near Abisko, Sweden - Palsa_T0_2 | ecosystem: Environmental > Terrestrial > Soil > Palsa > Peat permafrost | place: Sweden: Abisko... | reverse complement strand
GAAAAAGTAGCCAGGGCGATCGATATGAGTCCCTTTGGAGACGATACTCGTTCCAGGGGGGATATTTTCAAAAGGGGCGTGCCGTGGGGATTTCACGGACGGGATTATTGTCCCCATACCTGTAGGTTGGCTCCCTGGCTTGATGCTGGGCTTCAGTCTTTATCTCTCTGGTCTTGCGCGCCGCGAAAACTAGATTGTAGAGCGAGTGGTGGCAATTGAAGTTCCCAATTAAAGAAGTGCAAATGAACTGAAGTCCTCGTATTTAAATCTGATAGCCGCTAACTAACTGCCTACTCTTTGGGTCTTGGAGTCATGCATCCACCCTACACGGTCAATCATCCCACGGCTGATGGACACAGGTCCAGAAAATCTCTCCTCCATGTGTCGACCTTGTCTGCCTTTGGGCTTCCGTGCGCGACTGATAGGGATTCAATATGCTTGAAGGATCCAGATTGTCACTCGGGTGACATGACGGGCCTTGGGCTTTCCCATTTATCCCAAGTCCGTGCGTCATTACCAATCTCGCATTTTCGGTATAACCTTCAAATCGATATCTAAGAAGTGTATCCCGGATTCTTCTCTTCTTACCGCCCAAATCAAACCCAAGTTTATTGCGCCGATGCAAAAGCTTCAGTTGCATCTCTATCATCAGATGCAAAATTTCCGGATCATCATCAACTCTTATAAGCATACTTTGAATGGAAAGGGGAATTCACTTGCCGTTAGGTATTCACTCAGTACCCCAGTTTGAGCGACCTGCTCGGGACTGAGCCACAGTTCATTTCGAACTCGGATGTATTCCATGAGAGTGAAAGCGTATGGTACCTCGTCTTTACCGTGTTCCAAAAAGAAGTACTCTTCCACGGGTATCATTCCCGTCCTTCAGAGGAGCTTCCGGGCTACCCGGGTTTTGTGGGCTCTCTCCATCTTTTCCTGGTGTGCTGCAATAATCTTGACCGAGTCGAACATTGGATGTTGGCGCAGTTTTCGTTAAGATGTTTCAGATTAAATATTCGATCGACGGGATTCCTTGAGCAGATCGATTGATCATCGATCTCAGATGGAGTATGCCATAATAAGTAAATGAAACGGCATCTGAGGGCAGCAAAGAAGAGATTGCTTGGCAGACACACTTTGATTTTTAGGATATAAGACGTTTTATTATGAATGTATGTGCAGTAATTAGTGATCAACTCTTTTTCGGCTTCCCGCCGTTTCCCTTCTTTCCGTCTTCCTCTTCCACCCGTTTCTGACCAGAATTATCTTCCATGGTAGTACTTTGATCTCCACTGCTTTTCCTGCGTATCTCGACAAATCCCCTTCCTCCCTCATCATTCTTGTACACCGAGCTATCCACTTTCTTAGCCGGAGCCGGCGCAATCCTCAGGGGAGCGGGATTCTCGCGAATTTGACTTGGATGTCTCGCTATCGCGATCTTCGGATTAGGCGAATATTGGGAAAAGCGAGCAGATGTCAGATCTATGTTTCCGAAACGTCCCATAGATGCTGGCGGGGGAGGTATTGAGGACAACGTGGGGGGCCTTTCGCCAAATCGGAGAAGAGGGTTTTTCGTGCGTTCTTCCGGGCTCGGCACCTGGGGAGGGGGAGCGGGAGGCGATTGGGGGCGCAACGCTTTAGGGAGAAGGGTGAGGGGTCGTTTCATACGATGAGCTTCAGGTGAGTGTGAGCCTGAACGGGATTTTGTGGCTGGAGAGGGTTGGATTGGAGTTGGTTTGGGGGGTTCGACGGGCGGTGATGGGAGTGGTGGAGGGGCGCTAATGGGACGTGGTGCTATTAACATCGGGGCCAATTGAAGAGGAGGCTCCCCCTGTCGTTGTTCTCTAGCCGGCGGTACAGGCTGTGAAGTTTGCGATGATTCTTTGGGTGGAGTTATGCCAGGTCCATGGGGTGGAAATAAGTTGTGTCGTTCCCGAGACGGTTCAGTGGGATGAGCGACTGGGTCGTTATAAGCCGGCTCCCTGAAGGAGATGACAGGAGGGGATCCTTGCAGAGAAGGCACGCCGATTTCGGCACCCGTCGATCTCGTGGACTCAGGGATCCTTCCCGCAGATTCAGTGGATAGGAGCGATAGTCCACTTTGTTCCAACGGAATATGCTGCGCAGACATCAGTCGGGGTAGAGGTAGTAGAGGCGGTGGTTGTGGGGGTGGTTGCGGGATAGAGGGTCGACGAGATGATTGTGGATAGAAAGTCTCAGCAAATTGTTCCGGAGACATCATACTTGGTCTCGGAAGCAACGGGGCGTGATAAGTAAACCGTTTTCCTGCCTGCAGAGGATGTTGTTTGAAAGGCATTGATGAATCTTGTAGCGACAACCGATTCACCGGGGGAGGCGGCGGGGGAGGAGGAGCTCCCGTGTAATATCTCATATCCTCTTGGACAACATCAAGAAGTGATGAAAGCATAGCTGTCGAACTTCCATTATCATATCTTTGGTCGGTCCTGGGTAACGTGGACCAAGGATTAGTCCACTGGCCCACAGAGATTTCGTCCTCGATTTGTGGTGGATGTATATATTCCTCTTCGCGCTGGTCAAGGTACGGATAAAACTCCCTTCTTGACCGTTTTCTATCGTCGCGATCATGATGGTGTTTTCGCTTCCGCTTTCGATGCCCATCTTCGGGACTTGGTGTTCGAAGTCCGATTGTGCTTTGTTTTTGACGCCGGGGATGTGGACTGATTCCCATTCGAGTAAGATCCTTATCGCGTTGATCGTCATTGACGCCATCAGGGAGATTAAGCCATGTGTACTGTTTGGGATTTTTGACCCACCACGGAGCTTGCTGTAAGGACGAATCCGGTCGAACACATACTGCCAGTGACCTGGCTAGGTCATTTTCGCTTGTTAAACGTGTGATCTGTGAGGAGAGCTCAGTGCACATTGTCTCACGCAATTCCTTCTTATCATTCTGTTATCAGTGACCGAATCTGGGGATTGTACTTTAAATTGCTGCCACTCAGCATCTATTTGAGCGCCGAATCGGATATCAATCTCGTGCTCTGCGGCAACTAATCTGGCATTTGCTCTGCGTCTCTTGGCATCCCGCTCTGCCTCGGCGCCCTTCCAAATTACCTTCAAGCCTGGGTGACTTCCATTTCTAACTTGCGCTATTTCGCGATCCAGAGTGTCGAGTTCGTCGTCGAGAACAAGGCGCATAAGACGTGAGAAGTTGGTTGAGAGTGTCGAGGCGCGAGATTGCGCGAGTTTAAGGGACGACGACAGTTGCGAAAGAGATTCCGTGGGCATGTCATCGTGATCAGACGATGATTCAGAAGAGGAAGTGTGCGCTGAGCCTATCACATAATCAGCCCGGGATCAACAGAAGATCGTGATCCGCAATAGAAGATCAAGACAAGAGAGGAAGTACCTTTACTCCGGGTGTTTATCCTATATCCTGTTTGTGTGGCGCTCGTTCCTGAAACGGATCCATTCGGGGTTTGCTCTGCAGTTGCTTTGGGACTGTTGACGGCCGATTCGTGAAGAGAAACAGTTTTCTCCTGCAGATTTAATCGCGGGATGTCACTGTATCTCCCTGAGCGATTCCGCGATGCTTCTTTCTGTGCCCTGCCTCCTGGAACGACTCGCCCCTCATCCGCCGCTATCCTTACGACACCAGCATCAGACCCGGCGCCTCTCGTGCTGGCAGACATTCTCATCGGCACCCCCGTGTCTCCCATCTCCTGGACGGACTCGGATCGCTCTTTTGCTGTTGCGGCAGGACCATCATCGCGCCGGGGATGTCTCGCCTTTCGTAACACCATCCCCCCCGCAACCTTATTGTCTGCCTCTCTCTCACAGAGATACCGCGACAACAAAAGCCAATATTTCCCCAGGTCCGGCGCGCAGAAACAAAGGATACACCTTGGTGCTAGCGAGAAGACGGCGGCCCCTTGGTGTCGGTGGGCGTCCCCTGAGTCAAGGGGCAACTTGGCGTGGCTCTGTCTCTGTGTTTTGGGTGTCTTTAGGAGTCTCGCTGCAACGGATTTTCGCCTGGAAGTGGCGCTTTGACTGTGTGATCCTGGCCAATCGATTCAACCAATACAAAGGCAGCTCTGGAGCGTCAATTTACCAGACACGTAAACTTGCAGCCAATCAGCATCTGCCATATTTCATTGATTCATCAGCGTAAGGGTCGCATGGCAAAGTTTATAATGTTATTCTATGCTAGTCTTTGATCTTGTTCATGATCTTGTTCCGTAACTTATCATAGAATGACTATAAAGTATCCCATCTATTTTACTTGACATTTTTGAGTACAATGATTTTATAGGTTGCGCAGTCAAGAAATGGTCCCCTTGAACACGTACATCTCAATCACTCGATCCGTTCATACTTCCTCGCTTTTCCGTACTTCCATTGACGGTTTCGTTCATAGTTGTCTCTACAGCAGGGGTGGATGGCAGTTGCTTCGGTTGCAGCGGTGCTTCCGCTTTCTGTGGCGCCCCATTGACGGCATCAATGGGTTGAAAAGTTGCGGCGGCAAACGTTGGGTTAGGTGGGGATACATCTGCTTGACGCGGAGCGGTGTACGTGACATTTGACGGCGGTTGCACAGCAGTGATAGTTGGTGTCGGAGGTTTGCCGAACGCCGATACGCCGAGGCCTTCCGAAGCCACTCCGAAAGGACGCGGTGGAGACCATCCAGATACAGACGATTCAGGGACAGTCCGAGGAGCGGCTATGGGACTTGCGTGAGAGCTCCCATTTGCCGGTGCATAAGGTCTGGGACTAATCTGCATCGGCTGAGGTGCAGATGGTTGTTGTTGGAACTGCGCCACCGAATAAGGAGACTGACGGAAGGATTGGTTTGAGATAGGCTGTTGATGTACCTGCGGCGGACTCTGATAAGAATGATATTGTAGTGGCTGAGGATAGGCTTGTGCAGGGCTGCGTGGGAACTGTTGTGATATGGGTTGAGGAGACAGCTGTACAGGTCGAGAGGCCATGGGCGGAGACGCACCGCCCGTGTATGGAAGAGGTGCTGCCGCCACTGTTTGAGACGGAGAATGTCGTGGAACAGCGGGGGAGTAGTGGGAGAACTGAGTGGGTTGATGCGACGGGTGAGGTTGTTGATAAGGCTTCGCCGAGTTTTGAGGAGAGTGCCGAGCGAGAGAAGACACTGATGATTTCCGAACAGTGTCAGGCGACTTTGACATACCGTTGACAGGAATACAATCTCCGACTATTGTAGCCGTCTTCAATCGATCCTTTGAAACACTGAGCTTAACCACCAATGTCCGTCCATCGAGGTCATAGGCTTCCTCATCACCTTCCTCCTCATCATCCACAGCGTCCGTTTGTTCACCCTTATCAGAATACACACTCCATTCCATCTCCTCTTCACTTTCGTCATCTTCGTTATCTTTCAATGTGGACTCTCTGACTTCAGCCCCATTCCCCATTCTCGGCCGCTTCACCATCCGCCCTGAAGCAGTGTACTCCATCACCTCTCGTTCGCGATTCCTCTCACTTCGTCTCCCGCCTCGACTATCCTCGTCGTCATCAGTACCACTGTCCTTCTCCAGCTCCGTGTAATCAACTCTCTTGCCGCGTGTCCTCGTATTGTATACCGGAGCAGCTGCTTTCCACATCGCAAGTCGCAAAGCTGCTTGTTCAGCCTTCACACGTCTCTGTTCTGCAGCCTCGATTCGAGCTATTATCGTTTCCCGGATCGTCGTTCCCAGCTCTTGTTCCGGTTTACTCCCCGTCGATAGTTTTTCGGCGAACTCGAGAAGGGAGGGTTTATCTTCTGCAACGGAAGAGATATTGGCGATTTTATGGTGCGGATTGGTGCATTGGTATATTCGAAACCGGGTGTCCTTGCCTTCGATTAGATAGTAGTTGTCGCCTTTGATGGTGGCAAGTGGCAAGACTCCTAGTCCTGAGTTGACGTCTAACTCTTCTCTCTCCACGCGTGAGTTCTGAGGCACTTTATATCCGTCATCGATGATTTGTCGGACACCATCAGATGAGAGTAGTGCCCAATGTACCAGCGCACGTAATAGTTGTAACTACCATAAGCGCCCTCCATCTGGTCAAATTACTCGTGCATCCCAATCCATCGACGCATAAGTGGTATTCAACATCGGCGACGTATTAACCCCGTCCTTCCGAAACCCAATCTTCTCTACACAACTATCCACAGTCTCCTGCAGAATCTTTCCCACGTTCTCGTGTCTACCAATTAATTCTCATCCTGTGGGATATATACTCAACGTTTTTCCTTCGGTTTCCAATCAGCGTACATATCCGACATACAAACTCCTCCAACTTGCCTTCAAGGTCGCCCTCAACACTGACGCCCTCCTCAACATCCTGCGGGCCCAGCTCGCTCGTCCCGCTGAACAATGCGCGAAACTTAGACCGAAAGAGACATACTAGTGGAACATCGAAATTATTCACCACCGATCTGGGGATCGGTTCGATTTTTGGCTCGCGAGGTTTAGGCAGCGGCTTCTTGGCCTTCTCCTTCTCTGCCTTGTCTTTTAGCTGAGGCTGTTTGAGCTTGAGTGTGATTTTCGTCCCCTCCTTGCCTTTCTTTTTGGCCGACTTTGTGTTGACTGGATCTTTGCTTTTCAGTTTGCGGCGCGCAGCAGGTTTTGGCGGTGGCGTCACCTCCAGGGACGGTGCTGGTGAGGGCGAGGAGAGCGTCGACGGCGGAGGAGAGAGCGACGACGTGTCTGAGGTGGCGGCCGGGGAGGACATGATGCCGCGTTCGGGTGGTGGTGTCTGCGCTGACGTTGGTCTGGAACGTTCAGAGATTCCCGCAGGTTGATTTGACGCGGCGTGATTCAGGCAAGCAATCAAAAGACGGACAAGATCGGAATCGAGCAAACCGGAAAAGTACATCTCAGACCACTGGCAAATGCAGTTAAGCTTTAAACAAGTATTTCTACCCTCGTATTACCCTATTCTATTCTCTAGTGTAACTCGGAGCTGTCCTTGCCTTTCCAAACAAGGAGATATTCAAGCTAGATTCTTCTATAGCGAAGTCAGATAGAAACCCAAAAAAGCGCGTGGATCGAGATTTTTCGCTAGGCTTGCATGCCCAGCATTCCGGAAATCACCAATCGACATATACTCCACCGAAATCGCGTCTTGAGGATGCATATGGCTATAATTGATGACCTTTAAGCATATTGATGGGAACTGCAGGGATGTGCGCTGATCGTGACAAGTCTTATCTTTCCCTGTATATAAATTCCAGAACACATTGAAGCGGTATTTTGTATCCCCGATTGGAGCCATCTTGAGGCACATAACAGTGATCGCAGCTGGCTACATTCCAAGAATCGACATGATCCTTTCTTTCCCGCCTGGCATAGAGTCCTTCGTGGGGGACAAGAGAAGTAGAAAAAAGTCCACGACTCCTATTCGTTGGCCGCCGACGCAGACCGTACCAGAGGAGTACATGCAAAAAAGTCTGATCAAGCTTGAGCATCAGTGCTTTTGTTCGACGACCTCCTGCGTAAGTAGATGGCAATCCATGCCGCCACAACGCTCCTCTTCATCCATCATTTCCCGAGAGCGTTTCCAAAGAACAATTTTAATGATACAGTCGTGACGCTGATGGTGTAATGTCTGTCTAGGTTCGCCTTCAAGCCTCAAAGACCTGAGTGATGACAGTCTGCAGTGAGCATCGTCAAAAATTCAAACCAAAATCAGCCCTAGCATCCAACCCCTAAATAAATTTCTCTGCTCTCTAAAGCCCGAAATCTGTCACCGCGAACTCTCAAGTCTCTCCCCTCGAGACTCAATCATGTCAACCAAACGGCTGCGGACTGTAGTAAGGACGGTCCTAGCCCCACGGTCAACTCCTCTATTTAAACTCTCAACGCAATGCAGACGGATACATTCCACGCCGGCGACAAGTGCCACAGAAGTCCCCAATCAACCGCCGCAGACGAAACTTGCGGAAGCTCGACTGAAGCGGTTCTGGCGTATCGTAAACGTTAATAAAGGCCCAGGTACATATCCCTAGTCCGTCCGTATAACCTCGCCATATGCGTTTTCCAAATACCCATGATACATGAACTTAGCTAACAACCATCGTTATAGACGGCTACAAAGTCATGCTCGACTCGAAACCCCTGCGCACACCCATAGGAACCGAGATCCTCATCCCTCCCCAGCTGGGCATCCTAGCCCACCTCATCAGCGCAGAATGGAACGTCGTCACCACCGGCTCCATAAGACAACATTCCCTCCCCCTGACCTCCCTAGTCTGCCGCGCGCTAGACCATCTGGACCCGGCAAACCCAAAAAACATCCGTGAACAGGTCATCGAGGAATTACACCGGTACATCGACACGGATACGATTCTGTTTTTCGCGCCGCGCGACCAGGCGGGGGGGAAATTGGTCAAGATGCAGCTTGAGGAGTGGCAGCCGTTGATACGCTGGGGGACGAATGCGTTTTGGGGGGTTTATGCGAGGAGTGCGGAGAAGGGGATTGCGAACTTTGAGAGGCAGCCTTGGAAGACTAGGAATGTGCTGAAGAATTGGATGATGACGTAGTTTCCCCAACACCCCGATCGTATTCCCTGGTATTCTTTGTGCGGGATCTCTCGCTGCACGGTCTGTGGTGTAGGGCTGCGGATCCGGGGACGCATGGATTAACTTGTAGACTTAATGCGTTCGAGTTGAGTGCTCTGGAACGAGCCGTGATGACCACAAAGAGCATTCTCCTAGGAAGTCGACTTATCATGGAATACACATCCCCCGAGAAATGTGGTGGTCGACGCTATGGAGTCGAGGAAATAAGTGAACTCGCAAATCTGGAAGTGCGCTTCCAAACTCAGATGTGGGGAGAAGTGGAGGATAGTAATTTTCCCCTTGCTTGGAACGTGTCGTTGACGGTAGCTCATGATGTTGATTATGCGGATATAAGACGGCAGTTGGGGAGTGCTGCTACGTTATTGATGAAGAGGGAGTTGCTGCCGCCACCACCGGATCGTAAATTTATTCCAAAAAGACCATATTTGAAGAGAAAGCCAAGGAGGGACCCTGTAAAATAGGTTAAAATATAGCATCATCAGATTCCTGACTACTCCGAGAAGACCATCCTCGCTATGAATCTAGTTTACATTAATATAAGTTCCGTGTCCACTGGACTCGGTCCTAACGGGTCGGACTTGTGAGACGAAGTCGTGAGATTTTGACCCGTCCTCGTTGGTGGTCAAACACAACAATCGACACAAGAAATGACAAGCCTAAATACATCTACATAAACTTCTCATCCTCTCCAGATGTAAGTCGAAATCTCGGACAAGCAATAACATCTGACAAATGAACTTTCCCTGAAATAAATGATCGACATCACTCGCCAATCACATCTCCCGGACGAACGTCAGTGCCCCAACAATTAGGGCATCAAAAGCAGTCACACGCTGAACCCAAAGTCCCATCACCACCAAACCTCGTCCGCTCAAATCATCACCACCACCAACAACAATGCCATCGCATAAATCCTTCCGCACAAAAGTCAAGCTCGCAAAGGCAGCACGACAGAACCGTCCTGTCCCACAATGGATCCGTCTCCGGTAATCCACCCTCTCCCTGGTCTCCCTTGTGTCCCGAGTCGTGCGTTGAAGCTGTGTTGGATGGAAGTCGCTTCCTGCGTCTCCGCCGACAGCAGCTGTGTGTGCTGGCTGCGAGGGACTCTTGGGGAGTGCTTGAGTGTTGATGGGACCGAACTGATGGTAGAACGGGAAACACGATCAAGTGGAATGCTAAGCGTCGTAACTGGAGAAAGACAAAGTTGAACATCTAAACGGTCGCCTGTATGGGGATTTATACGGGGATTTGGATGGTGGATGGATGGATGGTGGATGGATGGATGGATGGATGTGGTGGAGGGATGTGCCGTGCTGTAGCATGGTAGACGTGTAATCAATTGCATCTGTGCGTCGGAACAAAACACAATCTCTTTTTCATTTTCAGTTTGTGGACTGTCTGGTCGAGCCTGAGGAGGTATCGTGATGGGTTTTGCATCTATTGTTATGGTCCAGCGGCCGAGTACTGGAGCGGCCAATCACCCTGTAGAGGCGAAATCCTACATCCCTATCCTTTGATTGATTCACTGTTACGCCCCTCATTCCAAGGATTTCAACATGCAATACATTACTATACCCGTGACCCTTGTGCATAATTAAATACTCCATGGTATCCCCTTCTACGCTTCATCTACAGGCCAGCTACCTATGAGCCGGCGTCGCCCCATCCTTCAACATCGGCGTCCTCATCAATGGTGTCCGTCCAACAACATTCGCACTAACCTGCGCAGCACTCTCCCTCTCCCCCCTCTCCACCAACCGACTGCTCCGGCGTCCCTGAGCCGTCGAAGCCCATAACCTCTGTGCCGCAGGCGTCAACATATTCCTTCTAATATCCGGACTACTCCCAAACTTGGGGATATCCGCTCCTCCTGCCAGAGGTGTTTTCCCCAGGGGCGTTTTACCCCCCGCTGCAAGCGGTGTTGACCCCGCTGCGGCGCGTGGAGTGCCAAGAGTAGTCGTTGCACGTAAGTGAGGTGTATAAGCTCTTTGTCGGGCGGTGATATCCTTCTGAGCTTTCTCAGCTAATTTCCTCGCCAACTTTTCCCGCTCCGTTGGTTCCGCCAGTCTAAACGGGGAGGGCTTCTCCACCGAAGAAGAAGTAGAGATCGTAAGCGGCGTCGCAGAAAGTTCGCCCCAGGTCATTTTCGGGGCGCCTAATTCCGAGGGCGTGGGCGTGGAAACAAAACTATATCCATTGACTTTGGGCGTGTCTGATCTTATTCGGCCCTCGAGGGCGTCCTGGACGGTACTTGGGGTGGGACTCGGGGCGGGGGTGCGGCCGGTGGGAATGTTGGATGAGGGGATACTTGTGTTTTTGTGGCGGATTTGTTTTTGGCCTTGGGAGGGGTCGGGTTGGTCTTCTATCCCTGGATGGGGATTCATCAACACGT
>Ga0302325_10031196_pt1 | contig 10968 bp, 7 predicted proteins | sample Palsa_T0_2_FD_201948 | JGI IMG/M metagenome (GOLD analysis project Ga0302325, IMG submission 201948) | Peat permafrost microbial communities from Stordalen Mire near Abisko, Sweden - Palsa_T0_2 | ecosystem: Environmental > Terrestrial > Soil > Palsa > Peat permafrost | place: Sweden: Abisko... | reverse complement strand
GGTACTTGACCAGACGCTCATCAGTTTCTCCAGCATCCGGCGGGATCGGCCCGAGTCCCAATAAAAAACCCTGGGGCCAAAGGCTCCCAGGGTCGAGAACTTCGAACAGACCGACTCGCCTTTAGCAATTTTTTTTCGTGGTTGCAATTAGCCGAGCCTGGTAAACAGGCCCTAAATCAATCCACGGTTCACTTACAGAATACCCTAAACAGGCACACCCACGCAACCATTTTAATGATTGTTAAAAGGGGTTAGGGTTAGGGCGCGCTGGGCGCGACTTCGGTAATCTCCAGCTCCAGCAGCAGCCCGCAACTGGCACAAACCAACCGTCCGTCGGCCAGTGCATAGACCGCCGTCGAGTCGCAGCGAATGCATGCCACGGTGGGGTCGGAAGCATCCGGCAAAGGCTCGGGCGGCTCGACTCCGGATTGTGCGCCACCGGCAAGTTTGGTGACCGGCTCGAACGTTGCTCCACAATCGCTGCAAACATGGTTGAAACAGCAGTTGGGCGTACAGCTGTAAAACACGTCGTGCGATTGGCAGACCGGACAGACGAGGGACAGCTTAATGGCTTTCACTCTCTGTAATGTAGCGCAGGCCGGCTCGATTCAGGCAACTGCCTGAAGGGTCAGCCCTTCGGCCGCGGTGCGGGGGTGGTTGCTATTCGTCTCCTCGATGCGGCCCAGCCACAAGGTCATATCGTCGAACTGGGGGCAGCCCGCGGCAAAGTGTTCCGCACTTTCGAGGACACGGTCCACGATGTCCCGGGCTCTTTGATGCCGGCATGCCTGAATGGTATCGAGGAGACGGCGAAAGCCCCACTCCTCGCCCCGGGCATTCGCGGCTTCGCATAGGCCGTCGGTGTACGCCACCAGGAAATCTCCCGGACCGAGCGACACCACATTCTCGCGATAAGTTGATTTGCGCAGCATCCCAATCACCGGACCGCTCGATTCGAGCACCACCGTCCGGAACTGAGCACCGGTTTTGCGCAGCAGCAGGGGCGGCTCATGTCCAGCATTCACGTAATGGAGAAGGCCGCGGGATGGATCGTAGCGGGCCACAAACAGCGTGGCGTAGGAATTGTCCGGGCAGATCTCGTAGAACATCTCATCCATGGCCGCCACCAGATCCGCCAGGCTGCCGCTATGGGAAAGCCGGAGGGCGCGTGCCATGCTGTGCAGCGAAGATGTCAGCAGCGCGGCGGCCAGCCCCTTGCCTGCCACATCGCCGATTGCCAGGCCCAGGTTTCCTTCCGCCATTTCGAAGTAATCGAGATAGTCTCCGCTCAGCCCACGCGCGGGACGCCAGTCACCGTAGTAATCCAGGCCGGGAATGCGCGGCCGTTCCGCCGGAAATATGCGGTCCTGGACGTCTCGCGCAATCTCCATCTCCCAATCGCGCCGGTGCAGTTCCGCGTCTCCGGCGGCCAAGGCGGCGCTGAGGCGGCAATTCTCCAGCATGAGCGCGGCGTGGGACACCATGGCGCGCAGCAGCCGTATGTCGCCGACGCTCAGGTACTGGTATCCGCCCCTTCGGCGAATGCAGAGAAAGCCATCCAGCCGCTCGCCCGCGGGGATGCCTACTAGAAAATCGGCGCCGGCGGATGCCAGGACCGAGCTCTCGTCCCGGTCGAGCGCTCCTCCCAAAATGTGAGCAATACCACCGAGCCACTCAATCGGCACAGGGCCGCTGTGACTCAGGAGGCGATCCAGATGTCCGTCCGCCGGCAGCGAACATGCAAACACGTGCCGGCCGGAAGAGCTATAGGCGAGCTCAAAGTACTCACCCGCACGCACGAATAACAAAAGCTGATCGAGTTGCAATGACCGCGAGAGCCACCCAAGGGCGCCTCCCAATAGGGACTGCACTGCTGGGCCCAGCGGTTCCGGCGTGACCGGAGACACCGCATGTATCGTGGATGAGTTTATGTGTGAATTACCGATCATCATTAAATTTGCTCCATATACTTCAGTGACGCTTGGCGAAGCGGAAACAGGCACGCTCTTAACAAAACTTTATCCACACTTTATCCGTGGACCGTACTGTCGGCGGCAATTCGCATCGAGCCATGCAATCGCATCAACACGTTGCGGCGCTGCGACGTCAATCAACTGGGGGCGTCCATCGTGTTTCTCCTCAGGAATAACTCCACCTCCTCGCGTCATACATGACAATATAGGAGTGTTGTTTTCGAAGCCTCCCCAAACGGACGAATTCGAGAAAGCCGCCTTGCCGCACCTGAAGGAGCTTTACCGCGTGGCGGCCAGGCTGCTTGGCGACACGACCAGAGCGGAGGACGTGGTGCAGGAAACGTACTTACAAGCCTGGAAATCGTTCGACCGCTTCGCGCCCGGCACCAATTGCCGGGCTTGGCTGTTCAAGATCCTCATCAACACCATTCATCACTACCGCCGCAAGTGGCTCAACCCGCGCCTGGTGGCGGACAGCGAAGAAACTCTGGAGCAAACCGCGGCCCCAACGCCTCCCATTCCCGAGCACATCACCGAAGAGGAGATCCTGCGCGCGCTCGACCGTTTGCCGGCCGACTATCGCACGGCGGTGCTGCTGGCCGATGTGGAAGAATTCTCCTACAAGGAGATTGCCGGTATGCTGAACGTGCCGATCGGGACCGTGATGTCCCGGCTCAGCCGCGGCCGCAAGATGTTGCGCGAGCAGTTGAGCGAGCTGGCGCGGTCCTATGGAATCGGACGGGGCGGGGAGGAGGGCCGCAGCGCATGAACGTCATCCAGTTTGGAGACGCCGCCTGCGGGAAGGTCCGCGGCTACCTGGATTCCTATCTGGGCAACGAACTGCTGGTGGAGACCAATCACGAGGTTCTGCGGCACCTGGAGAGCTGCCCGCAATGCGCGGCCGAGTTGAACACGCGCGCCCGTGTGCGCACCGGGTTGCAGGCCGCGGTGCGCGGCACGCCGGTGCCGGACGGCCTGGAAGCCAGGGTGCAGCGCGTCGTGCGTGCCCAGAGCAGGCGCACGCGCGCCGGGCTGTATACCATGGCGGTGGCGGCTATGGTGATCATCGGCCTGGCGATCGTGAGTCTGACGCGAGCTAAGCCCGGCCCGGAAGAAGCCATCCTGAGCAAGGCTTCCGGACGTCTCGCGCTGGTGTTGAACGTGGGGCTGCGGGATCACCTGCATTGCGCGGTCTTCCGTAAGTACGACAAAGCCGCCGTCCAGCTCAGTCCCGAAATCGCCGAGCTGGCTCGGCTGGTCAAGGCCAGGTTACCCGGCGATTTCCGCATCATACAAGGTCACCACTGCACCGCCGCCGGCCGCCAGTATGTGCACTTGATCGTGACTCGCGGTGACAAACTGTTGTCACTGCTGTTGACCCGCAAACGGTCCGGCGAGTCACTGAGCGGCGGCGTATATCAGGAAGGCGTAGATCGCTTTCAAGTAATGGGATTCGAGAGTCATGACTATCTGGTGTATGTAATCTCCGACTTAGACGCGCAGCAGAATCTTCAGCTGGCCACCAACATTGCGCCGGCCGTACGCGAATACCTGGCCGCGCACGCGGGCTGAGCCGTCGTCTCCGTTACCGATCCTTCCGATGCACCAGCGGCGCGGAGCAGGCATCGGGATCGCCCGTACCGATCGGCTAAGCTATCCTGTATACGCTCTTCATGCCGCTCCTCGAAGCCATCAGCATCTCGAAGTCGTACTCCGGAGTACGCGCGCTGAAACGCGTCTCTTTCGATCTCCTCCCGGGTGAAGTCCACGCCCTGGTCGGAGAGAATGGCGCCGGAAAATCAACCCTCATCAAGATTGTCACAGGCGCCATCGCGCCCGATTCCGGAACGCTGCGCATCGCCGGCCGAATTGTCGAGCATCACAACCCCACGCTAGCCCAAGCCCTCGGCATCGCCGTGGTTTATCAGCAGCCCGCGCTCTTCCCCGATCTCACCGTGGCCGAAAACATCGCCATCGGCCTCGAAACCGGCAGTCTCTGGCGCCGCGTCGATTGGAAAGCCCGCGCCCGCGCTGCCCGCGACGCCCTGGCGCGCGCCGGCGCCGAAATTCACCCCGATGTGCGCGTCTCCACTCTGAGTATGCCGGAGCAGCAAATCGTCGAAATCGCCAAGGCCATTGGCGCCCGGTCGAAAATCCTCATACTCGACGAGCCCACCTCCTCGCTTACCGATCGCGAAGTCGAGCGCCTCTTCCAAGTCATCGCGACCGTACGCGCCGAAGGCGCCGGCATCGTTTATATTTCGCACCGCCTGGAAGAGGTGGGGGCCATCGCCGACCGCGTCACGGTACTGCGCGACGGAGCGACCATCGCCACCTGCGACGCCAAAGGCCTGTCTCGTGCCGAACTGATCCGCATGATGGTGGGGCGCGAAATCGAAGCGATCTTTCCCAAACGCGCCGTCCCCATCGGCGAAGTTGCGCTGGAAGTGCGCAATCTCAAGTCCCGCGCCGGCATCCGTGGCGTATCGCTGGAAGTCCGCGCCGGCGAAATCCTCGGACTGTCGGGATTGGTCGGCTCGGGCCGCACCCAATTGGCCGAAACCATCTTCGGACTCACACCCGCCGAGAGCGGCGAAATCCTATTCAAAGGCCGCGCCGTTCGAATTACCTCGCCCGCCGAAGCCATCCGACACAAGATCGGCTACGTTCCCGAGGACCGCCGCCAGCACGGCGTAGTGATGTCCATGCCCATCTGCGCCAACATCAGCCTGGCCAGTTTGCCCGCTGTCTGCCACCGCGGCCTGATCGATCCCGCCTCCGAAAATAATCTGGCGCGTACCTACGTCGAGCGCCTGCGGATCAAAACTCAATCCATCCACGCCGAAGCCGGTTCTCTCTCCGGCGGCAATCAGCAAAAGGTCGCGCTGGCCCGCTGGCTCGCCATTCAACCCGCCGTACTGATCCTCGATGAACCCACACAGGGCGTCGACGTTGGCTCGAAATCGGAAATCCATGGCCTCATCGTAGACTTGGCCGCGCAGGGCCTTGCGATTATCATGATCTCTTCCGAGCTGCCGGAAATCCTGGGAATGAGCGATCGCATCGCCGTGATGCATGGCGGCAAAATCGCAGGCGTGCTCTCGCGCGGGGACGCCACCCAGGAAAATCTGTTGGCTCTGGCGTTGGGCCACGGAACGGCCGACGGAGGCGGAGGACCCATCAACGATGTGGCGTAACCGGCAGCGTGAACTCTCCATCGCCGTCGCCATTCTTGCCATGGCGGTGGTTCTGGCCGGCTTCGCGCCTGCTTTCTTCACTTTCGCCAACATGCGCGACCTGCTCCTCGCCAACGTCCCCGTCCTGATCGTGGCCGCCGGTATGACGCTGATCGTGATCACCGCGCAAATCGATATCTCTGTCGGCTCGCAATTCGCCATCTGCAGCGTCGCCGCGGGCGTGTTCGCGGTTTCCGGATTGCCCGTGTTGGCCGCCCTCATCGCCGCAATCCTTACTGGCGCATTGTTGGGCGCCATCAACGGCGTGCTGGTCGCCTGGGTACGGATTCCCTCTATCGTCGTTACCCTCGCCGCCATGGTCGCCCTCCGCGATGGCCTGCGCTGGGTTACGCAAGGCGCCTGGGTACAGAATCTGCCACCCGGCTTTCACTGGTTCGGCCTGCCCCAAGCTTCCAGCGAATGGCTCGCCATCGGCGCCGCTGCCGCCATAACGGCTATAACGGCATGGGGCCTACGCCATGTCGCCGCCGGACGGGCCGTCTACGCTACCGGCTCGGATGCCAACGCGGCCCGCCTGGCCGGAATCGATCCCCAATACGTTGTCTTCAGCGTTTTTGTCTTCACCGGCGCCCTCACTGGATTCGCCGCCGCTTTGAACGCCGTGCGCTTCGAGCAAATCCCCAGCAACGCCGGGATCGGGCTGGAACTGAAAGTCATCGCCGCCGTGGTGGTGGGCGGCGTTTCCATCACCGGCGGACGTGGAACCATGCTCGGCGCCTTGCTGGGTGTCATCCTGCTTGGCCTTATCGGCCCCGCTCTAACTTTTCTCGGATTCAGCGCCTATTGGGAGCGCGCTATAGAAGGCGGCATCATCCTGGCCGCCGTTTCCATGGACGCACTGAGCGCACACTGGAGGCGCGATGCAGATCTCGCTGCCGCTCACCGAGCGTAAGGCCTGGCGCGAACGCTGGTTCCCCAACGGGGAGTGGGTTCTGGCCATGGTGCTGCTCTGCGAGATTGCCATCTTCTCCGCCATCGGCAAAAACTTCTTCACCACCGAGAATTTTTTCGAAGTCATCCGCCTAAGCGTTGAATTAGGCTTGTTGTCGCTGGCCATGACCCCCATCCTCATCACCGGCGGCATCGATCTTTCGGTTGGCTCCATGATGGCGCTGGCCGCCGTGATCTTCGGTGCCGCGTGGCATGACGCCGGTCTGCCCATTCCCGCAGCCGCGGCGCTGGCGCTGCTTACCGGATCCCTGGGCGGAGCGCTTAATGCCACGTTGATTACGCGCCTCAATATCCCGCCGCTCATCGTCACCCTCGGCTCGTTCTCCCTCTTCCGCGGCATCGCCGAGGGAATGACGCACGCCTCGGTCAACTATTCCGGTTTTCCCGCGTCGTTCCTCTGGCTGGGACAAGGCTATCTGGGCGGCATCGTTCCCGTGCAGTTCCCCATTTTCCTGATGGCCCTCGCGGCTTATGCGATCCTGCTGCATCGTTCCGCAATTGGCCGCACGCTCTACGTCATCGGATTCAGCCCCAGCGGCGCGCGCTACGCCGGGGTTCCGGTCTCGCGCCGCCTCGCGCTGCTTTACTTTCTCTCCGGCCTGGTGGCCAGCCTCGCGGCCATCATTTACGTGGCGCACTTGGGCCAGGCCAAATCGGACGCCGGTTCCGGCTACGAGTTAGCCGCTATCACCGCCGTGGTTTTGGGTGGCACTTCCGTTTTCGGAGGCCGCGGCACCGTTTGGGGAACGCTCTTCGGCCTTTTTTCGATCTCAATTCTGCAGAATGGTTTACGCCTCGCCGCGCTACCTTCTGAAATGAGCGGAGTCCTCACCGGAACCGTCCTGATCGCAACCATCGCGCTGGGCCGCCTTAGGGGCCGCGCCAAGACCGAAGCTGCTGTTCCCGATAAATCTCCTGATGAATCCGACGTTATGAAAAACTCTCAACTGGCAGTCCTGTGCGGGGCGGTGGTCGCGGGATCGCTGATTGTCGCCGCCACCAATGTTTGGCTGGTGCATTCGTTAAAGTCCACGGCCGATTCGGCGGCAGCCGGAACACTCACCGCGGGTCGTCGCCCGGTGATCGCGGTGATGCCGAAAGCTAAAGGGGACCCCTATTTCGTCAGCTGCCGCATTGGCGCCGAAGAAGCCGCCCGTGAACTGGGCGTCGATCTGATCTGGGACGGTCCCACCGGCCTGGACGCCGCCAAGCAAAACGAAGTGGTGGAAAGCTGGATCACCCGGCGCGTGGATGCCATCGCTGTCAGCGTCGAAAACGCCGCCGGAATCTCCACCGTGCTGCGCAAAGCCCGGCAGCATGGTATCCGCGTAGTCACCTGGGACGCCGATGCCGAACCTGACGCCCGCGATTTCTTCATCAACCAGGCCACTCCCGAAGGCATCGGCAACACGCTGACCGATGAGGCCGCCCGTCTGCTCAACGGCAAAGGCGATTTCACCATCATCACCGGCGCCATCAGCGCCGCCAACCAAAACCTGTGGATCGACGCCATCAAGAAGCGCATGGCATCCAGGTATCCCGGCCTGAAACTGCTCACCATCCGCCCCAGCGACGACGATCGCGACAAAGCTTTCGCCGAAACCCAGGTCGTCCTGAAAGCCTTTCCGACCGCGAAGCTGGTCATGTCCATTGCCGCGCCGGCGGTCCCCGGAGCCGCGGAAGCCGTGCAGCAATCCGGCAGAAAGGACATCTTCGTTATCGGCCTGTCTCTGCCGAATCTGTGCAAGAAATATGTACACGGTGGAATCGTGCAAGCTGTGGTGCTTTGGAATACCCGCGATCTGGGATACCTGACGGTTTACACCTCCACGCTGCTGGCGCAAAACAAACTGCAGGCCGGAGCCGCATCTTTCCAAGCCGGAAGATTAGGGCGGATTCAGATACGAGGCAGCGAAGTGATTTTGGGCGAGCCGGTGATCTTCAACAAAACGAATATCGACCAATTCGACTTCTGAGCTATTGCTATTCCCACTCGATCGTAGCGGGGGGCTTGTGCGATAGATCGTAGAATACGCCTGCAATTCCCGGAACGGCCAACAGCGCACTGGAGATCGAGCGCAGCAGGCCATTGGGCATGCCGACCGACTGCGCGGTCATGCCATCCACGGAATCCACCGGACGGAGGACTACGGAGTCCGGGGCCGCATCCGAGCCTAGCGGAATCAGGACCACAGGGAACTGCCAGATACTTTGGTCGAATCCACTTTCGTGCGACAAGCGGCGCACGATGGCGTCGGCACGGCGCAGGCGGTCAAGCCGTTCCGGCGTAAGCGAACTGGCACGTACGCGCATGGCGGACACCGGCAAGGCGGCTTCGACACAGAAGACGGCCCGGTTCACACCGGCAATCCGATTGATCAGTTCGGAGGCGCGGACCTGGTCGAGCGAATCGATCGACAGCACGTGCGCATAGCTACGGCTGTCGCCCTGCACTCCCACGGAACGGATCGGCAAGACATAACCTTCAGGTGTCGCTTCAACGCCGGCGTCCAGCTCCGCGCACAAGCAGCGTATGGCCAAGCCGGGGCCGGGAAACGGATGACGATCGAGGACTTCGGCGGGGAGTCCGAGCTCCCGTCCGATCTCGCGCACTTCGTCCTTGTAGTAGGTACGCAGGGGTTCGACCAGGCGGCCGGCCTCGATGAGTTTTTGGATACCCGGTACGCGGTTGTGGTGGGTCTTGATAACAGCAGCTTTTTGCGTGCCGCCGGATTCGATGGTGTCCGGGTAAATGGTGCCCTGGCCGAGGATCCAGCGGTCGTCCAGCAGATGGCGCGATTCGATGATGCGCTCCTGCACGCGGACGAACTCCTCGCCGATGATGTGACGCTTCCGCTCGGGATCGCAAACTCCGGCCAGCGCACCCAGAAACTGGGCTTCAGCCGGCTCGACGGAAAGGCCGGGCATGCCCCGCACATAATCGGTTTCGCCTTCGCGCATCAGCCCGGTATCCACATAAACGCCGCGCACGCGCTCCGGCCCGAGAGCGCGCTGGCAGAGTGCGCAAGCCACCGTGGAATCGACTCCGCCGCTGACGAAGAAGAAGACGCTGCGGTCGCCTACGCACTGGCGGATCTCCTGTTCGATCTGCGAGACACGGTGGCGCGGATCCCAATCGCGCCGGCAGCTGCAAATGCCGAACAGGAAGTTGGCGAGGATCTCGCGGCCGCGCGTGGTGTGGGCCACTTCGGGGTGGAACTGCACGCCGTAAAGGCCGCGCGCGGGCGCCTCGATCGCGGCGATAGCGCAGGTAGCCGTGCTACCCGACACGGAGAATCCGCCAGGTACGCCGGTCACCAGATCGCGATGGTTCATCCAGATCTGCTGGCTGCCGGAGATGCCGGCGAATAGCGAGCCGGCCGTGCCATCCAGATCGAACATGGCAAACCCGTACTCGCCCTTCTCCCCTTTTTGGACCGTGCCGCCGAGCAGATGCGCCATGAGCTGCTGACCGTAGCAGATGCCGAGCACGCGCGCGCCGCCGGTGAAAATAGCGGGATCGACGGTGGGACTCGCGGGGTCGTATACGCTGTTGGGGCCGCCCGAAATGATCAGACCCTTGGCGCCCGATAGCTCGACGGCGGGCGTTTCGCTGGGGCGAACCTCGGAGTAGACTCCGAGGTCGCGCACCTTACGCGCAATCAGATGACAATACTGTCCGCCGGCATCCAGGACAACTATCTGGGCGGCGGAACTCACCTGGCGAGTACAGGCTGTGGTTGCATACGTTCGACTACGATCCGGTGGACAGTCTCCAGCAGGGCTTTGGCTTTGGGCATGGAGTCGATGGCCCGCTCCACTTCGGGATCCGTCTCGGCAGCCACCTTGAGGCTTTCGTCCAAGTTGAAGGCCGTGATGTACATTTCGCGCTTGAGATTGCGTTTGATCCAGTCGGTGTTCTGGGCGAATTCGGCTTCGGTGAAGTCGTAGCTTTGCTTCAGCAGATAGTCGTGGAACTCGTTCTGGACGGTGGCGTCAGGCGACCAACCCGCAGGCAATTTGGCGTCATGCTGGCCGAAATAGACCCGGGCAAAGTTGAAGAAGGCCGATTTCACCAGTAGCTCCGTCTGCATCTTATCGAGCTTGGGCGGCGTGTATTTCTCGTCGGGAGTGATGCCGCCGCCGCCGTAAACGGTACGGCCGCTGTCGGTCATCTTCACGTCGAGAGCGTTCTTGGCGTTATCGTCTCTGTGGTAGTAGTAATCGAAAAAGGATTTGTTAGTATAGTCGCGCTGGATGAGGCGACCGCTGGGCGTGTAAAAGTGAGCCGTGGTCAGAGCCAGTCCGGTGTTCTCGGACAGCGGGTAGACGGTCTGCACCAGTCCCTTGCCGAAGGTAGTTTCACCGAGGACCCAGGCGCGATCGTGATCCTGCAGGGCGCCCGCGACGATCTCGGCCGCGGAAGCCGAATTCCGGTTCACCAGCACCACGATGGGATAGTCAAGCCCGTGATTGCCGTTTTTGGCGATGTAGGTTTTCTCTGGCTGCGCGCGGCCGCGATGGGACACGACCGTTTGTCCCTTCTGCAAGAACTTGTCGGCCACGGCCACGCCCTCGTTCAGCAGGCCGCCGGGGTTACCGCGCAAATCGAGCACCAGACCATGAATATTTTTTTCGCCCAACGCCTTGAGGTTGTGATCCAGCTCGCTGCTGGTGGTTTCGTTAAACTGCTCGACCGAAACGTAAGCGATTCCGGGCTTCAGCCAGATGGCCTCACCGACGCTGTTGCGCGAGATTTCGTCCCGGGTCACGGTAAACGTGATGGG
>Ga0302325_10031192_pt1 | contig 10969 bp, 12 predicted proteins | sample Palsa_T0_2_FD_201948 | JGI IMG/M metagenome (GOLD analysis project Ga0302325, IMG submission 201948) | Peat permafrost microbial communities from Stordalen Mire near Abisko, Sweden - Palsa_T0_2 | ecosystem: Environmental > Terrestrial > Soil > Palsa > Peat permafrost | place: Sweden: Abisko... | reverse complement strand
ACACATCCGATATTGCGCACCTTACCCATTTGCATGGCGGCGGCGGCGTATCGCGCTACGAAAACGAGATTAGAGGCCAATTCTTCTATCAGCGCGAAACGCAGGGCGCCGATGTGGCCGACGTGCGTGGCAAAAGCAGCAATGCGATGACGACGCTTGGCCGATATGTCGGCCCCGGAATGCTGTTCTCGCATTTCCTCGAAGCCAATGCGATCCAGCTCATCTGCCACACGCCGGTTGAGGATGGTCAGGCGCGTCTATGGCAAGCCTGCATGCTCAAATCGCCGACCGGTGCGGTGGACGATACGGCACGTGCTGCGCATGAGCGTTTCCGCGGCCTAATGTGCGGCGGTCTGATGAAGGACGCGGAAGTGTGGAAGCATAAGCGCCCTGCGCTGCAGATCATGCAGCTGCCATCCGATGGGCCGTTCCGGCAATCACGCGTCTGGTATAGCCAGTTCTATAATCCGCGTGACAAGGCGGCGGCGATTTTAGCCCGCGTCGAAGGCAAGCATTTCGCCAGAGGCACGCCCGGATTCGGCGTGTCCGATGCCCCTGATCCGTGAGCCCTATTTCGCTCGGTTGACACCCGGGTCTATGTACTTTACGCTCACTTATGATTCATGGTGAATCATATCTCTAACCGCTTAGCCGCCCACGGAGGCATGACATGAGCGAAACGGGTACTAAGGCAACCAGCCCAATTTATTGGGATCCATTCAACCCAGAGATATCGGCGAATCCCTATCCGATCTACCGGCGTCTACGAGACGAATTGCCGCTGTATTACAACGAGGCGCACGATTTTTACACGGTGAGCCGTTTCAGCGATGTCGATTCGTGCTTGTTGGATGCGAAGACTTTCAGTTCTGCGCGCAGCGATATCCTCGAATTCATCAAAGCAAATGTTGAAGTCCCCCCGGGCATGTTCATTTGGCTGGATCCCCCGGCTCATACCGCGTATCGCAATGTCGTCTCGCGAGTATTCACGCCCAAGCGTATGAATGCATTGGAGGAGCAGATCCGTGCTTACTGCGCACGATGCCTCGATCCCCTCGTTGGCTCAGACCGGATCGACTTTATCGCCGACTTGGGAGCAAAGCTGCCAGGGGGCGTTATCGGTATGTTGCTTGGAATTCCCGATGAGGATCGGGACCTGATTCGCGCGAAGGTTGACGAATCTCTGCGCACTGAGACCGGGAAGCCGATGGATGTGTCTCAAGGTACCTACCGCGGAGACGGGTTTGAAGAATACGTCGAGTGGCGCGTCAAGCACCCCTCCAATGACCTCATGACCGAACTGCTGAATGTGGAATTCCAGGATGAGACTGGCACGAAACGCAAGCTTACCCGCGAAGAAATTCTGGTCTTCGTCAGCGTGCTCGCGGGCGCGGGCAATGAAACCACGTCCCGGCTGATCGGCTGGATCGGCAAGGTGCTGAGTGATCATCCCGACCAGCGCCGCGAGATCGCCAAGGATCCAGCGTTGATTCCGGCGGCAATCGAAGAAATCCTTCGCGTCGAGCCGCCAGGGACCCAAGTCGCCAGATATGTTACCCGGGACGTTGAAATTCACAATCAAACCGTCCCGGGAGGAAGCATCATGCAGTGCCTGGTTGCTGCCGCAAACCGCGATGATCGGCGATTCCCCGACGGGGATCGCTTCGATATTCATCGCAAAGGAGCGCCTGCCATCACGTTCGGACGAGGCATCCACTCTTGCATTGGTTCAGCGCTTGCCAGGGTGGAAGGGCGTGTGGCACTCGACGAGCTCCTAAAGCGCTTCCCCGATTGGACCGTGGATCTGGAGAACTCTCAGCTTTCTTCGTCATCCACGACGCGCGGCTGGGATAGGCTGGCAGCCGCAGTGCCGCGCGGTCATAGAGCAGCGGCAGGGTCGAATCAAGCGGCTGCTGCTTCCGCTACTGAACAACCCGCTCCATCGGTGTCGTTGGGCGGCGAGACGTGGCAGTGCACACTCCAGACGCCTGCGGGGCCGCAGGAGATGACTGTGCAGCTCGTCCGCGAGGGCGAGACTGTCACCGGACGGATCGACAGCCCGATGGGCGGCGAAGCCATCAGTGATGGCAAGGCGCTGCAAGATAGGCTCACCTGGACCATGAAAGTCAGCAAACCCATGTCGATCAAGTTGAGCTTCGACGTCAAGGTCGAGGGCAATCAGATGACGGGCAAAGTGAAGCTTGGCCTCTTTGGCTCAGCGGCTCTGAGCGGTCATCGCGTTTAGTCGGCGCCGAGCATTCACGATCGGCGTTTAAGTCAAATGGCGAAGGTCACATACGTCGAGATTGATGGAACAGAGCACGAATTGAATGTAGCGCCCGGCCTCTCTGTCATGCAAGGTGCCGTGGCAAACAGCGTGCAGGGAATTATTGGGGAATGTGGTGGCGCCTGCTCGTGCGCGACCTGTCATGTATACGTGGATTCGGCTTGGCTCAATCGGGTTGGGGAGCGAAGCGCAACGGAGGAAGCACTGCTCGAGGAAGTCATGGATGGGCAACCGAACAGCCGGCTTTCCTGTCAAATCAAAGTCACGGAGGACCTCGACGGCCTTATTGTCCGCTTGCCGGCAAAGCAAATTTAGTTTTGTCGGCCGCCAGTCTTCGCCACGAAGGAATCTTTGGCGTCCGGCTTCAGGACCACATACGCGCGCCGCCAGGGTTGATCGTCTATCAAACGCCATTTGTGGCCCGTACCGACATTATCCTCAGAGAGCAGCACATCGCCGGGTCGCATCACGAATGTCTGCCCGTCGCGGGTAGTGAATTCAAGCGTTCCCGACAGCGTAATCACGTATTGCGGCTCTGGGCTATCGTGCCAATCGTCCGAGGAATGTGCCGGCGTTTCCTTGAAGTGAATGGCAATCACATCGGTGCGATCCTTTTCGTCTATCGTGCCTTCAAGCGCGTGAGATGCATGGTCGGGCCCCGTGTAAAGTTTGAACGCCCGTATCCCAGATCGCACCGGGCTGCTCGCACCCACGGTTATGGCGACCGGCCCAGCGTGGATCGAAGTGCCTGCAGCTGCAGCCGCCACGACCACCGCTCCAGCCGCGGCGCGCAGAAGGTCTCGCCTGCCGAAGGTCGGACCCACTGAATTGTCCGTCATCTTCTGCGTCATAGAGCTTGCTTTTCCATTTGCAGAATCACCGCGGAGAAATCTTGCTCCTTTCCTTGCTCCGATTGCATTGCATTAACCTCGTAAGCCGCTCGTGTGGCGGGCATGTGTGCGCCCACCGCAGCCGCCAGATTGAGAATCAGACCGAAATCTTTGTTCATAAGTCGCAGCGGAAATTGCGGGGTATAGTCGCTTCTCTTAGCTCTTTCCAGCTTACCTACGTGTGCAGGAGCGACGACCGCAGTCTCCGAAAGAACGTCCAGCAATCGACTACGATCGAGACCAGCCTTCTCTCCAAGTACAAGGGCCTCGGCAATTGCCTGCATCCCGATTCCCAACAGGCTGTTCACGACAAGCTTCATGGTTGCTCCGGAACCGCTCGGCCCCAGATAAAAATACTTTCTGGCGATCACTCTAAAGAGCGACTCGGCGGCAGCGAAGCATGCCTGATCTCCGCCCCCGAACAGGGTCAGCGCTCCCTGCTCGGCGGACGGTGTACTTCCCGATATGGTTACGTCGAGTACTTGAATTTCACGCTCGGAGCCTAGTCGCGAGAGTTCTTGCGAGGTCTCCGGCTTCACTGTGCTCAGATCAATGACCAGTGATCCGCGCTGCGCATTGGCAAACACGCCGTCTATTCCTTTGTAGATGTTTAGGACAGCAGCATCGGCCGCGAGGCACGACAACACCACGTCGCAACTGGACGCAATTTCTGCCACGCTATCCGCGACTGTGCCGCCGTATCGAATCAGCTCATTCGCCTTGGTGCGGTGCCGGTCGTATGCCCTCAGCCTGAATCCGGATTCAAGCAACCTCTGTGCGATCGGCCGGCCCATGTAGCCGATGCCAATAAAGCCGATTCTGCTTGTTTCGCTTGTGATCGCATTCATCTACTTATCCTTTGGTGAGCGCGAGACCATAATCGCGCGAGCGCATTTCCGCGTCATTACGGACCCCGAGCGTCTGGGTTACGCTTGAAGCGGAATTTCGGTTGAAACATCCGCGAGGGCTGTCGAAATCACATCGTAACGGCCGACTTGAGTAATAGATCCCTCAATCAGCAAATAGGGGATCCGCCATGAGAAATTCTGCTTCAGTCCCGGCCATTGCGATGTTGGTCGCCCTCGCGGGTGCTGCCACCGCGGGGACCTCCGAATCCCTTCAACTCGCACCGGTGGACTACGCTTTCATCGCCCAGACGAACCTCGGCAACCACTTCCAGATCGATACCGGCAAACTCGGCGAAACGCATGCCCGCAGCGTGGCAGTGCGTGATTACGCGAAGCTCATGGACAGCAGCCACGTGCAGGTCGAGAACAACCTGATGGCCCTTCTGCAGAAGATGAACTTGGTGCCGCCGCCGGCCAGCCTGGTCTCAGGTGCGTACAAAGGCCTGGTTAGCATCCTGGAAGGCGAGCAAGGAGCGGCGTTCGACCGCGACTATGTGCGTAGCCAGCTCGATTATCAGCACGCCAATGACGCTCTGTATCGCTGGGAAATCCACAGCGGCTCGAACCCGGCCCTCAAAGCCTACGCCCGCGAGACGTTGCCGAAGATCGACGACCACATGCAGCGCGTGGAGGCACTCCTCGCCGCAGAGACCGGCACACCCGGCTCTCGCTGACCGAATTCGGGGACTTCAATGTTAGCGCCAAACCGATTCGACAATCTTGTTTCACCCGTTGACCTGCAGGGCCAACAGATACGCAGTCCGATTAGCCACAGCAGCGCACCGGCCCTGCTACATCGGGGGTTCATCGTCGCGGGCGGCGTGCTGTTGATCGCCGCCTTCGGCACCGACTGTGCCTATTACTCGACGGGGCTCTGGCAGTGGTCAAACTTCTCTGCCTGGCTCATCACGGCCGCTCTGATCGTCACGCTCGTCGCCGTTCTCTTACTGCTGATCGACTTTGTGACAGGGCGTGCCGGCCGGATCAACACCGCCTCCTTCATCCTGGTTGCGGCAGACGCCGCGCTGTCTTTGGTCAACGCGTTCGTGCATAGCCGTGATGCATGGACCTCCGTGGTACCGCAAGGGATCTTGCTGTCTGGGGCGTCCACCATTCTGCTGGTTATCGCTGGTGCGCGAGGATGGAGTCTCGCGATCAGCCGTGGCCGTGCGAGCGGAGACCGCTCGTGAGAACGATATCTCTTCGCTTGATCGCCGCGCTGATCTCGTTGGGCGCCATTGCCGCGTGCAGCTCAAGGGCCGGCGACCCGGCCCGGCAATATGGCTCGGACCCTTATTTACCCGAGCCCCACGAGTACCTGCTGCCGCCAATGAGTGTTCCGAAGGCGATCGATTGGCAAGGCGGCGAGACGCCCACGGTTTCCGCAGGCCTCAAGGTCGAGGCGCTCGCCACGAAGCTCGAGCACCCGCGCACTCTATGTACCCTGCCCAATGGCGACATCCTTGTGGTCGAGAGCAACAGCCCCGGCACCGAGCCCTTTCGGCCCAAGGACTTTATTGCCGGAAAGGTGAAGGCGCGGGCCGGTGCGGCGGCAAAGGGCGGCAATCGCATTACATTGCTACGGGAGGCCGACGGCGACGGCAACCCCGAGCTCAGGACGGTTTTCATCGACCATCTCTATTCGCCCTATGGAATCGTGCTCGTCGGTGACACGCTGTACGTCGCCAATACCGACGCGATCCTCGCCTTTAATTATGTGCCGGGGGAGACGCGGATCACGTCACCTGGCGTGAAGCTCGCCGATCTTCCAGCAGGGCGGCTCGACCATCACTGGACGAAGTCGATGACCGCGAGCGCGGACGGTTCGAAGCTCTACGTTGGCGTGGGTTCAAACAGCAACATCACCGAAAACGGTATGGACGTCGAAGAGGGCCGTGCCGCCATTTACGAGGTCGACCGGTTAACCGGCGCCAAGCGCATCTTCGCTTCCGGCACGCGCAACCCAACCAGTGTGGCCTTTGAGCCGCAGACTCATCAGTTGTTCGCTGTCGTCAACGAGCGCGACGAAATAGGTCCTGATCTTGTCCCCGATTATTTGACCTCGATCCAACGGGGCGGGTTCTATGGCTGGCCCTACAGCTATTGGGGAAGTCATGTTGACGTTCGAGTCCACCCTCAGCGGCCGGACCTCGTCGCTCAAGCGATTAAGCCCGACTATGGTCTGAGTTCCCACGTCGCCCCGCTCAGCCTGTTGTTCAGCGAAGGTCAGCGCCTGTCGCCCGTCTTCGCTAACGGCGCCTTCATCAGTGAGCACGGCAGCTGGGACCGCAGTCCCTTGAACGGCTACCAGGTGATTTTCGTACATTTCGTGAACGGCCGACCGGTCGGCGAACCCATGCCAGTCGTCACCGGCTTCCTCGGCAAGGACAACGAGACGGTTCGCGGGCGGCCCGTGGGCCTCGCGCTGGACCGGAGCGGGGCACTGCTCGTCGCAGACGATGTTGGTAACGCCGTATGGCGCGTGAGCGCAACGCAGTCAGGAACCTGAAGGACAAAGATCCCGGTCCCTTCAAGATATTCGCGTTGCCATTGCCGTTCTCCTAGTAGAGTAAGCGGAGCAAAATGAGAGAATTGCGCGACATCCCCTTGAGACGGGGTTCATCCGTATGGGCGCTCGGTGCGTACTTGTGGCTTTCCGGTGCGCTGGTGCTGCTCTGCGAGCCATCCTGGTGTGCCGATGCGGGACCTATAGTTATTTCGGTGCCGGAGGGATTCGAGGGGCCGACCCGGAGTGATGAGCACGGGGGTGTGACGATCGGGTGGGTCAAGCAGCGGCCCGCTTCGGGTGGCGGCACATTGCTGCAGATATCCGCGATCGACGTGGGTACCTCGCTCGACGGAATCACACCAGCCCAACGCATCGAGGCCACGGCGCATTATCTGTTGGAATTCCTCAAAGGGCTGGGGCAACGACGGGCAGACTTCGAATTCGGTGAAATTGATCAGGCGTCCCTAGCGGGCTTACCGGCCGCGCGCGTACGGTGGACTGGCACCGTCGCGGGGCAGGCCACCATCGGTGTCATGTATTGCGTGCTGGTGCGCCACTCGGTCGTCAGCCTGCAAACTCAAGACGTCGGGTCCGAGGTTACGCCCGCGATGTACACGGCGATCGGCGCGATCGAAGGGATTCGTGTCCGCTGAGTTTTGCGATGTTACAGTGCGTCCGCGGCCGTGACTTTCGCATCGGGCGAATCCGACGCGTGAGCACCGCTGGATCCTAATGCGGAGCCCAATAAAATGAGCGACAGGCCTGCCGCCATGCTCACCCCAAAATGCTCGTGGAGCACCAGCACGCCGAGCAATGCGGCTATGGCGGGACTCACATATGCCACCACGGAAGCGCGGGCGGCTCCGGCGGCGTGGATCACGTGAAAGTACAGCAACATCGCACTGGCCGTGCTGATGAGACCCAGGATGGCAATAGACAATAAAGATTGGGTAGACGGCAGATGATGTGGCAGGGTTGCCGCGGCAAAAGGCAGTAGGATCGCGGACGCCACACCCAGACTGACCGCCACGGCGCCGATTTCATCGACGCCCGCCAAATGTCGTTGGACCACCAAAGGCCCGACGGCGTACCCGATGACGGCGATCAATAGGCAGGCAACCGCCAGCCATTGGGCGGGCCCCGCAATGGTGTCGAATCCGAGCAGCACCACCACACCGGTCAGACCGACGAGCAACCCCAGGAGCCGGCGAACGCTCAGGGATTCGCGCACCCCGAAGAGAGGTGCGATGATGACCACCGTCAGCGGAACCGTGGCCACCAACACACCGGTGACGGAGGAGCTGAGCGAACGCTCTGCAATGGCGATGAGTGAAAACGGAACCACGAGCTCGGTAATTGCGAATGCAAGAATAGCCCAGTGATGCCGCAAACCCGGCCGCAGAGCGCCGCGGTGCCACGCCAATGGTATGAGTACCAGCGCTCCCAGAGTGATGCGGCTCCAGGCGACGCACAATGGCGACACGTCAACCAGGGCGAGCTTGATGAGGAAGTACGGAATGCCCCAAAAAATGCAGATCAAACCGAACGGCAGCAGCGTCTTCAGCTTCATTTGGAAGAGTTTCCTCGGGGCGATGCCTGGGAGCAAACAGAAGTCGTTAAGCTCGAGTAAGTTTTTCTTCATCGAACCGTTGACGAATACCGAGATCTTATCCTCGAGGAACTAACGTGCCGAGCTCTCCTGGACCTAGACGAATGCCGCGCTTTTGTCGTGACTGCGGTGGGTTGCTTGTAGTCACCGAGGTACCGAATGATGTCCGCAGCCGGCTGAAATGCCCGGCATGCGGTCAAGTTCAATACCAAAGGCCAGGCGTCACGGTACTGACAATACTATTCGCTGAGCAGCACCTACTGCTCGTGAGGCGCGGTGCAGATCCTTACGCGGGCAAATGGGCGCCCCCGGGGGGCTTCGTGGAAGAGGACGAATCGCTTGAAGCGGCTGCCGCCCGCGAAGTGTATGAAGAGGTAGGCATAGACTTGAGCCGAGACCGCCTCATCCCGAATGCCGTGGCCAGCCTCCCGCACATTCAACAGGTCTGCGTAGTGTTTCTCGCGCAGCTAGACCGACGCGTACCGCTGCGAATCGCACCACCGGAAGTGCTCGAGGCCGCCTGGTTTAAAGAGGAAGATTATCCGAGCGATTCCATTTGGGATCCAGGGACTCACCTTGACGCCAAGCTAATCTATGAGCAAGTGCGAGTCGGTCGCTTCGATTTCTACCAGCAGACCACGGATTTCTTTCGTGTAATCAGCACCGGGTTATCTATCCGGTACCTGCCGCAAAAGAGGCAGTAAGTTCGTCCGCGGCGACCCAGAGCACCGCTAGCGAAGCGTCTTGGGGGAGCCGTGCTTCGATGGATCGAACTGCCAGGTGACCGTGCGAGTCCGAATGGATCCGGCCCGTGCACTGCCGCGCAGGTGTGGCACTCGCCAGAAAAGCTTGCTGCCCCGTCGCACAAGATGGCCACGCACATGGTGAAGCCGGCGCAATCGTCGACATGCCCCTGATCCGCTGTCCAAGTGGGACCTATACTCCGGCAGAAGCGGGGCAAATACCTCGACGTGTTCGAGAAGCGCCGCTTTTCCGGACTTTGCCCGCGCCATGTTAAGACGCTCCAGCATCAGAGGCCGACGCGGCAGGCTTGGACAAGTGGTGAGCAGTAAGAAGAATGCCAACAATACTGGTATATCGATCGCTATCGTGCCCAGTGCGTGACGAGAAACGGCCGTGGTTTGAATAGATGTCAATTGTGCCTTCTCGTAGTAACTCTGCCAGGAGCGCTCGAATCGGAATCGAAAACAGCGCCGCAAGATATCAGCATCTCCGACAGCATTGTCCGATACGCAAATAGAGGATCGTTGTTGCCGGTCGAAAGCTTTGGGAACCTCACCTTCCCGCGTATCGAAATCGAAGTACGCTTCCATACTGCTGCAAAGCACATTCAATTCAGACTCGCCGTCTGCCCAAAACGTTCTCAATAACCCGCTGCGTCCTTGGGGAGTGGATTGAATGAAGACACCTCGCCGCCCCGAGCTGACCGAATCCGCAGGAGTTTTGAAGCCGTACGCTGCAAGCTCGTTTCGCCAAGGAGCTTCCGCCCATTCGACCCATACGACTTCTGCGGGCACGTGCAACAGATCTGCACAGGTGAGTGTGGTCGCTCCTTTCGAATAAGCGAGCGCTGTGCATAGACGCGTTAGTTCATCGGTCAGGACGTAGCGCGTCGCACAACCGGCAATCTCATTGGAGAACGCCGCCGCGCCGTTTAAGTGCGTGATGGATCCGTCCTTCGTGTTCTCGACGATGAACGGAGTTCGACATTGCGCGATACGATCGGCCAATCTCATCCTTCAAAATTTAGCAGCACCGCCAATGGGTGGGCGCCCTTTGGGATGACTCACGCCGTCATCGTGATGAACCCATCCATTCCCGAGATAGGCGTCATGGTGCTCTACGCGTCGGTGGCTCCGTGGCGCTTCGACAAAGCCGGAAGCGGGATAGCGCGTAAAAGCGAATCGCGGTAAGCAGCGCTCGAATGCAGGCAAACACCGGAAGTCAGCGTTAGTGCAAAGATTCCATGACCCGCCCGTTCGGCATATAACACCGCGGCCGCATTCACGAGAAACGAGCGCGCAATGCGCACAAAGCCCAGTTCCGCAAGCTCCGCGGATAGATGCTTGATCGAGTCGCGGCTGAGGTATTCCACCTTGCCGGCGCGCAGAGTTACGTAGTTGCCGTCCGCCTCGATGTAGTCGATCGACTTCGGGTCTAGAGGATACAGTCGCCGTTGCCGCTCGCCCACTAGAAATCGTGGTGGACTCGGCAGCGTGGGCCCACGCTCTGATGCATTTAAAGTCAAACGACCGCCCTCGGGTGACGCGCCAATAAATTGATGACGCGCGCGAGCTATTGCTAGGTCAAATCTCTCTTCGGTCACCGGCATCACGAAGTAATCAATGGCGCCTTCTGCGAAAGCTCTAATCGCGTGATCCGGGCAGCTCGAAACCATGATGCCTAGTGGACGGGTGCCCGCACCCACCGCACGCAGGAGCTCAAAGCCGGACATATCCGGTAATTCCACGTCCAGGAGCATGATATCCGGGTTAAGTGTGTCCGCCGCGTCAATCGCCGCCTTGCCGCAGGCGGCCTCGCCCACCACTTGTACATCGTGGTTGCGCTCACAAAGCCGAGTCAGGCTATCTCGCGCATGGGCATGGTCATCTACGATCAATATTTTCACGCGTGTGTTCTCGGCGTTACCCCTTCTCGGTGCTCACTGCGGATGGAAAGCTGGATTTCCCGCCGAAGTAGCATTCGACCGCCCTCACCCGGTCCTCTCGAAGCTGAAAATATTCC
>Ga0302325_10031189_pt1 | contig 10969 bp, 5 predicted proteins | sample Palsa_T0_2_FD_201948 | JGI IMG/M metagenome (GOLD analysis project Ga0302325, IMG submission 201948) | Peat permafrost microbial communities from Stordalen Mire near Abisko, Sweden - Palsa_T0_2 | ecosystem: Environmental > Terrestrial > Soil > Palsa > Peat permafrost | place: Sweden: Abisko... | reverse complement strand
AGGAAACCGCTTCAAATTGCGCCTTACGGCCAGGTTAAGCGCCTTAGTCTCAGTCTCATACAAGGCAGCCAGGTCCCGGTCCAACATTATCCGTTCACCTCTAACCTCGTATATTCGATTTTGAATATTTTTTATTATTTGCATAAAATAGGGTTATTTGTAAAATAATTTCTTTATCGATTAGCAAAAAAATGAACATAGACCGCTAAATAATGAAACCTCTTTTTTGCTATGTCCGCAACAACTTTATCCCCGCCGACCAGGCTTCCCTGCTGATCGGCGATCTCTCTATTCAGCGGGGCTACGGCATCTTCGATTTTTTTAAAACGCTGGATCATACACCGATCTTCCTGGATGACCACCTCGACCGCCTATTCCATTCCGCCGCGCAACTCCGACTCCCGATCGGCTACACCCGCGAAACGCTCAAGGCCATCCTGAACGAACTTCAGCAAAAGAACAATATCGCCGACTCGGGAATCCGGATCACGCTTACCGGCGGCTATTCCCCCGACGGATACAGCCTGTCCGAACCCAACCTCATCATCACGCAGCAGCCGCTGCTATTCCCCATCAGCGCGGAATGTCCAAAACCCTTTCGGCTCGTCACCTGGCCCTATCAACGCCAGCTGCCCGAAACAAAAACCATCGACTATCTCATGGCCATCTGGCTGCAGCCGTATATCCGCCAACACGGAGCAGACGACGTCCTCTACCACCATGACGGCGTTATCTCCGAATGTCCCAGATACAATTTTTTTCTCGTCACCACAGACGACACCCTTGTCACACCGGTGCGCAACATGCTAAAGGGGATCACCCGGAAAAAAATTCTCGAACTCGCCGGAACAAAGCTAAAAACCGAAGAGCGCGATATATCGCTGGAAGAACTGCCCACCGCCAAAGAAGTCTTTATCACCAGTACGGGGAAGCACATCGTGCCCGTCTCCCATATCGACGGCATAAGGATCGGGGAGGGCCCGTCAAGGATCGGGGAGAGCCCGTCGGCAGAACCCGCTCCCGGCCCCATCACGCAAGCGTTGAATCAGTGGCTATATCAGCTGGTCATGCCCAACAAATAAAATTTCCTATCGCCGGGTGCGCGAAACCTGCAGCGATCGGCAAAATAACTCTACATAACCACTTGCAAATCCCGCAGAGAACTCATACCTTAACTGAAACTATCCGATTATCCGTGTCATACATTGACAAACCTTATACTCGTCTCGCTACCCGTTATTTTCTGCTTGCGATCCTCCTTGCAGCCAGCACCGTCATTTTTGCACAACCGAAAGTCACCTCCGTTATCCCCGTCGCCGGCCCCTTCGGCGCGACCATCACGATCAATGGCTCGAACTTCGACCCGGTCACCGCGAACGATGCCGTATATCTTGGCCCGGTAAAGGCAAGCATCCTCAGCGCAACGACGACCGTTCTGACGGTCAAAGTCCCCACCGGCACCGCCTATGCGCCGCTCATCGTCTGGGCCGATGGCCTGGCCTCTTTCCCTGCTGCGCCCTTTGTCCTGGACTGGCCCGGCGGCGGCGTGATCGCTTCGAATTCTTTTATCCTTGCGGGCGGACCCGGCCTCGCGGCCAGTGGATCCCTGTACACATCCACCAGTATGGCGGTCTACGACCTGAATGGCGACGGCTACCCTGATATCGTCGCCAACTATAGCTCCATCTTCCCCCCCACCTATGGGACCGGCGGCTTCTCGGTCTGGCAGAATCAGGGACTCCCCGACACCCTGAGCGTGGCCTCGGCCTATACCTATAGCTATGCCACCGGGAACGCTCCGCGTGCCTTCGCCATCCAGGATCTCGACGGTGATGGCAAGCCGGATCTCGCGGTCGATAGCAATGGCGGTGAAACGATTTCTTTGTTCCTCAACACCAGCTCCGGCGGTTCTATCAGCTTCGCGCCCCAGGGCCCGCTCCCCGACAGCCTCCTGCCAGGAGGCGTCAGCCAGATCCTCCTGCTGGACTTCGACGGCGATGGCAAGCCGGATATCGTCGTGCTCAACGGGGATTCCCTGCAGGTCCTCGGCAATACCAGTACGGTCGGCCACCTCTCCTTTCACACCATCTTCCACGGCCCTATCGGCGGCAGCGCGGTGGTTGCGGACTTTGACGGCGACGGCAAACCCGATCTCGCCATCCTGGGCGGTAGTGGTCCTGTGGGTAATGGTAATACGATTACCGTCTATTCCTATACCAACCCGGCCTTCACGATATCGGCCAATGCCAACTCCATTGCAGCCGGCGATCTTAATGGAGATGGCAAACCAGACCTCGTTACGTCCAATTTTTCCGTCATGGACGGCATCGTGTCTGTCTATCATAACATCACCACCGCGATCGGCCATCCGAATTTCACCCGGACCGATATTTCCGTCGGCTTCTTCAATGACGGCCCGATAGCGATCGGCGACCTCGATGGCGATGGCAAACCCGACGTGGCGTACCTGGGCGGCTATGGGGACAATGCTTCCGTGATGAAGAACAACAGTACGGCAGACAGTATTATACTCGCGCCGCCACTCAACTATTCCGGCAGCCCCGAACCCGTTCAAATCTATATCGGCGACCTCGACGGTACCGGGCGGAATAATCTTGTGACGCTGGGTGAAGCGTCTGGTTATCTCTTTATCCTTAAATACGTCCAACCCCCGCCCGTTATCACCAGCTTCAGCCCCGATACTGCCTACACCGGCGATACCGTCCGCATCAGGGGCAGCTTTTTTACCAGCGCCACAGCAGTCACCCTCGGTGACGTAACCGCCGCATCCTATAGCGTGGTATCCGATTCCCTGATCACCGCTGTCGTCGACACCGGCGCCACCGGCAAAGTCACCGTCACCACCGCCTCCGGATCCGATAGCCTCGGCGGTTTTGTCTTTTTCAAACCTCCTCCTCCCGTGCAGGCCTTCCGGCTCATCTCCTTCACCGGGACGCTGCTGAACAACCAGGTCGCGCTCCAATGGCAGGTCGCCGGCGCGGCAGGGATCAGCTCTTATAGTATTGATCAGGCGACGGATACCCTGGAGTTCCAACCCATCGGCAGGATCGAGGGCAACGGGACCGACAGCGCGTATTATTCCTTTACGGATACTGCTAACCGTCAGGGTACCAACTATTACCGGCTCGAAATGGTCGACACTGCGGGGAATATCACTTACAGTAATATTATTAGTGTCGTGCTGCCGGTCATCCCAACCATTTTCAATGTCTATCCCAACCCGGCCAGCAATTTCCTGACGGTGACCCTTCCCGCGAACAGCAACCCTTCCACGCTGCGGATAGTGGATATGCTCGGAGCCACGATGCTTCGGGAGGCCCTGGCGCCGGGTACAACAGAGGTGAATTTCGATCTGACGCCAATGGCGACAGGTGTGTATTTGTTGAGCTGGTCGTCAGCGGCCGGGACGCAACATAAGTTGATATTGGTGGTTAAATGAGCCCCCCCGTTAGCCGAATGTTAATCCCCATTCACCGGCAAAAATCCGTTAAACCCCGGCAGTCTCTCCCAATCCAATATCCAAACTTAAAATCATGAAAACGAACACTACCAAAAAGAATGTTTTCAGCGCGTTGAAGCTGAGCGTTCTTGCACTGATCATCGCCGCAGGCTTCAGCTCCTGCTATGTTTCGCACCCTTATGGTGCGCGCTGGGTTCCGGGTCACTATGCCCCCGGCTATTATCACGAACATTGGGTACCGGGTCACTGGGCTTAATTGAACGCTCTGCCTGTCGCGCCCTCCCGGCGACCCCTCCCGGCGACCCGCTCCCGTTCCGCCTGACGCTTCCATCCTGGTGACGCCAGGCGGCCTTATTGCAGCGGACGGAGCGCCACAAGGCGGCTTACCCGGCGGAACGCAAGCTCTCCACCGGATTGGCCGTTGCCGCTTTGACGGCCTGCACCCCCACCGTAGCCACGGCCAGCGCCAATGCAGCCAACCCCGCCACGGCAAAAATCCATGGCCCCAGACTCATCCGGTAAGCAAAGCCCCGCAACCATTCATTCATCAATGCCCGGGCCAGCGGTATCGCAATCAAAATAGCCAGTAGCACAGGCTGAATAAAATTGCCCGTATCCGTATGACGGAAAAAATAAATCTGCCGGTTGATCACGATACTACAGATGATCAGCGCCACCGAAATCGTAAATTGCAAAACCGTAAATAGCCGCCGGATAAAGGCGCTGACTTTTTGTTTGCCTAATCTCCCATACAACACCTTTACCGGTTTGAATGAGGACAGCACGAGCGAAGGATAGCTGCCCGAAATGGCAATCGTCAGGACCAGCAACGCGCTAAAAATAAAGACGACATAGGGGCTGTGAAGGAAAGTCTCATTGATCTGCACCTGCAGCAGCCGGTAAAACGCAGGACGCAGCGCCCCAAACAACAGCAGCGCCAGCAGGAAAGAGATCAGCCCGTACATCCCCGACTCGATATAAAATTGCTTCACGATGTTGCCGCGATCTGCACCCAATATTTTCCGCACGCCGATTTCCTTTGCCCGGATGGCCGAGCGCGCCGTAGCCAGGCTCATATAATTGATCAGCGCCAGCAACAGGATCAACCCGGCCACCAGCGGGAATATTTTACGGTATTTTACATTGGTCGGGCTGTCGGAATCGTTGTGCAAATGCACCAGCGCCCGCAACGAGTAGTCGAAGCCGAACTTATCATGGCTGTCTTTCCTCAGTGACGCCATCAGCCGGGTCAGGGCCCCGGTATGACCGGCATCCCGTAATAAAAGGTAAGTGACAAATCTCCCGGGACCAACCGTTGCGCTGGTGCTGTCATCCTCCGCTTCATGCATGGATTTCGCGCTGGCCGAAGAGCCGACAAAATCAAAATCGATGGAAGAGTTGGAAGGCGGGTTCGCCGCAACACCGGTAATTTCAAAAAGCCACTTTCCATCATATTGTAAAGTCCGGCCGATCGGATCGGCATCACCAAAATATTTTTGCGCCGCTCCCTGCGTAATGACCATCGTGAAAGGTCTGCTCAATACCGTATTCGGGTCCCCTTTCAACAAAGCGAAGGAAAAGAATGCAAAGAAATTGCTGTCGGCCAGCATTAGCTTCCGCTCCGTAAATTTCCTTTCCGGCGCCGCGACATTCTCGATTATTTTGCTCTGCGTCATGGCATTTACCCGCAGAAAACTTTCAATCCCCGGGTCGGCGCTTTTCAGGATAGGCCCCGACACGTAGCTCATCCCATCATAAAAGCCTTCGTCGCCAACGATCTTTATCGTCGCACCCGGATAAAAAATCCGCCCCGCATTTTTGTGGAACCGGTCATAGCTCCAATCATAGGCCACATAGACCATGATGAGCATACAAACACTGATTCCCACTGCCAGTCCCCCGATATTGAGAACGCTATACAGTTTATTGTTGGTCAGGTTTCGCAGTGCGACCTTAAAATAATTGCGTAACATATATGGTAATATATAAAATTCACTAGTCTTGTCGCTCCGCCTGTCACTCCGCCTTGAGGCTCTCCACCGGATTGGCCCTCGCGGCCCGGATCGCCTGGAAGCTGACCGTCAGCAGCGCAATCCCGATCGCCCCCGCACCCGCAATCCCATAGATCCACCAGGAGATCGGCACGCGATAGGCAAAGTCCTGCAGCCATTGATGCATAAAGTACCAGGCCACCGGGGAGGCAATGACGATGGCGATCACCACGAGCAGGATAAAATCCCTTGACAGCATTGACACGATATCCGTCACCGAGGCGCCCAGCACCTTCCGGATGCCGATCTCCTTCGTCCGCTGTTCCGCGATGAATGCCGCCAGCCCGAACAACCCCATACAGGAAATAAAGATGGCGATCCCCATGGCAATATTCATGATCTTCGCCGTCTTCTCCTCCTTCTCATATAGCCGCGCTATTGACTCGTCAAAAAAGCTATACTCGAACTTTTTGGTGGGATAGACGGCCGTCCACGCCTTTTCCATCCGCGCCAGCACGTCTTTCAAATGACCCACCGACTGGCCGCTAGTGGACAATTTGACGCTGATATCCCTTTCCGCCCATTCGCCCGTGCTCATAAAAAAGGGCGTGATCGGCTCGTGCAGCGACTTGGAATGAAAATCCCGGATCACCCCAACGATCGGGCCTTTCGCATTGTTCATCCCGATAACCACCAGATGACCCAGCGCATCCGCGGGATGCCGAAAACCCAGTTGCTGCGCACAGGTCTCATTGACGAGGAATTCATGGATCGTATCCGAAGGGAGCAGATTGCGTCCCGCCACCAAATGCATCCCGTACAGCCGGATATATTCCGTATCGCACATGTCGAAAGAGGCACTGATCTTGCTGTCCGTAGCGCCTTTATATTCGATAGAAGTACCGGGATGTCCTTTGGCCGTCGGCGCTTCCATGTGGCGGGCCACCATCTGTACATCCGGCAGCTCGCGGAACTTCTGTGCCAGCACGGCCCGTTTGTGGTTGGGCCCGTTCTGACCCGCCCTGATAATAACGATGGCATCATGATCGAAGCCCAGGTCCGTATTCAGTACATAATGGATCTGCCGTCCGACGATCAATGTCCCGATAATAAAGATGAGCGAAACCGTAAACTGGAAGACGATCAGCGATTTCCGCAAATAGCTCTTCCTGTTCAGCTGCTGTATACCCTGCCCTTTGAGGCTTAGTGCCGGTTGGTAGGAAGACAGCACTTTCGCGGGATACAGGCCCGCCAGCAGACAGGTCAGGACCACCGTTATTGCCAGGAATGCCAGCGTGGACCCTTGAAATACATCGAGCTTTACTCCGCGCGGCAGCAGGGACTGTACCGCGGCGAGCAAGGGGTCGGCTATCAGCAGGGCCAGCGTCGTAGCGAAGAGGACGATCAACAATGCCTCGCTGAGAAATTGCAGGATGATCGCCGGACGCCTGCCGCCTAACACCTTGCGAACCCCTATCTCGCGCGCCCTTTGCACGGATTGTGCGGTGGCGAGATTGATAAAATTGATCGCCGCGATCAGCAGGATAAAGGCAGCAATGGCGGCCAGCCCATATAAGGTCGGCAGGCTGGCCTTTCGGGCGAAATCGTCTTCATATTTTTCGTTGAAATGAATATCCGCCAGCGGCTGCAGCGAGAGGGCCATCTTATTCTCCTTCGGGCCCACTATATGCCGCGCCATAAAGGCCGGAAGCTGACGCTCTACCTGGGCCTTCGTCACACCTGGCGCCAGCTTGACGATGGACTGCGCATCATAGTCCCACATCGACCAGGACGACTCGAAATCATTTTTTAAAAAACTATGCGCGATCGTCGCAAATGAGACGAAGTCCCGGAAGGCGTAATCACTATGCTGCTCCCAGTCGGCCACAATACCCGATACGGTCACCAGCAGCGAGTCCCGGTAAATCACCTGCCGTCCCAGCCACTGGTCGGGTCTTTGCGGTCCAAAATATTTCGTGGCTTCCTTCTCGGACAACACTACTTTGAACGGGTCGTTCAGCGCCGTTGCCGCATTTCCCGCCAGCCAACGGTAATGAAAAACAGCAAAGAACTGCGGTTGCGCGATAATGATCGGCGATGCTCCCTCCCCTTGTTTTGCCGCTTCGAAGACCTCGTTCTCCCTTCCCTCCCGCGGCACACTCACCGCCGAATACAGGTTGTCAAAGGCGGCCACGCTTTCGAAGCCGCTGATCTCCGCGCGGGCCGCATCCGGCAGCGCCGTTGTAATAAAACCAAACTGCCGGTCCCCGTCCGGACGGGAGGAGGTCGCCACGATCCGATAGACGCGGTTGCCGTCCGGGTGGAACCGGTCATAGCTCAGCTCAAACCGCACCAGCAAAAAAATGATCAGGCAAACCGTAATGCCCATCGTCAGCCCAAGGACATTGATGGTCGTATTGACCTTGTGACGCGCCAGGTTGCGCCAGGCGGTCTTAAAGTAGTTTTGGATCATACCAGTCAGCCCGAAAAATAATGCCCTTTTCCGCGCTCGTTGACAACCAGCGAATTATTGACTCGCCCGGCGCCCGGACTGTCCTTTTTCGATACACCGACTGTCCGCTCCCGCGCCGACCCCCGCGATCAGGGCCATCCGGGCATGCACCCGACCCCCGCTTATTTCCTGATAAACCCCTGCACCAGCTTCTGTCCATCCGATCCGGACAAAGCGATAAAATAGCTGCCCGCGCTTAAGCCCGCCGTATGGAAGCTTAGCGTGGTAACCCCCGCGCTCAGTTCCACCACCTGCTGCTGCAACACATGACCCTGCAGGTCCGTCAGCTGCACCGTCCTTTCTCCGGCGGACTCCGCCGTCACCTCTACGGACAGGAGATCATCCACGGGGTTGGGATACAGCAGCATCCCCGCCCCCGACGCCCCCAGCGTCAGGGAGACGATCGGGCTATAGGTTAATGTACCATCCTTGTCCACCAGTTGCAAGCGGTATAGCCAGGTCCCCGGCGTTAAGCCTGCATCCTTATAATTATATCCGTTCGTTCCCGCCGTGGACAATGCCGCCACCGTACCCACCGTAACGAAAGCCGCATTGCCATGGCTACGCTGAACCATAAACGACTGCGTGTTAACTTCGTCCGTGGTCGTCCAGTGCAGCAGCGCATCCGTGCCTTGCAGCTGCCCCGTAAAAGACAACAGCGTCAGCGGTAAGGGAAAGACCCCACTCGTGACATAGAAACCGCTGAAGCCGGTGACGGGGAAGGTCAGCATATACCCGGTGACCGTATCGGCGCCATACACCGTGTCGACCGAGGTAGGCGTGATAAACACTCCCTGACCACTATAGTTGCCCGGCGCCGTACCGGTCCCATGGTATTGAACAACGAATAGATTTCCCCCCGGTTGAAGCACACCTGAACCGCCGTTCCCTTCGGCATTGTTATATATATTGAAATCTGCGGAGCTGAAAAAAAGGCTCAGTATGGCCTGTGAACCAGCCGGGTTGACAGCCGGAGTAATATCGTAGTGCCGGGGCGCAAAAGCATTCCCTAAATATTGCAGCACCGCCGTATCCACCGTAACGGCGACGGTGACATTGCCACTGACAGCATTGGTCTGCGACAAAGGGGTGATCACCGCCAGCCGGCGGAACGAATCATCCGTGATATAAACCGGCGCAAAAGTGGACGGATCGGCGCTGAATGGCGGCGGAACGAATTGCCGGACTGTCTCCGTGCTGTCCGCATACCTGTAATGCACGAAAGCCTTTAACACCTCGTGATAACCCATATCCCCGACATACAGATTGCCCGCACTGTCCTGCGTCAGACCGGCCGGAGACTGGAAAGTGATTGGAAAATAACCGCTGCCGCCACTCCCACCCCCGCCCGCTACCGGCGCAATAATCCCCGTCCCCGCAACGACCCTTCTGATATTGTTGTTGGATCCATCCAGCACATACAGATTGCCCCGCGCATCCGAACTGACGCCAATGATCTTGCCAAACGTGGCGGCAGTAGCAGGCCCATAATCCCCGGAACTGCCCCGGGCCGTAGCACCCCCTGCAATAGTCGTAATGATCCCGTTGGTATCGATCTTACGAACCGAATTGACATAACTGTCCGCTACATAGATATTCCCCATCGCATCGACGCTGATACCACCCGGATTGCCCAGCTGCGCCGACCCGGCCTGACCCCCGTCACCGGAATATCCGGCGGCGCCCGTACCCGCCAGGGTCGAGATCTTCCCGGTAATATCTATCTTCCGCACGACCGCATCCACCGTATCGCTAAAAAAAACATTCCCTTTGGCATCGCTCGCCAACCCGTTAATACCCCGAATCGCCGCACTGGTGGCCGCTCCACCATCGCCGGAATACCCGGCAACACCCGTACCGGCAAAAGTATGGATGACGCCGGCAGTATCGATCATTCTTATTTTGTTGTCCCCGCGTGTGCCGACATAGACCCGCCCCAGCGGATCCTGCGCGAGCCCGAATGGATTATTCAACTGTGCGCTGGCAGCAGGACCGCCATCCCCTCCGGAACCGGCTACTCCCGCGCCGGCAAACACCTGCAAATTGCCCCCCGTTCCCGAAGCCCCCCCCGTCCCCGGCTGAATCACATCGACCGTATTGCTATCGGTATAATAGACCGCCCCGTTTTTTCCCGCCAGGACGCTGGCCGGGCCCGACACGATCGCATTGTTGCCCGTGCCGGTATTTGGCGCATACACGCTATCGCCATTCCCGGCAAAGGTGGATACATAACGGTCTTCTTCATATGAAACAGCCATAAATCGCGAAAGAACGACCAGGACAGATCCGGGGGCATCGATCGCATCGAAGTTAAGGGCCTGATTATACGAATAGATCAGGCTGCGGGGCTGGTAAAAGGGGAAAAAATAGATGCCTCCCGGCTCATCCTGATAACCGTATATATAAGACAAACCGTTGTCATTTACCACGCGGATTAGTCCGTTTCCGGCATCCGATATGAAGAGAGTGCCCATGAGGGTGTCGTCGTATAATCCCGCGGGCGTGTTTATCTCCGCCGCGTTGCCCAGCGAATCAGTATCGCCGGTAAAACCTGCCACGCCCGTACCGACAATAGTTGTGATCATGCCCGAGGGATCGATCTCCCGGACCCGCTGGCCGGCCACCTCCCCTACAAAGAGGGTCCCATTGTGACCGATAGTTAGCGAGTACGGCGCATTCAGCTCGGCCGTAATGGCGGGAATGCTGTCCCCGTTATAACCAGCGACACCGGTACCGGCTATCGTCGTGATGATACCCGCCGTATCGATCTTCCGGACCCGGTTATTGCCCTCGTCGGCAAAAAAGAGATTGCCGGCCGCATCCCTGACGATGCCCTTGGGACCATTCAATTGTGCTGCCGTTGCCGGCCCCCCATCGCCGCCGAACCCTGCCGTCCCCGTCCCGGCGATGATCGTGAGAATACCGGCAGGGCTGATCCTGAGGATCCGCTGACCATTGGATTCCGTCATATACAGGTTGCCGGAC
>Ga0302325_10031186_pt1 | contig 10970 bp, 6 predicted proteins | sample Palsa_T0_2_FD_201948 | JGI IMG/M metagenome (GOLD analysis project Ga0302325, IMG submission 201948) | Peat permafrost microbial communities from Stordalen Mire near Abisko, Sweden - Palsa_T0_2 | ecosystem: Environmental > Terrestrial > Soil > Palsa > Peat permafrost | place: Sweden: Abisko... | reverse complement strand
TTTGAATATCGGCGGCACAGCGCGCAAAGTCATCTTGCAGGCATCGAAGAACGGGTTTTTCTACGTGCTTGATCGCCAAACCGGCCAGTTCCTTTCCGCGAAAGCCTTCGTCGACGAAGTCACCTGGGCCAATGGCATCGATCCGAAAAGCGGACGGCCAGTCGAATCGCCAGCCGCGTACGATGGGCTTCACCCGGTCCTTGTTTCCCCCGCGCCGGGTGGCGCTCATAACTGGTACCCGATGGCGTTCAACCCCACCACGGGTCTGGTTTACGTGCCTGCAAGACAGGGCTCCTTCGCGCTGCACGTGCCGGACAAGGGTTGGGTCCCAAATACCACCAATTGGAACCGGGGCGAGGACGCAGCGTATCACGGGCCGCTGCTTGCCGAGGCAATCGCGAAACCTCCAATGACTGGCCTATTGATCGCCTGGAATCCGGCGGAGCAGCGTGAGGCTTGGCGCGTCACGTTTCCCATGGTCGAGAGCGGTGGAGTGCTGGCGACCGCGGGCAACCTGATCCTCCAGGGGCGCTCCGACGGAGTGTTCTGCGCCTATCGCGCTACCGACGGCAAAAAGCTTTGGCAGTTCGACGCCGGCACCGGCATTATGGCTCCGCCCGTCACTTACCTGGTCGACGGAGTGCAGTACATTACGCTCATGGTTGGCTGGGGAGGCGCCGCTGGACTTAACAATATTCCCGGCAGCGGCGTGGTTAAACCCGGCTTTGGCCGTATCCTCACCTTCTTTCTTGGCGGTCAGGCAAAGCTCGATGTTCCACCGTTCGGGTATCACGGGCCGCCTTCGCCCACGATCCACATGAACGCCACCCCGGCTATGATCCGCGAAGGCGAAGTGCTATTCGCGCGGCACTGCTTCTACTGTCACGGAGTGGGAGTGGTCTCGAGCTCCGGCGTCCCTGACCTGCGCTATGCCAGTGCCGCAACCCACCAGCAATTCGAGTCCATTGTGCTGGGAGGGTCTCGCCAGCAAATGGGAATGCCCTCGTTCAAAGACGCCCTCAAGCCTGATCAGGTGCGAGACATCGAGGCGTATATTCTGGCTCGTGCCAGTAGCGCAGGTCCGGCGAAGTAGGACCGCTTACCCTCGTGCCCTTAAACTGACGGATCGCGCGGAACAGGCGTCCAGGTGGTTACGAAGATGATGAGTTCCTGCCGGAACGGTGCGTAGGGTGCACCCGCCAACCGCATCCATGGCAGCGCCTTCGATTGGGATCCGGTGCACGGCATCGCCCGCGCCATGGGTGAGGTCCATCGGCACATGGAACGAGCAGGGAAGAGTACATCATGATCGATCGATCATTGCGCCTCATCTGAGCTTCTGGCTGGAGAGAAATCCGGACCAACGAATGATCTGGCAGCCTGAGATGACGTTTTCCGATGGATACTTCAGAGCGGTAAGAGGGGTCACTTCTTAGGCTTGGCAACGAAGATCTGAGAAGTTCGGATGCCGCCCCGTTGCCTTGATGTTCGTCCTTGCCAGCTTCGCCGGCAAAACCTTTGGCGTACTCATAACCAAGGGAGGGTGACAGAGGAGAGGACTGGCGCGTCGACGAGCATGGGAATTCATTATGGCATCCCCAGGATTTTCTGTGCGCTTTTCGCGCAAGATAACGTCCTTTATCACACTCTACCGTGATGGAAAATCAGCCAAAAACTTTTATTGCTTACGTTGCACGTGCAACACATGTTGCATCTGTTGCGTTTATGGTCTAGTCTGATGTTTAGGAGTCTTACCTATGCCCGCGTCTGCCTACTCACATCGTCAATCGGCTCCCACGGCGCAGGAGGTCGCTATTGCGCGCGCATCCGGTCAACGCCTTTCCCGTTATCGAGACCGAGCAAAACCACTTTCCATCCGTGTCCTCGATGTCGACCAGGAGCAGCCCCTTGAATTGCCGGCCGGCGCTGTCGCCCTGCTCATGGACATTCTGGAGGCGATGGCGGCCGGCCGCGGGGTTTCCATTATCCCGGAGAACGCCGAGCTCACCACGGTGCAGGCGGCCGAGGTTCTCAACGTATCTCGCCCGTATCTCATTAAGCTGCTGGCCGAGAAGGCGATTCCCCATCGCAAGGTGGGCAAGCACCGCCGGATTCTAATTGAAGACGTGATGACCTACAAAAAGCGGATCGACCGTGCGCGCGAAGCGGTACTCGACCAGTTGGCTGCCGAGGCACAGGAGGATGATTTGGGCTACCCTCGCGGATGAGTAATTACACGGCGTTGCTCGACGCCAATGTGCTCTACCCTGCTCCGTTGCGGGACCTGTTGCTTCAGCTAGCCATCACTGACCTGTTCCGGGCGAAGTGGACGGCGGACATTCATCGGGAATGGATCGAAGCTCTTCTCCGCCAAGAGCCGCATCGGGATCGCACGAAGCTGGAACGCACGCGCGCCCTGATGGACAGCCATATCCGTGATTGCCTGGTCAGTGGCTATGAGAGCCAGATCCCCACTCTCGAATTGCCAGACCCCGATGACCGTCACGTCCTAGCTGCGGCGATTGTCGGCCGCTGCGATGTGATCGTGACCCAAAACCTCAGGGATTTTCCGGATACAGCGCTCGCACCCTACGGATCGACGTTCAGCATCCGGACGACTTTCTCTGCAATCACCTCAACCTGGCGCAGGGTCTGTTTTGTGGGGTGGTCCGGAAAGTCCGCCGCAGACTCCAGAACCCGCCTTATACGATCGAGCAATATCTGGATATCTTGACCGGCAATGGCCTGGTAGCAACCGCCGCCGAGCTGCGCCCGTTTGCTGAACTTCTTTAACGACCGGCGGCATGGCTATTGAGACGTTCGCGGTGAGAAAGACGCAAGAAGATCCACTCTAACCGACCGCAGCTCACCGCCGCGCTTGCGGAATGCCCAGTCCATCAATTGAGGTCTGCTGGCCTAGCCCACTTCAGATATAGCGCAGCTACCAGCATCTCCATTGCGACAAGTTCTAAAGTTAGGCGCTGGGTAGTCTACGACCACCTCGTTAAGAAATCCGTTAGGTTCAGGATCTGGCGGACGCCAGCGCCGGCAGCGGAAATTGGGGAACCACAAACTCAAATACAACCTATCGGCCATCCCACCATTCTCGCGGCCGGCAAACTCCAGTGAGAAAATGAAGCGTATGCAATGGAAATCGGTGGTGACGCCGTCCCGCTTGCGCACCTGGATCCTCCTGTTCGCCGGGGGCTTGGTCGCCGCCATTGCGATCTTCTTTTTCTATGGGCGCTGGCAAGGTCGCCGCTTCGGCCATGACGTCCCGGATGGGCTCGGCAGCAGCATCCAGCAGTCTACCCAAGGCTTTACTTATTCCGAATCACGTGGCGGACACACCATCTACACCCTGCATGCCTCCAAGGCGGTGCAGTACAAGAGCGACGGGCACGCCGAACTGCAGGACGTGAGCATCACCCTCTACGGTGCGCAGGGTACACCCGCCAACCGCATCTATGGCCACGCCTTCGATTGGGACCCGGTGCACGGCATCGCCCGTGCCACGGGTGAGGTCCAGATCGACTTTCAGGGAACCGCGGCCCCTGCTCCGCAAGCCGGCAAAGCACCAGAGGATGAGGGTGAGGGCAAAAATACTGTCCACGTCAAGACCTCCGGCCTGGTCTTCAACAAGCAAACGGGCCTCGCCAGCACGACGGAAAAGCTCGAGTTCCGGCTGGCGGAGGCCGCCGGCAGTGCGACCGGCGCCAGTTTTGACTCGCAAACGGGGATCATGATCCTGGCCGCCGACGTGGCTTTCAACTCCAGCGTGGGAGGGAGCCCGCTCGCTGTCCGCGCTCACCACGCGCAATTCGATCGCCCCAACCGGGTGCTCTATCTCCTCCAGGACGTAACCGACTACGCCGACAACCACAGCTCGTCGGATCAGGCGACCGTCTCCTTCCGCGCCGACGGATCGGCGTACCAGGTGCTGGCCCAGGGTAATGTAATTTTCACCGGGGATGACGGGCAGAAGATCAACGCCCGCAGCGCGCATATCGACCTGGGACCGAAGAGCGAGCTGCAGCAGGCGATTGTGCAGGGAGGCGTGCTTTACGTGGCTGACACTCCAGCCCGCCTGATCCATGGATCCGCCGCGGAGGCCACCCTACTGTTCGGCCCCCAACCAACGATCCGGCACGCGCGATTGCGCACCGCAGTCTCCGTTGTTGAAGAGGAGAAACTGCCCCAGGTCAACCCCGCCACGGCAAAGCAGAACGTGCCTGAATCCACCACCCGCCAGATGCAAGCAGCGCAGGTCGACATCGACTTCGCGCCCGGCCCGGAGCGCACTCCGCAGGCCCAGAAGATTCTCGCCGCAGGGGGCGCGCGGCTCAATGTGCACACCATCTACGCCAAGACCCAGCCGGAGGACACGACCGTACAAGGCGATCAGCTGTTTGCCACGCTGACCGGCGGCGAAGTCCTCTCCAGCTTGAGGGGCACCGGCCATACCAGCCTGGTCTCCGTGAGCCCCAGCGGGGTAACCCAAAGCAGCAAAGGCGACAATCTGCTGCTTACCTTCGCCCCGCCGGAACCCGCGAAGGCTGAGGTCGGGACGCGCAAAGCCAAGGCCAAAAACCCTACCCCGCAGGCCCCCGCACAGCTGCAATCCGCGGTGCAGTTGGGAAATGTCACCGTGGTTCAGCAGGGTGCGGCCACTGCCGGGGGCCCGGCTCCGGCCCCCACCACCGCCACCGCCCAACGGGCGGCCTATGACGCTGCCACCCAAGTAATGCAGCTGTCTGGAAACCCGCGCATTCAGGATCCCACTGGAGAATTGAGCGCCGCATCCATCGAGATGGAGCGCGCTACCGGCAACGCCAACGCAACCGGGGGAGTCAAGGCTACCTACCGCCAAGCCAATGGACCGCATAATGTGGAATTGGGCGGAAGCGGCCCCGTGCATGTGGTCGCCGATCACGCCCATCTTGATAAACCGGCCGATCTCACCACGTTTTACGGAAAGGACGGTGAGCCGGCGCGCATGTGGCAGGGAAGCGATTCCGTCGCGGCGCCGGTACTGGAACTCTCCCGGGCCCACGCTACCCTTTCCGCCCATGGTCCGGTAGGAGCCACGGCCGTGAACGCCGTCTTCACCGGCTCTCGCAAGGACGCAACGAACAAGCCGGCAGATCAGCCGTCCGTTGTCCGCCTGCAGAGCCGCACTCTCTTGTATTCCGATAACGACCACAAGGCAGTCTTCAGCGGCGCGGTGGTGGCTCAGACGTCTTCCGGACAGGTGCATTCAAATTTTATGGACGTTTATTTCGCGCCGGGGGGCGGGGCGCAGACGTCCGGCAAAACGTCCCAGGGCTACCAGGTTTCCAGAATCGTTGCCCGGGGGGCAGTGGAGCTGCAGCAGCCCGGCCGCAAGGGAACCGGGGAGGAACTCACATATACCGCCGCGGACGGCAAATTTGTGCTTACCGGCAGCAGCGCAACGCCGCCCCATATTACCGATCAGGTGCGCGGAACGGTTACCGGGAACGCGTTGATTTTCAATGACCGCGATGATAGCGTCGTGGTGAGTGGCGGCGATGCCAAGGCTGTGACCCAGACCCGGGTCGCAAAATGAATGCAAAAACTTAGTACAGACGAAATCGGCAAGTCGTATAAAGGCCGGCAGGTAGTTCGGGGCGTAAACCTTGAGGTCTGCCAGGGCGAAGTCGTCGGCTTGCTGGGCCCCAATGGCGCCGGCAAGACCACCAGCTTTTACATCATTGTCGGTCTCATCGCTCCCGACACCGGACAGGTCTTTGCCGATGACGTCGATATCACGCGGGTTCCCATGTACCTACGGGCGCGGCAGTATGGCATCAGCTATCTGCCCCAGGAGCCATCCGTCTTTCGCAAACTTACGGTCGAGGAAAATATTCTCGCCGTGCTCGAAGTGCAGTCGCTCTCCCTGGAAGTGCGTCGCGCCCGGACAGAAAAACTGCTGGACCAGCTGAATTTGGGACACATTCGCAAGACTCGCGGTTATGCGCTTTCCGGCGGTGAGCGGCGCCGCGTAGAGATCGCCCGATGTCTCTGCATTCAGCCTTCGTTCATCCTGCTCGACGAGCCATTTTCCGGCATCGATCCGATCGCCGTGCTGGACTTGCAGGAGATCATTTTCGACCTCAAAGCCAGCGGGATCGGCGTGCTGATCACGGATCACAATGTGCGCGAAACTCTCTCCGTGACCGATCGCGCCTACATCATTAACGAAGGGCGTATCTTCCGCACCGGAACCCCGGAACAGCTGGGCAAAGACCCGGAAGTGCGGCGGGTCTACCTGGGCGAAGGATTTTCCCTTCACTAGGGTGGAGTGGAACCAATTAGTGCGAGGCTGCATCAGAATTCTGCGCTGCGGGTGCACAACATTCGTAGCAACGTAACCAACATTCGTAACGACGTAACTCGGACGATAAGAAGTGGCCAGACACCCGCGACGAAAAGCCTTCCACGCTGGAGGCTCAGAAAAGGTAAACTAAGGCCGCTACATGTTGATGTGGTGAAATGCTATGGCTCTACTCCAACCGAAGCTTAGCCTGAAGGTCGCGCAGCGTCAGATACTGACGCCCGGCCTGATGCAGATGGTCAGCGTGCTGGCCCTCAACAAGCTGGAGCTGAAGGAGCTGATCAACACCGAGATTGTGGAAAATCCGGTGTTGGAAGAGTTGGAAGAGAGCGTCCCGCTGCTCGACGACGTCGCTTCTAAAGAGGCCGAGCGCGATCGCAGCTTGGAGGACATCGCAGCCCAGGCGGAGCGCGACAAAAAGGATCCGTTCGACGAGATCGACTTCGGTTCCTACTTTCAGGATTATCTCGATCCGGGCTTCCGCACTCCCAATGGTTTCGAACAAACCGATAAGCCGTCGTTCGAGAACTTTCTCTCCCAGCCCAGCACCCTCACCGATCACCTCTCCTGGCAGCTGGGTTCTCTCAACCTCAGCAGCGATGTCCGCGCCGCCGCCGAATATGTGGTGGGCAACTTGGACGAAGACGGCTACCTCATGGCCGGAGACGAGGAATTGCTGGCGGGGCTTGTACGTGAGTATGAGCCTGGACCCGGCGCCGCGCCGGCCGCCGAGCTTCTGGCCGAGGCAGTGCAACTGGTGCAGAACCTGGATCCTGTGGGCGTGGCCACCCGTAGCCTACGCGAGTGCCTGCTGGTGCAGATAGCCGCGCAACGCCGTGATGCGAGCGGAGGTGACGGGGAGGTTTTCTCGCTCGCCGCCCGCATCGTCGACCAGCATTTGCTGCTGTTGCAGAAACGAGACCTGCGCGAGATGACCAAAGTACTGGGTGCGCCGCCGGAGGCCATCCAGCACGCCATCGACTTCATTCGCACCCTCGATCCTCGCCCCGGGCAGCGATTTAACCGCTCCGATGCCCGCTTGATCGAACCGGACGTAGCCTTCGTAAAGCGTGGGGGAGAGTTTGTCGTCGTCATGAATGAGGAGGATTTGCCCACATTGCGCCTCAACCACGGCTATCGCAAACTGCTGTCCCAGGAAGGCACAGAGCGAGACGTAAAGGAATATGTAAAAGAGCGCTACCGCTCGGCCCTGCAACTGATGCGCAATATTGAGCAGCGCAAGAACACAATCTTGCGCACCTGCGAGGCCATTGTGCGCCGCCAGGGCGAATTCCTCGAGCGCGGCGTCGACGCTCTCAAGCCCATGATGATCAAGGATGTTGCCGAAGAAATAGGGGTCCATCCTTCGACTGTCAGCCGGGCAGTGTCGAGCAAGTACGTGCACACTTCGCAGGGCGTGTTTGAACTCCGCTTCTTCTTCTCCGAGGGAGTGCACGGGCCGGAGGGCAGCAGCACGCCGCTGATGTTGCTCAAACGCAAAGTTAAAAAACTAATTGACGAAGAAGATCCGCGCAAGCCTCTAACCGACGACCTGATCGCCAGCATGCTCGAGGCTCAAGGTATCGACGTCACCCGCCGCACCGTGGCCAAGTACCGTGAAGATTTGCGCATCCCCAGCACTCACCAACGGCGAGTGCGCGATTGAGTTAAGCATTTTTGCTATGCTGCATTTTGGGCAAGTTGCACTCGACGCGGCCTTCCGCCAAAAGAAGGCCGCACCTAACCAAAATGTCCAGAGCCGGTAATAGCAAAAATGCTATAGAATCGGGCATCGCAGGAGACTCAGGATGCCGGTTGAATGCACGGGCAGGCAAGTGGCCATCACCCAGCCATTGCGCGCATTGGCTGAAGAAGGTGTCGAACGGATCGCCAAAGTCTTGGGCAAAATCAGTAGCGCCCATGTGGTTCTGACTGCGGAGAAGTACCGCCAGATCGCCGAGGTAACCATCAAGACCCGGGCCTGTACCCTGGTTGCCCTGTGCGAGTCCAGCGCCAGCATGGAGTCCGCGCTCCATGATGCATTGGTAAAGGCGGAAACCCAGGCCACGCGGCATAAAGACCGGCTGCGCACCCGCAAGCGTCAACCCAAGCTGGAGAAGCGAGTGGAGGAGCCGGCGGTGGCGCGCAGCGGCCGGGGAAGCATGGCCGAGAGCAAGTCCACCTCGAACGGAACGGCGAACGGCAAGGCCCACGCCGCACCGGCGATTCCCGTCACTGTGCATTCGTTTCCCACGCGTGTGCCGATCGCGGAACCTCACGTCGTTCGTTCCCTCGATTCGGTGGCTCTGCGTCCCATGACGCTTGAAGAAGCCGTCAAAGAGGCCGAGTTTCGCGACCGCGATGTCTTCGTCTTTCGCGATAACGAAGGTAACGTGAAGGTTTTGCACCGCAAGCGCGATGGGAAGATGGAATTGATCGAAGCCCCCTGACCATCTGTCGCAAACGCAGTGCTCAATTAGTTGCGCTTCTTTCTTCGTTTAAAGACCTAAGTAACTGCGACCTCGGAGCTTGCCGGTACTTCTTTCAGGGGATACTCCTGCCTGGAAACCGACCTTGATACTCAACCCTGTGGGGGCTCTGTCCGGCGGCGATCCGAATATGAATTCAGAAGCTGATGTCGCCGTACTCACGGCCCAGCAAAAATCGCTGCTCGAAGCGTTGCCCTGCTACGTGTTTGTGCAGCGAGGCGGGTGGGTGGTTTATGCCAACCGGGTAGCCCGCGAGATCCTGCATTTAGACCCAGCCGCGGTCTTGCCGGTGGGCGAGCTCTTCCGCGGGCCCTTTCCTGGCTTCGTTTATGACGATTCGCGCGGGTCTGCGCCTGCCTTCGCCGCCAGCAGCCACGCCTACTCTTCTGATTTCAACTGCGAAATGCGCACGCCGCTGGATTCGTCCGTGCCGGTCCGCGGAACCTTCCGCATGATCCGCGCGGAACCACAGCCGGAGCTGCTGATCGTCGCACTGAAAGACCAGCGCGAAGCGCCGGCGAGCAGTTCCGAGCAGGGTCCGCCGTCGAACTTCCTGGAGCATTTATTGAATGCCGCGCCTGAAGCCATCATGATCACGCGCGGCTCCAAGATCCTGCACATCAATCGCGAGTTTGAATCTCTCTTCGGCTTCAGTGCCGATGAAGCGCTCGGCCGGAAAACCTACGACATCCTCATCCCTGAAACCCGGCGGCATGAGTTCGACATGCTCGAGCACACCATGCAACTGCACGGCCGGGCCTCGATGGAGACGGTACGACTGCATAAGTCAGGTGAACTCATCGATGTGTCTATCCTGGTCGCTCCGATCAGCATCTCGGGCGTGGAAGTAGGCAATTTCGTAAGCTATCGCGACATCCGCGAAAAGAAGCAATCCGACGCCCGGCTGCAGCATGATGCCTTTCACGATCCGCTGACGGGCCTGGCCAACCGGGCCTTGTTTCTCGACCGCCTGCAACTCACCATGGCCCGGCAGCAACGGCATTCCCAGTTGAACTTTGCCGTCATGTTTCTCGATTTGGACCGCTTCAAGGCGGTGAACGACAATCTCGGCCATGCCTGCGGCGACGATTTGCTGGTGCGCACCGCCGCCCGGCTGCGCGCCTGCTTTCGACCCGAGGATACGGTGGCCCGCTTCAGCGGAGACGAGTTTGCCATCCTCATCGAAGACGTCACCAATATTTCCGACGTCACCAGGATCGCGGAACGCGCGCAGCACGATATCTGTCTACCCATCGAGTTGAACGGCCACGAGATCTTTGTCTCCGCCAGTATTGGTATCGCCTTCGGTACGCTTGATCACACCAGTCCGGAACAAGTCCTGCGCGACGCGGACTACGCCATGTACCAGGCGAAGTCCAATGGTCACGCGCGGCATGAGGTCTTTGACGGCTCCATGCATGTGCATGTGGCGGCACAGATGAGGAAGGAGCAGGATCTCAAGGCGGCGCTCGAAAACCAGGAGTTCGAAGTTTGGTATCAGCCCATCTACCGGCTGCAGAATGGTGCGATCGAGGGTTTCGAGGCGCTGTTGCGCTGGAGGCGTCCCAACGGGGAGTTCGTCCCGCTGCAGGATTTTCTCGCCACGGCAGAAGAGACAGGGCTCATTGTTCCCATCGGTTCCTTCGTGCTGGAGCAGGCTTGCCGGCAACTGAGTCACTGGGCGCACGCGGTGCCCCATGCTAAACCAAGCATCGATGTGAATCTGTCGTCGCGGCAGTTCAAGGATGTGAATCTGCTGCCGAGTCTCTCGAAATTGCTGACCAAGTGGAAAGTCTCTCCGGGACAGCTGCGTCTGGAAGTTTCCGAGACGGCCGTGAATCAGGATCCGGAGGGCGCCCAAGCAATTTTTCAGGCTTTGGCTGATCTCAAGATAAGCGTCGCGCTGGATAACTTCGGCGCCGGCCTAGCCTCCATGAATCACTTCATTCGTTTGCCGATTGACCTGGTGAAAGTCGACCGCCGGCTGATCGCCTACTTGCCGATTCCAGGCCGGCAGGCGGCGATTCTGCAAACCATCTTCAATCTCGGCCGCATGCTCGAGGTGCGCATGCTGGCGGAAGGAATCGAGCGCGCGGAGCAATTGGAGGCGCTGCACAAATTCGGCT
>Ga0302325_10031185_pt1 | contig 10970 bp, 11 predicted proteins | sample Palsa_T0_2_FD_201948 | JGI IMG/M metagenome (GOLD analysis project Ga0302325, IMG submission 201948) | Peat permafrost microbial communities from Stordalen Mire near Abisko, Sweden - Palsa_T0_2 | ecosystem: Environmental > Terrestrial > Soil > Palsa > Peat permafrost | place: Sweden: Abisko... | reverse complement strand
GACCCGATCCGGCATCGAGAGCATCGGAACGTGCCCGGATGCAAGGATCGTTAACTTCGCATGAATTAGCTTTGCGGTGTCTTTTTCGTACTGCGGTGGGACCATGCGATCGTTGGCGTCCGCGATCAACCATGAGTGCTTCGACTGCCACGCCGGGTTGAGAACCTTCTCCGATAGAGCGGCCGAGTTCCACGGCCCCTGCGTTGCATACGCGATCCCGCGCTCCGCGGCGGGCAGTTCGGGAACAAAATCCTCGTCAAAGCCCTTGCGCGAGAGGCTCAGGTAGCCAGCAGCATCGGGCTTCACTTGTGCAGAGCCCGGAGCCGTGGGATATCCCTTGGTCGTATCGGCCGCGGATTGACCCTTTTTCGGTACGAGTGCCGAAATGTACACCAAGCCGGCGACTTTGGGATCATTGCCCGCTTCGCTGACGACCATTCCCGCCCACGAATGTCCGACGAGGATCACCGGACCCTTGATCTGCGCAAGGGCGCGCTTCGTTGCGGCGACGTCGTCGGCAAGCGATGTAAGCGGATTCTGAACGGCGATGACGTTGTAGCCCTTTGCCTGAAGCAGCGGGATCACTTTGGACCAGCTCGATCCATCTGCGAAAGCGCCGTGTACCAAGACGATGTTCTTCACGGGCGTGGCGGCGCGCGCGCTGAGCGTTCCCGTCAGAGCGACCAATAGAGAAACGACGGGGATCCAGAGACGCTTCATCCTCAGCTCCTTCTTGCTTTGTTTCGCCTAGCGCACCGATCGGAACGTGCCGCGAACGTCTTCGGAAAAGAGTTGCGGTTGTTCCCAGGCTGCAAAATGGCCGCCGATGTCATGCCTCTTATAATAGACGAGCTTTGGATACGCGGTTTTGGACCAGCTCTCTGGTGCCTGATAGAGTTCGTAGCGGAACGCGCTCACGCCCACGGATACGGTCACGCCCTTGACGTCGAAAAAGTCGAGCTTATTTTCCCAGTAGAGGCGGGCCGACGGGATCCCCGTGTTCGTTAGCCAGTAGAGCGTTACGTTGTCGAGCACATCGTCGCGCGAGAGGCCGCCCGGGTTCCCAAAGAATGCGGGCCAAATCATCTCGTAACTGTCGAGGAGCCGAGTTCATCACCGAACCGAAGCCAAAATACGGCGAGACACGCTGTTACATCCGCGATCCCGATGGCTATCTGATAGAAGTTGGGCAAAGCAAGCCGGACTTTACTTACGGTTAGCGCCCTACGGGCTGATGTAGACACCGGTCGGCTGGCTGACGCCGCTCGTTACGAGCAGCGGCGTCCCGGTATATGGGGGCGCGTAGATCGTGACTCTGTTATTTCCCTGATCTGCGGAAAATAGGTCGGCCGCTGCGTCGAAGGCGAATTCTGCCGGCGAGGCTGCGGTCTGATTCGCCGTGCTGATCGCGACGGACGAATACGGCGGGACATACGTATCGATCCGTGAGAAACCGGACTGGCCGGCGAACAGCGTCGTGCCGTCGGGGCCGACGGCAAGCGCCGAGACGGCGCTCGTATCCGAGGTGATGGACGACTCCGAGCTGTACGGCGGAACGAAGAGAGCGATCGAGTTCGCGCCGGGGCCGATCGCAAAGACGTCGCCGCCGGCGCTTGCCGCGACCTCGAGCGCCTGAGCGAGGCTGCCCAGGGTGACCGGCGCTCCGGTGTAAGGCGGCACGTACTCCGTAACGTTGTTCCCCGTGAAGTTGGCGACGAACAAATCATCGGCGGCGTCGAACGCGAGCGAGGCGGGGCCGCTGATGCCGTTCGTGATCGTCCTCGGCGCGCCGGTATACGGAGGTGCGTATTCGTAGACGGCGTTGTTGTTGAAGCCTCCGACGAACAGGTTTCCGGCCGGCGACATGACGACGGGAATGACGTCCTGAAGCGTACCGTCGCCAATCGATGTTACCGGGGATCCCGTGTACGGCGGAGCGTACTCCTTGACGTCCCCCGCGGAGTTATCCCCGATCCAGAGATTGCCGGCAGAGTCGAACGCGGCGACTCCGGGAAGTCCGGCCGAGCTGCCGTAGCCCGCAAGTGATGTGTGGGTCTGGTACGGATACGGAAGGACGGTTACCGGGCCGTCATTGTCGACGATCATGGTTTGTTGATGCGTCGTCGCCGTGAAGGTCGTCGTGCAGACGGCTCCGCTCCGCGAACACGTGCCGTCGCCGTAGGCCGCGGTCAGGGTGAACGACGTCGTCACGCCGTTGCCCACCGGCGGTATGAGCATAAACACGTTGGGTGACGCAGGTGCCGGCAGGATAAAGTATGGGTTCCCTCCCGTCTGCGCAACGGTGAACGCCGGCGAACCCGGACCAACGATGATGTTTCCGTCTATGTCCAGCGCCGTTGCCTGCATGCTCGCCGGAAACGCGCCGGAGAGTTTGAAACTCGCGACACCGGTCGAGATCGCGGCGGCGGTCAGCGGGACCATCAGCAACTGGGCGGGGACACCGTTGAGTATTAGCGCGACCGTGTTCGCTTGGCCGGACACGACCGTGAAAGCGACGTTTTGATCGGCGGAGAGGACGTTGCCGGTGCCGTTCGCGGCGTCGTACGTCGTAAGGCTCGCGCTGTAGTTGCCGGGCGAGAGCGCGAGCGTCAACGTGCACGTCGTCATGCCCGAGGTCGATTGGCAGCCGGTCGAGGCCGGCGTGAGGTTCGCGGTTTGGTTCAGCGTCGTGGGACCGGTAACCGCGACCGTGATGCTCTGCGTCGCCGCAGAGATATACGCCGGCGCGCGCTTCGCGGCCGCTGCGGGAGCGTTGCGTACGGGCACCCGGATGACGAAGCGAGCGGACGAAGTCGGAGCGGCGGGCGCTGCAGCGTGTGCCGTTCCGGGCAGTGAACTCGTCGACCCCGAACCGCTGCACCCGTTCGTCAGCAACGCGAGCAACGTCAAACCCGCACAAAGAACGCGGGTGGCGGGGACAGGCCGTGCGTTAGTGATCATCTGCGTTCTCCGGAGCATGGAACCCCTTGCCCGTTGCTTCGTCCGATACGACGGGCAACGTGAGAGAAGCGAACGACCGGCTGCTTACGCGAGAGCGAACGAAGGAGGTCGAAATCGACATCGGGCCTTAAATCATCGCGCATGAAGATCAACGGCATCGATGCGATCTACTACTCCGCTCACGACTTGGATCGCGCGCAGTCGTTTTACACGATGATGTTCGGCGCGCAGCCGTCGACTGCGGTGACCGGTTCGTTCTGCGAATGGACTCTCGCGAGCGGCGAGTCTTTCGGCCTCATTAAGGGCACGCAGTATCGGCCTGGAAACGGGGTTCTCTTCAATGTCGACGACGTTCGAGGCTCCGTCCAGGAGCTTAGCGCCGGCGGCGTTGCCTTCGAGGACAACGGCGAGATCGAAGAGACCCCCGTCTGCTATATGGCCTTTGGCCGGGATACCGAGGGCAACAACTTCATCCTACACCAGCGCAAGTAGGCGGCGCTTAGACTGCGACCGCTATCCTCGCGGCAGCCTTCTCGATGAGGCTTACCACGTCGTCCGGATGCGAGACCATCGCAACATGGCTCGAGCGCACTTCAACGGTAGTCGCGTTCATGCGTTTGGCGAACGCGCGCTCGGCATCCGGTGGGATCGCCTGATCTTCGGTAGCGACCATGAACCAAGACGGCAGCGATTTCCACGCCGGCGTACCCATCACGTCGGCGAAGGCCGACGCAGCCAGGCCCTGCTGAACGGCAAACATGACCTTCGCCTTCACGGGATCGACGTCGGCCGCAAAGTGGTGAATGAAGTCGTCTTCCGAAAGCCAGATGAAGCCCTGCGCATCGGTGATCATGTGCGCCAGCGCCGGAGTGACCGGTCCCGTTGAGAGCAGGCCACCGAGCGATTCGCCCTCGTCGATTCCGAAGGCGGCGATGTAGACCAAAGCGGCAACGTTCGGCGCGTCGGTGCCCAAAGCAGTCGTGATTTGGCCGCCGTAGGAGTGAGCGGCAACGATCGTCGGGCCGTTCTGCCGTGCGAGGACCTCTCGGAGCCGGGCGACGTCGTTTGCGAGCGCGTTCATCGGAAACTGCGGCGCCGTGACGTTGTAGCCTTTAGCTTGCAACCGTTCGATCACGCCGTTCCAACAGGAGCCGTCGGCCCACGCGCCGTGGACGAGTACGATGTTCGGCAGTGCGTTCATGTAAGGGGTACCTTCTTCAACACAAATAAGCGCTTCGCGCGAACCCAAGGGCAGCGCGACACATCTCCACTTGGGGTTCTCCCACAGACGGGCTGAAACGAACCGGATGCGCGGGCAGGAGTCTTGCGGGCAAGGGCTCAAGGGCGACTACACCCCTTCAATCCAGCTGTGTGGAGTTCGCGTGCTTTCTCTCGTCGTTCTCGCCATGGCCGACCTTTGGACCAACGATCCCGACGTCGCGAAGACTCTCCCGGCGCCGCTTGCGCAGAAACTTTTTGCGGGCGACGCGGCCGACGGGCTGCGCGATTCGAGTAAGACATCGGGCCCGAGCCTCGTCAAAATCTGCACCTACGGCGCGCCGCCGCTCGGCGCCGGGCTGTTCAGCGACGCGAACAGCCTGATGCGGACGTTCACGACGCCGGCTTGCGCCGACGACTCGAGCGTGTATCAATTCGGCCCCGCGATGCAACCGCTCTTCGGTTCCGCGCTGGAAGCGATGCCGTGGATGACGACGGGTTCTGCCGGGTCGCCCGTGCATTTCCGTGAGCAAACGGAGGCTTCGCCGAACCGCTCGGCGTTTACCGTTACGCGCTTCTCCGGCCCCGGCAACATCGTGATACGGCTGCCGCTCGGCGCACACGGAACTCCCGGCTCCGCTTTTCACCCGAGTAGCGGGAGCCACCACCCAAACCGCTAGCCCCGCACGAACCTCAACGCCTCAGAACAACTTACCCTACCGAGGTGTGGATAGCCGATGGCGCACTACATCACCGTACCGGTTAACGCAAACGGCGTTATCTTCGACGTTTCGATGAACGACGTTGTCACCGAAGCGATGGCGGTGTCGCCGTTTGGCTTTCGAGACGTCTACGTGTATTCTCACGGCTGGTCGACAAGCGCCGACGTGGCCCTCGACGAGTACAACAAATTCTCCGTCGACTTGGCACGGCTGATTCTGATAAACCGCAACACGAACGCGGCGCTCTTCACGGCACCTCCGCAAGACGATCTCGGCATCGGAATCCACTGGCCCTCCGAGATCACCGAGGATCCCGGCAGCCCGCTGAACGCCCTGCAACTGCTTACGTTCTACACGATGCAGCAGCGCGCCGACGCCGTCGGCAAGAACGCCGCCTACATCATGCTTCGCCTCATGCTCAAGGAGCGCGTCGGCGCGGGGCTGCCGCTACGAATCTTCATGATCGGGCACAGCTTCGGCTGCAAGGTCGTGTTGGCGGCGCTTCAGGACCTGCAAGTGGACATCGAGGGTGGGTCGATCACCGTACCACCGGGGACCGAGTTTAACATCGCGCTGCTGGAGGCGGCAACCGATAACGATAACCTGGAGCCCGCGGATATCTACGGCAAGGTTTCGCAGATCGCGGGCCTTCGGCTGCTGATGACGATATCGTCGCTGGACGAGGCACTCGGGACATGGTTCCCGGCCGCGGGAAAGCTCGCGAATCTGTTCCATTCGCCGCCGACTGCACTTGGGTTCGGCGGTCCGTCGGCGCCTACGTGCGCTCCCGGAGTCTTCGGCGCACCGGCACAGGTACCGGTGGGACCGGGATTCACATCGAGTGCTCTCAGCGGGATCACGAACCGCTTTATCGTCGCGAACCTGACCCTGGTTCACCAAGCGCGCGTAGCCTCCGGAGCGTGGAGCGGCGGCGGCGTCTCGGGAAGTCATTCGGACATCTCGTTTGCGGAGGTCTACGAGCTGCTCTGCGGCTTCTTCTTCCGGGTGGCTTGAGCGCTCTTCGCAACTTTCAGAGGTCCGATTCCGCCGCCGTCGCGTCGATGCAGGCTGATTTCGACATGCGTTCCGAGCCGACGAAGAACGGTTTGCAATCGCTCTTGAGAAAAGCCTTCGGTCTTTGCTCGAGCGATCCGAGACACTTCAGGCTGGGTCAATCCGGTTCGGTCCGTGAGTTGAGCCGCCGGGCATCTTGACTTGAAGCCGACTTTAACCAGTACACTTGCTGTTACGATTTGGCGTAACGCGCTCGTCTAAGCGAATGCGCGCGCTGTCGCTTTGGCCCGCGGAAACTGCGTTGACGGCGGTGCGAAAGCCGGCGCGAAACTCGTTCGAAACAATCGCCTTGTCTTCGCCGTAGGCGTGAGGCAAAGATGCCGAGCTTCAACCGGATCAACGCCGTGAGCCCCTTGTTCGTGCGACGATCTTTTTCGCAGGGGCGGTGTTTCTCAATGCTGTTGTTGCTTGCGCTCGTGCTGGCGTTTCCGGCTGCAGCCCTACCCGAGACGGCGCCGGGGTTCGCGATCGCGGCCGGCGAGAAAAGTTTCATGCTTCCGTTCGAGATGATCGACAATCGCGTGTTCGTCGACGTCCGGCTCAACGGCCGGGGGCCGTTTCACTTCATCTTGGACACGGGCTCGGGCGGGTTCTCGCTATTCCGAAACGTCGCCGATTCGCTCGGCGTGCACGTTGAAGATGCGGGCGAGGGCCACGGGGTCGGCGAGAAGAGCGTGCGGTACGGAGCAACGACGATCGGCGAACTGCGGCTCGGCGACCTCACGTTCACGAACGTGCCGTTCGACGTTTTGCCGTCGATGGACGCGGATCAAGTCTTCGGCACCAAGCCTGTCGACGGCGTTTTCGGCATGGACATTTTTCAACGGATGGTCGTGAAGCACGACTACGTGCATCACATCCTGACGTTCACGTTGCCCGAAGCGTACGACTACCATGGGACGGGAGCGATCGTGCGCTTTGCGCTGCCCGCGCAAATTCCGGTGGTCGACGCGGTGCTCGACGGAGTACCCGGAAAGTTCGGCATCGACACGGGCGCGCGTTCCGCGCTGCTGCTTTACGGGCCGTTCGTTGCGCAGAACGGTTTGCAGCAGAAGTACGATGCGCACTTCCAGGGCGTCACGGGTTGGGGCATCGGCGGTCCGGTTCGTTCTTTGCTCGCTCGAGCGAAGGAATTGGAGATCGGGGACGTGCCGGTGCACGATCTCGTGATCCGCCTCTCCACACAGAAGACCGGCCTGACGACAGCGTCGACGATGGCGGGCTTGATCGGGCCGGACGTGCTTTCTCAGTTCGACGTTACCTTCGACTACGCGCGAAGCCGCATCATCTTCGAGAAGAACGAAAACTACGGGCGTCGCGACAGCTACGATCGCGCCGGTGTTTGGATGGGCCAAGCGGGACGGCACTTCACAGCCGTGGACGTGATCGCGGGCGGCCCGGCCGCGGAAGCGGGCGTGACGACCGGCGACACGATCCTCGCCATCGATGGAACCGGCACGGAGAAACTCGTGCTGCCGGAGGTTCGCGAGCGTATTCGCCGCGCTGTTCCGGGCAGTAAAGTCACGTTGCTACTCGAGTCACAAGGGAAGCAACGCGTCGCGACGATTACGCTGCGGGATCTTATCTAAGGAGTCATCGCGTGAAACACGTTTGTTGCACCATAGCCGGCGCTCTGATCGCAATCGCGGCCCTCGGCGGTAACGCGCGAGCGGCCTCACCCACCTCGTTGAGTCCGACCGTGCCGGCGGCCGAACTCATGCAAAGGCGGGAGGCTGCGCTCGCGGCCTTTCACGATGGCATCGTGCTCCTGCACAGCAGTTCCGGTCTCAAGCGCTGGGAGGATCCCGGATTCAGGCAGGACGCGAGCTTCTACTACTTCACGGGGATGGCCAACCTCCAGGATGCGATCTTGGCGCTCGACGGACCGCGCCACGAAGCCGTGCTGTTCGTCGGCGGCATGCCGCCGTTCTTGATGGCCGCGGCGCCGATGTTTTCCGGCTTGAACCAATTTACACTTTCGCCCGGCGATGCGTCGGCGGCACTCACCGGCATTGCGAAGGTAACGGACTGGAACGGCTTCTCCGCGTGCCTCGACGCGCGCCTCAAGGACGATCCCAAACTGACGCTTTATCTCGACAGCGGCGGACAGGTCGGCGATTTTTCCGGCGGCGGCAGCGACCCGCCGGACCTCGCGCCCATTGCGAATGCGCATCTCTTGTGGGGGCACGCCATCCAAACGCGCTGGCCGAACGCGACGGGAAAACCCGCCCACGCGGGGCTCAGCGCGATCCGGGCGATCAAGAGCGGCTACGAGCAGGCGCAATTGCGTCGGGCGGCCACGCTGACGCAGCCCGGCATTGAGGCGGCCGTGCGGGCGCTCCAGCCCGGCCGCACGCAACGCCAAGCGGAAGGCGACGTGATTGCCGCGATGATGGAGGCCGGCGCCGAAGGCCCGGGATTCTGGCCTTGGGTGCGCTCGGGCAGCAGCGCGTTTCTCCCGGCGTTGTTCGTATCGTTCCTCGACTATCACGAGTTCGATCACGTGATGGCCGAGGGCGAAATGGCGCGCGTCAATTTGGGCGCGGAATACAACATGTACAAAGGCGACTACGGCCGCACGTTTCCAGTGGGCGCGAGTTTCACGGCGGATCAGCGCGAAGTGCTGGATCTGTTTTCACGCGCGTACCTCGCCGGGCTCCAAGTTTTCCGGCCAGGCGCCGCGCCGGCCGACGTGGTGAACGCCAGCATCGGCTACGTGAAGGACCACCGGTCCGAACTGAAGAGCGATCTCGGCCGGGCCGCCGCCGACGTGCTCGTCACCCCGCAGGCGTGGTCGATGTACGGCCACGGCATCGATATGGTTGAAGACGTTCCGGCCGTTTTCGCGGCCGGTAACGTGATCTGCTGGGCGCCGGAGTTTTCGGTTGCGGGGCAAGGCTTCTACATGCAAGACATCGTCTTGGTGACGGCCGGCGGCCACGAGCTGTTGAATCCGCCGCTGCCCTACGAACCGCAGGCGCTCGAGTCGCTCAAAGCGAGATTGAGCGGCGGATGAAGCGCTCAGGGCAGTGCGTACGTGATGGAGTGCGTCGCGACCAGCGTTCCCGAAATCGTGCGCGTATCGACCGTCGCGACGACGAGGCGCCGGCCGACCTTCACGAGCCGCGCGGTGCCGACGATGTCGCAGTCGCGGGCGGGTGCCAGGTATTCGGTCGCGAGATGCGTCGTCACGGCGCGTTCGCCGCCTTCGACGGTGGCGATGATGGCGATCCACACCGCGACGTCCGCGACGACCATCGCGCAGCCTCCGTGCAGAACGCCGCCGAGCCGTCGCAGCTCCGCCCGGTGCGGTAGCCGCACGGCTGCCGTGCCGTCGCCGGCCGCCTCGACAACCAGCCCCCACCACGGACCGAACGGGGACTCGTCGACCCAGTGTTGCATCGTTTCGCAGACATTCATCGTCCCACCCTACGATGCAAAGCCCACTTGAAGTCAAGGAGCCACGATGAAGATCGGAGATCTCGCCGCCGCCGCGGGCGTTGCAACCTCGCTCGTGCGCTACTACGAGGCTCGGGGTGTGATTCCGCCGCCGGGCCGCGCCGCCGGCGTGCGCGCGTACGAGCCCGCCGCGCTCGAGCGCTTGCGCAGCGCACTGGTCGCGCGGCGGCTCGGGCTTTCGCTCGCTGAGATCCGGGGCGCGCTCGCGAACGAACGCCCGTGGGCGGAGGTCGCGGCCGCTCGTGCCGCGGCGGTCGAGAGGGAGATCCGAAGATTACGGGTCAAGCGTGCGCTGCTCGCGCACACCGCGCGCGCCGGCGACCTAGAGCCGGAACGCTACGCCCGGATGCTCGCGAAGATCGGCGCGTAACGTAGAACATCTGCATGTCAAACGTCCGTCATTCGACCGTCCGAGTAGGCCCCGCGAACGTCTTCTACCGTGAAGCCGGTACACCGGGGCAACCGGTTCTTTTGCTGCTCCACGGCTTTGCAAACTCGTCACACTATTTCCGGCACTTGATGCCGAAGCTCGCGGGCCGATTTCACCTGATTGCGCCCGATCTGCCCTCGTTCGGATTCACGACGGTCGAAGATGGTAAGGACTATCCGTTTACTTTTGCCGGTCTGACGGAGACGATTGCGGGCTTTGTGAAAGAACTTTCGCTGCGACGCTTTGCGATGTACGTATTCGACTATGGCGCACCTGTCGGCTTCAACCTGGCCGTCGCCAATCCGGAAAGCATTTCCGCGATCGTCTCGCAGAACGGCAATGCCTACGAGGAAGGCCTGGGCGCCGCTGCATGGGCATCATTGCGCGCCTATTGGGCGCAGCCCTCAGCTGCGATTCGTGAGACAATTAAGGAGCGCATGTCGCTCGATGGGGTCCGGGAGGCATATTTCCAAGGCGTGAGCGATCCCGCCGGGATCGAGCCCGAGGCGTATTGCCTGGACGCGGCTCTGCTTGCGCGCCCGGGGATGATGGATCTTCAGGCCGACCTCAAGATCGACTACAAATCGAATATCGAACGCTATCCTCTCTATCAGCAGTACCTCCGAACGCACCGGCCTCCGTTGCTGGCCATATGGGGAAAGAACGACCCCTTCTTCATTCCGGCAGGCGCCGAGGCGCTCAAGCGAGACGTGCCCGATGCCGATGTCCGATTTTTGGACACCGGGCACTTTGCTCTTGAAACCAACGTCGATGACATCGCGTCCGCAATCTAGAACACCATCGGCAAATGACGGAGCTTCCGCTTTATCGCCTCTACGTGCTCAGGGCTTCGTATCTCCTGATTGGTTTGGCGCAAGGCTCGCGAACGTGGTCGGCGATCCTGCATCACACGCGGCCGTGGGATTTCTGGCATGGCGTCGGGATGAGCTTCCTTGGCGCGCTTACGCTGCTCTGTCTCCTCGGCGTGCGGTATCCGGTCAGGATGATGCCGCTGCTGATCTTCGAATTCACGTGGAAGCTCATCTGGGTGCTCGCAGCGTGGCTTCCCCCGTACCTGGGCCACACGCTGGATCCCGACATCGCCG
>Ga0302325_10031184_pt1 | contig 10970 bp, 6 predicted proteins | sample Palsa_T0_2_FD_201948 | JGI IMG/M metagenome (GOLD analysis project Ga0302325, IMG submission 201948) | Peat permafrost microbial communities from Stordalen Mire near Abisko, Sweden - Palsa_T0_2 | ecosystem: Environmental > Terrestrial > Soil > Palsa > Peat permafrost | place: Sweden: Abisko... | reverse complement strand
GAATTGGAGGTTCAGTTTCGTCGACCAGACGCTTCAATTTGCTTGGGATCTGTCGATATTGCGATCAGCCAGAATAGCACTCACGATTTTCCGGTGCTCGACTGCGACGCGAGTATAATGAAAAGCTTCGGCATCAACTACGGAAATTTTGATCCAAGATTTCAGCGTTTTGCTTTCGACAAAGTGACTCGCGAGTTATCCATCGCAGGTTCAACCTATGAATTTATTCTAACTGAAATAAAGCTCCGCGAACGAAGCCGTTAAAGTAGGGATACGATCACGTCGGCCACAGCTCCTTACGTTTCATGATGTATCTCTGCGGGTGCGGATAGGCGCGAAACACCCGCGTGCTAGGACTTAACTTCTTGAAGCCAAGAGCGAGCTTCTCGAGTTCCTGCGACGCTTCGTAGCCGATTATTATTTCGGCTACCGCTGGGGGATCAATTGCCTCGGATCCTTCTGTCGCTGAAGTGGCACGCCACTCCTTCTGGTGTTCCCAATTCAAGGACTTAGTGAACGCAGCCTTCTCGAGCACTTTTGAAAGTCGCACGCGTGCATACGCGGTTTCTTGTGTCGGCAATAGGGGACGATTCCTCCGGTATCTAACCTTTCCCCAAGCCCCTATCCTTTTGGGAAGCGATTCGGTGTGTACGCCAAATACAAGGCCTCTGTGATTGTCCGCGTAAATCGCCCACATGCCGTCAGAATCCCAACGTTCAGTGAGGCAGGTAATACAAAGAATGGGAGGTCCGTTCTTGAATTTGTCCCGCAGTGCGCGACCCCACCACGGACTTTCGGAATGGGCTAACGCGTTCTTGCGGCACTCCTCAATGCTTCGGCCAGTTATTTTAGCATCGTGAGCAGCAATCTTGGCAAGCTCGTGGCGCGTTAGGGGACGCTGACCAGGAACTACTTCAAGGACATCGTCGAGGTTGACGAAGTTTGTGAAACGGAGCTGCGGCCTGACTAGAAAAACCTCACCCCGACACGGCTTGAGGTATTTGTAGAGAACTTTGGGAACGTTGGCCACGGCATTAGCTTGAAAGAGTACTTCGAAAACCTCTCACCCTATCAGTAAACTCATTCCTGAAGGATATCTGCGGCTGGCTCTCGGGTAGAAGCGAGAAAACACGATCTACGCTGTCGATGCAGGTATCCAATGCCCATTGAGCGACGTTCGGCTTTTTTACTGAGTACTGCCACGGAAACTCCTTAGCTTCTTGCTCTGAAATTAAGCCTTTGGAGATAAGATACGGCTGAAAATTCCTTTTTACGGGATTGACCACTAATCCTGCTACAGAATTGCCATGCATGATTCCGGTTATTGCCTGCCTGTGTGTTATCTCGTTCCGGATTCTGGTAAGGCATTGCAATCCGAGCCACGGCTCAGCGTTTTTGTCTAGAGGGGAGGGCGATAGAAGCTCATAGATCTTTGCCAGCCGAGTCATCAAGTCTGCTCGCCTAGCATCTAGCAGTTTCAGTTCTTCTGAGAGTTTTGCGAGCAGCGGTGACTTCTCGACAACCGAGGGAAATGAACAGAAGGCCATCACATCGTTAAGGGTCGAGTCCAAGGCGATAATGGAAAAGACTATCGCGATAAGGGCCTGATTTGCATCGAAGCCTGATCTATCTCTGGCATCTGCTGCGATTCCAAATAATTCTCCCATTGAAGTCTCGATGGTTACGCGGGCCAATTTGGATACATTTGAGGCCGCGTCACCTGTGGTCGATCGGTCCATATCATGGAAAATCCGCCAATCAAGCGATCCGCTTCATTGAGAAACCTATAGCAAAATCACCATATTTTATTGATGGTCGCATACTGCCTACCGAATGAAGTCAATTTAATGCCGGCTCGCATCCGTACTTGGGTAAACGTCCGGCCGGGGTCCTCGTAGCCTGAAGTCCAGAAACCGTCTATGCTGCGGGGATGGCAACAACAACCGCGGCGGAGATGGTGATTGAGGATTTTAAGCGCGACGAGAAGGGCCGGAGGATAACCCCTCGAGCGAAGCGGGCGGAGTTGGTCGGGGCGTACCGGGCGAGCGGGCTGACGATGGCGCAGTTTGCGAGGCAGGAGGGGATCAACTGGCTGACGCTGGCGAAGTGGTCCTCGCAGATGGGCAAGCCGCAAACGCCGGTTCAATTTGCCGAGGTGAAAATGGGGCTGCCGGCGGCGGCGTGGCCCTATGAGGTGACGTTGCCGAACGGGATCACGGTGCGAGCGGCGAGTGCGCCGGCGCTCGTGGCGATGCTGGAAATGATCCGCAAGTAACGCCGATGCTCGCGTTCCCTGCGGGGCTGAGGATCTACCTGGCGGTGGAGCCGGTCGATATGCGAAAGCAATACGATGGGCTGTGGGCGTGCGCGGAGCAGAAGCTAAAGGAGGATCCGCGAGGGGGAGCGGTGTTTGTCTTTAGCAACGGCGACCGCAACCGGCTCAAGATCCTGCATTGGGACGGCACCGGTGTCTGGGTTATGGCGAAACGCCTGGAGAAGGGACGGTACACCTGGCCCATGGGCAGCAACCAGACCCGGCTCACCCTGGCGCCGGAGGCGCTGACGATGCTGCTGGCGGGGATAGACCTGAAAGATGGCTGTCAAAAAGCGTGGTATGAGCGCTAAAATAGGCTCGACAAACGACGTATCCGATATAAGGATACACATATGCCTCCGAGCTACGATGAACTTGCCGAGCGCGTCCACGCGCTGGAGGTCGAGAATGCGTGGCTGAAGCGCCTCGTGTTTGGTCCCGGCAAAAGCGAGAAGCTGGACCGGCTGCAGACGAGCCTGCCCTTGGAGGATACGCCGCAGGCGCCAGCGGAGGCGAAGGTGGAGTTGGTCAGCTACGAGCGGGTGGCCTCGCCGAAGCCGAAAAGGGAAACTCCGGCGGAGGCCTTCCGCAACGTGCCGGTAAAGGAGACGGTGGTGATCGAGCCCCCCGAGGTGAAGGCCGATCCGGAGGCCTATGAGAAGATCGGCGAAGAGCGTACCTTCGAGATCGATGTCACGTCGCCGCAGATCTATAAGCGGGAGATTATCCGGCCGAAGTACCGGCATAAGCTCGACCGGACGCGGCCGCCAGTGGTGGCCAAGGCGCCGGAGCGCCCGGTGGTGGGCGGCTACGCCTCGGCGGGACTCCTGGCCTGGATCGCGCTCTCCAAATACGTCGAGCATGTGCCCTTGTACCGATTGGAGCGCCAATCGGAGCGCTGGGGGGCGTCGATCCCCCGGCAGACCATGGCGGACTGGATCCGGATCACCGCCGAATGGCTGGAGCCGATCTACCGGCAGATGCTCAAGCGGCTGCTGGCGGGAGGGTACCTGCAGGCCGACGAGACGCCGGTTAGGTGCAACGACCCCGATGAAAAGCACGGGGGCACGAGCGAGGGATGGCTGTGGGTGATCAGTAAGCCGGGAGACGACGTGGTCTTCGACTGGCGCCTGTCGCGCCGGCACGGGGAACTGACGACGCTCATTGAGGGCTTCCACGGGATCCTGCAGTCGGACGCGTGGGGTGCCTACCCGAGCTATGTGAGCAAGCACCCGGAGGTCACCTGGGTCGGCTGCTGGGCGCATGCCAGGCGCAAGTTTTTTGAGTCCGAGCGGGAAAACCCGAAGGCGGTGCGCTTCGTCCTGCGGATCATCGGCTGGCTTTACGAATGCGAGGCGCTGTGGGACGAGAAGAACTTGACCGTGTCCAATCGTCGCCGGCACCGCCAGAAGCACTATACCAGGCCGCTCTACTGGCTTAAAAAGGTCGCGACGGGACTCCGTGCTAAGGCGCGGCCCAAGTCCGGGCTCGGCAAGGCGTGCGATTACCTGCTGCGCCACTGGGCGGAGCTGACCCGGCACCTCGAGTACGGCGAAACCCGGCTCGATAACAACCTTGTCGAAAACGCCATCCGACCCTCGGCCATCGGCAAGAAAAACTGGCTGTTTATCGGCCATCCCGACGCCGGGCAGCGCTCCGCCATTATTTACTCGATTGTCGTCTCCTGCCAGCGCCGGAAGATCGATCCGCTCCTTTACCTGCGCGACGTCCTCACCCGGCTGCCGGCGATGACCACGCGCGACGACCTCGATGCCCTGACCCCGGCAAACTGGAAGCCAACCTGAGTTGGCTCTTCCTGTCCAAATGGGCACCATTGCGACGTCTCGCATGGCCCCATCTTGATTGCTCAATGGGCACCATCAAGAAACCCGTCCAAGGCACCCGGGCGGACGCTTACACTTAACAAACGAAACGCACTTTTCTAGAAGGCCTGCGCCTCTACCAATGCATGGCACCAAGTAGATCAAACAGGCTCACACACCAAAAATGCAACTATTGATTTCAGCGTTCGTTAGGGAATGTTCTCGGACAAATTCGCATTCAGCGATTCTCGAATTCTCACAAAAAAACTAGAGCGTGGCTGCGCCCGAGTATAGAATGGAGTATAGACAACCAAGATAAGCGCGAATCTTTGCAAGAACGAAACCTCGTAACTCGTTGATTATTATGGTGCCCGGGACAGGACTCGAACCTGCATGTCTTTCGACACAGGCTTCTGAGACCTGCGTGTCTACCAATTCCACCACCCGGGCGCACAATCTAGCGGCTTCCACTTCAGATGCTTGGCTTTCGAAGCCAACTCAGCGGAGCCCAAAGAACAAAAACCAAAGACCTGCCCGACCAGCGACAGGGGGTGTTAAGTACGCCCGCGCCGAAATCAACGGCAAGCAGAAATGGCCATCAGCTAAATTTACAGGATTTTTCGCGGCTAACTAGCCTCCAGCAAGTCACTAAGCTTAAAACTGGATTGTATCCCGTATCATTGCCTCTAGTTGTACCCAATGTCACAGCACGGTCGCTCCGCATTGGCTCTCGTTGCGCTCAGCCTGAGTGTTGCCACTTACGCAGCCGATTCCGTGCCTCCGGAGCTGGTGTCGCTGCATGCCAAGGCCGAGTCAGGCAACGCGATCGCGCAATACAACCTGGGGCTCGCCTATGCCTACGGTTACGGGGCGCCCGGGACCGTGAACCAGGCTGAGGCCTACGTCTGGCTGACGCTGGCCACCGAGCACGGCGCCACGGGCAAGGACCTCGGCACTCTTGTATCGGGCATGAGTCCAGCCGCGCTTGCCGAAGGCAAGCGCCTCCTGGGAATCGAGAGGGGAAACATCACCACATCGGCGCATGTAGCCAAGATCACCCTAGGGCCGCCGGTCGCCGAGGTGGCTGCGCCTGCAAGAGAGGAGGCGACGACCGAACCGGCCGCACCGCAGGGGCCGGCACCCATGTCCGATTCCGATATTTTCGACCTCAAGTCGAAGAACAAGGAGCTTCAGCAGACCATCGACCAGCAGAAGACGCTGAACCACCAGCTGTTGACCCAGCTCGACGAGCGCAATGAGGCTCTCATCCAGGCGTCGGCGCAGCTGAAGACGCTGAAGGGCCAGCAGGACGACCTGGCCAGCTCCAAGGCAGCGGATCTTTCCTCAACCCGCAAGTCGCTTGAGGCCGCGAACCTCGCGCTCGGCGAGGCTAACAAGGAATCGGACTCAAGGATCGCCGCACTCAACGCGCGCTTGTCGGAGACCACGGCGCAGGTGGCGAAGCTGTCGGCGACGGTTTCCGCGGATGAGGCTGCGCTCAAGGCGTCGGGCGCCTCGGGGGCCAACGCGCAGGCCCTTGCGAATGAGCTCGTGGAAACGAAGAGCGAATTGACCGCGACCCAGGGCCTGCTCGCGCAGGCCACCAAGACTGCGGAGTCAGCGGCCGCCGAATCCGCAGCTGAAAAGTCCCGGTTTGAATCCCTGGCTGCCGCCAAGGCCGCGGAACTGGCTGCGGCCCGCCAGGCTGTGGACGACGCCACCGCCGCCGCCGCAAAGGAGAAAAAGACCGAGGTGGCCTGGTCCTCGTCCCTGGAGGCTGAACTTGCGACACGGACGACGGAGGCGGACGGCCTCGCGGCCAAGCTCTCAACCGCGGAAGCGGAGCTCAAGTCCACAGGCGATTCCGGCGCGAGGTCCCAGGCGCTTGCGGCGGAGCTTGCACAGACCCGGTCCGACCTTTCCGAGGCGCGGGCCCAGAACACGGTGGCGCAAAGGAATGCGGATTCGCTCTTTGCCAAGCTGGCCGACGACGAGGCCGCGCTGAAGTCCGGAGGCGATTCCGCGGCAAAGTCGCAGGCGCTCGCAGGTGAGCTCGCGCAAACCAAGGCAGACCTTGCCGAGGCGCGAGCAAAGAACGCGGAGGCGTCACGGAATGCGGATTCACTCTTCGCCAAGCTGGCCGACGACGAGGCTGCCCTGAAGGCGGCAGGCGATTCCGCCGTGAAGGCGCAGGGTCTTTCCGGCGAACTCGCCACCACCCGAGCCGCCCTCGAGGCCGCGAACGCCGCAGCGGCAAACTCTAAGAAGGAGGGTTCGGCGACGGCCGCGTTGCTTGACAAATCAAGGGGCGAACTCGCCGCGACGCGTGACCAGCTCGCCAAGGCCCAAAGGAATGCGGACAGCCTTTTTGCCAAGCTGGCCGCGGATGAGACGGCCCTCAGTTCGGCGGGCGACGCCGGCGCAAAGGTGAAGAGCCTTTCAGCCGATCTCGCCTCAACCCAGCAGGCTCTCGCAGCCTCGACCGCCGCCGCCGCCAGTGCGAAGAAGGAAGCGTCCACAGACGCCGGCTCGCTCGACAGGGCCAACACCGAGCTGGCAGCTGCGCGCGCCGAACTCGCCCAGGAGCAGAAGAAGACTGAGACACTTTCGGCAAAGCTTGCCAGCGACGAGTCCGCGCTGAAGTCGTCGGGTGATTCCGGCGCCAGGGCCTTGGCCCTGGCCGCCGATCTCGCTTCCGCGCGGAAGGCGCTCGATGCCGCCAACGCCTCGGCTGCGGCCTCGAAGAAGGATGCAGCAGGCCTGTCCGCGGCGCTTGACCAGGAAAAGGGCGAACTCGGCGCGGCCCGCTTCCAGCTCGCCCAGGATGCCAAGAACGCCGAGGCCCTTTCGAGCAAGCTCGCCGCCGATGAGGCGGCGCTCAAGTCGATGGGCGACACGGGCGCAAAGGCCCAGAAACTCGCGTCCGACCTTGCGTCCGCCCGGCACGACCTTGAATCCGAGAAGCTTGACGCTGCAGCCGCGCGAAACGAGTCCGCCTCGAATCTCGCCGCCCTGGGCAAGGTCAACGGGGACCTGGCAGCAATGACGGCCCAGCTGGCGCAGGCCCGCAAGGGCACCGAGGATGCGAAGGCCGAAACGGCCGCCAGGACGGCACCCCTCGACAAGCAGATCGCCACCATCACCGCGGAACTCGCCCAGGCCAAGAGCGACCTCGGCAATGCGAACGCGCAGCTGGCGCAGGCCAACAAGAGCGGCGAGGCCGCCATGGGCGACAACGTCTCGCTTGAGAAGAAGCTGGCCGCACGCGTCTCCGAAAATGCGGCGTTGTCGGCAAAGCTCGCCGCGGATGACGAGGCCATCAAGGCAGCCGGCGATTCCGGTCCAAAGGCCAGGGAACTGGCTTCTGAACTTGCGAAGGCAGAGAGCGACCTCAGCGACGCGCGCGCCAAGCTGGAAGAGGCCAACGCGGGGGCCCGAACCACGGCCGCCGCCGCCGCAAATGAAACCGCGGCGTCCGAGAGGTCCGTCGCAAAGCTGTCAGACGAGAAGAGCGCCCTCGCGGACCGGCTCGCCAAGGCCGAGGCGGCCGAGCATGCGGCGGAGGCGGCCGCAAAGGATGCCGGCAATGCCGACTCAAGGTCGCAGGCCCTCGCAAAGGAGCTCGAAGCCACAAAGGCCGAGCTCGATGCGGCGCGCGGCCAGGTCGCGACGGTCAGGGCCGAATCCGATGCCCGGCTCGCCGAATTCTTCAAGGCGTCCGACTCCGAAAAGACCGCCGCGCTGAAGTCGATCGAGGCCGCCAATTCCGCCGCCGAGAAATCCAAGGGCGAGTCGGCCGCGAGGATGGCCTCGCTCGAGCAGGACCTTTCCAGCCGTTCCGCCGAAAACGAGGCGCTGAAGGCCAAGTTGAAGGATGACGAGGCGGCGCTCAAGTCCGCCGGCGACTCCAGCGCGAAGTCCCAGGCCCTCGCCAGTGAGCTCGAGGAGACAAGGCAGGCGCTTGGGGCGGCCCACGCCGAGCTCGCGTCGTCCAAGGCCGCCTCCGATGAACGTCTCGCCGAGGCCGTCAACGCCGCTGGCACCGCGAAAGCCTCGGCGCAGCAGTCGGTCGAAACCGTCATTTCCGCCGCGGAAAAGGCGAAGGGGGAATCGGCTGCCAGGATTGCCTCTTTGGAGCAGGATGTGGCCAGCCGTTCCGCCGAGAATGAGGCGCTGAACGCAAAGCTGAAGGCGGATGAGACGGCACTCAAGTCCGGCAGCGATGCCGGCTCCAAGACCCAGGCCCTGGCTTCCGATCTCGACGAGACGAAACATGCGCTCGACGCAGCCCGTCAGTCGGTCGAGGCGGCCCATTCCGCGGCCGAAAATGCCAAGAGTGAGTCGGCTGCCAGGATTGCCTTGCTCGAGCAGGATGTGGCGAGCCGCTCCGCCGAGAACGGGGCGCTGAGCGCAAAATTGAAGGCGGATGAGGCGGCGCTCAAGTCCGCCGGCGACTCCGGCTCCAAGGCGCAGGCCCTCGCGTCCGACCTGGAATCGACGCGGCTCGCGCTCGACGCAGCCCACCAGGCGGTCGATACCGCCAATGCCGCCGCGGACAAGGCCAGGAGTGAATCGGCGGCCCGAATTACTTCCCTCGAACGGGACCTGTCCAGCCGCTCCGCGGAGAACGACTCGCTGACGGCAAAACTGAAGGCGGACGAGTCCGCGCTCCGGTCGGCCGGCGACTCCGGCTCCAAGGCCCAGGGCCTCGCTTCCGACCTCGAATCGACGCGTCTCGCGCTCGATGCGGCCCACCAGGCGGTCGATGCGGCCAATGCCGCCGCGGACAAGGCCAGGAGTGAATCGGCGGCCCGGATAGCTTCCCTTGAGCGCGACCTGTCCAGCCGTTCCGCCGAGAACGACTCGCTGGCGGCAAAATTGAAGGCGGACGAGTCCGCGCTCAGGTCGGCCGGCGATTCGGGCGCCAAGACGCAGGCCGTCGCTTCCGATCTCGAAGAGACGAAACGGGCGCTTGATGCGGCCCGCACCGAGCTCGCAGCGTCCAGGGCGGCCTCCGACGAGCGCGTCGCCCAGGCCCTCAAGGCCTCAGATTCCGAGAAGGCCGCGGCAATGCGGTCGGTCGAGGACGCCAATTCCGCCGCGGAAAAAGCCAGGAGCGAGTCGGCTGCCCGGATCGGTTCGCTGGAACACGATGTGGCCAGCCGTACCGCCGAAAACGAGGCGCTGACCGCGAAGTTGAAGGCGGATGAGTCCGTGCTCCGGTCCGCAGGCGACTCCGGTGCCCATTCCCGCGACCTGGCCTCCGATCTCGATAAGACCCGGCGTGCGCTCGATGCCGCCCATGCGGAGCTCGCGGCGGCCAAGGCCGCGTCCGAGGAACGCGTCGCGGAGGCTCTCAGGGTCTCCAGTTCCGCCACGGAACGGGCTAAGGCCGAGTCGGCGACCAGGATTGCCTCCCTGGAACAGGACGTGGCTAGCCGTTCCGCCGAGAACGACGCCCTCTCCTCCAAGCTGAAGGCCGATGAGACGGCGCTCAGTTCCGCCAGCGATTCCGGCGCCCGGGCGCAGGCACTCGCGGCCGAGCTCGAGCAGACGAAGGCCGAGCTGGCCTCGGTGCACGCCGATCTCGCCGCCGCGACCGCCAATGCCGACAAGGAACGCTCGGCCGGCGCCGCAAGCGCGAGCGCGGACTCGGAAAAGGAGATCGCGGACCTGAAGAGCAAGCTCCACGACGCGCTGAGCGGCTTTGCCGAAGTCGAGGAGGAGAACCTTCGGCTGAGGAGAACGACCCTGTACCGGCCCGCGGCCGTCGTCGCGGCGGTTCCCACGGCACCCCAGCCCGCCGCGGCTCCCGCGCCCGCACCCGTTCGCGCGCCTGCGCCCACCCCGACGCCCGCGCCCGCGCAGAGGACCTACGTCGTTGTCGATGGCGACACGCTGACCAAGATCTCCCTCAGGTACTATGGCACCGCCCGCCGGTGGCAGCAGATCTACGAGGCGAACAGGGACACGCTGCCCAATGAGAGCACGCTCTCGATCGGGGCCACTCTGATCATCCCGTAGACCCGTTCAAGCGCCGGCCTTGGGGAGGAAGTCCGCGATGTGCGGGATCTCGTGGACGCGGCGCCCGCCGTTGCGGCGCTCGAGGTAGGGGTCCTCCGCAGCCTTCATCTCGACCTCCTCGCCCTCCTCCTGCTCGTCCTCGTCGTCATCCTCGTCGCCCGCAATCCATTCCTGCTCGTCGAAGACGTGGGACATCCTGCGGGCGACGGGCGCGAGCACGAGGGCCGGGTTCCTCACGCTGGCGTCCCTCACGAATTCAAAGAGGCACGGATAGAACTTGTGCTCGAACTTGCCCTTGAAGTCGCCGATCCACTTGTTCGGCACGCCCTCGCGGCGGTTGAGGAGCACGACGTCCGTGAAGTGGATGCAGGCCTCGTACCATGCGAAGAGCTTCGGGTTCCTCTCCAGGAGCTGGCAGTCCACGACGCAGAGGACACGGGCGACGTCCGAACCCCGGTCGCCAAGCCATGACTTGAACCCCTCGATCTGGTCGACGGGATTGAGCCTCCCGTCAAAGACGACGAACACGTGCGTCGCCTCCGCTGGAAACTCGGCCTCGACCTGGTTCTCCGGCATCAGGGTCCATCGGCCCACATTCGGGAGCCTCTCGTCGGCGGGATCAGGCCACTCCGTCACGGAGAGGAGGACCGCGGGGCGGTCCGCCTCCCCCAGCCCGCCCTCGATCAGATCGGACAAGACGTCCCGACGTCCCGAGCCCGCCGACCCGAGAATGAGGTAAACCAGTGGCTTGTCATCCGGGGTGATCAGAAATTGAAGACCTTGTTCTGGGCCGCGTTGCGCATCCAGTG
>Ga0302325_10031183_pt1 | contig 10971 bp, 9 predicted proteins | sample Palsa_T0_2_FD_201948 | JGI IMG/M metagenome (GOLD analysis project Ga0302325, IMG submission 201948) | Peat permafrost microbial communities from Stordalen Mire near Abisko, Sweden - Palsa_T0_2 | ecosystem: Environmental > Terrestrial > Soil > Palsa > Peat permafrost | place: Sweden: Abisko... | reverse complement strand
CGCTTGTCGCGCATCTCATCGGCCTGAGCCTCCAGGACCCGGCCGATCGGCAGGCCGAGCGCGTCTGCCTGAGAGAGTACGACCGAAAACGTGATCAAGTCGTCAATGTCGGTCCGCAACTTCAAGTTGTTCAATGCGTCATGTCGCGAGAGCCCGAGTTCCATCTCTCGGAGTGTCAGCCGCAATTCGTCGCAGACCGGTGATTCGAAGCGCGCGCACGACACCTGCATCGCCTGCTCCAAGCCGAGTCCGGCCGCAACTGAGATCGTCATGAGGTCGAGCAGGTCGGGAAGGTCGTTGGTGACCCGCGCGCGCCGCTCCTTGATCCGGCGTCGTAGCCACCAGCTGGGCGCCAGGCCACCGACTATCGGCAAGAAGAAGAGCATCGCCACGCCGATCTTGACGCTGACGATCCCACTCACGAGACACACGACTCCAAGGCTGATACCGAGAAGAGCCGAACCCATCTGGATGGCAACGAACTCCTCCGCCCGCACCGATCCGGTCAGGCCCGCTTTGAGGAGATCAGCGTGGACCCGGTCCACCTCACTCGACGGATAGAGGCGAGACAGAGCGTTCCGAAAACCGCGAGCGGCGGGACCGAAGATGCGGTTGACCAGGGGTTCCTGTACGCGTTCAACGGTCGGTGCCACCTCCGCGTACAACTCGGCCTCCGAGCCGAGCGATCGCATGAAATCGAGCCGGCTCGAGGTCTTGTGTGATCGCCACGCCGCAGCCGCCACGCCGGCGAGGCCCATCGCCATCAAGGTAATGCCGACCAACGGAACGAAGAACGATGCGCTCACGAGACCATTCCCCTTTGCCTCACACCTCGATGTTGACCATGCGGCGGACGATCCAGAACCCCAGGGCCATGAGTCCGGCCGTTCCGATGAGAACGATCAGGCCAACACCGCTCTCCATGGGCTTGAGGTAGGAAGGGTCCTTCAGCTCCAGTGCGCACACGAGGAAGATCGGTATGGCGAAGAGCACGTAGCCGGACATGCGCCCTTCCGCCGAAAGGGTCTGGACCTCACGTCGCACCTCCTGCCTGGTTCGCATGAAGTCGGCCAAGGTGTGGAGGATCGGGGCGAGGCGGCCACCGGTGGACTGCTGAATGCGGACAGCCTCGACCGCCCACTTGAGATCCTCCACCCCCGAGCGATCCGCCATGTTCTCGAGGGCCACGACCAGGTCCGAACCGACCGCCACCTCAGCCATCACACGATCAAGCTCAGCCGAGAGGGGCGGCTTGGCGTCACGCCGGTACATATCGATGGCTCGCTGAAATGTCTGACCACCCTCGACCGACGCCGACATCAGTGCCAGCGCGTCGGGGAGTTGTTCCTGAATCTGCTTGATCCGCTTGGCGGCCTGCCGTGTTGGCAGGTACCACGCGACACCCGCAACGACGGCGACCGCAACGACGGCGGCGATCGCCGAGCCGACGAGGACGCCGACGACGACGGCCAGCCCGAACGCGATGCTCGAGTTGATGACGAGGTACTCGCCCGCCCGCAGCGGGATGGCAGCACGCTCCAGCCGTCGCTCCAGGGCGCCATGGGTGTCGATGCGTCCGAAGATCCCGGCGATGCGGACTGTGAGCGCGGAGAGCTCGCCATGTTCTGGGGACTCGGTCACCACCTCCACGGGGATCTCGGCGGTCCCCATGGTGTCGTCGAGGATCTGCGCCAAGGTCCGCTGCTTCGTGCGTACCCGCATGATCATCGCCACGACGGTCAGAGCCAGACCGCCGCCGACGAGGACTGCCGCCGCCAGCGCCGTGTCCTGGCTGCTCAGCTGTGTTGCAAGCAGCATCAGCCCCTACTTCCCCTCGCGCCGGCGCGCCAGCATTTCGTACATATCCTCCGAAGGTGGCTCCATCACCCGGCTCGGGCGCGTCGGGCGGTGGCGTCCGGAGGACCGAACGCCAGCGTTCGAGAGTGCCTCGTCGTCATTCCGGAACAGATGAGCAGGCACATCGACGCCGTTCAGCGCCAACTCGTCCAGAATCTTGGGCCGCAGGCCGGTCGAGACCAGGCGCCCAAAACCCTCGTGCATGTCGACGCGGTGGAAGATGTCCTGCAGGAGGACCGTCTCGCCCTCCATGCCCTGGATCTCGGTGATGGAGTGCACCACGCGGGGTCCGGCCGGAGTCCGTTGCAGTTGAACGAGGCAGCCCACGGCCATGACGATCTGTTCTCGAATGGCGCGTTGCGGGAGCTCGACACCTCCCATCATGACCATGGTCTCGAGACGACCGAGCAACTCGCGCGGCGTGTTGGCATGCACTGTCGTCATCGATCCTGCGTGACCCGTGTTCATGGCCTGGAGCATGTCGAGCGTCTCCGAACCACGGCACTCTCCGACGATGATCCGGTCTGGTCGCATTCGCAGTGAGTTGCGCACGAGGTCTCGGATACGGACTTCTCCGGTCCCCTCGGCGTTAGCCGGACGGGTCTCCAGGGTGACAACGTGCTCTCCCTGGATCTGCAGCTCTGCAGACTCCTCAATGGTGATCAGGCGCTCGCCCTCGGGGATGAAATTGGAGAGGACGTTCAGCATCGTCGTCTTCCCCGTGCCGGTGCCCCCGACCACGATCAGGCTGATCTTGCCCCGTACCAGTGCCTCCAGGAACACCGCGGCGTCCATGGAGAGAGACCCGAGGCCGATCAAATCTTGCATGACCAGAGCCCTCTCCGGGAATTTCCGGATCGTGAGCACCGGTCCATGCAACGCGAGCGGTGGCACAATGGCGTTTATTCGAGACCCGTCGGCAAGTCGGGCGTCAACCATCGGCGATGACTCGTCGACGCGACGCCCCACCCCGTGCACCATCCGGTCGATGATCCGACGGTACTGGTGCGGAGAGTTGAAGACGATGTCGCTGCGGTGGAGCTTTCCCTTGCGCTCAATCCAGATTTCGTCGAACTTGTTGCACATGACCTCGGTGATGGTGCCGTCGGCCAACAGCGCCTCGAGCGGCCCATAGCCGAGGGCGTCTTCGAGCATTTCTTCCACGAAGCGCTGCCGTTCGATCGGTGAGATCCCGATGTCCTCGTGGTCGAGGATGTCATTGACCGTCGAGCGCACTTTTTCGCGCAAATCGTCCGGAGAGAGGTCAGCCGCTTTCGGGGCGATCTCGGCCAGAACCTTGGCTTGGACCTTTTGCTTGGACTGCTTCCACGCCGTGTCCAGGGCGGTGCGGTCAGAAGCCCGTCGCAGAGGGTGTCCTTTCGCTCCCGATGCCGGGGCATTGACCCCCGCCCGTCTCTCCACGCCGTCCGGGGGTGGCGTGGCGTCGCTTTCGCGACGATTCCACAGCTGCGAGGTGTCCTCGGATGGCAGAGACTCTCCCGGCGGGACGGTGCCGTCAGCGGCAGCCAGCTTCTCGGACAGGTTCATCTCAATCAGACCCTCTCGAGCTCTGGCGCCTTGTTGGAGCGACTCTTCCTCCTCCGCCAGAACCCGCGGGCCTCTCCGATCTCGGCGGCGTTCGAAGCCGAACCGAGGGCCGGTGCGCCCTCGTCGGACAGGAACTGCTGCATGCCGCTTGCCAACTTCTTCCCAATTTCGGAGGTGGCTGCCGAGACAAGGGCCGGCTTCCCTTTGTTGATTGACCTCATGACATCTCGCGAGTACGGGAGGATCGACACGATCTTGTTGTCCAGGACCTCCTGCACATCGCTGATGTCGATCCCGATGTCGTCTTCGACCTTGTTGAGGACGACCCCGATGGTCTGGCTGTTGATCCGCAGCTTCTCGAGTGTGGTGAGGAACACCCGCATGTTGCGGATGCTCGGCAGGTCCAGCGTCACCATGCAAAGGACCCTGGTCGAGTGGTCGAAAGCCGCTAGAACGATCTCAGACAACTGCGCTGGAGTATCGACCACGATGTAGTCGAAATGACGGCGCAGCGCGCCCATCACCTTGTAGACGTCCTTCGGGGCGATCATGTCGGCGTCGGCCGGGCTGAACGGTGCGGCCAGGACAGAGAACCCGAGCTCATGCTCCTCGAGGTACTCCTCGACATGCTCGTCCAGATCGTCCTCATCCACAGGTTCTCGAGAAAGGAGATCCGAAATCGTGAATCGTGGTCGCAGGTGCAACGCTGTTGAGACCTCGCCGAACTGCAGATCGAGATCGACCAGACAGACGCGCTGGCCCGTCTGCGCCGCCAGGTAGCAAGCCAGGTTCGTGGCGTAGAAGGTCTTGCCACAACCGCCGCTGGACGACGCCACGGTAAAGACCTCGGCGAACTGGGGGCGCTCGACCACGACGCCGTGCGCGACGACGGGGAGCGTCGAGTCGCTCATCGAGGTCGCGACGTCGGCGATGTCGAAGGCACGCTGCAGTGCGAGGGCGAGCTGGCGCTTGCTGGTCGGGTACTCGACCAGTTCAACCGCACCGGTGCGGACGATATCGCTCAGCGTCGCCTTGGGTTTTGGGCCGAGGGCCAGCACGACGGCGGGAACCGCTCTTGCTGCTCGAAGGGTGGCCAAGCGGGCCATGCCGGCGTGGCTGTCGAAGACAGGTCCGGCAACGAGCACGTCGAACGGCCCCTGCTGCTCGACATCGTCGACGACATCGCTCACGTTGGGGCTGGTGGCCACCTCGTAGCCAGGACCGAGCGAGGCCTGGATGGCCCTGCTGAGGGCGGGCGAACGGCTGATGACGAGGATCCGGCGGCTGATCACGGCGTCGCCGTCGTCTGATCCGTGCCAATGCACTGCTGCAGTGGTGGCGGGTTCGCATCTTGCTGGGTCTGTACGACCGAAAGGGACTCGTTCTGCGAGAGGAACTCAATATTCCTGGCATTCGACGGGTTGACGGCCAGCAGCAGAGTCTCGGATGCCGGAATAGTCCGGCCGGCCGTGGTCTCGTGGCTGGCGTAGGAGGGGACGGTGCTCTGAACGTCGAGGACGTCGATGTCCGCCATCGCCAGTTCGGTGCAGGGCAATGGGAGGGTTGAACTGACTCCGCTCGCCGTGGAGACCTTCGTGATGTTGGCGTACACATCGACGTGGGCACCGGGCTGCAGATAGCCGGCGAGGCTGTTTGCTCCCGAGATCGTGACCGTCACCGCATCCAAGCCAGTCGGCACCGAGATGGAGGAGGTACTTGCCTTGAGCTCCGTCGAATTCAGGGCGTGGCCCTTGGTGACCGACTGGGTCAGGACCTCATCTGCCAGTCCGGTGAGAGACCCGAGATCGAGCGGTGAATACGACTTTGTCGGAATCAGCTCGATGGCGACGACCCCGCTCGAGATCATGGCTTGACCCGTGGTCCCAGCCGGGACGTTTGCCTTCGCCACAACGGCGGAAGTGCTGACCGGTGCCACCACGTTCGTCCCGGCTGCATGCTTGTTTGCGCCCTGCACGCTTGCGTACGCGATCGCGCTCCCGGCGATGAACAAGATCACCCCGATGACGACCAGTATGAGCGTCTGCCGTTTCACCTTCCCCCTCTCAACCGGTGCACAACAGTGAGAAGCCACAATGAGCCGTGCGAGCCGTTGACTGCGTTGAGGGTACGACGGGAGTTCGAGGACGTACATAGGCCCTTTTGACCATTCTCCGAAGCAGCGCCGCAGGTGAGGGCAGCGAATGGTCCATATGACCTATGTACCGTCGCCATGAGCCGGCCCAGAATCAACTCGCAAGTATCGCCGCGACGTACCAATCGAAAACGGTCGAGGAATTGGTGCGGCCGCCCGAGATACGGAGAGAGGAATTCGCCTTGGGACCGCGCACGTGGAGGCTGCCGAAACGACTCGGGCGACAACTCGACGAACGCGGAGCCGAGATGGTCGAGTTCGCCTTCGTCGTCCTGCTCCTCATTGCCCTGCTCTACGGCATCATCAGCTATGGCATGGTCCTCGCTGCGCAGTCGACGCTCACCCAGGCCGCTGCCGACGCGGCTCGGTCGGGCATCGTGTCCTCCTCGAGCGCGGTCACCACCGCAGAGGGCCAGGCAGCGACCGACGTGGGCTGGATGGGCAAGGGGTGCTTCGAACCGGATGTTGTGGGTTCCGTCAGTGCGCCGATCACCTGCAAGGCGACGACAGGGACCTGCCCGTCGAATGCGAACAACACCTGTCTCACAGTGACGGTCAACTACAACTACGCCTCTTCACCACTTTTCCCCGAGCTCCCCGGTCTCGGCGTCATCATGCCTTCGACCATCTCTTCGACGAACGTCCTCCAAATGTCGACGCCGAGCTCGTAGGCACGCAGCATGTCGACGTTCCGGCGCTTCAGGGAGCACCTCTGGGGTCAGCGACGCAGCGACGAGCGAGGCGCGACGCTCGTTCTCACGGGCATCTGCATGATCCTGCTCCTGTGGGGCGGCGCTATGGGGGTGGACCTCGGGTTCTCCGTCTACGGCAGCCGGCAGGCCCAAGCAATGGCCGATACGGCGGCACTCGACCTTGCCCGCTACATCAACATCGCCGACAACCAGGCGAACAACACTGCGGCCGCGAACTATCTGGATGGAAAGCTCGCCAACGTTGTCACGGACAACGCCTCGAACGCCGGATTGACGATGAAACTCGGCCTCTGGCAGAGCGGAAGCTTCACACCCGAGAGCAAATGCACGCCGGCGTCTCCTCCGCTCACGTATACCTGCAACGCCGTTGACGTCACGGCCAACCAGTCCGTGCCACAAATTTTCTTTGGAGGCTTCAGGGTGTTGAGCAGCCACGCAGGTTCGACGGCAACCTCCGATCGGTCGACAATTGCTGCGGTGACGCCCGAAGCATCCTTCTCAATCGGAACCTATTTGGCCAACCTCACCGACCCGGGGCAACAGCTGCCCGTCCTCAACACCCTCTTGGGTACTCTCGGGACGTCGGCCAATGTCACTGCGGCCGGTTATCAAGGGCTGGCCAACACGAACGTGACCATACGACAGTTGGTGACCGCGTCGGGAGGTCTCCTGACCTCGTCGAGCGTCATGACGACTTCACTGAGTGCCGGGCAGTGGCTGCTCATTTTGAACGACGCGGTGGCAAACCAAACGGCGCAGCTCAACTGTGGTGCCTCTCCGGTACCGAGCCCTTGCAACGCCGGTCAAGCCCTCACTGGGCTCGACTTCGGCGGTGCTTCGGCTGCATTGTGCCAGCTCGTGTCCATCAATATGGGGTCCATCGCATCGGGCTGCACGAATTCCACGCTGACGACCACCACTCTGTCGACACCGGCACTGTCCGCAGGCCTCAATGTGCTCCAGATGCTTACGACCGAGGCGGAGCTCGCGAACGGATCGAGCGCACTGAACGTGACGTCGGCGCTGGGTATCACCGGAGTGACCACGGCCCAGCTGTACCTCACCCTCGTGCAACCGGCTCAGGTCGCCTACGGCATAGTCGGTACCACTGCATCGACAGCCCAAGTCCAAGCGAGCCTGCAGCTCACCCTGCCGGCCCTTGGTCCGCTGGACATTCCCCTGTCGGCGGCAAGCGGAACGGCAACGTTGAAGACCTTGAAGTGCCAGAGCAATTCCATGTCATCGACGACGATCGCGGGAGCGACAAATGCGTTGTCGGGAAACGTCACGCTTGCCGGTACCAACATCGCCACAGTGTCGATCGCCGGGTACAGCGGTCCAAGCTCAACGTTCGCAGGCGGAGTCGTCCCCCCCACGGCGAGTACCGCCACGGCGGGAACCAACCCCTACCAGGTGGACCCCGCCAGCCCCACGCCCACGTACTCCGGACTCAGCGGGTCCACCAACCCCGCCGTCTCCACGGCGCTGTCGACCGTGGCCGGCCTCCTTGACCCCATTCTCCAAGCGGCCGGAGTCTCGGTGGGCGGCGCTTCGATCGCCGATCTCGGTACCAACTGTGACGCGGTGTCCGTCGTCCAATGAACGCGCCGACGACGCTCGTGGCCGTGGCCCTGCTGGGCCTCGCGGTCGGATCACTACTGGTACCAATTACGCGGCGCGAATTGGCGGCTGCCGTGTCACGGTCGGCTTCCTTCGCTCGACACGCCACCGACGCCCCGGACGTCGTGACACCACTTCGCATCAGCAGGGGTCACTGGATCACCCTGGCCGTGGCCTCCGGCCTGGTTCCCGCCTATCTGTTGCATCGAGTCGGCTGGTCGTTCAATGCCCTGCCGCCCTTGCTTTTGCTTGTCGGCCTGGTCCAGCTCGCGTACTGCGACCTGAAACGCCGACTCCTGCCCAAGACACTCGTCTATGCGCTCAGTGTCGCTGTTATCGCAAGCGCAGTGGTCATCGCCCTGTGGACCGGCGAGGGGGAGCGACTGGTACAGGCGACGCTGGGTGGAGTCATCTCCTTCGCGCTGTTCTTCACCGTCAACCTGATGAATCCGCGGTGGATGGCCTTCGGCGATGTTCGCCTGTCCCTCGTCTTTGGCTTCGGGCTGGCCTGGGTCAGCCCGATAGACCTCTTCGAAGCATTCCTCTTCGCCAATCTGCTGGCTCTCATCGCCGGACTCGTCCTCATCGCGACCAGGCGCGCCGACCGCACATCCTCGCTGCCCTTCGGCCTCTTCATGGCGCTCGGCGCCGCACTGGTCCTGATCATCTGAACCCGAGCCCGATCAGGGCCTCGGCAACGTCAGATGACCTTCACGTTCTGCGCCTCGTCACCCCTGCGGCCGGCACCGACGGTGAACTCCACCGTTGCACCGGGCGCGATGCCCTGGCGGGCGTCTCCCTCGACCTGCGAGTGATGCACGAAGAGATCTTCACCGCCGCGGTGCTCTACGAACCCGTAGCCACGGGCGGTGTTGAAGAACTTCACCGTCCCTGTCAGCTTCCGGGGCTTCTGTGCCCCGCCACTGGCCGCAGAGGGAGCGGGAGTCGGCACTGAGAACGGCGCCAGAAGACCGGGCTCCAGCCCGAGCGCCTTCTGCACGCCGCGCACGTCCTTGTGCTGTTCCGGCGTGACCAGCGAGACGACGGTCCCGGTGTGACCGGCGCGGCCTGTCCGTCCCGACCGGTGGACGTAATCCACGTGGTCGGTCGGCGGGTCGAAATGGACCACGCACGGCAGGGCGTCGACATGGATGCCCCGCGCGACGACGTCGGTCGCCACCAGGGCGTCAGTCTTCCCCTTGGCGAACGAATCCAGTGCCCGCTCGCGCTGTCCCTGGGTGCGGTCGCCGTGCATCGGAACCGCACGCACGCCATGCGCCTGAAGCTGCTTGACGACGCGGTCGGCCCCACGCTTGGTCCGGCAGAACACAAACGCCTGCCCGTGGTGCTCGATCAATTTCGCCGTGATCGCGACCCGCTCGGATCGATCAACCTTCCAGAAGTGGTGGGCGACGTCACCCTTCGCCTCCTCGGTCGCCTCGATGGCAACCCTGACCGGGTCGTGCTGGTAGTTGCGGATGATCGACTCCACCTCGCGGCCGATGGTGGCCGAGAAGAGGAGGACCTGGCGGTTCGCCGCTGTCTGGTCCAAGAGGCGGCGCACCGCGGGGAGGAAGCCCATGTCGGCCATGCGGTCCGCCTCGTCGAGCACCACGGTCGTGACCTCGTCGAGGACCACGTCGCCCCGTTCGATGAGGTCCTCGAGACGGCCCGGGCAGGCCACCACGATGTTGACGCCCTTGTGAAGGGCGCGCACCTGGTCGCGGTATCCGGTGCCGCCGAAAATGGAGACGACCCGCTTGCGATCATGCCCGAGCAGGTCGCCGATGACATCGTGCACCTGGGTGGCCAACTCGCGTGTCGGCACGAGGACCAGTGCCCTCGGGCGGCGCGGGCGCGATTGCACGGCGCTGACAACGAGGGGGATCCCGAAGGCGAGCGTCTTACCCGATCCGGTGGGCGCCTTCCCGCAGATGTCCCGGCCCGCGAGGGCAGGTGGGATCGTCTCGGACTGAATGGTGAGTGGTTCGGTGATGCCCTGGCGCGTAAGGCGGTCGGTGTACGCCGCGGGGACGCCAAGGTCTGAGAAGGAAGAAATGACAAGACTCCAATCGAGGAAATGTGGCCTACTCGATCTGGAATCTCGAACGGGCCCCGCCGGGCGAGCGCCCGAGGCAACACCATTGTAGCAGTTCCTGGGGTTAGCCTGCCGTCATGCCGGTGCTGACACCCGAGCTGAAGCAACGTTGGGACACCGATGGCTGGTGCATTGTGCCAGAAGTGATCCCGCCGGACGAGCTGGCTGCTGCGCAGGACGCCATGCACCACCACTTCCCCACCCCGGCCGAAATGGCGGACCAAGGCGGCAGCGGGTCCGGCGAGTGGCACACCTGGGACGCGCCCTGGCCCGAGTTCCCCTTCCACAGCTCACGCCTCAATGCGCTCGTCCTCCATGCCCGTGTGGTCGACCTCGCGGAAGGGCTGCTCGGCACGAAGGACCTCGCCCTCTACATGGGCATTGTGACTGCAAAGTACGCGCACCAGGCCTCGGGCTACAACCAGCTCCTGCACGCCGATTACCCGAACCACATGCTCGTGGTGCCGCGACATGCACCCGGTTACCAGCAGGTGGAGTTCTTCGTCTACCTCACCGACGTCACCGCGGAGGAGGGGGCCACGCGGTTCGTCTCATGGCAGAAGACGAAGGGCATCCCCGTCGAGAGGCACACGCTCAATTACGTCGACTACGCAGAGCTGTACAGCGACCCGTCGGTTGCGGCGGCGCCGGCCGGATCGGTCGTGGCCTACCGTCCCGACGTCTACCACCGGTCGGCGGACTTCACGGACCCCAGCCGGTACCGCGTGATGCTCCATGTGTCCTTCCGTCACCGTGAGGCCGGCTGGGGTGGCTATCAGGCGTGGCCTTTCCGCGGCTTCTCCACAGAGCTCACGAAGTACGTCCAGCAGGCAACGCCGCGTCAGCTGACGCTCATGGGTGTGCCCGAGCCCGGCCACCCGTACTGGAACGAGGCGACGCTGGCTGGCGTCCAAGCTCGTTACCCGGGCCTCGACATGAGCCCATGGCGAAACGCGTGAGAACCTCGGAGCTCACGACACCCG
>Ga0302325_10031182_pt1 | contig 10971 bp, 13 predicted proteins | sample Palsa_T0_2_FD_201948 | JGI IMG/M metagenome (GOLD analysis project Ga0302325, IMG submission 201948) | Peat permafrost microbial communities from Stordalen Mire near Abisko, Sweden - Palsa_T0_2 | ecosystem: Environmental > Terrestrial > Soil > Palsa > Peat permafrost | place: Sweden: Abisko... | reverse complement strand
AAAGCAATGATGCCGAGCACGATGACGACGATCGCGATGATGATCAGGGGTTTCTTGCTATGCGGCTTTTCGGGCGGCTGAGCGCCGTCCTTGGAAGGGCCGGCATGGTCCGCGTCGCCGCCGCTTTGTTCACCAGTGGATTTGACGTCATCGGGCGGCATGGCAACCTCGCAAGCGGATACATGGTATTTACCAACGCAGCTTGACCCTGGTCAAGCACTTGTTTTAAATACTAGTTTAAAGCAAGCGTTTGAAAAAATTGCAAAGAGTTAAATTAAAACAGAGAAGCGGCGATACCCGGTCGCGGCTGATCGAGGCGGCGACGGCCACATTCGCCGAACGCGGCTATCAGGCGGCCACGACGCGAGAAATTTGCGTCCGGGCGCATGCGAATGCGGCGGCCGTGAATTATCACTTCGGGGACAAGCTTGGCTTATACAAGGCTGCTCTCAAGGCGCTGATCGGGCGCCAGGAAGCGAGCATCGAGGAACGCGCCCTGGCGGAAATGCCGGCTGAGCTCGCCCTGCGCACATTCATCCGCGCGATGTTCGAAAATCTCGGCGGTCCTGACGCCGTGGATCAGTACACGCGGCTCATGGCCCACGAGTTATCGGAGCCGACACCGGGGCTTGCACTGGTCGTGGATCAGATCATCGCGCCGCGCGCGCGCTTGCTGAGCGGAATCGTTGCCCGCTTGACCTCCGGTTCCGCGCGCTCGCTGCACACCCGGCTGGCGGCACACAGCATCATGGCTCAGGTGGTGCATTACATGCACGCCCGCCCGGTGATCAAGTTGCTTTGGCCGGGGTGGCACATGACCAACGTCGTGCGCCGTCAGATCGCCGACCACGTGACGAATTTTTCGCTGGCCGGTTTGCGCGACGCCGCGGTGTTCCCGCGGCGAAGGGCGAGCCGCGCGGGCAGAGGCCGACGCATAAAACGCAGGTAGCTCGGCGGAGGGGGAAAGTGCCGAGCTACCCGCTGGCGCCGGTTCGACTTAGCGCCATTTAACGGTGGTCGTCGCGGTGATCGTCGCGGTGATCGTCGCGATGCTGTTCACGATAGTGGGGAACGTAAGTATTGGCATACCAGTCATGCCGGACGAAGTAGACCGGCTGGCCGCAGGCGTCGTACTCGCGGCAGTGATGACGCCAATCGCGCTCATAGCCTGGGCGCACATGCAGATAGATCGGCGGCGGCAGCGCGGCGCCTTGAACGCGTATGCCCACGACGGGCGAGCGATTGATGAAACGGGGCGCCGGCGCGTCGCCGACGTCCACCCGTCCGTAAAAGCCTGGGTCGCCCAAGGTGATGGAGGCCGCCACCTGCGCGAGCGCTGCGCCGCTGATCGACAGCAAGACAAGGCCCATGCAGAGAAGAAGTCTTTTCATTGTGCACGCCTCCAAGACATCGACACGCGACTCTTGGCGGGCACGCTATGCTGTTTTTCTAGAATGGTCTGTGCGATACCGTACCTAGACCCGCGGGTTCAACCGGCGTTCACGGGCCATTGTCGGCCAAAAACTTCAGCAACAAGCCCGCCGTATCTTCCGGAAATTGATCCACGAAGAAGTGCCCGCCCGGCAGCGAGGCCTCGGTGACGTTGGCGCAGCGCCTACGCCATTCGGCAGGCAGATCGAAGAGGCGCGCCATGACGCCGCGGGCTCCAAAGAATGCCAGCACGGGCGCCTTCACCGTGACATGAAGGTCGGCCGTATCGTGCTGCAGATCGATGCCGCCGGCGGCACGATAATCCGAACACATGCCATGAATGGCCGCCGGATCGCGCCAAGCGCGGCGATAGTTTTCAAGCATTTCCTGATCGAAGTCGGAGAGGGTGGCGGCGCCCCAGCCGGTGAGGCACGTCTCGTAGAAATAGTCCGGATCATTGCCGATGAGACGCTCCGGAAACGGCTCCGGCTGCGCCAAGAAATACCAATGCCAATAAGCCTGTGCCACAGCACTCGTCGCCTTCGTGAACATCGCATGCGTAGGCACGATATCCATTACCGTCAGCGTTAACACGGCATCGGCATGATCCAATGCCATGCGGTGGCCGGTGCGGCCGCCGCGATCATGGCCGATCACGTGAAATCGCTCGAAGCCGAGACGATGCATGAGTCCGATTTGATCATTGGCGAACGCTCGAAAGGCATAGTTGGAGCGGTCCGGCAGACACTTCGGCTTGGACGAATCGCCATAACCGCGCAGGTCCGCGCATACCACGGTGAACCGCTCGGCCATGCGCGGCGCAACCTTGGCCCACATGGCAAGGTTTTGCGGAAAACCGTGCAACATGAGGACTGGCGGCCCCGAACCGCCGATGACATAGGCGATGTCAGTGCCGTCAATGGTCGCGGTTGCGCGTCGAAACCCGTGGAACATCTGAAAACTCGCGTAATTGGAATCCGCCGCTCATGCCGCCCATCGTTTAAGAGCCGGCGCCGGCTTTTCGGAAACGAGTTCGAGTATAAGTGGGTTTCAAACCGGGCGACAAATACCGGGCACCACCGGGCTCGACGTTCGCGAGCCCGGTGTCTAGCGCCCGGTGTCTAGCTACGAATGATCGCGAGTGAACTGATCAGTGGCAGAAATCATTGTGCTCGCCGCACTCGTGCCAAGTGTGCTCGTGGTAGTAGCGGGCATGTTCGCGATCCCAGTACCCTTCACGCGGCTCGGCGACTACACAGGCGGAGGAAAAAATCGTGAGTGCCAATAAAATGCTGCTCTTCAGAATACATTCTGTATTTTTCATACATGCTCCAGCGTTGAAACTGCAGCGAGTGTAACGCTCGGTGGCGGCGAGGTTCGTCCGGTTCCGTCGTCCGTTGGTGTAAGGGCGGGCTTACATTTACGCTGCGCGGCGATCGACGATGGCGGACGATAATTTAGGCTAATATTTACGTGTATCTAATTGATATATATTCATTAAATGCGGCGAGATAAGTGATCGGCGGCGAGATGAGTGATCGGACTAATCGGACAAGGCAAAGGATAGCTGTCGATTCTCGTTTGCACCGGTATGGAATACGCGAAAGTCAATTTGATCACCGACCGACCGAACGGGATGCAATAAAGGATCAACCACGGCCACGCGCCTATCGTGCCAATGCACCAGATACGCGACAAATCGATATCCGTCATTGTCAGCAGTCAATACATCCTCGACTTTTGCGGTGCCGGAGGTGATCGACACTTGAGCATTACGGCCTTCATCTTGAGCGACGCTGGCGTCGTCTCCAATTTGATTGATCGCAAAGCGCAGACCCCGCTGGCCGTTGACGCTGGATCGATAGACGGTGAAGTCGAGATTTGCGCCGCTTTGCCGCGGCTCCGCAGGCGCACCCGATACGAATACGTGCGATCCGCGCCAATTCACGACGTACCCGCGCATGCGATAGCCACCGTCATCGGCAGTGAGAACCTCTTCGATGACCCCGTTCTCGTGGTTGATAGGAGGCGAGAGTACCGAGGGTTCCGCGGGTTGTATGGCCGGAGTCTGCTGTGCGCTCGCCGGATAGATCCAGGCGCTGCTGAGGACTAGAGTCGTAATTTTTACAAATCGCGGCAGGAAATGTGCTTTCATTCGGGCATTGTTCTCGGACCCAGTGCTTAGGTCAACCCATTTGGAGATTGATTCGATGGCCTTTCAGTCTGCATCTCTGGCCGTTCCTAACGTACAGCGTGACGATGACGTGCTGCGCATAACGCGCTGGGATTTCGCGCCTGACGCAATCACCGGCTGGCACGAACACGAGTATCCCTATTTCATCACCATGATGGTGGCAGGCACGTTGCGCATCGACGACGGTCAGACGCAGAAGGATGTTGAGTTATTCGCCGGCGAAACATATGTGCGCGAGGCTGGTGTCAAACACGATGTGCAAAATGCGTCGCCGTACCCGATTTCCTTCATCGAGATCGAGATCAAGCGTCCGACGCAGTTGTTCGGTAGATCCGCTGAGCGCTGAGCCATGACGCGGCCGCCCGCGGCTTCACGTTACCACTGGTAGTCCACCGACAAGGCAAGCACATGCCGCGCGGTTCTCTCGGTGACTGGGCTGCGCCCTGCGCTGCCCAGCAATTTGCTGAACGCGCCGTCGAGATTCACCATCCAATGTTTCCCAAAGGCCTTCGTGGAACTGATGCCGATTCCTGCCGCATCTACACCTGAGTGCGGGTCGAAGGTTGGATGGCCTGAGGCCAAGGATTCCGACGGAGTGACGCCGTATTCGTTTTGCAGGTAATGGTGTGTTGCAAGCGTGACGGAGGGTCCTGCAAATATGGAGAGAGTTTTCGAGCTCCCCGGCAGGGGCATATAAGCCCCAATATCCGCGACGGCTCCGTTCGCGCCGCCAATCAGCTGGCGTGCATCCATTCGCACCACCATGGGGAAGTCTTTGGAAAGCACGTAGGAGCCGAATATCTTCAAGGCCGGTGCCGGATTGATGTTGCCAAAGCCCCGCAAGTTCGTATAGTCCTCGCGCTCGATGCGGCCGCGATCGTATGCAATGGAAACGCCGACACGATAATAAGCGCCCTTCAGAATGTTCACGCCCACGCCCTCGCCGGTGGATGCAAACGCGAGGTCGCGATACTCGACATCGATGACGGGTCCACCAATCAGTCGGTATGCCCGCGAGCCGTCGTAGATGGGTTGCAGATCCGTGGCGATTCCCGTCACGGTGCGCCAATCCGGTTGATCCGGCTGGAACAGCCGGGACAGGATGATCCCGCCCGAGTACTGCCACTCCTGCAGTGGGGAGGGGCTTTGACACCAAGCCGCGCCACAATGGAATAAACTCAGAAGGGCGATGAGGGCTGCTCCGCGCGCGAGGCCAAACCTGCAAACGCTCGCAGAAGCCGTGGATGTTACTTCGATGGCCGAAACCTCATCGCTATCATGTTACCAGCCAGACATATTGTTAATACAATCCGGCGATCATGGTCGTCAAGGTGTCAATTAGGGTAGCCGCCAGATCGGCCTAATTGCGTAGGACTAACACCCTCAGACAGCACCCCGGGCCCTAAGTCTCACTTTCAAAAAGAATGCTAAAGTTTCGCGCCCGGCGGCCGCTGACTCCGCCCATGAGTACCATCAGCGGCGCCTTTCCCTTCACCGGCCTACCGACTGCGCTCAGCAGCGGACTTGCGACGATTTCCGCCGGTACGCAGCAAATGACCCAGGATGCGCAGCAGATTGCGAATCCCGATCAAAGCGCCACGAATTCATTGCTCGATTTGAACCGGGCTCCATTGCAGTCCGAAGCGGGGGCCGATGTGATACGCGCTTCCAATGCGATGCTCGGTACTTTGATCAACGCATTCGCCTAACGACGCTCGATCGCCGTGCGCACCGCGCGCATCGGCGATGAAGGCGAGTGCGCAGGCCCCTGAGGACGTGCTGGCAACTATTGAAAAGAATTTTGCGCAGATGCAGATCACCAAGGACTTTATTCATGTCTATGGCTCAATGGCCGTTGCTGAGGGCACCAATACCTCAACGGCGACATGGGATGGCCAGAACGCCGGCGGCAGCTTCGTGTGGTTCGATGTCTTCGAGAAGCGTAACGGCCGCTGGATATGGATCGTCAGTCAGAGCAGCAAGGCGGATGAGAAGATCGCGGCCAACATACGCTGCGACAAATCCATCTGTGCGACCAGCCACCCTGGATTCTCCCTGGAGTAGCGGGAGCAGTCTCGCGGCCTCCCTACAGCGCGAGGTCCTTAATGGGGCCATCAAAGCCGCTGCCGAGTGCAGCCATCCCCTTGGCTAGTTTTCCGGGGTCGGCGCCGCGCAGATAGCCGTCTATCAACTGCTGGTAATTGCTGATCAAGCCTTCGATGTCTTTGGAGAGACGCATGAATTGGAACCCTTCGGCATGCAGGCCAATCTGCTGCAACGGAATATTCGAATAGTCTTGCTGCGGAATCGGCGGAAACTTGTCGCTGTTATAGGGCAGCATCAACGGCTCGAGCGGCGGCGCCGGCTCCTTGCCTTCCGGGAAGAGGGTGAGCGACCACAGCTCGAACAGGCAGCTTTCGGGCCCCAGCGGCCTGATGCGGTAGGAGGCCATGCTGGAGAGGAACGGCAGCAGGAAGTAGTGCGGGAAGATGAACTCCACCGCTTTGACGGGATGGGTCACGGCGAGGGCATTGAGATCCGGCGTCGGCTCGCCGCGTGCGCGACCCTGCTGGGTAACCTCATGATTTAGCTTGCCGTACCAGTTCGTGATGGCATCGAGCGGATCTTCCGGGAGCTCGACGTCTTGCAGTGCGCGGGCGACGGCGACGTCCTTGGCGTGGCACATCCCGGCCATGCCTTCACTCAGCACCTCCAGATGCCGGACATGCGCCTTGACGTTCTCCCGAGCGGTGGCCTTCGGGTTGACCGGTTTTCCTATGCCCCCGACGTCCTGTCCATACATGGAGTTATAAAGTGCGCCGGCCGCGGCGTGCAGCTGCGGATGCGTGCGCATCACGTGATAGCCCTCCATGAAGGCCTCCATGGCGGTCTTCCAGTTCGCCGGTATCACCGTGGCGTACCACCATTCGGCGCGCAATTTGTCGACTTGATATTGGTCCAGACGCTCAGCCAGCGGCCCGACGCATTCGCGCAAACTTGGCGCGTTGTCATCGAAGTTGATGAAGGCACAGCCGCCCCACAGCTCTACGCGGCAGCGTCGCAGCGCGATATCAGCCTCATTCAGCGCCGCCTCGCTGAACAAGTGCCTGCCGTAGACGAACACGTTCTTTCCTTCCATGTTCCAGCTCCAGCCATGGAAGGGGCATATGAAGCCTTTTGCCTTGCAATTGCCGTGGCCCTGGACCAGTTGCACACCCCGATGGCGGCAGGCGTTGTGAAATGCCTTCACTCCGTCCTTGGTGCGCACGATGATCACCGACTTGCCGAGATTCGAGTATTCCACCCAGTCGCCGATATTGGGGATTTGCTCGAGCCGGCATGCCATCTGCCACACATGCGGCCACACGCGTTCGCACTCGAGCTTGTAGAACTGCTCGTCGTAATATCGCTGCACTGGAATGCGCTCGCGATTTTTGACCTCGAAGGGCACCTCGTTCATCGGACACCTCGTAGCTTTCTGGCAATACTCCCGCTTGCAGCCCCTATCTTTCCATAGTCGCGGGGGCCGCGCACCTTTGAGAGGAGAGGTGTGCAGTAGGCGCGCGCTGCAACGGTATCAGTCGGTGCGCCCTCGCGCTTCGCGTTATCGCCTCGACATTCGCTTCTCACTCAACATTCGCTTCCCATACAAATGCGAATAATTATCAACAACACTTAAGCGGTACCCCAAGGCAGATCAGCCTGATTGTGAAATATTGGCGGCGCTCATTTTGAATGCGAGGTCGGCTGAAGCGATCGACGATGCACGGCCGTTTTCGTCGATCACGGTAACGCGGCCCATCGCCGGATTCACCACGACGCCCTTGATGCTGTCGACCCATTGACGAAGCACTGCGCGAGCCCGCACCAGCGACGGCTCGTCGACCGCGGCGTGCCCCGGCGCTTCGACCTCCTTTCCAAGCTCGACGATGCGTTCGGCGGTAGCCTTGATCTTCGATTCCTCGGTCATGGCCTTCTCCCGTCGTTCAGCCCAGCCTGATTGTCTTCCCATTGTAGACGGTGGCCATCGCGGCGGTAACGGTGGACAATCCTGCGCATCGATTAGCGGAAGGACTTTCTGTATCTCTCACGGGAGCCACCATGAATAAGCGATTGTCGGTGTTCGCAGGTTTTGCAGCCCTGCTGGCGACAGGGGCCGCCATCGCCGCGTCCAGCACGGATCGCTCGCGGTTCGCGGTCGTCGCGCCCGAATCGGTCGGATTTTCTACCGAGCGGCTCCGCAAACTCGACGCCGCCATGCAGGCAGAGATCGACACCGGCAAATACGCGGCAATCAGCGTGATGATTGCGCGGCATGGAAAGCTCATAAAGGACAGCCGATACGGCTATGAGGATCTTGCGAATCGCTCGCCTCTTCGTGCCGATGCCATCTTCCGCATTGCCTCGATGACGAAGCCGGTGACGGGAGTTGCCCTGATGATTCTCTACGAAGATGGGAAATGGCAACTCGACGACCCGGTCTCGAAATTCATTCCGGAGTTCGCGGATCTGAAAGTGGCTACTGCCCAGGGCCCGGCAGCTCTCAATCATCCCATCACGATGCGAGAACTCGTGACCAGCACCGCCGGTTTCGCCGGGGGATACGACATGGGCAGTGCAAATCCTGAGGTCGATCACGCTTATGTGCAAGCGAACCTGAAGAGTGGAACGCTGGCCGATATGGTCGAAAAACTCTCGCATATTCCTCTTGAAAGCCAGCCCGGCGCGAAGTTTCGCTACGGCTATCAGCACGACATTCAAGGCGCAGTCGTCGAACGCATTTCCGGACAATCGTTCGATCGTTTCCTCCAGGAACGTCTTTTCCTGCCGTTGGGAATGGTCGACACCGGGTTCGGGGTTGCCCCCGAAAAGCGCAACAGGCTCGTTCCGCTCTACGCCTACGATCATGAGATGAAACTCGTGCTCGCCAAGGAGCAGGGTGCATTTACGCCGGTGGCAGGAGAGAAGCCCGGTTATTTATCAGGCGCCGGCGGCCTGTACTCGACGATGTCGGATTACATGCGCTTCGCGCAAATGCTTGCGAGCGGCGGGGCGCTTGCAGGGGTACGCATGCTGGCGCCCTCCACGGTGAAGCTCATGATGAGCGATTTATTGCCGGAGGGCGTGAAGCTCAGCTTCATGCACCCGATTGTCGGTGTTGGCTATGGCGTTGATCTCGGTATCGTGCTGGATCCGGGGCGCGCCTCGTTCAACAGTGGCGGTGCTGGCCAGGGCACCGTGTTCTGGACGGGCGCGCACGGCACTTGGTTCTGGATCGATCCCGTAAATGATCTGGTCGTATTGGGTATGACGCAGCAGGAAACGGCGGGAGCGGCGCACATGGGCCTGCCGTCACCGGCGCCGGATTTGCGGGCGATTTCTCGTTCGCTGATCTACCAAGCGTTGACCGAGCCGAAACGCTAGACCGTCCGGCCGGATACCCAAGAGGCATAAAGTGAAGGTCAGTATCGCGCGCGATCATTCCGGTTGGAGTTGAGTCAACTGCGCTTCCCGCAGATCAAGTTCCCGTTCGATCCGCCGCCTCGCTTCGTCTTTGAGTTTGCCATGTATATATAGGTGATTGATGGACTGGCGCTCAGCCGCGACGAGTAACAGTTCAATCTCCTGACGCAACCCGATTGAACGCTCCTCATTATGTTCCATTGCACGGCGAAGATCCCCATACTCGCGGCGCTCCTGCAAGTATGAGCGCAATGGCCGAACGACGGCTTGCGATAGCCGGCGTTCCTCCGCCAGCTGACCGAGTCGCCAATTCGCCGCCTCCAGGGCTTCGAGTCGCGCCTCCTCCTCCTCAATGGCGTCGGCGTTGCGCTCACGACGACCGGCATGAGCAAGCCCCAACGCCCGAATCACTGCGGGCAGCATCAATCCCTGCCCCACGAGGGTCACGATAATCACCGAGAAGGTCAAAAAAAGGGTTCGTTCCCGATCGGGAAATAGCGCGCCGCTTTCAGTCGTCAGGGGAATTGCAAGCGCCGCAGCGAGCGACACGATGCCGCGTACACCGGTGAAGGCGAGCGCAAATGGCCACTGCCATGGCGGGGCAGGGTCATTTCGCGCCACGGAAGGGATCAGCCATCGCGGCAGATATGTCGCGGGGAACATCCAGACAAAGCGAGCCGCGATCACGACGCCGCACACCACCGCGCCGGAAGCAGCAAGTTCGCGCAAGGAATCGCCGTGAAGGTTTGCGATAAGACTCCTGGCCTGAAGTCCCGTGATCAAGAACACGAAGCCCTCCGTCAAATACATGAGGAAATCCCAGAAAAAAATCCCTTGGAGTCGAGTGGCAGCACTGATGAGTCTTAGACCGTTCCAACTGATATAGAGTCCAGCGCTCACGGTGGCGAGTACGCCGGAGCCGCCCAGGTACTGGGGAGGCCAATAGGCAAGAAACGGCGTGAGAATCGAAAGCATGATTTCAATCCGGGCGTCCTGGACCCAGCGCCTAAACCTGAGCATCAGCCATCCGGTTGCGATACCCCACAGTATCTCGCCGAAGAGAATTACGGCGAATGTGCCCGCAGCGCGTGTCACCGAAAACGTGCCAGCGCTTACCGCGACCACCGCGAATCGGTAGAGAATAAGGGCGCTCGCGTCATTCGCGAGTCCCTCACCCTCGAGGATTACCAATAGGCGTCTAGGGAGCTGCAGTTTTCGCGCTATTGCAAGGGGCGCCACAGAATCCGGGGGTGAGACAATGGCGCCCAAAACAAAACCGACACTCCAGGAAAAATGCAGGAGCATATGGGCAACCACCGCCGTCGCCGTCGTCGTGAACAACACGCAGCCAATGGCAAGCAGCGAAATCGGACGAAGATTGAAGCGAAATTCCCGCCAACTCATCGCGACCGCCGAGGAATAAACAAGCGGCGGAAGCACGAACAGCAGCACGAAATGCGGAGCGAGATTCACCGGTGGGAGCCCGGGGACCAGCGCCATGACGACGCCGGTCAACACCAAGAGAATCGCCGGCGGAATATTCGCCCGCTTGGCTGCGACGGCAACAGCCGCAATTACAACGAGCAGCAAAACGAGGATCCGCAGCGTCGAAGTCATGTGGCATCCTCAATCGGCGCGTCAGCATCCGGTGTTCACGCCGCCGCCGTCCGTGCGCTGATCTTTGCCTCGCGCAGGCGAGATGCCTGGCTCGGCGGCGCAACTGACGGCGACTGCGCGTTTCCGCTAACGGACGTGGAGCACCTCCACGCGCACACGATATTCTTGGCAGCATTGACGTTCCTGTCGTGCATGACACCGCATGCGCTGCATATCCATGTGCTTACAGAGAGCATGTCCAAGCCTGCCGGACCCGTGAGGGCATG
>Ga0302325_10031181_pt1 | contig 10971 bp, 14 predicted proteins | sample Palsa_T0_2_FD_201948 | JGI IMG/M metagenome (GOLD analysis project Ga0302325, IMG submission 201948) | Peat permafrost microbial communities from Stordalen Mire near Abisko, Sweden - Palsa_T0_2 | ecosystem: Environmental > Terrestrial > Soil > Palsa > Peat permafrost | place: Sweden: Abisko... | reverse complement strand
GTCGAGCTGTGTGGCGGTGAGGAAGAAACCACTTCCTGATGTGTTTCTCGTGAGTCGTCTGCTCGCTGGACTGGATATGATTTTGCATCCTGCTGCTTCATGTAAGGGAAGCCGGCAGATAAAGAAAATATGATGATGAATGAATTAGATGACGATGATTGTAAGGGAAGCCGGCAGAATAAGAAAATATGACGATGAATAGATTAGATGATGATGATGATCAAGGAGAGCTGTGTAAGGGAAGCTGGCAGAATAAATAAGCAGATATGATGATGAATGGATTAGATGACAATGATGATCAAGGAGAGCTGCGAGCTACATGCTATGGGTCGTGTGTACCGTGACATTCCTCCAAACAAACAAAATGACCTGTCCTCAGGTCCTCTCCACTCGAGCAGCGATGATGACAGCAACAGCGAAAGTAACAGCGAAGATAAGCAGCAACAGCGATGGCGACAGTGAAATCCTCAGGTCGACCAGGTGACGTCTGATGCGCCTGTGACATTGGAAGATAGCAGCGATAATAGAAGCATTTGCGACGTTTGAAGATAACAGCGACAATGTTGTGGCTTTCCCATCGTTTGTGACGCTTGCGACGCCTGAAGTTGTGTAAGGATAATGTTGAGATGTGATGCTTGAAGCGACGCTTGAAGTTGTAGCGGAGATGGTCGACATGAGGACGTTCGACGGATGTAAAGACACGACGTTTGAAGCGTGTGCAATGTTTGAAGTTGTAGGGAAGGTACTCGACGCGAAGATGCTCGATATCGCTCAGAGAATGATGGGCGATATGACGCTCAAGCTTGAAGGGATAGCGAAAATGCTCCATGTGACGCTTGAGATGAGGATGCTTGTTGCACGAGGCATGACCTACCGATTTCAACGCTTGGAGGATCGATGGGAGCGTCAGCATGTTGACAAAAGGCGTTGACAGGTATAAAGACATCTCCAGTAGGATGATAGTTATCGACAATAGCGTCAACGGATGTATGGACATCTCCAGCATCTTCAGCAGGATCATAATCGTCGACAAAAACGTCCTTGGCATCGATGGATGCACATGCATGTTGACCAAAGGTGTCGACGGATGTATGGACGTCTCCAGCATCTTCAGCAGGATCATAGTCGTCGACAAAAACGTCCTTGGCATCGACGGATGCACAGGCATGTTGACCAAAGGCGTCGACGGATGTAAGGACATCTCCAGCAGGAGGACAGTCATCCACATCTCCAGCAGGATGACACTTGTCGATTTCAACACTTAGTCCAGGCTTGTCGGCAGGAAGACAGTCATCGATAATGAGACGTGACCCAAATACAGTTTGCGCAGGTGTCTGAGTGGTTTTCGGAGGTGTCTGAGGATGTAAGGGACTCCATTTCAAGATTGCGTCAACAAGAGCATCCACGATAGCTTCGACATCGGCTTGCGAAAGAGTTGCCATTGTTGTTTGCAGGATGTGAGACGCATTTATGGATGAATCGTGAGATGAAGGAGGAAGACGGCTTATATGGTCACTTTTGTGTTGTAATGGGAGGGTTGATGACGAGGACGACGAAGACGGGGTTTGATGTGATGACGCAGCGGCGATAGAAAACGCAGAAAGGGTGCACCGACGTCGAGGAAGCAGGCATCGTAGGAGCTTTTGGTAGAGGAGTAGGAGGGATTTGATGTAATGACGCGGCGGTAGAAAACGCAGAAGAAGGTGCACCGACGTTGAGGAAGCAGGTGTCGCAGGAGCTTTTGCTGCAGATAACACCGGCGGCCGTGTGATGAAGGAGATGAGAGGATGATGATGGTGGGAGGATGTGCATTGACAGTGATGTGAAATAATGAAATGATGTCGTTTGTGTGGTCGCTGTCCAAACTCCAGTCGATGGTGGAGTAGGAAGGCAGCTGGTGGTATTTACCTTGTGGTTCAAAGAACCTCTGGTAAACCGTCTGGGGGCGCCAATGTAAGGGAAGCCGGCAGAATAAATAAGCAGATATGATGATGAATGAATTAGATGACGATGATGATCAAGAAGAGCTGCGAGCGACATGCTACGGGTCGCATGTACCGTGACAAGCTGCGAGCTACATGCTACGGGATTACCTGACCAGTCACGTACTGTGACTCTTCACGGTGACATCAAATAGTGGGATTCAACAGAGTTGATAGCGAAATGTTACATTGGGGTCTAAATTACAGCTATCCATGTCTTCAATATCTCCGAAAGAAATGCACGAATACAATGCCAACTCCACCTATCCTTGAAGAAGAGAGCAAGCAAACATCTCACAAACTTTGCGCAACAGCCTGTTTCCCAGCAGGTCTACTATTCTCCACACTCTGCATGGTAACATTTTCATCCCCGTCCTCGTCCCCCTCTGTAGCATCAACATCCTGCATCTTGTCGTCTTCGCTCTCTAAATCCTCTTCCTCGAGATCTTCCTCGTCAAGTGAGATATCACCCTCCTCCTCCTCCTCCTCCTCTTCTTCGTCCTCGGAGCCGATTTCGTCAACGTCTTCTGCATCGTCATCACCGGCGCCTTCGGCGATGGGTTCGCTGGCGGGGTGTTTCGAGTGAGTTTCGGTATCATTCAAGTTCGGTGGGACGGCGCCGTCTGAGGTGAGATCCCCATCGGTATCCATTTCTCGATCGATTTCGCCATTGAGGGGCTGTGGAGGAGGATACTCCACATCTTCCCCATCCGGATTATCCCTACCATCAATCCCTCGCATACAACAACGGGACACGGCGGGTTTCATACCATCTGATATTAAACCTCGTAACCTTGGGTTTATCAGCCAGAATATTCCTGACCACCTTATCCACATCAACAAACGTAATCTTCTCTTTCTTCTCCAATTTCTCCTCCCACAATCGCCGCTCCTCACTCTCCTCAGGGTACTTGTCGTTCTGGTAATATCCCACATGGATAAACTCCCTGTCGTCGTACGAATACGTCAACAGAATGACCGTCACACCTAGGATGTCGCTCGGGGGGATCGAGTCTGCCTGCGGCGGGTCGGCGGTGAACTGGAAGTGGTTCACGCCCACAGGAATCGGATCCACTATGATCGAATCGAGGACTTGGTCGTGCTTGGTGCTATCTGCGGAGCCGACGTATGTGAGTTTCCATTCGAGGTCTACGCGTCGTCAGCAAACGCCATCTAGAAAAGACACTACAAGATAGACGCTGGATGATGCGGATCCAAACCTTTAGAGAGCTGCTCGAGACATTCAAAGGTTATGTCAAAGTTATACGAGTCACCAAACTTGGCTGGATTATCCTGCACGGAAATATTCAACACCTGAAATGTCAGTCAACTTCCCTGCGAGCGACGATCGGGTAGGTACGTTTATGATACTCATGATGGGATGGGCCAGGAGATCGAAGCGCCGCGTGGGATCAGCTTATATACTTGCGTCAGGCCTTTGTAGAGGATTCGTGGAAGGTGAAAGAAGTGTGATATGCGACAAAGCGGCTGTGATGAGGAAAGATGTGAACGCGACGGGATAACCTAAATATGTAACCCTCCTCCCACTTCTACGAATCACGACTCACGAAAGATACAGTAGAAATATCCGAATCGTTCCTTGCGATAAACAGCCATGATTAGGCCGGCGTCCTAATCCCGATACACGCATAGCTTGACGCGGGGCTGGAACTGAAGGTTATGCCGTCAACAACGTCTTCTCGTGCTTCGTCACGAGATCGTTCAAGGCCTTCTACGCCATCTGTAGCGAGATTACCGTTACCTGGATCGCCAGGGTCGAGCTGGACCTTGTATCGCGAGAGGATGGGCAATGCGATCCTGTCAAGGGGATTTCGAACAGCTGTCGCATTCTTCATTTTCGGATTAATGAACAATATTCTCTATGTCATTGTTCTTAGCGTATCTACTCTTTGGGAAAGGGGAGAGGCTAACGAGTAGGCTGCCTTGGATCTTGTCGGGCCAACTGTGCCGAAGGGAGTGGTTCTGCTGGCGGATGTGATGCCTTCGTTCTTGTTCAAAGCTGTGGCACCATACTTCTTCCACATTGTGCCGTACCCGTAAGTCCCATTCACATTATTTCTTACTGGTAGGATACGAATACTACTGTTTATTGCATTCTCGTTTTGTGGGATGCAGCTAGTCGCGCAATCAAGCGGCTTGACTCCCCGTCTGTTCGGAATAGTAGTCGCATCAATATCATCGGGTGCCGGAGAACTCAGCTTTCTGCAACTCACTCACTGGCATAATCAGTGGGCCTTGCCAGGATTTGCCGTGGGCACAGGAATGGCCGGACTGGCAGGAGCGTATTTATACCTCGCACTAACGACATGGATTGGTCTTAGCGTTCACGCCTCTCTGAATGTGTCGTCTGTATTGGCCCCCTTGTGTTTCGTGAGATTGACGGCAGTTTCTTCCTTATTTACTGGCGGCGGGGTATTTCGTGATATTACCTCCTCGATTGAAAACTGTGGGGAGTTATGAATCACTTCCTACTGCTACGGACGAGGAGACTGTCGTTCCACCCCGGGCGACAGAACCGCAGCGGTCAGTATTGAATAGTCTCAAGAGAACTACGCAGCGCATTAAGCCGCTCGTGATACCGTACATGGCGCCTCTCTTCCTTGTCTACGTCTCTGAGTACACAATAAACCAGGCACTCACTTCCTCCCTTCAAAAACTAATCCCAATAGGGAGTAATACCCACCCTTCTCTTCCCCCTCGATGAAATGCCATTCAAATCCATCCGAGATGCCTACCCGACATATCAAACTCTCTACCAGCTAGGAGTCTTCATATCCCGCTCCTCCTCAACTTTTATCCGCATCCACAACATCTACCTCCCCTCCATCCTGCAGTTCTGTATCCTCTGTCTCTTAATCATACAATCTCTATTCGTTATAATACCGTCAATATACCCTATCTTTATCATCGTCTTTTGCGAGGGGATTCTAGGAGGATTGGTCTATGTTAATGCTTTTCATGAGGTGCAGGAACGGGAACATGTCGATGGAGATAGAGAGTTCGCTTTAGGTGCTGGTAATTCCCCACCCCGTTTATCTTCTATGTGGATCCCCTTCTAGGGATTTGGAGCATGTTCAGGCAGTGTGCTGATGATAGTTGGGATGGCGGATTCGGGAGGTGTTACGGTTGCGGGGTTTGTAAGTATGGTGTTGGAGCCTTTGTTATGTGGGCATCAGGTTGATACTGGGAGACCCTGGTGTCGGATGACTTAAAAAGAGACTTTGTAACGTATATCCATTTCTAGATTGGGCTGCATAGCGTGAATAATACCTTTGGACTTTTATCAAGGTATCAATCTCCAAGAAACTCGATATCACGGTTGACAGGACCACATCTCAGCTCGTTAATTTATTTTACAACTTGTCCTTTTGAATGACGTTAGAGAGATATCTACTCACCCGCCGGCTGTATTTCGCCGACTAATGATAGCTGGGTTACTAATTTTAGGCCGTAATCTATTACCCGCACTAATCGTCATCCTTCTCAAAGGCGAAGGTTCATTCTCATCACCCATACTCCACAACGAATTACGTTGAGGATGTATAGTATCTCGCCTCCCTGTACTTGCTGACCGTAACGACTGCACAGAACTCACTTGAGTGGACTGTGGAACACCTGTTTCCAAATCCACGTGAGGTTCTTGAGCGGAAACAGCTCCGAAGAGTTCGAGGGTGACTGTTTCTGTCTCGATCTCTTTTCCATCGGGCGTGAAGATCGATTGCTTTCGCTGTAATCGCCAAACAACCTTTGGTTAAGCACATATGCAAAGAGGGAAATACTTCTAAAGCTTTAGGATCATCGACGATGCGGAAGTGTTTGTCAGCAAAGTAGGTTGCGTACTCATACAGTGTCCAATATACACTTGCAGAATTGACGAAACTGAGCGCCAGTTTGTATATCGTTAACGTGAGAACAGGCCACCATGCCACCATCTCCTTCTTGAGTCTGAGATGGATCAGGTTGAAGACGACAGTGTTGACAAAGTACATGGCCAGGACGACCCCCATAAATTCGAGAGTCAATGCCCAGTTAACGATCAAGGAACAGACAAGCACGAATGGTGTTGCGATATACAGAAGCGCCTCGTATATCTCTTGAAAAACAAATACTTTTGTGACTTTTCTTAGAGAAGTATCAGAGGGAAATTACTTATTTCGCCCCAACCAAGTTTCCATGAGAAGAGAATGTACAGAATATTATACCACACGTCGGTGATTAGAAAGAAATTCCACCGATAAAATCTAACGTCAGATGAGGGATTCTGTGGTACTACCGTTGTTTCCACACAAGCATCTCACCAAATCCCCCTCGTGAAGCGTCTCGTTGAGGTATCATGAACCGCGAAGGTGTTTCCGTCTCAACAAAGACAACGGAACAAGATTTTATAGCCTTCCCCATTCGTCGGGAAACGTGTCCGAAGAACCAATCTTCCGAGATTTTATATCCCGGATGATGGTCAAATGTTCTGACGCAAACCTCTCGATCCCATAACACGATCGCACCATGCGCAAACGTTGCACTCCCACCATAACGAGAACAGAATTGTTTCACGAGTCCAGCGAGTTTGTATTCAATGTCTTGCCACTGCTGGACGATCGTCCCGGGCGTGGAGTCAGGGCCCACAGATCTGATACAATATGATACAGAACCCACTTTGGGCGAAATGAGATGAGTTGCAAGAGGGAGATTGGGAGGAAGAATAACGTCGTCGTCGATGCGCAAAATATATTTGAACTGACTCGTAACATGAGCACCAACGAATTCCGCAGTGATCTTGGATCCAATGGGAACCCTTCAGTAAGAAACCTTTCAAAACCAAAGTGTACCAAATATGATTGACGCCGTATTTGTTACAAACGTCCTCACTGTTATCTAGAGGCGTTGGACTATTTCCGTTGCAAATAACGAAAATGTGCTCTGCCGGAAATATTTTGAGCGCCGCAACGATAGTTGCAGGAAGAATCTTCTCGCTCTTGTATGCAGGAATAACTAGTGCTGTGTTCTCGACATCGCCGCGGAATTCCTCTGTCAACTCTTCGGGGGGATTAGGATCGAATAATGATAAAAGTGGAAGAAATGCATATAATGACGCTACCCCGGTAAACACCAGCCATCCCAAATACAAATCTTGCAACCTTTTAATCGCTATGCTAAATATCAGCTTGGGGACAACTTGCAACTCACTATAACCAATAAACAACTCCCTTCCATAATGGAAGCCCAATCAAGCTGAAGTAAACAGCGAGCACGCAAATAATGTAATAGGTATATCGAAAAGCAAATGCCATCCATTTCTGCCGCGTGCGTTTTTGGACAGATTCCTGTGCCTCTTTGATATATGCTGGGAGAATTGATGATTTTTGTCGTACTCGAACAATGGATTTTTGGCGTTTATGTGTCGCACTTATTTCAGTTTCTCGAGTCACTTGTCGAGTAGGCGATATCGACCTTGTGTGTTGAGGGAGTGTAAAGGCAATGGATTGTTTCCTACCGTGCCCTTTGGAATCTGGTGTCGTAGTGCTCGGGTGTAGAGGATGTGGTGCAATCTCGTTGGAGGACGTACCAGGGGTCTCAAAGCCCGGCATTCGAAAGGTAGGTATTTTGAAGGATGGAGTATGGAATTCAGGCGGAAGTGCGGAGGAAATAGATGACGGATGTCGTTTGTTCACTGCTCTCGGAGACTGTGTCTCATAAAGTTCAGGTGTTTCGTCTTCTTCCTCTTCTTCCTCTTTGATCGAAGGGATCGTCCCAGGTTTCGGGGCCGATGATACTGAGGACATCCGTCGTCGATGGACAGCTTTGGGAGACTGATCCTCCGTTCCCTGGGACTTTGGCGTTGTCGTCCCCTCTTCCTCGATGGATGTAATGGAGTGTACTGGATGTAACAGCGCCGCCGGTTCTCTAACGATCTCAGCCCTAATAGCTCCCAAACCACCTCCAGAAATCGAGGAGCGATTATTTGAGTTAGACCCATGTCCCGAGAGGGGCACAGAAAGCACGGAGCTTCTGCGCTGCGTCATATTATCCTCCCGTTCCAGAGATGTGGCCGCATCGAACTATATGTAGACCGCTTCTCCACCTCGCCGGTGATGCCGCAGCAAATTTGGAGGCCTCGTGTGTTCGCCTGAGGTGATGGACCAATGCACAAGAGCGGGCCGAGATTGCGCCCAACGGCGGTGATTGGATTCTTTTGATATATTTTTTCTGGAAGTCCATCTTTTGACCGGAAAAGTATTTAGCGTTTGTGTTGTGCGGCCACTAATGGTGCAAATCACACATGGTAACTCAGCCTCAGGGGCGTCCGGAGTCTTATTTCCGAGGATTGGTATCCAATCAGAACATGAATGAACTGAGTCGCTATTACGAGCCAATCAACCTGCTGTCAGCGTTGAACAACCATTTGCGCAGGCTCGCCATAAAAACAACCATGAATCAGTAACAGTTATTTGATATGATGACATACGGCAGAAAATGTCGCAGAGACAACATGTTTGCAGATCTCCAAATACCTGTATTACAACCCTCCGACCACTATCCCTTCAAACCCGTTTTCTCCTTCGCCAATGATTACCACACCCTCTCCAGGAACGAAGCCGACGCCCAAACTATCCAAACCTAATCTAACAACAATTTGCTTCGCAATTTCACCATCCTGGGGGAGATAGTACACGTACATATTCCCGCCCTTTCCGCTCTCTATAATCACCGCAAAGTCATCCGTATACCGAGAATACTTTCTCAACCTCTTTGAAGAAGCCACGAAGCTAAACGCAGGGACAGTCATGACATGTCCCGCCACCATATCAAAAACACACATGTCTATCGATACTTTGACACCCAATGTCTGCGACACGAATGGGACAGCAAGTAAATCGTGACCGTGCGATTCAATCAATTGAGTGCCCCGGAAATACTGAATGATATCCCCTGCATCAACACTGTCAATATCCTCATCTTCCTCGAGCACGAATCGTCGCCGCACAGCGTCACCCGGGTCGTATGAACTTGATGCCGATTGAGTGTACTTTTCTAAACGCTCGAGAATTGATCGTCGTTCGGAAGGATCGAAATACTCCTCTGCACCATCCTCATCCTCAAATAGCCGCAGCCAACGAGTTGGTCCTCCAGGAAGTTTCTCGAGATGAATATCAAGCACTTTTCCGCCCGGACTTTGCGACAGAGTCCAAGTAGATTCACCAACGGCGCCCCATAACGGTTTCTCCTCAGCGGTCTGGAAGGGGTATGTTTCTGATAGATCTGGCTCATCGTCTGACTTTGGAGGCAGAAAGTGGAGCTTTAGGGTTGAGGTTGAGAAGGCGATTTGGATAGCGGACTTGGGTGTGTTGAGGGGGAGCGGGATTGAGATGTCGATGTCCGTGTCCGTTTGAAAGAACGTGTATAATGGAGGCGGCACAGCTTCTGTGTCTACATCCATTTCTTCTGGATCTAAGGGAAGGGAGGTGAGACGGTACGGGCTAGTGGTGACGAGAAGGATATCTGGAGTGAGAATTGCGTGTTTTGGGATCTCTGCTCCAGTGAGCGAGGCTGTAGCTGTATAGCTGAAAGATGGAGATAACTGCAGTTTGAGTTTTTGTATGAGATACTCGCCTTTGAGAGGCTTTGCAGTCGTCGGCTCCGAGGGAGGCTGTAGAGATTGACATATCAGTATATATGGTTCGCCATCGACGACACGCCCATCGAACAAAATAAACGGAATCTCCTCCTGCCAGGAGCCGACGATTTCGCCGTTCTGCAGCACAAATAATTGTCCGAGCCCATCTGTGGCGACCAGCATACCTTGTCCAACCTCAATGACATCCGCATAATACCCATAAACATCCGTTCGGCTCCCTAACCGGATCTTGCCAACCATGGACACTTGGCCCCCTTGCAATCGAACAATCTCTCCCCCACTTCCAACATAAAGCACGCTTTGACCCTGCCACCCCTGCGATAAATGATTCCATCCCGTCCGCACTCGTACATCTTGAAATCCTACCCTTGCGTTATTGGGAAGCGCTGGCCTCGAGGGGGGAACAGGCAGTGGAAACCGTTTCAAGTGCGTCTCCTCAGCGTATTGTTGAAGTTTGAAGGATTGAAATTTCGGATACAGACGAGCCTTGTTGGGCACAAGCTTCAGGGCCTCCGGTTTAGATGGCAGGTCAGGCATCGCGAAGTTGTCGCTGATGATCGAATGGTCGACTGACAACGGAGTTCGTGACAATTTTGGTTGGATGGAAGCCTGTGAATTGACTTGTGTCGAGTCCTCGTCTCGAGGAGTTTGCAGATCCACAGTTGTCCTAGCAACCTCAGGGAGGTCACTTCACTTGCCTATCAAATCTTTCCTCAAACATTTACATCGCCATGGCCGACACCGAAGCTGTCGTCCCACAGCTCACCGAGAAGCCAGACTTCGTCCTCAAGTCTCTGGCAAAGCATCAAAGAGGCCAGAATGTTAATATCAAAGTATTTGTCCCTGTGCGTTCGTGTCCTGACAGAAGAAAATCAAAGACAAGAAGCTTCGTGGGAATATGCAAAAGTTACAAACTCGCTTTGGGGAAGCATCGTATAATGCTGCACGGGCAGAGATGCTTCTTCCGGAAGATACGGGATATTTGGAGGCGGAGGGGATGGAGAAGACATATAAATTCACTCAGAAACAAATCAAAGAAGAAGTCGATATTACCACTGCTCAAAAGGTAGTTCCCCCTTGACACTAATTTTGGTCCGATTAATGGGCTTACGATAGGGGTTTGATTTGGAGTTCAATGATTTTGGACCTTATGTTGTGGATTATACACGAAATGGACGACATTTGCTGATCGCTGGGAGGAAGGGACATATCGCTGCAATGGATTGGCGGGAGGGAAAACTACACTCTGAAATCCAAGTCAAGGAGACCGTGCGAGCAGCCCGATGGCTACAGAATGAGTCAATGTACGCTGTCGCACAGTCAAAGTACGTGTAC
>Ga0302325_10031180_pt1 | contig 10972 bp, 11 predicted proteins | sample Palsa_T0_2_FD_201948 | JGI IMG/M metagenome (GOLD analysis project Ga0302325, IMG submission 201948) | Peat permafrost microbial communities from Stordalen Mire near Abisko, Sweden - Palsa_T0_2 | ecosystem: Environmental > Terrestrial > Soil > Palsa > Peat permafrost | place: Sweden: Abisko... | reverse complement strand
CCGTGGCTCTAGCCGTCGACGCTGTAGCCGGCGTCGAGCCGCCACCACTCCACCGTAAGGTTACCAGTACGAGTCCTCAGGACTTCGTACCGCCTGGTCCGCCTCGGTTTGGCTTCATGGATCTCGTCGCCGCACCAGGCACCAGGCACCACGCAGGGCTGCGGGAGCGATCAGAATGTCCTGTCCGGGCATTCATGCTGCCCTGTTTCCCCTCCTCGTCGTCCTATTGCGAACAGAGGCCGTCTGTTTTGGGCAACTTGATTAATGTCCCGGATCACCGATTTCCCTCAGGACCGGAGCTTTACGACTTATCCCTCACGTCTATCAAACCGCCAAACCAAAACAGCCAATTTCGTCGACCAGATCACCCTCCCCCTCGCCCGCTGTTAATCTTTATCAAACACGCAAAGCTCCTGTCTCCGCCAAACGCGGCTGGACCTGCCGGCCCACGGATTAACCTTGGTCCTCTCATTCCCAATCCGTCCTCGACGAAAAACCTCAATTTATCATCTCGCACTGTATCATGCATCACAACCCAAGTACAGTACCTCTGCCTCCACCACCGTCACCACCGTCACCACCATACCAGCAGATGAGCAGCCAGCTTATTGCCCAAGCACCTCCATCTCCGGCGGCGCTCGAGCAGGCGTTCAAACTTCAAATAATGCTGTTCGAAACTGATGCTACAAAACAATAGTCTGTCCTTTTGGCGATCTTGATCTGCTTTATCCAGACAGTAGTCAGCCAGCAGTCCGCCACCAAGGCACGGGCGCTTGCATGTTGCTGCTGCACGTCGCTCGAACTGCCATCCAGCCAGATTCATTTCGCTGAACTGCTCCCACGGCTGACGCAGCGAGGGCTAGCCTTGTCATCCTCCCCTTTGAACCATTCCCCAGTCAGTGAAATCGCAGATTTTTCACTCCCTTGGCCTGAGCCGTGATCTACGAACGGCACCTGACTCTTGTGGAATCCTGGCCACTCCTCGGTATCCACGGTTGGCGCCACAAGAACAACGAAAGCCCGTGGGGTTCGGCTCGAGGCTGTCCCCCTCCAGCCATCCCAGTAATCCCACTCAACTGCTTCTGACCCGGTTCAAGAAGCAAGATGCAGCTCACTCATGGCGTCTCTACCCGAGACCTTCAACATCGGCTTGCTGCTGGATCTGAACATTGCTGTTTAATAATGATGGGCCTGCTCTGAGCTATGCAGTGCGCGGTGCGCACGCACGAGGCGCTCAAAATAGACTCCATCGCCAAACACTACAAAAAAAAAAGCAACACTTTGCATGAACGCTTGAGGGTTGATCATATGAAAAACGACAATGCGCCTATTTTCCGAGGGCAGCTCCGAGGCCCCAATTGCTCTAAACAGCATGGAGGTTGTCTAATTAGTAGGCCTGGAGACTCGGGAGTCGGTACGGCGAAGGAGTGATGATTTGAGTTTGCCCGCGTACACCACTGCGTAACAAAGGACTTTGACAGGAGCAATGATCCCTGGCTGCTTGCAGTCGAATTTGCTGCACGGCGACGAGGCTAGCCTGTCCCCAGTGACGCCGGCGGCCATCGACCTGCCCCAAACCGCTGTTGTGCTGGAGCTCGACAGCTGCTCCCGCACCTAACTGCGCCATCGGCCCCCTAACCCTACGGCCCACGCCCTCGGTCCACTGACAGCTGCCAGATTCGAGTTAGCTGAGTGTTTTAACTTCATCACTGTGGAGCTTGGAAGGCTGTAGTTGTTCTGGAATTCTGCACGTCTGGCCAACGGCAACTTGCGGTCAACCTCACCAGGAATCCTGCCCACTGAGAGAGATCTCGGTCGCGACAATCGCAAGGAGGACGTCGTCCTGTGGCCAAACGACAACTTCTTTGCGAAAATCACCACTGGCGCCTCCAGAAAAGCATAAATCGGCTCCACAAAAGCTCATAGCCCTGTCAATAGTTCGTCTCATTTCACTTCACGCTCAACAAGCATACCGACAATCTACAGTACCATCCACACGGACCCAGGCGAAGCGACTAATAAGCCTCATCATCCAAGATCCCACGTCTTGGCCCAGCCATATCTCCGTATTAATTCATTCAATATATTTCAGGACCCGTGGCTGATTCTGGCATCATCATCATGCATGCCATTCCTTTCTGGGCAGCCGAAACGGGATTTGAGAGTCTTGGAGAAGCCACGTTCCGAAGCTCGGACTTCACAGACGTTTATGCATCTTGTCTTTGGGCGAGTCAGGTTGTCAAGATTGAGAAATGACAAACAGCTTTGTGCACCGCACCCTGCACTCCTTCATCCTTGAGGCGGGGTAGGCATTGCGTGTCTCCCCGAAATGCTTCTGTTAAACCATCATTGGAGGGGACACGAGGCTGCAATTGCAAATAACGATACTGGACTGAATTGACCTGGCGCTGCAAAGGCGCTCCAATACGAGCTTCGGATAGGACTCGGTTTGTGTGACAGCCTCAACAAATTTTTTGGAATGCCCATGACCATGGCGCGGCACCATGTCCATGCGCACATGGAACTCGCGGACAAGGCTTCGGACAGAAGCGAGAGACTTCCCAACGACTGCGTCAAATACACCAAAAGCACCGAATGTCCGGACAGGACATGTGCAGCACCGTCCGCTGGTTCGAGCACGATGTCTGGCATTGTCACAATTTCCCGCCATGAAATAGAAGCTGGTGTCGGACGTGGGCAAATCGATGCTTCTTGGGCGCTATCGATTCCATGGTTCACGATGCGTTTTATGGCCCTACCCGTACCCCGTCAATATGACAATCATCATATAGCCACGGGTGATTCGTTTATTATGCATGTCTCCAGATGGTCCCTGAGCCTCGTGGCCGGTGGCATCATCTACGCTAAAAGTAACCTCGACCCCTTATCGTCAAGATCTCATCTAATCTCAGAGGCGTACAGTCGCGAGCCGAGGGGTTCGAGCTCGGACACGCAGAGACAGCACGGTGATCTGTGCAGCTGCCACTAGGTATTTCCCCAGTAAGGTTAACGCCCAGTGGGGCGCCGTCAATCCAACATCGCACCGACCTCTCCAATTGGCCAGCTGAGTCGGCGACATTTATCGCGAGAGTGTTCAAAAGTTGACGACGTCTGCGGTGACCGTTTCCAGGAAGGGCTTGATTTTCGATCTTTTCAATTGTCTAGAGGGGTTCCGGGTACTGCCAACAATTCATCTAAAGTAGAGTCTAACCAAATCTACGGTCCCACAGCTTACATACTAGAGGAAGAATCCCAGCAGCTTTAGTCGAAATGAAGACCATCGTAAAAGAGGTCCCCGTTACAGAAACCGGCCTCATTATCTCACATGTGGCGAGAAATCCGGCGAGGGCGACCGAAGTGGGACACCGTTGATATTAAAACAACCCGATCTCTGACACTGGCAGATTGGGTCCCATCGCAGAGGAGGGCTCAGGGCATGTCACTACCGACCAGGGAGCAGTCGTCACAAAATGCGGGGGCATGAATTTGCATAGCGTGGTGCGAAACAGATGCTTTGCAGCGGAAAGCTGAAGGCATGAAAAACACTCATTTCAGACGGAGAAATAAACCGCACGAGCACGAGCCCCCCGGTGGTCAATTGGACAATTTATCCTGGAAGGTGGCCTCTGTGCGCAATTTCATGCAACCGATGCCTTAACAACTAGCCGTTTTGTCTTTTATGTCAGAGTTTGTTCGGATGCCTTGTGTATCCAGCTCCCGACGTTACTTTCAACTCTGCTCAAATCGAACACACGCGGGCCCCAAACCCAGACGTGGCACACATGATTATTTTTAAAATTATCCGGCATTCTGGTTCAGCACAAAGCGCAAGCTTGCAGCGGCGTAGATCCTGTGCCAAACATCAGCGGTAGCGAAGGACCCGTGGCTGCCGATCATCGAGGTACCCTGAAGGGTGGTCGAGCACTTAGCAGGTACACCTTGCCCGATATTTCGCCATCCTTGTCAATATTGAATGACATGAGAGACGCTCAAAGCGCAATGGTCAAATGAGACTCTGAACGGGTCCTAATTTTACGTGTGCTTCAGGCTAAGTGTCCATGCTAGCGCACGGCATTTGCAGCAAGCTCGCGCTCCAGCAAAACTTATCTGTCCAAGACTTCAAGTGCTCTAATATGCACACGCGCGTGGAGCGCCATCTGTACCTGCTATCTATCGGGCTTTGCCAGAAAGGAGGGGAAGTCGGTGCCCACAGCCCACGCCACAGAGCCGTTGTACTATCGAACACGAAGTCGATAGAAGGCAACACTGTCATGCGTTCAAAATTTCATCCCATACCAGACCCCGCTGCTAACAAATATCACGGGAATCTGCTCGTAGAAACGGATGCTGAAATGACAGCGCAATCATGGCAATAATTTCCCCATGTCAAAGACTATTCAATGCCGTAGCTGTGGCTTGGACTGGCGCAGCCATTCCATGCAATATCAGCCTCGTTATTTTTGTCAAGGCTGCAAATATGGAGACGAGGCTGACGCCCCAGCCTGACTGCACCATGAAGGAATTGCCCCGGAAATCTTCCTATGTTCCGCAGAGTTGATCCGATCGAGATCTCCAAATCTAAAGTCTCAACTCGATCTTGCTTTTCTACTCTAAGGAGGATTTATGGACGCTGGCTATCATTTCCTCTTACCTTGTCTATACAGGATTCACTCTTTCCTCAAGCACACGAAAAAGACGGAATAGACTCCCACCAACCTAGAGCTCCGACTTTCCACTTGCCATTTCTATGACCGAAAGCCGTCAAGATTGCTGTGGCTGACCACAGTCGCAAAGTGCCTATGTCCTTGGCGCAGCTCTTAGCACGACCTCTCGCGCCTCCTCCCCACAATGCGAGATGCCTGTTTATCAACTTGGTGTTGAAGGCTGGAGCCGGCACTGATCCGAACCAACCACAAAGCGTACGGACCTCTGATATCCGCTGCAGCGGCGCACCTCAGCAACTAATTTGTCACAACTCAAATCTTTCATCCGATGATGTACAGCTGCCATCTTGTCAGCATCCGCTAAATTGCCGCTCCGAGTCAGTCTTGGGCCATCATCCACGCTGGTGTGTTTCGTTGCGTTACGCCATGACGAAGGAATGATACCCGCATACCAGCAACACCAGCATATCAATATGCTGCACAAAAGCTTGTGGCATGAAGATCGACAGAGCGTAAAGCTATGTTCACAAACAGAAACTCGCAATTTCCTTCCGTCATAGGAAAAGAATAGTTTTCCATTTAGCAAGTTGCTGTCATTTCTTTCTCGATAGGTGACGTTTTAGCGATTATCAATATTGTAGTCGACCTTCCGAAGTTAGGTGCCTCACTAGCTATGATTCCTTTACTCTGCGCTTCTAATTTTCCGGTAGCGGGGAAGACTAAGGAGGAAGGTATTTCTTGTCATCGGAGTTCGATGATGTCGGACGGTTCGACGCGTCGTCCGTGACAGTACGATGCTATGCAGCGTCTTTAGTATCTTCTTCCGCGCCAGCATCGAAACAACGCTTTCTTATAGGGATTTAGTCAGCTTGTTATTCCCCCTTATGCAGAAGCGAGAATTTAATGTGGATACCACTGCACTTCCCACTAACAGGCATGGCCTGAGAGCTAATTGCGTGCCGACGGCCAGTCAGAATCATTTTCGCAACCCGGAACAAGGTATAACAAAGCTTAATAGCACCAACATGAGACTACGTATGGGACTTCCACCTTTGGCATCTTGTGATTCCTCAATCGTTTTGCAAGTCGTTCAGTAATCCCAGTTGAAAGTTTCTCCAAAAAGATTGTCAAAATCTGGAAGTCTTGGCTTTGGTTCTCAGCTTGTTCATCATCTTCCTCCACGCGACCGCAATGGCAGATTTGTAAATCAATGCCATGGTGATTTAGATACTGCACCGGCCCGAATCTGATCTCAATAATTCATTCTTAGCGCCTATTGGCCATACCGGGCATTATTTACCAGTCTTTGGCAGTCAAGGGGAAGCAGAGACAATTCCGCAATATCCAAATGACTTCAAGCTTGAGTAAATGCTGTTAGAAGTCCGGTGATCGTCGACTCCAAGTTAAGTCTACCTCCAGTCAAAATTATTTAAGATATCTAGTCCGAGAAGATTCATGAGTCGCCGCCGATTTTCAGCTCGAGGTCTTCTATCTTCGAGTGGCCCACAAGGCTTCATATTAAACACATGCATTTCTTGTTCGTCATCCAATCATCCAAGCGTCAAGTCCAACTCATCAATGAGATGGAAAAACAGCCAGCACGTGTTTACAATGAGTTAGACCACGTGCAAAAGTTGCACGAATCAAGTTCGTTGCGATATTACCCCCTATTAAGCGAGCTCGCAATAATCTCTGTACGGTAAAAAACCATCAAATCACCCAAAAGAGGTAACCATCTGGTTCCCAAGTCCCAAGGAGCACGAGCCACTAAGCTTATCTTGTTTCTCCAATCCAGATCCAGCTTCGCCATCATGCAACGACATCCAAAAGCAAAATCTCGCAATTCTCCGCACCGATCGCCGATTTGAAGAAGCAATGAAGATACACAAGCGTGATAAGGATGTCTCGGAGAGTAGACATGCCCGAGTGAGACAAGCTTAAATCGTCGAGTATGACACCCAAAGTCAGACATCCATGGAAGACAAATCGCCTTGCTCTCCTCTCCACTGATGCAAAAAATCTCCACTGACTCAAATTCGCGATCGCTGTCACCCTTTGCTAAAGAAAACCATTTTCTTCCTCTGCAGATTAACTTACAATCCATTTAGTATTGAGATCAAGAGTTTCTGCACTGACTTTCCTCTCGTAATAGCGCTGTTTAATATTCCACAGCGTAGCGGCAACATCTAAACAAACATGTCTATGTCTCGGCGACATGACCACCACCACGACCGGAAGAGAGCGCGGCGGCTGCAACTTCCGAACAGTGACACCGTACTCGACATGACCATTCCTGGTCCGTCCTATCCTTCGTAGAAAATCAGAGGTAACTAAGGGGATGGACGCCCTAAATTTTCGCAGGCAGCACGGCTCCCAATCTTCTGCTAACAAATACGCCACCTGCAAGAACAACGACAACCACGTGCCCCCCTGCCCCTCAAACCCTACCATAAAAAGCCGTTACCAGATTTCTAAGTTTCCAGATCTCGATCTCGATGCAAAAACCCTTTCCCCCACAGTTCCTAACAAAATTCTAAATGGTAATGGATTGATGGACGCCAGCTTCTCGTCACAATGTGCTTCGAGGAAATAGAACAAGAAACGTGGAGAAAGGAATATATGTTACGAGATGACGAACTAGCTTGCTCTAATGCAAAACAACTACTGTATCTTTGGCGGATCGCCACTTGAAGTCGATACAATTCGCATCCTTGTAAGTATGATAGCCACCGTATATCCCGCCCTGTAGAGGTGGGGCTATCTTCGTGCGTCTCTCCAAGGATCGAATAGTGAGCTTGGAGTCTTTCCAGCCCCATGCGGATATAATTCTTGAAGAAGATCGACAAACGGACTCCTTATTTCCTGTTCCACGCGGCACTAGGATGAAATTACCGTGGAAAATACACTACACGTGATCCCTCTCCTCTAGCTGTACCTTACCCACAACTCAATTCCTACAGATGCAACGACACGGAAAGGGAAATACTTTCATATCATTCGGGCATTTATTCTTCGTGAGGAGAAGCCTCCACGTGATCGACATCTTCCGGTCCCTACAGTTCCTTCATTGCTGTACACACGGGAGCTCGCATATACCCCGTACCACCCCCTCGGAAACATTAAAGCAGGCTGACCTCTCCTGCATGCACGCCAGCACTCGATGCCTTGCATCATGCTGTGCTCCTCCCCCTCCCTGTCTAGTGAACAATGAATTTGAGCCTATCGAGGAGAACAAGAACGGGGCTTTGTTCGGATGTCGGCTCGTATGCGTACACTTAAGTAAAAAGCTGTGGAATGTTGCAATATACTGCCAGGCTTGGGTAGATTTAAGTGCGTTTGTTACATAACATTAAATTGAATATTCAAGTTGGTTTGGGTTGGTTATTTGTTATTTGTTAGGTAATATGGACGCGACGTAGCTAGTCCTGGGCCCCGGATTCGCTGAAAGGTGACGGGGGAATATAAAGTGTACAGTGGTACAAGAGCCTTCACTTAAGTGCTTATCGATCACAGCTGGCTCTCGATGCCAGCGAAGTTTTCTTCGCCGGGCCAGTGAGCTTCGGGCCAGACGTGCCGCATGGCTTCCCAGATATGTCTACGTTATGTTTAGTTTCAACCATGGATATGCAAGAAGAGAGGGCCATACCTGACGTGGATGATTTCCAATCCATCCTTCACTTCTTGGGGTAAGTCTTTCACACTGTGCGAGAGTTAGTAATAGATCCGGAAAGATAAATATATTTGGTCTTACTCTTTCCTGTTTTGGGCAGGTAGAAGCACTGTTTTAACGCCAGCTCGGAGGGCACCAATGAGCTTTTCCTTGATGCCTCCGACTGCTGTAACTCGACCTCGAAGTGACATTTCACCCTGAACAGCGTCAGTAAAACTCCAAGAACATGGACCGGGTTGGAACTTACTGTCATAGCAATCGTCGGAGGCACTGCTTTCCCAGAAAAGAGGGAGATCAGCGCAATTGTATGTGCAACACCGGCAGAAGGGCCATCCTGACCTTGTTAGAAAATGTCCTGCTATTCGAAAAGGGGAAAGATGTACCTTTGGAATTGTTCCTGACGGGCAATGCACATGAATACTACGGTTCTTCATGATGTTTTCGGAGGGGTCGTGTGTCAAGCCAAGTTCGTATGCATGCGCTTTGACCCAGCTTAGTGCGACCTCAACACTCTCCTTGAGCACATCACCAAGCTTTCCTGTAAGCTGTACGCTCCCGCTGCCTGGCATATCGGCCACTTCGATGAAAAGTATGCTCCCGTTGCCACCTGAGCTGTAGGCCACGAGACCAGTCACGATGCCGGGACGACTGCATGATATTGTTAGCAGAATTTCCTTTGCAATATATTATCGGAGATTTTTGTATCTCCTATCTTGCATCTCACGCGGTTGCCCACGCATTGAGTAACACGGCGGCGGTGGAAATTGATAGGGATGATCGGATGAAGTACCTTGTCTTTTCGGCGATTTCCTCGTCGTATTTCTCGATGCCCAAAATCTCCTCAATGTCGTCCACTGTTAGTTGAGGCTTGTACCTCTCTGTTAGCAAGTTAGTAAGCCGAATTCCGGTAGTTCGCCAGGGGCATTACCAGTATGCCCAGCATCTTTGGCTTCAGCATATTCCACAGCTTTCGCACGACAAACAGAACCAATCTCTCGCTCCAGATTTCGGACACCTGACTCACGGGTGTATGATTCGATTATTTTGGACACAACGTCTTGGTTGAACTTGACCTGCCCGTCCCCGAGACCGTCTACACAGCGTCAGCGTTGAGCAGCATAAACAGGATGCAAGACTTACTTGTCCGAATTTGTTTAGGAATCAAGTGTTGGAGCGCGATATGTCGCTTTTCGAGAGTAGTGTATCCTGACAGATAGATTGTTTCCATTCGATCCAACAGCGGTGGGGGTATTGTATCGAGGCTATTCGCAGTTGCGATGAACAGAACCTTACTAAGGTCAATTGGGATGTTGACATAGTGGTCAGTGAACGTGTGGTTTTGCTCGGGATCAAGGACCTCGAGCATAGCGGCAGAAGGATCGCCATGAAAATTTGATGTGCTGTGACAGAGGTTAGGCATACGACAGAAAACGATCAGATATCTACTTACCCAACTTTGTCAATCTCATCAAGCAAGAAAACAGGATTCGAAATACCAACTTTCTTGAGGCCTTGCACGATCAGACCAGGCATAGCGGCAACGTAGGTCCTGCGATGTCCTCTAATCTCTGCTTCGTCTCGAACACCGCCAAGGGAGATGCGGTGGAATTTTCGTCCCAAGGCAGTTGCTACAGACTTTGCCAAACTCGTCTTTCCAACCCCGGGAGGTCCAACCAATAGTAGGATTGGTGACTTATCGACCATTCGCTTGCTTTTCAAGATTTCCACTTTCTCAACTGCCTTTTCTTCCTCAGCCTTTGCAACCTGGGCATTCACGTCCTCGTTGATGGACTGTTTGAGTTTTAGTACAGCCAGGTATTCTAGTAGCCGTTTCTTGACTTTGTCTAAACCATAATGATCATCGTCCAGCTGCTTTCGGGCCCTCGTCAACGTATCAACGCCAAGTTGATCTTCTGTTGTCGCCGACCAAGGTATCTCAGCCAGATTTTCTAAATAATTTCGGGTGACTTGGTATTCCGCTTGAGCTGGAGACATCTTCTTCAGACGCTTGAGCTCTCGATCAGCGACTTTCGCGGCTTCAGCAGTCATCTTCGCAGCATCAAGCTTCTTTTTCAACTCATCCATCTCGTTCGGTTCTTGCTCATCTTCTGGAGGGCCTATTCCTGCCATTCCAGGCATCTCAGAAATTCTCGGCCTCCTCATCTGTTGATTGTTAATTTGATTCATTTTGTCCAGATCGATATTCGCAGGAAGAGTTGTACTCGTAAACGTTGTGATGCTGACGTTGTTCTTGATGTTCCCAACCTGGCGTTGGAGCAACTCAATGCCTTTCTCGAGCCTCTCCTTGATATCGACCGCAGCCAAAATTTGTAATTTCTCTTCCAAAGAGGCCTCAACAATATTAGTCATAAAATCCGCCAATATGCCAGCATCTTGTAATGCTTTCCTCGCAATGAATTGCTCAAGTCGCCGTGAGAGTATGGGGGACAGCCCTGCAGAACCGGTACTACGAGGAAGTAAAGATGACAGTCGTAAAAGTGTCAATAGCTCGCGAGATAATTGCTTGAGGTGTGCAAAGAGGCCTTGCAAAGCAACGTCCTCACCATTTATTTCTGGTCCACATTAGCATGCCTCCGCTTTTCCGGTTCGGTTTTACTTACCCTCATCATATTCATAT
>Ga0302325_10031179_pt1 | contig 10972 bp, 10 predicted proteins | sample Palsa_T0_2_FD_201948 | JGI IMG/M metagenome (GOLD analysis project Ga0302325, IMG submission 201948) | Peat permafrost microbial communities from Stordalen Mire near Abisko, Sweden - Palsa_T0_2 | ecosystem: Environmental > Terrestrial > Soil > Palsa > Peat permafrost | place: Sweden: Abisko... | reverse complement strand
CTCGGAGACCAGCGCGCCGGCGGCTTTCTTCAAGCCGAGGCCGTCGGCGATATCAGGCGTTACCGGCTGAATCTGCACGCCGATCCATCCGCGGGTGACGCTGCCCTTCTCGCGCAGCTGCGCGATCACGCTCTTGACCGTATCGGAGGGAATGGCGAAGGCGATACCGACGGAGCCGCCGGAGGGCGAAAAGATGGCGGTGTTGACGCCGATGACATTGCCGTCGACGTCGAAGGTCGGGCCTCCGGAATTGCCTTTATTCACCGGGGCGTCGATCTGGATGAAGTCGTCATAAGGACCGGCGCCGATATCTCGGCCGCGGGCGGAAACGATGCCGGCGGTCACGGTGCCGCCGAGCCCGAACGGATTGCCGACCGCGAGCACCCAGTCGCCGACCCGCGGGCTCCCGTCGGCAAGCTTCACATAGGGGAAGTCCTTGCCGTCGACCTTGATCAAAGCGAGATCGGTGCGCGAGTCGGTGCCGATGACCTTGGCGCTGTAGATTTTGCCGTCGTCGGCCGTGACCTGCACGTTCTCGGCGTTCTGCACGACGTGATTGTTGGTCACGGCATAGCCGTCGGCGGTGATGAAAAAGCCGGAGCCTTGGCCGGTGATGACCTGATGGCCGCCTTCACCGTTGTTGGGCGTGCCGAAGCGGCGGAAGAAATGCTCGAACGGCGAGCCCTGCGGGACCGACTGCTCGTCCTCGCTGAACGAGGAATTCGCCGGCCGGTCGATCTTGACCCGGACCGAGATCACCGCCGGTTTGACCTTGGCGACTATGTCGGCGAAGCCGACGGGATGTTGCGCGAGCTTCTGCGCTTCCTGCGACAGATTCTGCGCGTGCGCCGGGCCCGCGAAGAATGCGGCTTCCGGCGCGAGGCTGGGCGCGACGAAGAACGCCGCAGCGCCAAGACCGGCGATCGTTGTCGCCAGGAGCCCAAAACGCCGCGCGGAAAGAATGCGGCGCGAGGGTTGTTTATTACCGTTCATTACATTCTCCAAAAGAGTTGTCCGTTTCGCAACGGAAGGTGCCCCGAGGCCCCGCATTTGCCAGTCAATGTGGGGCAGCCCGCCTTACCGCGCTCTGTCGGCCGGATTAAAAGTTTGTAATGTCGGGAAAGCGGCTTTTCGCTTGCGATGACATCGTCTTGTCAAAAAGCAGCAGAACCGTCTCGGCACGAAGTTCAGCTTCCTCCGCGTAAAAGGTCGGACAGCCGGCTTTCTTCGGCCGGCGTCAGATTCGCCACCTGCTCAAACGCCGCGGCGCGCCGGCGCCGCCTGACGACGACGACGATCATCGCGATGCCGACGAGCAGCACGGCGGGCGGCAGGCCCCACAATATTGCCGTGTGCCAGGATAGAGGCGGCCGCAGCAGCACGAATTCGCCATAACGGGCGACGATAAAATCGAGAATCTGCGCGTCGCTGTCGCCAGCCTTCAATCGCTCGCGCACCAGTACGCGCAGATCGTGCGCGAGCGGGGCGCCGGAATCGTCGATCGATTCGTTTTGGCACACCATGCAACGCAGCTCCTTGGAGAGCACGCGCGCACGCGCTTCGAGCGCCGGGTCGGAGAGCATCTCGCTCGGCTCGACAGCGTGCAGCGGCAATGAAGTCAGGAGCAGGAAAAAAAGTCCCGCAAAAAGCACGGCCGGCGAAAGATGGGCGCGGATTACTCGCACGGCGATCACTCCGCCGCCTGCAATGCCGGCCGCGCCCGAGTCGGCCGCGGTGCGCCGACGCGCAATCGCCGATCCGAAAGCGACAACGCTCCGCCGATAAACATGATCAGCGCGCCGAGCCAGATCATCAGCACCTGCGGCTTGAAGTAGAGGCGCACGGGAACGCTGCCGTCGGGGTTCGGGTCGCCGAGCGACAAGTAGAGCTGGCTCACGCCGCGCGTCATCAGCGCCGCTTCCGTGGTCGCCATATTGCGCGCCGGGAAAGTGCGCCGGCTCGGCTCCATCGCGCCGAGCAAGTCGCCGCTGCTGCGGCGCACGGTGAAGTGGCCGACGACATCGCGATAGTTCGGCCCGCTACGGTTGAACAGCCCGTCGAAGGTGAGCCGGTAATGGGCGATGTCGACGGTGCCGCCGGGCTTGAGCGCGGCGATGCGCTCCGATCCCCAGGCGGTGACGGCGACGATGCCCATGAGCGTGACGCCCATGCCGAAATGCGCGAACGCCGAGCCCCAGGTCGAACGCGGCAGTCCGAGCGCCCGCCGCGACGCCGCGCCAAGCGGGATGCGCAGGAACATGGTTCGCTCGGCAAGATCGATCAGCGCGCCGGCCATGACGAAGATCGCAAGCCCGACGCCGAACGGCGCCAGCACCGGACCGCCGTGCTGCAAGGCGAATCCGGCGGCAATCGCCACCGCGGCCAGCATCGCCGCGGCGAACAGGCGTTGCGTGGCGCCCAGGAGGTCGCCGCGTTTCCATCCGAGCAGCGGCCCGAACGGCATGGTCAGCAACAGCGGCAGGAACAGCGGACCGAACGTCAAATTAAAGAACGGCGGACCGACCGAGATCTTCTCGCCGGTCAACGCTTCAAGCGCGAGGGGATAGAGCGTGCCGACAAAGACGGTCGCGCAGGCGCAGGTGAGGAACAGATTGTTGATGACCAGCGCGCCTTCGCGCGAGATCGGCGCGAACAATCCGCCCTGCTTGAGCAGCGGCGCGCGCCACGCATAGAGCGCCAGCGCCCCGCCGATGAAGGCGACGAGAATGGCCAGGATGAAGATGCCGCGCCTCGGATCGACGGCGAATGCGTGCACCGAGGTGAGCACGCCGGAGCGCACCAGGAAGGTGCCAATCAGCGACAGCGAGAAAGCGAAGATTGCAAGCAGGATGGTCCAGACTTTAAGCGCGCCGCGCTTTTCCATCACCGCGGCGGAATGCAGCAACGCCGTGCCGGCGAGCCAGGGCATCAGCGAAGCGTTCTCCACCGGATCCCAGAACCAGAAACCGCCCCAGCCGAGCTCGTAATAGGCCCAGTACGAACCGCCGGCGATGCCGAGCGTCAGACACATCCAGGCGCCCAGCACCCACGGCCGCACCCAGCGCGCCCAGGCGGCGTCGATGCGGCCTTCGAGCAAGGCCGCGATCGCGAACGAAAAGGCGATCGAGAAGCCGACATAGCCGAGATAGAGCAGCGGCGGATGGAAGGCGAGGCCGGGGTCTTGCAGGACCGGATTGAGATCGCGGCCCTCGAACGGCGCGTCGGTAATGCGCAGGAACGGATTCGAGGTGGTGAGAATGAACAATTCGAAGGCGGCGGCGATCCAGGCCTGCACCGCGAGCGCATTGGCCTTGAGTCTCGCCGGCAAATTATTGCCGAAACCGGCGACCAGCGCGCCGAACAACGCCAGGATGAAGACCCACAGCATCATGGAGCCTTCATGGTTGCCCCAGACGCTGGCGAGCCGATAGATCAGCGGCATCGCCGAGTTCGAGTTCTCGTAAACGTTGAGCACCGAGAAGTCGGACATCACGTAACAGATGGCGAGCGCGCCAAAGGCCATGGCAACGAAGGCGAATTGCGCGAGCGCCGTCGGCGTCGCGATGCTCATGAGTACGGGATCGTTGTTGCGCGCGCCGACGATCGGCATCGAACCCTGGATCAGCGCCAGGCCGAGCGCCAGCATCAACGCGTAATGGCCGAGTTCGGCGATCACTTGCCCCCTCCCCCGACCGGCATCGCCGCGCGTTGCGCGTAATCGTCCTGCCAATGCCCCGATTTCTTCAGGGCGTCGGCGACCTCCTTCGGCATGTAGGTCTCGTCATGCTTGGCAAGGATGGTATCGGCGTCGAAAGTGCCCGAGGCGTCGAGCGTGCCCTCGGCGACGACGCCCTGGCCCTCGCGGAACAGATCGGGCAGCATGCCCTGATAGGCGACCGCCATCTCGCGGTTGCCGTCGGTGACGTCGAAGCGGATCTTCAGATCATCGCCGCGCACGAGGCTGCCGGCCTTCACCAATCCGCCGAGCCGGATTCGGGTGCCCGGCGCGATATGCTTCGCGGCCACGTCGCTCGGCGAATTGAAGAACACGATGGAATCGCGGAACGCGTTGAGCATGAGCGCCACCGCGACGGCGAGCACGCCGATGCCGCCGCCGATCAGAACGAGGCGTCGCCGCTTGCGGGTCATGGCTGTCGTGTTCCCGGCATCATCGCGATTCGTCAACCCTCGAGCCCGAGGCCTTTGACCAGATCGTCGATGCGCTTGATCTCCTCGGGATGGTCGGCGAGCGCGCGCTTGGCGTCGGCGGCGGCGCTCCTGGCCTTATCGCGGTCGCCGAGCACGGCATAAGCGCGCACGAGGCGGAGCCAGCCTTCGAGGTCGGCGCCGTTCTCGCGCAGGCGGTCGGCGAGACCCGCGACCATGCGGCCGACCATCTCGTTGCTCTGCTCCTGGCTCATATTGGCCGCGGCGGCGACGTCGTTGGCGCTCGGCCCCGGCGCCACCACCGGCGTGTTGGTCGCGCGCGCGAGCGCCTCGCGCACGAACCCGGTCCAGGGCGCGCCGGCCGGCCCGTCGGCTAACAGCGCGCGCCAGATGGCGGCAGCCTCCTCGCTGTTGCCGTCCTGCTCGGCAGCGAGTCCGAGGAAGTAGCGGGCTTTGGATTCGTGCGGATCGCGTGCCACCGCGCGCTCGAAGGCCGCCTTGGCGTTGGCAGTCACCACGCCGTTGGCGGCGGCGGCTTCCGCCTCGCCGAGATCGGCTTCGCGGGCGGCGCTGTCGCCGTTGAGCACGAGCGCCTTCTTGCGCGCCTCGACGGCGTCATCGAAACGGCCGAGCCGCATATAGACCGGCGCCAGCACTTCCCACCCGGCGCCATCATCGGGATTGCGCGCCAGATGCGCTTCGACCTGGCCGACGAGTTTGTCGATCGATTCGTGGCCCGGCGCGGTATCGGCGCGGGCGAGGGCGGGCTCGCCCGCAATATTCGGCGAGCCGAGCGCGACATAGAGGCCGGGCGCCCCGAACGGCAGGATCACCAGCACCGCGACCGCCGCGGCGCGGCGGCGCTGCAAATTCCGCTGCGTGGCGACCGGCGATGCGGCGGGGGGCGGCTGAGTCTCGGCGGCGGCAAGAAGCCGGCGCGAGACTTCAAGCCGGGCGGCTTCCGCCTCGGCCTCGCCGATCAGGCCGGCTGAGCGGTCGCGGTCGATTTCCTGCAATTGATCCTTGTAAACGACGATGTCGCTGCCGCCGCCAGTCTTCTGCGCATGACGCCCAAGCGGCCACATCACGGCAAAGATCGCCGCGGCGGTCATCAGCGCGAAAATGCACCACAGGATCATGGTCGCCCTTCGATCCGCGGAACGGGAAAACCGCAGCGCCGGTGCGTCGCGCTCCGGGGTGCCGCGTGGTTACATCATCACGGCGTCATTGCGGCCGCAATGGGAGCACCGGCGCGGCAATTGCGCGCTGTGCCAAGGTGTTGCCCACCCTAGGCGTGACTATGCCCGGACCTTTTTTGGGGTCTCCGGCCGGGCTTTCCCCGCCGGCGCGGGTCAGCTCACGATGGTCCAGGTGCCGTCGGGGTTGCGGCAGGCCGTGCCGCGCCCGGTCTGCGGTATCCCGTCGATATAGACCGTGTGGGTATATTGCCGGCAGGGGGCGCCGTTCATCTGATAGACCGGGCCCGGCACGACGTTGCCGTAGCGCCCGGAATCCGGGTTGCGCCAGGCGACCGGAGCGCCGGAAGGGCCGGTGTCCAAGGCCTGCATCTGCGCCGCATAAGCGCGCTTCTTGTCGTCGTCATCGAGCGCGGCGCCGATGCGGTTGCCGAGAAAGCCGCCAAGTGCGGCGCCAGCAAGCGTGCCGGCGACGCGATTGCCGGTCGCGCCGCCAATGGCATTGCCGATCAACGCGCCGGTGCCGGCGCCGACGATTGTGCCGCCGACTTCCTTCGGCCCCGTGTCGGACGAGCATGCCGCCACGCCGAGCCCGGCAAAAACCAATGCGACAAACCTGATCGCCGGCATAGCGCCCCCAACGCAGAGGCCAAACGGCGCAGCGCCACCCGGCTTCCACCACGCCATCCGCGCGCACGAATGGGGCAAAACTCTGTCGCAGCCCGCTTGGCTTACGGGATTTTGTCGAGGATCTTCTGCATTTCGGCGGCGGTGAAGGCACGCATAACCTGGGTACGGATATTGCCGGCCTTGGCCGCCGCCAAGATGAGCGCGTTGGCCGCGATCTCGTCGTTGGATTCCGAGACGATGACGATATCGTATTGTCCCTGAGTCCAGAGCACTTCCTTGATGGTGACACCTGCCGCGGCGCCGGCTTGCTTGGCGGCATCGGTGCGCTTGATCGTGTCCTTGATATTGCGAGCTCCCTGCTCGGTGAAATTAACGAGCGTGACATAGGTCGCCATGGCATCCTCCCTGTTTGCGCCGGTTGAAATTTACGTAAAAACGCCGGCCAGCCCCAAAAACGCGGCGCCGGATAAGCCAAGCATCCTCTGTGAAATGCGGCAATAGGCACTTCCCTACTCCGCGAAACCGATAAGGAAAGCTTAGATCACCCGCCCGGCAATGCGAGCTCGGCGCGCAACCCACCGATCGGCGCGGTGCCGAGTGTGAGCACGCCGCCATAGAGGCCGGCAAGCTCGACGACGATGGAGAGGCCGAGTCCGGAGCCGGGCTTGCTCTCGTCGAGTCGCTGTCCGCGCAGCGCCACCTGCCCGCGCTCGGTGGGCGAAAGTCCCGGCCCGTCGTCATCGACGATGACGCGCACGCGCGGCTTGTCGCTCATTTCGCCGCCGGCGCCGCCGGCAGGACCATCGGCCACCACTTCGATGGCAACGCGCGCCTGCGCCCATTTGCAGGCATTATCGACCAGATTGCCGATCATCTCCTCGAGGTCCTGCTGCTCGCCGCGAAAATTGGCGTGCTCCGGCACGTCGACGGCGATGGCGATGTCGCGCTCGCGATGCAGCTTCTCCATGGTGCGGGCGAGCGCGGTCACGACCGGGGGAACGTCGATCAACGCGCCGATGACGCCGGAGCGCGCGGCGAGCCGCGCGCGTTCGAGCTGGCGCGCCACCTGATCGCGCATGATGTCGGCCTGTTCGAGCACCTTGTGCGCCAACGGATCGCTGCCGCGCGCCGCAGCTTCGTTGACGATGACTGACAGCGGCGTCTTCAGCGCATGGGCGAGATTGCCGACATGGGTGCGCGCGCGTTCGACGATCTCGCGATTGGCGTCGATCAGCGCGTTGGTCTCGCGCGCCAGCGAAGCGATCTCGACGGGAAATTCGCCCTCAAGCCGCTCGGCACGGCCGGAGCGGATGGCGGCGAGGCTCGCGGAAATGCGCTTCAATGGCGACAGCCCGAAGCGCACCTGCAACGCCGTGGTCAGCAACAGCGCGACGGCGAGCGCCGCAAAGATAGCGCCGATGGTGCGGTCGAAGCTCAACATCTCCTCGTCGATCTCCGACGCATCGCCCGCCACTTCGATCAGATAACGGCCGTCGTCGCCGAGATCGACGGTGCGCTCGACGAGACGCAGCCGCACCTCTTCCGGGCCCTGCGCGTAACCCTTGCGGTAGCCGCCGGCGGTCGTGTCGTCGGCGTCGGTCAGCCGCGGCAAATTCGAATCCCACAGCGAGCGCGAGGAATGCACTTCCGGCTTCGGCGTATCGAGCCGCGTCACCTGCCAGTACCAGCCCGACAGCGGCAGTTCGAATAGCGGCTCGCCGATCGACTGCGGGAACTTGTCGTTGCCTTCCTCGGGCGAAGCGACATCGGCGACCAGCGTGCGCAGGTAGACGTCGAGCCGGCGATCGAAGGCGCGCTCGACGGCCTGACGGTAGATCGACGACAAGGCCACGCCGGTGACGATGAGGATCACCACCGTCAGGCCGGTCGCCCACAGGAACAGGCGGAACGCGAGCGAGTTAGCGCGCATCGGGCGGGGTGAGCAGATAGCCGAGACCGCGCACCGTCTGGATCACGTCGACCCCGAGCTTCTTGCGGATGCGGCCGACGAACACTTCGATGGTGTTGGAGTCGCGGTCGAAATCCTGGTCGTAAAGGTGCTCGACCAGTTCGGTGCGCGACACCACGCGGCCGGTATGGTGCATCAGATAGGACAGCAGCCGGTACTCGTGCGAGGTGAGCTTGACGGGATTGCCGTCGACGGCGACGCGGCCGGTGCGGGTGTCGAGGCGCACCGGCCCGCAGGTGAACTCGCTCTTGGCATGGCCGGCGGAACGGCGCAGCAGCGCGCGCACCCGCGCCAGCACCTCTTCGAGATGGAACGGCTTGGCGACGTAATCGTCGGCGCCGGCATCGAAGCCCTGCACCTTGTCGCTCCAGCGATCGCGCGCGGTTAGGATCAGCACCGGCATGGCGCGGCCGGCGCGCCGCCAGGATTCCAGCACCGAGATGCCGTCCATTTTCGGCAGGCCGATGTCGAGGATGACGGCGTCGTAGGGCTCGCTCTCGCCGAGGTAATGGCCTTCCTCGCCGTCGAAGGCGCGGTCGACGACGTAACCGGCGTCGGTCAGCGCCGTCGCCAGCTGCCGATTGAGATCGGGATCGTCCTCAACAACAAGAAGGCGCAAAAATGAGCTCCGCTCAACGCTCGCCGACCAGCGTGCCCTTGACCGCGTCGACGACGACACGCGTCACTTTGCCATCGTGGGCAAGAACTGTCAGCACATAGGCGAAGCCATCGGGGCGGCGGCAGAGCCGCGCGCGCACCAGCGTCCCCGGGATGTGGTTGCGCACCGCGTGCATCGCGGCGGCGAGGCGGAGCACCGTGCCGTTCTCGACCAGCGCGCGGCGCTCCTTCTGATTGAGGCAGGCATGCTGGGCGGGATCGGCATGGGTGAGATGCAGCGCCTCCTCTGCGCCCACCGGGGCAAGCGCAAACGGCAGCGCCAGCAGCGCGGCAGCAGCGACCGCGACGGCGACGGCGGCGACGGACGCCCGTTCGGCGATACCCATGTGGCCTCCCTGACCCTCATCGCTTAGGCGTTTCGCAGTGAACAAGGCCTGAACGGCCGATTTAGGGCAGGCTGGCGCCAGCGTGGGAGCCGCTTTCATCCAGCCCGGCCGCGGCATAGGCTCGTCGCAGCGGGCGGATCGGGGGAGAGACGCGGTGCAGCCGAGAACGCCGGTCCGGTATCGGCGCTGGCGATGGCGTTGGCTGTGGCGTTCGCTGCCACCGGGCTTGGCGTCGACGCCGCGCGTGCCCAAGGCGCGACCGTATGGAAGATCGTCACCCAGCGCGATCAACTGACCGACCGCGTTTCGCGCATCGCCATGACGCTGCCGAAATCCGAGCCGCGGCAAGACGGCAAATGATCATCAGTTGCGGGAGTCCGTTTCTGAACGGACCGACGCATCCGCAACTGACGATCCTGTTCACTCCCTTGCAGCACATGTCCCACGCCGCCGCGATCGCGACCCGCTATCGGTTCGATGAGGGACCTATCCGCGACTACAAACTGCAAATTCCCGGCAAGAACGGCTCGTACGCGGTGATGTTGCCGAAAATGAGCGACCAGGATTCGGTCGCCGATCTCGTGGCGGCGAGGCGGCTGCGCGCTGAGGTCTATCTTCCTCATTCGACGAACGTCTTGCTCGACTTCAACGTCGTCGGCGCCGCCGACGCGGTGAGGGCGATCGCGTGTCAGTGAGGGCGCGTCGAAACAAAGCCGCCCTACTCCGTCAGATCGGCCAGCCGCACCGGGCCATGCAGCGGGCGCTCCTCGACCGCGAGCACGCAAGCGAGCGCGATGGCAAGGAAAATCCCGGCGGCGATGAACACGAGCCGGAAGCCCGGGGCGAAGTCGGCGTGGCCGGCGGTGAGTTTCTCCAGCGTCACGATTCCGGCGTGACCGCCGGCGCTGCCGAGCACGATCGCGCCGAACGCGGCGACGATGATCGCACCGCCGAGCAGGCGGAAGAAATTCAGCGCGCCAGTTGCGGTGCCGAGCTGATGCAGCTTCACCGCGTTCTGCATGAGGATAGTGGTGGTCGGATACATCGGGCCGATGGCAATGCCGAGCACGCCGAGCAGCAGCGTGAACACGCCGAGCGAAAGCCCCGCCGCTTCGGCGGCGAGGAAACCGAGGGTGGCGATGGCGACGACGAGCCCGATGATCGGCACGCGCATGTAATGCGTGAGCCGCGCCAGGAGCCGGCCGGTCAGCAGCGAGCCGAGCGTTGCGCCGCCCATGAACGCGATCAAGGCGAGCCCCGAGATGCTCGCCGAAACGCCAAGCACCAGCTGGCAATAAAGCGGCGTGAAGATGGTGATGCCCATGATGGTGCCGATGCTGAAGAACCCCGCGCAAGTGATCGCGCTGGTCACGCGGCCGTGGAGGATCGCAATTGGAATGAACGGCTCGCGCGCGGTGACCAGCCGCGCCGCGAACAGCGTCCACAGCACGGCCGAGCCGGCGAACAGGGCGACGATTTGCCAGGAGAGCCAGCGATAGTGCGTGCCGCCCCAATCGAGCGCCAACAGCAATGCCACCGCGGCGGCGACCATGAAGGTGACACCGGGAATATCGAGGCGGTGCGGGCGATCGTGCCGCGGCAGGCGCCGCAGCGCCCGTGAAGTCATCACCAGCGCCGCCGCGCCGAGCGGCAAATTGATCCAGAAGATGAACGACCAGTGCAGATGATCGGTGAGCAATCCGCCGATCACCGGCCCGAGAATCGAGGCGCTCATGAACACGACCGAGGTGTAGCTCTGCGCCATCGGCCGTTCGCGCGGCGAAAGCAGATCGGCGATGATAGTCTGCGCAATCGGGATGAGGCCGCCGCCGCCGATGCCTTGCACGCCGCGGCCGATGATCAGGATCCACATGCTCGGCGCCAGCGCACAGACGAGTGAGCCGGCGATGAAGATGCCGATCGCCACAAGCATGATAGTGCGCCGGCCGTGGATGTCGGTGAGCTTGCCAAACAGCGGCGTCGCCGCGGTCGCGGCAAGCAGATAC
>Ga0302325_10031178_pt1 | contig 10972 bp, 10 predicted proteins | sample Palsa_T0_2_FD_201948 | JGI IMG/M metagenome (GOLD analysis project Ga0302325, IMG submission 201948) | Peat permafrost microbial communities from Stordalen Mire near Abisko, Sweden - Palsa_T0_2 | ecosystem: Environmental > Terrestrial > Soil > Palsa > Peat permafrost | place: Sweden: Abisko... | reverse complement strand
GGAGTGGATACGGTTTGGCGGCGTCGATCGTTACTACGGGGCGCGCGCGATATTCACCGGGCTCGACGGGGTCGTGCGCGACGGCCACAAGATCGGCCTCGTCGGGCCCAATGGTGCAGGCAAGTCGTCGCTCGTGCGAATTCTCGCCGGCCTCGACGAACCCGATGCGGGCGAGATCGTGCGCACCCGCGACGCGCGCGTCGGCTACCTGAGCCAGGCCGCCGGCGCCGACGCTTCGCAAACGTTGCGCGGGTTGCTCGAGCGCGCGTTCGCCTTCGCCCACGCGGAGGAAGAGCGGGTTCGCGCACTCGAGTCCGAGCTGAGCGCCGCGGCCCACGCGGGCGACGCGGAGTCCGAGACACAATTGTTGCGCGAGTACGGCAAAGCGCGCGAAGCCTTCGACCGGCACGGCGGCACGGGCCACGATCGCCGCTTGCGCGCGATGCTCGCGGACTTCGGTTTCGCCGAGGCCGATCTCGACCGGTCGCTCGACGCATTCTCGGGCGGCCAACGGACGCGCGCCGCGCTCGCGCGCATGTTGCTCGAAGAGCCCGACTACCTCATCCTCGACGAGCCTACGAACCATCTCGACATCGAGACCGTGCGCTGGCTCGAGACCTTCCTCATCGAAGATCCGCGCGCGGCACTCGTCGTCTCGCACGACCGCTATTTTCTCGATCGGGTCGTCGATGAGATTTGGGAACTCGACGACGGCGCGCTCGAGCGCTACGAGGTGCCTCGCGGTCGCGCGTATGGCGCGTATCTCGAAGAAAAGGCGTTGCGCCGCGAACTCGCGGAGCGCGAATACGCGCGCTTCCGCGACGAGGAAAAGCGCCGCAAGGCCGTCGTCGCGGAACTTCGCACGCACGGCTCGCACAATTACTCGCACGTTCGCAGCCGCGAGAAGCAGCTCGCGAAACTCGAACGCGTCGAAGCGCCAAAAAGCACGCAGCGCGCCATCTCGGTGAAGCTCGAAGCGGCTCGTCGTGCGACCAGCGGCACCGCACTCGTTGTCCGCGGCGCGAGCGTCGCCTATGCGCGGCCGCTGTTCGAGAATCTCGATCTACAGCTCGCGCGCGGGGAGCGGCTCGCCGTCGTCGGTGCCAACGGCTCGGGGAAATCGACGCTGCTCGCGGTGTTGGCGGGCCGTCGCGCGCCCGATAGCGGCAGCGTTTCCTTAGCCGAGGGCATGCGCGCGGCGTATTTCTCGCAAGATGCCGCCGACGATTTGCCCTCCGGCGTTTCGGCCGTCGAGGCCGTGCTCGACGGCGCCGCGGTTGCCAACGAAGAGGCGCGCTCGTTGCTCGGGCGGCTCGGACTCGGTGGAGATGCGGGCGACAAGCCCGTCGACGCGTTCTCCGGTGGAGAGCGGCGGCGTATCATGCTCGCGCGCCTGATGGCGCGGTCGGCCGACCTGCTGTTCCTCGACGAGCCGACGAACGATCTCGATATCGCGAGCCGCGAGGCGCTCGAAGAGGTGCTCGCCGCGTACGGCGGCGCGATGGTCGTCGTGTCGCACGACCGCTATCTCCTGCAGCGGCTGGCCGAGCGGATTCTCTGGCTGCACGACGGCATGGCAACCCCGATCGAAAACGGATACGACCGCTTCGAGGAGTTGCAGCGGGCGGGCTTCACACCGCCGCCCGCACCGAAGGCAGCCGTGCGAGCGCCGAGTCCGGCTGCCCGCGAACGCGAGGAGCGCCTCGAGCGCGAACGGCGCGCACGAGAACTCGCGGCCTGCGAACGCGAGGTCGCGCGACTCGACGAGCGGCGCGCGCGTCTCGAGGACGAATTTGCAGATCCGGGGATCTACGACGATCGCGCGCGGGTTGCGGAACTCGAGCGCGAACTCGAGGCCGCAAGACTTGCCGTGGACGCGGCGTACGAACGGTGGGAGACGATGTTGGAGGGAGCGACCGGATGAACATCCCGGGCGAGTACATCACGGTACGGGCCAACGGGCTCGAGTTCGAAGTGCTGTCTGCGGGCGAGGGGGAGCGTCTCGCGCTCTTGTTGCACGGCTTTCCCGAGCATGCGATCTCGTGGCGGCACCAGATTCCGCTCTTGGTATCGCTCGGTTATCGCGTCTGGGCGCCAAACCAGCGCGGCTACGGAAATTCGTCGCGCCCGCCCGCCGTCGCCGACTACGAGATCTCGCATTTGCTCGACGACGTCACCGCGCTCATCGACGCCTCCGGAGCAACGTCGGTAACGTTGATCGGGCACGATTGGGGTGCGGCCGTGGCCTGGTTCTACGCGCTGCGACCCGCCCGCCCGCTCGAACGGCTCGTCATCATGAATGGGCCGCATCCCGCGATATTCTCGAAGGCTTTGCGTACGCGGCGCCAACGCGCGCGCTCGTGGTACATGCGTTTCTTTCAGTATCCGTACGTGCCCGAGAAGCTGCTCGGCGCGCGGCACGCCTACTTGATCGGCGAGATGTTTCTGCGCACCGCGACCGATCCGTCGCGTTTCCCGCCCGAGCTCATCCGTATCTATCGCGATCAAGCGAGCCGTCCGGGAACGCTCACGGCGATGCTCAATTGGTACCGCGCGGCTCGGCGCGGCGTTCGCGCGCTGCCGCGCGGGTTTCCGATCATCGAAACGCCGACCTTGATCCTTTGGGGCGAAGTAGATCAAGCGCTCGGAAAGGAGACGACCTACGGCACCGGCCGCTACGTCGCCGACCTGCAATTGTGCTACTTGCCGGGCGTTTCGCACTGGGTCCAACAAGACGCGCCGGAGCGCGTCAACGAATTGCTCGAACCGTTTCTGCACGCGGCCGCGCGCGCACGCGAGGAACTGGCATCATGAGCTCCGATCCCACGGCCCGAACCGAAATCGCCGGAAGCCGGCGAGAGGCACCTGCCGGCGTCGCCGACGGCGGTCCGCCCGATCCGAACGAACGTACGGCGGTCACGATCGTCGTTCGTCCCAAGGCGCCGTCGCAGCCGAAGGCGCGGGAACTTGCGGCACTGGCTCCGGCGCAGCGCGGATACGTGTCGCGCGAAGCCTTCGCCGCAACCTACGGGGCGGACCCGAAGGACGTGGCCGCGGTCGAACGCTTCGCCCTCGACGCCAACCTGCTCGTGCTCGAAGCCGATCTCGCGCGACGGAGCGTGGTGGTTGAAGGGGCGCTCGGCGATTTGGCGCAGGCGTTCGGAGCCGACCTGCACGTTTACGGAGCCGGTGCGGATCGGTTCCGGGCGCGCGTGGGCACGCTTTCGGTTCCCGCAACGCTCGGCGCCACGGTGCTCGGCGTTTTCGGTTTGGACGAGCGGCCCCAGGCGCGCGCGCACTTCCGGCGGCTGGTGCGGCCGGCCGTGGCCAAGCCTACCTCGTCGTTCGAACCGCCGCAGGTCGCGCAAGCTTACGGCTTTCCAACCGGCGCCGACGGCACCGGCCAAACGATCGCGTTGATCGAACTCGGCGGCGGCTTCGACCAAACCGATTTGAATGCGTTCTTCTCGGGCCTCGGCATCGCGGCGCCGAGCGTAACGAGCGTCGCCGTTGACGGCGCCTCGAACGCACCGACCGGCGATCCCGACAGTGCCGACGCCGAGGTGCTCCTCGATATCGAGGTCGCGGGTTCGATCGCCCCCGGCGCCAAGATCGTGGTCTACTTCGCGCCCAATACCGATCAGGGATTCCTCGACGCGATCACCACGGCCGTGCACGACGCCGACAACAAGCCGCAGATCGTTTCGATCAGCTGGGGCGGTCCCGAATCGAGCTGGACGGCGCAGGCGATGACGAACTTCGACGCGGCATTCGCCGATGCGGCCACGCTCGGCGTGACGGTGCTCGTCGCGGCCGGCGACGACGGATCGAGCGACGGCGTCGACGACGGCAACGCGCACGTCGATTTTCCCGCCTCGAGCCCGCACGTGCTCGCCTGCGGCGGCACGCGCTTGAGCGCGAGCGGCGCAACGATTTCGAGCGAAGTCGTATGGAACGGCGGCGCATCGGACGGCGCGACCGGCGGCGGTATCAGCGACGTGTTCGGGTTGCCGGTGTGGCAGCAGAGCGCGAAGGTGCCGCCTTCGGCGAACTCCGGCGGGCGCGTGGGCCGCGGCGTACCCGACGTGGCCGGCGACGCCGATCCGCAAACGGGCTACGACACGATCGTCGACGGGTCGAGCGGGGTCATCGGCGGAACGAGCGCGGTTGCCCCGCTCTGGGCGGCGCTCGTCGCGCGCCTCAACCAGCACGCGCAGCAACCGGCGGGCTTTCTCAACGCGACGCTCTACGCGAATCCGGGCGCCTTCAACGACATCACGTCGGGCAACAACGGTGCGTACGCGGCTGGTCCCGGTTGGGACGCCTGCACGGGCCTCGGCAGTCCGAACGGTCCCCGGCTCGCAGCGCTCCTCGATCCGCCGGCCGCGTCTTGAACGGCGCGCCCGCGTTCGACGAGCGCTTTCGCGAAACGCTTCTCGAACTCGTGCGCTGGCGGCGCGACGTCCGCCGCTTCAAACCCGATGCGATCGCAGCCGGCGTCGTGCAAGAGCTCGTCGACGGGGCGGCGTTCGCGCCGTCGGTCGGCTACAGTCAGCCGTGGCGCTTCGCGAGCATCGACGATCCGGTGCGGCGCGCGGCGATCGTCGCCAATTTCGAGCGTTGCAACGCCGATGCGCTGCGGGACTATCGCGGCGAACGCCGCGAGCAGTATGCGGGCCTCAAGCTCGCGGGCCTGCGCGAGGCGCCGGTGCAACTGGCGGTCTTCACCGAGATGCAGACGACGGCCGGCCACGGGTTGGGCCGCAAGACCGTGCCGCTCACGCTCGAGTACTCCGTCGTCGGCGCGATCGCGACGTTCTGGCTGCTCGCACGGGCCCGCGGCATCGGCGTCGGCTGGGTTTCGATCCTCGACCACGCCGATGCGGCGCGCGCGCTCGACGTGCCGCTATCGTGGGTGCTGGTCGCCTACCTCTGTGTCGGTTATCCGGCCGAGGAGAGCGTTACGCCCGAGCTCGCGCGCGCCGGTTGGCAAACGCCGCTCGAGGAGGCACGGACGCTCTATCGGCGTTAGCGGGCCGCGGCGCTGGCGGCGGCAGCATCGGGTTCTTGGCCCGATCGAGCCGCCGCCCAAGGGCGCGTTCGATCTGGGCGAAATACTTCTCTTCGTCGGGTGCGACGAACGTGATCGCGTCGCCGGTCGCTTGTGCGCGAGCGGTGCGGCCCACGCGGTGCACGTAGTCCTCGGGAACCATCGGGACGTCGTAGTTCACCACGTGCCCGAGCTCGACGATGTCGATACCGCGTGCCGCAATGTCGGTCGCGACCAGCACGCGATACTTGCCGCGCTTGAAATCGGCGAGGGCGCGGGTCCGCTGCGCCTGCGAGCGGTCGCCGTGGATGCGGTCGACCTTGATGTTGTGTTTTTCGAGCGTCGCGGCGAGCCGGTTCGCGCGCGCTTTCGTGCGCGTGAACGCGATCGCGCTGTAGATGCTGTCGTCTTTGAGCAGCTCGACGAGCAGATCGGCCTTGCGCTGCTGATCGATCGAATAGATCGTCTGCGTGATGCCGTGCGCGGGCGTCGTTCGCGGCGCGAGGTCGACGCGGACCGGGTCGCGCAGAATTTCTTTCGAGAGGGTCGCGATCGCGGCGGGAATCGTGGCGGAGAAGAAGAGCGTTTGGCGTTGCACCGGAATCTTCCGCATGATGCGCCGGACGTCGGGCAAGAAGCCCATGTCGAGCATGCGGTCGGCTTCGTCGATGACGAGCGTCGCGACGCCGTCGAGTTTCGCCGTACCTTGGGTGAGGTGATCGAGCAGCCGTCCAGGGGTCGCGACGATGATGTCGGTGCCGCGCCGAAACGCCGCCACTTGCGGGTTGAAGCCGACGCCGCCGAAGACCGCCGCGACGCTGACCTTCGTATACCGCGCGAGCGCTTCGATGTGCGCGGCGATCTGCGCGGCGAGTTCGCGCGTGGGCGCGAGGATCAAGACGCGCGTTTTACCGCGCGGAAGATCCATCAGCCCCTGGAGGAGGGGAAGCCCGAAGGCCGCGGATTTCCCGCTGCCGGTCGCGGCGCTGCCGAGCACGTCGCGGCCGGCGAGCGCGGGCGGAATCGCCGCGAGTTGGACGGGGGTGGGCTCCGTGAAGCCGAGGTCGCGCACCGCGCGCAGGAGCTCCGGTCGCAGACCGAGCGAGTCGAATGTCGTAGAAATGGTGGGGTTCTTTCAAGAGTGCGCAATTCGATCGCACTCGAAAGATCGCGCCGGGGAGGGTGAGGACACCCCATCTTCTCACGAAGATGCATCCCCGTCAAATGCCTTTGTCGGGGTTCTACCTCGCGAGCCGGTCCCGTTCGCGCAGTTGCTCTTCGTAGAGCTCCTCGAACTCGATGTTGTTCGGGGTGTAGACGTCGAAAAGCACGGTGCGTTCGTGGATCTCGGCGCCGTGGACGGTCCCGGGCGAGATCACGTACGCGTCTTGCTTGTTCAAACGTTGAACCTTCCCGTCGCCGTAGTGCATCGAGAAGCTGCCTTCCAGCACCACGCCGGACTGCGTGAGCGCGTGCAGTTCGTCGGGAATTTCACCGCACTCCGGTGGTTGGAACACGAACTGGACGAGCGTCATCCCATCGCCGCGCGTCACGGCCCACTTAACGCCGGGCTTGAAATCGACCAAGGCGTCCGATCCCACGATGTGCGCGTAACCCACGCTCGCCTGCGGCGCGGCTTTCGATTTCGGCTCGCGCGCGGCTCGGGCGGCACGCATGATGCGGGCCTTGAGCCGTTCGGGTGCCGCCGGCGCAATCGCGCGCACGGGGTCGTCGGAGAGAAACCCGAGCAGATCTGCGGTCGCGCGCTGGCGGTCGTATTCGGCCGCGCACTTCTCGCACATCCGAAGGTGCGCACGAATCTGGTCCGATTCGTTCGCCGGCAAAACACCGAGGGCGATGAGCGCGACCAGCTCTTCCCAGTCGCATTTGTCATTTTGGATCGTAGTGCGCTTACTCATGCGATCACGTAGCCTTCGAGCGCCAAGCGGAGCTTCTTGAGCCCGCTTCGGATGCGCGTCTTGACTGTGCCCAGGGGGATGCCGGTGCGTCGCGCCAGCTCCTCGTGGGTCACGCCGCTGAAGAATCCAAGTACGATGAGCGACCGCTGTTCTTCGGGCAGATCGCGTAACGCGGAGCGCACGCGCTCGCCGTCGAGCTTGGCGAAAACCTCGTCATCGAGCGACGACCCGAACCCGAGGACGTCGGGCAGCTGCGCCTCCGGACGCAGCTGGCGCGAGCGCACCAGGTCGATCGTACGGTTGCGCGCGACGCGCGCGATCCAGCCCGTAAAATTGCCGCCCCGGAAGTTCTGTGGCTCGGTCCAAATCTTGGTGAACACTTCCTGGGTGACGTCCTCGGCCCATGCCTCGTTCTCGAGGATGCGGATAGCAACGCTATAAACCAGCCGGTGATACTGGTCGTAGAGCAATTCGAAAGCCGCGAAGTCCCCTTCAGCGACCCGCTGGAGGACAAGGGCAGGATCGTCCATGGGCGACTCCTGCTTACCCTGCCAAGCGAGGTACCCCTTCTGCGTCGCGAGCATCGATATTCAACGGAGAAAGCCGGCCCCTGGATTTAGGGGTGCGAAAGAATTTCTCTAAAGCGCCCCGGCGGTTTTTCAGATGCCATGAGCGACCAGTCCCTTACCCCGGTCGATCAGCGCCGTGACCCACGGTCCCATCCCGCGAAAGCGTTGGTCGGCCGTCTGGCCGCGCACGAACCGGGCGTAGATCTGCTGCGCGATCACGGCATAGCGGAAGACGTTGAAAGCATGGTACCAGGCCGCGCGTGAGCAGTCGCGTCCGGTCATGCGGGCGTAGCGTTCGATCAACTCGGCTCGCGAGGGGAAGCCGGGAGCGTCCGTCGGCATCTCGCTCTGGCTGATCGGCGGTGGGTCGCCGGCCTCCCGCCACAGCGTGATGACGTTGCCCAAATCCGCCAGCGGGTCGCCGAGCGTGCACATGTCCCAATCGAGGAACGCGACCAACCGAGTCGGGTCTTCCGAGGCGAGGATCGTGTTGTCGAGCTTTACGTCGTTGTGCACGATCGCGGGCGATCCCGAGACCGGGACGTCGAGCAGCAGTCGCTCGATCAGGGCGCTCGCGTCGGTTTGATCCGGCGTGTGGGCCGCTGCCCAGCGCTCGATCCAGCCGCGGAGCTGCCGCTCGAGATAGCCTTCGGGCTTCCCGAGGTCGGCAAGCCCCGCCCGCTCGTAGTCGACGCCGTGCAAGGCGGCGACTGCGTCGATGAAATTCTCGCCCAGCCGCCGGCAGGCAGCCGGATCACTCGCGAGCGTCGAGGGCAGCGTTACCCCGCGGATGACGATCCCGTTGCGTCGTTCCATCACCACGAAGTCGGCGCCGATGATCGCGTGATCGGTGCAGAGCACGAAGGCGCGCGGCGCGAGCGGGAAGGCCGCATAGAGTCGCGAGAGGACGCGGTACTCGCGTTTCATGTCGTGGCCGCCCTTCGGCAGCGGTCCGAGCGGCGGCCGGCGCAGGACGTATTCCGCGTCCGCGAAGCGCACGAGGTAGGTTAGGTTCGCGTGTCCGCCCCCGAATTGGCGGATTTCGAGCGGCCCGTTCGCACGCGGCAGCCGTTCACGCAGGTACGGCTCCAGGTGCGCCGTCGAGACTTCCTCACCCTCGCGGATGTCGATCGTATCGTGCACCCGGGACGGATTGACGTTCGGGGCGGAAAATTCTTGCGCGCCGGTACGATTAGGACGTTGCCCCGGTCACAGTCTACTGACAAGGACTCAGGCCGGGAGCGTGACGTTCGAAAACACAGATTATGAAGGCTGAAGCCTCCTCCGTGGTCGTCGCGTTCGCCGGTCTTGTCGTAGGCGGCATCTTCCTTTTCTGCGCGATGCTCGACGGCGCCGAAATGTACGCGCTCGTTGCGCTCGCCATGACGCTGTACTGCGGCGGCGAATTCGTGGCGCGCGCCGACTTCAACGTGCTCTCTTAACGTAGACGGGCCGAGCGCGCGCCTCGTCGAAAGCGCGCCCGATGGTTACCCCCGAAGAGCTCGCAGTGCTTCCGGTCTTCGCGGACCTGGAGGCCGCCGTGCTCGAGCGCGTCGCGCATCGCTGCGGGGACGTTCACGTGAGGCCGGGCGAATACGTCGTCCACGAAGGCGAACTCACGAACTTCTACGTGCTCCTGTCGGGCCGGATGGAATTGACGCGGCGCATGCGCGACATCGAGCCGGTGCTCGTCACCCGCGAGACGCCCGGCGACTATTTCGGCGAGATACCGCTGCTCCTCGGCTCGGCGGCGCTCGTCAACTATCGCGCCGCCGTGGCCTCGCGCCTGGCGTCGCTCGATCCACAGGAATTCCGCTGGCTGTACCAGGTTGCCGCACCGTTCGCGCAGCGCGTCTCCTCCTCGGTGTTCGAGCGCCTCGCGGGCGTTCAAGAGCTCGGCGCGAAGCAGGCGGCCGCAGCCGCGATCGTGGTCGGGCGGACTCTCGACCGAGCCTGTCACGACTTGCGCGACTTTCTCGCGCGCAGCCACGTGCCGTTCGAGTTCTTCGAGATCGACGATCCATCGGTCGCGGGGCTGATTCCGGATTTCGAACGGCACCGCGACCGTTGCCCGCTCGTGAAGATCAGCGACGACCTGCTGCTCGAGGAGCCGACGACGCGCGAGTTGGCGGATGCGCTGCACATGACGACCAGGCCCGCGGCAGCCGACTACGACGTGGCGATCGTGGGCGGGGGGCCCGCGGGGCTCGCGGCCGCGGTCTACGGCGCGTCGGAAGGCTTGCGCACCGTCCTCTTCGAGCGCGAAGCGCTCGGCGGCCAGGCCGGCACCTCATCGCGCATCGAGAACTACTTGGGCTTCCCGACCGGGATCTCGGGCGACGAACTCGCAGACCGCGCGATGACGCAGGCGGCGCGTTTCGGCGCGGAACTCGTCGTCACGCGTTCCGTTCGAGCCATCGAGCCGGAGGGCGCAGCGCACCGCATAGTGCTCGACGGGGATGAGAGCGTGACGGCGCGCTCGATCGTGCTGGCAACCGGCGTCGCGTGGCGCACGCTCGCGATCGAGGGCATCGACCGTTTCGTCGGCGCCGGCGTCTTCTACGGGGCGGCGCGCACCGAAGCGATCGGCGTGAGCGGCCGCGACATCCACGTGATCGGCGGCGGCAATTCCGCCGGCCAAGCCGCGATGTTCTTTGCGAACTACGCGCGCACCGTCACCCTCGTCGTTCGCGGCGAGTCGCTCGAGAAGTCGATGTCCGACTATCTGATCAAGCAATTGGAAACGCGCGACAACGTGCTCTACGAGCTTTCGAGCGAGATCGTAGCGGCCGAAGGCCACCAACATCTCGATGCGGTCGTGATCCGCAACCTTCGCACGAGCTCGGCCGAGTCTCGATCAACCGGCGGCGTCTTCGTGTTCATCGGCGCGGATGCCGAAACGGATTGGCTACCGGGAACGATCCTGCGCGACTCCCGGGGGTACGTGTTGACGGGTTTGCAGATGCGTAGCGACGCGCGGGCCGGCTGGAGCTACCGCCGCGAGCCGCTCTTCCTCGAAACGAGCGTGCCGGGAATTTTTGCCGCCGGCGACGTGCGCGCGTCTTCGGTCAAGCGTTGCGCCGCGGGCGTGGGCGAGGGCAGCATGGCCATCGCGCTCATCCACCAACACCTCGACGAATCGCTGCTCGAAGTCGCGGCCCGCTAGAGCCGCAGCTCTCAGACTCGCGCGCCGCGCCCGCTTATTAGGTTGAAAACCAGCATGATAAGGGCGATGACCAGGACGAGGTGAATGATGCTCCCGAGATGGAACACGGCAAAGCCGAGCAGCCAGAAGACCACTAAGATGACGATGAGCGCCCACAAAATACCGGCCATTATCTGATTCCCCTTCGGCTACGAGTGACAAACCGTTCGTTCATCTATACCGCAAAGCGGCGTTTCTCACGCGCCTGGAGTTCGAAATGGATACGCTT
>Ga0302325_10031176_pt1 | contig 10972 bp, 8 predicted proteins | sample Palsa_T0_2_FD_201948 | JGI IMG/M metagenome (GOLD analysis project Ga0302325, IMG submission 201948) | Peat permafrost microbial communities from Stordalen Mire near Abisko, Sweden - Palsa_T0_2 | ecosystem: Environmental > Terrestrial > Soil > Palsa > Peat permafrost | place: Sweden: Abisko... | reverse complement strand
AGGAATTCGGCATCGTTCGCGCGGGCCGGGTGCGTCCCAGTTGCCATCTGCCCGCCACCGTCGACGACATCGACCTGGCGCTGACGGCCCTGACCTGACCCGCGGCCTCGCCTGGGCGACACCGCGCGCGGCCACCCAGGTTGGACGATTCACACCCACGACGACTGCCGATCCCCAGGCTCACGCTGACGAACGATGGCGTTTTACTGCGGACGTCCCGCAGTAAAACGCCATCGTTCGCGCGGACGCCGCCCGGACTGCGCGGGCGCCGGTCAGGGGCCCGCGGGCCGCGATCAGCTCTTGTAGTAGTCCGAGTTCAGCTTCGCGTACTTCTGCCACTCGTCCGGCAGCTGGTCCTCGGCGAAACAGGCATCGACCGGGCATGCCTCGACGCACGCGTCGCAATCGATGCATTCCTCCGGGTCGATGTACAGCATCTCGACCTTGCCGTAGTCGGGCTCGTCGGGCGTGGGATGGATGCAGTCGACCGGGCACACCTCAACGCACGAGTTGTCCTTGGTGCCGATGCACGGCTCTGCGATCACATAGGCCATGTTTGTCGGATTCCTTCGCTTCCGGGTTCGCTCAAAAAAGGCCGGCCCACGACCGGCAAGGGGACCATTCTACGGGCCTCGCTCAGACGGGTACGCTGCGGCCGATGCTGCTGCTGACCGGGGCCACCGGAACCGTCGGACGGGCCCTGCTGGCGCGGCTGCTCGCCGAGGGCCAGACCGTCCGCTGCCTGGTTCGTGATCCGCGGCGGCTCGGGGCGCAACGGGTCCGGGTGCAGATCGCACTCGGCGACCTCGGCGACCCGGCGTCGTTCCGGCACGCGCTGCGTGACGTGGACACCGTGATCCACCTCGCCAGCGTGATCCGTGACCAGCGGGCCGGCTCGATCGAGGAGCTGGCCGGGTTCGCCACCGTGCGTCTGCTCCAAGCGGCCGAGGAGGCGGGCGTCACCCGTTTTCTGTTCTTCTCGACGCTCAACGCCGACACCCAGAGCCCGGCGCGGTTCATGCGCGCCAAGGCCGTCGCCGAGCGGGCCGTGGTCCAGTCCCGGCTGGCGAGCACGGTGTTCGCACCGTCGATCATCTATGCCCCTGACGATCCCTACGTGACGCTGCTACAGCGGATGTCGCTGTTGCCGGTGATGCCGATCCCCGGCGGTGGCGCGGCCCGGTTTGAGCCGATCTGGTCAGAGGACGTCGCCGAGTGCGTGCTCGCGACCCTGCCGGGGGGCGGCGCCGAGCACGAATCGGCCGGTGCCCGCTACGAGCTGGCCGGGCCCGAGATCCTCACGCACCGCCAGATCGTCGAGCTGGTGCTGGCGTCGGCGCGCCGCCGGCGGCGGATCGTCGCGATCGGACCCGGCCTGACCCGCCGCGTGCTGAAGGCCGTCGAGCGGGTCAGTGGACCGGACGCGTTCGCCACATGGGATGAGGCCGAGCTGCTCGACGTTCCGCTGCTGGCCGCCAACGGGACCGCCGACTGCACCCGGCTCGGCGTCACCCCACGGCCGATGGGCGCGGTGCTCGGCGTCACTCCACGGCCGGTGGGCGCGGCGCTCGGCGTCTGACCCTGCGCGGGGTCTCGGGCTCGGCCGGGCGGGTTGACAGCCGCGGCCACGAAGCGTGTAATCACCGGATGCCGTCCGGAGGCGTGCGGGGCCGGCGACAATCGACGATCGCGCTGCTGGCGATGCTCTGCTGCGCCGGACTCGTCCTGCTGCTCGCCCGCGCCGCCTCGCCGGCGCGAGCGGCGCGTCCGGCGCGTCCGGCGCGTCCGGCAGTCACGCAGGCGGCCTCGCGGAGCTGCTCGAACCGAGGGAGTCTCTCGGTGATCCTGGCCGGACGCGATACGAAGCTGCTCTCCGAGACCGACCTGGCACTGTGCGCGACGGGACGCCTGACCGTGACCTTCGCCGGCAATCCGGCCACCGGGTGCGCCGCCCGGGGCCTGTGCGGGTACAGCGGGACCGAGACGTGGCAGCCCCAGGGCGTCGGTGACCTGTCGATCTCCACGCTCGAGCAGCGCGGTCGGCGCCACACCACCGCGACGATGTTCTTCGGGGGCTTCCAAACCCCGGTGCTGTCGGCCGTCCAACGTGCTCAGGTGACCGGGACCACGACGGCGTGCAGCGACCAGAGCCAGCTCCCGGGCGTGTTCTACTCCCTGCCCGTGAGCGGCGATCGGGTGACCGTCGGCCTGGCACACCCGCAGACGCACTTGCTCGGCACCCGCTGCGCCGGACCGCTGGACGCCGACATCGACGGCGCGCTCCGCGTGCGGACGATCGGGCTGCAGCAGATCCGGCGCGGCCGTGACACGATCGACCTCAGCAGCAGCGGGCGGTTCGCGTCCCACGGCCTGGCCGGCACGGTTCGCTCCACGATCGTGCTGGTGCTGGGGCGCCCTCACCGAGCGTCGCGGTCCGGCGGATCGCAGCCGCCGCCGGGCGCCAAGGCCAGCCGAGCCGTCACCGTCGGCTTCCGGGTCACGCGCGTCGGCGGCTCGGCGATCGCCGCGGTGCGATCCTCCCCGGTCCCCGCCGTCTGCGGTCCATACGACGCCTGCGGCCTGCACGGTGTGATCGACGTCGCTCCCGGAACGTTCTCCGGTGGGTCGGCCGCCCTGGAGGCCAGCGCTCCGCTGCACCGTCCCAAGCGCGACCTCCTGGCCGCGCTTGGGCTCACGACTCACGGCGACCCGTCGGGCATCGGCGTACTCGGCGGCGGGAGCGCCTCGGTGCACGGCGGGGTCACGGCCGACCTGATGCAGCAGGGCACCTGTCGAGACCAGGTCGCCCTCCGCGCGCTCGAGCTCCAGCTGCGCAAGCGGGCGGACCGGTTCCAGGTCTCGCTCGGGCCGGCCCTGTCTCAGGCCGCTGATCCGTTGCGCACCCGCTGTCCCGGACCGGACCTCGGGTCGCATGCGCTCACCAGCGCCTCGATCCCGCTGAGCACACTGCGACAGCCCATGTTCACCATCAAGCTCCACGGCGGCTCATTCAGCAACGGGCCCTATCGCGTGACGACGCGGTCGACGCTGAGCATCACCCTGCGCCGAACGAAGGTCACGACGCAGATCCTGCCCTTGGCGGCGCGACGACGTTGACGGCGGGCGTGCGCCGACGTCACGCTCGGAGGTCAGGAGCCCGGTCGGCCCACGGCAGCGCCGCCTCCAGCTGCGCCGCCAGCGCTAGCAGCACGTCCTCACGCGCGGGCTGCGCGATCAGCTGCACGGCCAGCGGGAGGCCGTCGTCGCCCTGGAAGAGCGGCAGCGAGACCGCTGGCTGGCCGGTCACGTTGATCATCGCGGTGTACGGCGTGAACGCCCCGGAGCGCCGATAGTTGCCAAACGGATCCGGGCCGCGGCCGTGGACCTCGCCGGTCCGCAGCGGCCGCGCGGCCAGCGCCGGTGTCAGCAGCACGTCGAGCGGCTGCGCGAGCATCCACGAGATCAAGGTCCGCGCGACCGACTCAAGCCGCGACTGGGCGGTCAGATGGTCGAGAACGTTGAGCGTGCGCGAGCGCTCGTACATCGCCCAGGTCAGCGGCTCGACGTCGGACTCCAGCACCTCGCGGCCCGTCAGCCGGCCGCCCGCCGCGGTCGTCATCGAGATCAGTGGGCCGAACGCGCGGGTGAAGTCGGGCAGCAGCCCCAGGCCTGACCAGGGCGGCGTCACCTCGTCGACCGCGTGGCCCAGCGAGGAGAGCAGCTGCGCCGCGTCACGGGCCGCGCCGATCGCGACCGGATCGACCTCGGCCGCGTCCAGCGGCGGATTGAACGCGAGCCCGATCCGCAGCGGCGCCCCGAAGAACGCACCGCCCGCGGCCGCCGCTGACGCGAACGCGCCGGCGGCCACCGAAGGCGCCCAGGTCGCATCGCCAGGCTCGTAGCCGGCGAGCACGTCGAGCACCGCCGCGGTGTCACCGACGTCCCGCGTCAGGACCCCGTCGGAAACCAGGAAGCTCTGCCCGGAGTCGGGGCCGACCGAGACGCGTCCGCGGGCGGCTTTGAGGCCGACCAGCCCGCAGCAGGCCGCCGGGATCCGGATCGAACCACCGCCGTCGTTGCCGTGCGCGATCGGGACCATCCCGGCCGCGACCGCCGCCGCCGAGCCGCCGCTGGACCCGCCCGGGGTCCGGTCCGGTGCCCACGGGTTCGCGGTCGGCCCGAACCGCCGCGGCTCGGTCGTCGGCAGGATCCCGTTCTCGGGCATGTTCGTCTTGCCGACGATCACGAACCCCGCCGCCCGCAGCCGCCTGACCAGGAACGCGTCAACTGGAGAGACGACCCCGGCCCACAGATCGGAGCCCATCGTGATCGGCATGCCGGCGACAGCGCGGTTGTCCTTGATCGCGATCGGAACACCGGCGAATGGACGCTCGTCGCCCGCCGACACCGCGTCCGCGGCAGCGCGGGCGCCATCGGGATCGACATAGGTGAACGCGTTGATGCTGCGGTCGAGCCGCTCGATCGCCTCAAGCGACGCGTCAACGAGCTCCCGCGCCGAGAGTTCGCCGGCCCGCACCGAAGCGGCTAATTGGACCGCCGGACGTCTGAGGAGCTCAGTCACGCGCGCCGAAAGATAGCCTTCGCGCCGCTGGCTCGACCGATGCCGACGCCGACACCTGGCCTCAGCCCGCGTATGGGCCGGCCACGTACTCGGCGAGCATTCGCGTCGCCGAGAAGCGTGGCCCCAGCGTGCGCAGCGAGTGGCAGACCATCTCCAGCCACCGCTGCGGCAGCCCCTGCTCGTCGCGCTCGTAGAACGCGGGCACGACCTCGTGCTCCAGCAGCCGATGCAGCGAATCCGCGTGACGCTCGTCCTGAGCATGATGGTCCGGGTCGACCTCGCCGGCGATCGCCCAGCCGTTGGGCGGGTGGGCCTGATACGCCTCCGCCCACCAGCCGTCGAGCACGCTGAGCTGCAGGCCGCCGTTGAACGCCGACTTCATCCCGCTGGTGCCACTGGCCTCCAGCGGCGGCCGCGGCACGTTGAGCCAGACGTCGCAGCCGCGGACCAGGCGTGAGGCCGAGTAGAGGTCGTAGTCGTCGAGGAACACGACCCGCTCGCCGATCACCTTGGCCACCTTCAGGCCGAACAGCCGCTGCAACGAGCGCTTGGCCTCCTCGTCACGGGGGTGCGCCTTGCCGGCCAGCACCACCTGCACCGGCCGGTCGCCGGCCAGCAGCGCCAGCGTCCACTCGGGGTCACGGATCAGCAGGTCCAGGCGCTTGTAGGTCGCCACCCGCCGGGCGAACCCGATCGTGAGCACATCGGGATCAAACGCGCCCGACGCCAAGCTCACGTACTCGTGCAGATCGTCGCGGGCCAGGCGGTCGGCGACGCTCCGCGCCCGGATGAACTCGACCAGCTCAGCCCGCTGCCGGCAGCGGGCCTCCCACAGCTCGGCCAGCGGGATCCGCTGGACCCGGGCCCAGACCTCGGGATCGGACGCGTGCTGGCACCAGCCGTCGGGAAGATGGCGGTCGAGCAGCTCGCGCATCGGCGTGCCGATCCAGGTGGGGACGTGGACGCCGTTGGTGACATGGCCGATCGGTACGTCATGGCGCTCGCGGTCGGGCCACAGCGGCTGCCACATCTCCCGCGCCACCTCGCCGTGGCGGCGGCTGACGCCGTTGGCGCAGCGGCTGGCGCGCAGCGCCGCCTGGGTGACGCCGAACGGCGCTCCCGGCTCGGCCCCGTGGTCGTGGCCGAGCGCGATCAGCTCGTCGATCGGCGCGCCCCACTGCACCGCGAGCCGGCCGACGGCCACCTCGATCTCCCGGGCCTGGTAGGTGTCGTTGCCGGCGGGCACCGGCGTGTGGGTGGTGAACACCGTGCGGGCGCGAGCGCGCTGCAGCGCGTCGTCCAGCGACTCGTCGCCGGCGTGCCGCTCCAGTTCCAGCGGCGCCAGCGCCGCGTGCCCTTCGTTGAGATGGATCACGCCCGGCTCATAGCCCATCGCGCGCAACGCTCGGATCCCGCCGACGCCGAGCAGCGTGTACTGCGACAGTCGCGTCTGCGGGTCCCCGACGTACAGCCGGCCCGTGATCCAGCGGTCAAGCGGCCCGTTCTCCGGGCAATCGGTGTCCAGCAGGTACAGCGGCACCCGGCCGACATCGACGCGCCAGATGCGAGCGGTGACGTCGTTGGCGCCGATCGCGACCGTGACCGTCAGCGGCAGCCCATCCTCACCGGTCACCCGCGCCGCGGGGAGCCGCTCGGGGTCGGTCTCCAGCCAGTACTCGTGCTGCCATCCCGACGCGTCGATCCGCTGGCGGAAGTAGCCCTTGCGATACATCAGCCCGACCGCGACCATCGGCAGCGCCCGGTCCGACGCCTCCTTGAGCAGATCGCCGGCCAGCGCTCCGAGCCCGCCCGAGTACACCGGCAGCGACACGTGCACGCCGTACTCGGCGCAGACGAACGCCACCGGACGCTCGCGGCTGACCGCGGCCTCCGAGAACGGCCGCTCCAGATCGGCTCGCAGGTCCGACACGAGCGCCCCGACACGGGCGATCAGCGACGCGTCATCCGCCGCGGCGCGCAACGTCTGAGCCGAGCACTCCTGCAGGAGACGGACGGGGTTGCGGCCCGACAGCTCGAAGCGCTCGGCGTCGATCGCCGCGAACAGCTCCGGGCCGCCGGGCAGCCACGACCACCGGTAGTTGTAGGCGAGCGTCGCCAGCGGGGCGAGCGGTTCGGGCAGCCGCTGGGCGAGCTCGTCCGTGGCCGCGCGGAGGTCACGCCCGCCGTCGATCTGAGTGGGTGACAGGTCGCTCAAGCTTCGGTATGAAAGCAAGACCGGGCGCGAACGTCAGTCGTGAGGGCACGCTTGGAGGCCATCTGTACGATCGCCGCGATGAACGGGCGCCTCGGCGTGCTCGCGTTCGGCGACTCGATCACCAACGGCGGCGGCGAGCTGCAGTGGGGCGTCGCGCTGCAATCCTGGGCGTTGTGGGCCTCACGCTGCCTGGGCCTGCCCTACAGCGCCTACGCGGTCGACGGCGCTCGTATGCCGGACGTGATCGCACAGCAGCTGCCGGCCTTCGAGCGCCGCACCGGCGGCGGCGGACGCTACGACGTGGGCTGTCTGTACATCGGCGTCAACGACGTTCGATCCGTCGACTGGGACCCGGACGCGTTCGCGGCCGATCACGCACGCGCGCTCACCTGCCTGACGCGGCGTTGTGACCGGGTGCTGGCGGTCACCGCACCGTTGCGGCTGGGCCGGCCGCCGGCCGACGCCAAGGTGCCGGAGCTCAACGCGATCATCTGCCACAACGCCGGCGCACACGGGGCGCTGATCGTCGACCTGCGCGACTTCGGCGCACGCAACCACGTGATGGTCGATCACGTGCACCCGACGGCGTTCGGCCAGATCGCGATCGCCGAGCGGGCACTGGCCGTGCTCGCCGCCGACGGCTTGGCGGCGCGGGTCTCCCCCGCGTCGCTGATCTCCTACCGAACGACCCGCTGGCACCGGTTGCGCGGGGATTGGACCTACGTGTACCGCGACCTCAAGCAGGGAGCGCGTGCGACGGCGGCGCGGCTCGCCTCACGACGCCGCTGAGCGACCGTGCGGGCCGCCCGCGATTGCATCTGCACTAACCGCGCGGGCCGCCCGCGATTGAATCTGCACCAAATTGATGGTAAAACTCGATCATGGTCTCGTTGGCTTCGCTACGCCCCGCCGCTCAGCCGCCCCGCGCCCCGGCGCAACCGGCTGCTGACCGTCCGAGCACCGACCGCTTACGGGCGGCGACAGAGCTGCTCACGCGGGGTTTCACCGTGGTCACGACCCATGACGGTCATGGCGCGCCGCTGGGTACGGCCGCCGATTCGGCCGGCGCTGTGTCGCTGACTCCCGCGTTGGTGCTCGCCTGCATCGACGAGGAGTCAGCGACACTCGCCGCCGTCCTGCACAACCGGCGGTTCGCGCTCAACGTGCTGACCAGATCGATGGCCGATGTCGCGCTGCGCTTCTCGGGCCACTCCGGTCCCGGCGTCTGGGAGCGGGTCACGCATCATGATTTCGACGGCGTCCCGGTGCTCGACGACGCCGTCGCGACGTTGCGCTGCGACGTCCACGACATCGCCGACGGCGGGCCGCTGACGGTTCTGATCGGACGCGTAGTCGGCCTCACCGACGCCGGCTAGCCCCGGGCGCGAGCCAGCCGTCCCGCTTCGGCGGTCGCCTCGCGCAGCCGCGCCGCCAGCGCGGGGGTCAGCGCCCCGGAGTCCATCCGCCAGCGCCAGCTCCCCGCCGCCGACCCCGGCAGGTTCATGCGCGCCTCGGAGCCGAGCCCGAGCACGTCCTGCGCCTGGACGATTGCGACCCGGGCCGGCGAGGAGAAGGTCAGCCGGATCAGCCCCCACCACGGCTCACCCGGGTCGGCGAATCCGTGCCGGGCGAGCTCGGAATCGACGAATGTCCGCTGCGGCGCCGGGAGCGACTCCACCCAGCCGCGCGCGGTGTCCTGGTCATGCGTGGCCGTGTAGACGATCCGATCCGAGGTGTGGTTTTCCAGGCGGTGCGGGCTCGTCGGTTCGTCGGGGTCAAGGCCGAACTGGATCACGAGCATCCCCGGCATCCCCAGCGACCGGCGCAGCCGCTCGACGGGCTCGGTGATCACCCCCAGATCCTCGGCGACCAGGGGCAACGACAACGGCCCTGACCAATCCGGGCCGACGGCGCCACCGGGACCCAGCGAACGCTCGATCGCCCGGAACAGACCGAGGCCCGGCCCCCGGTGCCAGGTCCCGTCGACGGCGGTGCGAGCGCCCTCGGGCACCGCCCAGTAGGACACGAGACCGCGGAAGTGGTCGATCCGCGCCATGTCGAACAGGGACAGCGTCCGGCGGATCCGCTCCACCCACCAGCGATACCGGCGGCGGCTCAGCGCCGGCCAGTCATACAGCGGGTTCCCCCACAGCTGCCCGACGTCGGAGTAGGCGTCCGGCGGTGCCCCCGCGACGTATCCGGCGCTGAACAGCTCGGGCCAGAACCGCTCGTCGGCGCCGCCCGGCGACACGTAGATCGCGACGTCGCCGAACAAGCGCACGCCGCGCTGGCCGGCGTACCCACGCAGCGCGGCCCACTCACGTTGAAAACGAACCTGGTCGAGCACCGCCCCGCGCGCCGAGTAGCGCTCCCACGACGCCAGCCAGTACGAATTCCGGTCACGGAAGTCCAGCACCTCGGCCGCGGTCACGGGGGCGCGGCGGTCCGCCAGCAGCCCGGGCCAGGTGGCGAACGCCGAGCTGGACTTGTACGGCGAGCGGTAGCGGTCAGGCGGTGACAGCGGCAGCACCTGCCACCAGCTCTGCCCCGCGTCCGCGAGCCAGTCGACGAACCGGTAGGCCTCGGACCCGAGCCGGCCGCCCGGCAGCGACGTGATATGTAGCTGCACGCCGCTTGATCGCAACCCCTCGTTCACGAGCCGGTGTTTAGCGCGTCGCCGAGCCTGGGATAAGTTCTACAAGCGACGTGACCATCCGCACCGACGAGACCCACAGCCCGCCGGGCCCCGCCACGACCCACGCTCAGCGCCCCTCCGCGGCCCAACCGGCCCGGATCGTGATCCAGTATCCGGAGCCGGCGGTCGACGACGGCGCCTACCCGATCAAGCGCTGTGTCGGCGACACCGTGTCGGTGTCGGCCGACGTGTTCCGGGACGGCCACGAGCTGCTGCGAGCGGTCGTCCGCCACACCGATCCCGACGGCAGCACCGGCGAGTCGGAGCTCGAGCGGATCGACGCCCATCTCGGGGGCGTGCGCTGGGCCGGCGGTTTCACGGTCGATCGAGCCGGCGTCTGGCAGTACACGATCGAGGCCTGGACCGATCAGTTCGCCACCTGGCGTGACGAGCTGGCTCGCAAGGTCGCGGGCGGACAGATTGACCTCTCCGGGGAGCTGTCGGAGGGCATGGTGCTGCTGCAGGCCGCCGCCGAGCACAGCTCCGACCCCGCCGCCACGGCGCTGATCGAGCACGCGCTGGCCGAACTGCAGGACCCGGGCATCCCGGAGACCGCCAAGCACGACGTGGCGCTCGGCGCAGAGCTTGCGGCGACGATCGAGCGCGATCCGATCCGCCACGATGCCGCACGTCTGCCGCAGCCGCTGCTCGCCCAGGTCGACCGGTTGCGTGCGCGGTTCGGCTCCTGGTATGAGCTGTTCCCGCGCTCCTGGGGCGGCCTGCGCGGAGTCGAGCGCCAGCTCCCGGTGCTGGCGGAGCTCGGCTTCGACGTGATCTACCTGCCGCCGATCCACCCGATCGGCGAGACCAACCGCAAGGGCCGCGACAACGCGCTGACGGCCGCGCCGGGCGATCCCGGCTCGCCGTGGGCGATCGGCGACGTGACCGGCGGCCACGACGCGATCCATGCCGACCTCGGCACCGACGCCGACCTGCGCTCGCTGACGGCGACCGCCGCACGCCACGGACTCGAGATCGCGCTGGACTTCGCGATCCAGTGCTCGGCCGACCACCCGTGGCTGACCGAGCACCCCGAGTGGTTTCATCGCCGTCCCGACGGCACCTTGAAGTACGCCGAGAACCCGCCCAAGCGCTACCAGGACATCTACAACGTCAACTGGCAGTCGCCGGACTGGCGGGCGCTGTGGGACGCGCTGCTGGCGGCGGCGCTGCACTGGGTGGAGTGCGGCGTGACCGTGTTCAGGGTCGACAACCCGCACACCAAGCCGTTCGCGTTCTGGGAGTGGCTGATCGAGCGGGTTCACGCGGTCAACCCGGACGTGCTGTTCCTCGCCGAGGCGTTCACCAAGCGCTCGGTGATGCGCCACCTGGGCAAGATCGGCTTCAGCCAGTCCTACACCTACTTCACCTGGAAGAACTCCCGCTGGGAGCTGACCGAGTACGTCTCGGAGCTGGCCTACTCCGGCGAGCAGGACTACTTTCGGCCGAACTTCTTCGCCAACACGCCCGACATCCTGCA
>Ga0302325_10031175_pt1 | contig 10972 bp, 11 predicted proteins | sample Palsa_T0_2_FD_201948 | JGI IMG/M metagenome (GOLD analysis project Ga0302325, IMG submission 201948) | Peat permafrost microbial communities from Stordalen Mire near Abisko, Sweden - Palsa_T0_2 | ecosystem: Environmental > Terrestrial > Soil > Palsa > Peat permafrost | place: Sweden: Abisko... | reverse complement strand
AAGTAGAACAGGCGGCAGATCATGCCTTGGGCGGCTTCGTCGGGCATCACCATGAATCCGGTACAAGTTGCGGATCATGACCACCGCTCCAAGTGTCGCGAGCGCGTAGGCGGTTTTGTCTCGCATCTCAAGCCATTATATTCGAGGGCCTTCAGTTGCCGGCGTATCGCCAGGCGACATACAAATAGACCACCGGCAAGGTGAAGAGCGTGCTATCGACCCGGTCCAGCATACCGCCGTGACCCGGCAAAAGTGTGCCGCTGTCCTTCACCCCGGCGCCCCGCTTCAACCCGGACTCGCACAGATCCCCGAATTGGCCGGCGATGTTGGCCGCCGCCGTAAGCACCAGCGCAATCGCGGGAGGAACCGCCGGAATCGCCCAGCGCAGCAGGAAGAACCCGAACAGCAGAGATGCCGCCAGCGAGGCCGCGGCCCCTTCCCAGGATTTGCCCGGACTCACTACCGGCGCCAATTTATGGCGCCCGAAGCGCTGCCCCACATAGTAGGCGCCGATGTCACCGATCCAATTCAAACACAGCGCGTATAGCAGCCAGTAGCGGTTCGCCGCGCGCAACAGCGGCGCGAATCGCCAACAGCCAAAGATATACACCACCCCCAGCGCCAGGAACGCGGCGCGCAGGATACCGGCTCGCATATCGTCCGCGCCGAGCGCCAGGCCGAGTGCCATCAGCGAGGCCGCCACCATCAGCAGGTTGACACTCTGCGGCAGCAACAGAATCAGCAGACCCGCGGCATAGCCCAGCGGTCCCAGAGTCCCCGCGCCGAACGCGGCCACGATCCCGCGGTATTCGTAATAGCAGAGCAGCGCCACCAGCGCGGTAACTCCAACCACGGCCCAGTAGGGCGCCCATAGCACCACGTACAGGACCACCGGAATCATCGCGAGCGCAGTGAGAACGCGCTTCATCGAGAGGGCAAAGCGGCGATCATCTCCTCGGCGACAGCGGTTGCAGCCACATTAAGCCGGGCGTCGCTCAGACCGCCATAGCGACGGTCCCGCTTTTGATATTCGAGCACCGCCGTCAGCAGATGGGCGCGGCTGAAGTCCGGCCACAGAGTCTCGGTCACATACAGCTCCGCATAAGCGATCTGCCACAACAGGAAATTGCTGATGCGCATCTCGCCGGAAGTGCGAATCAGCAGGTCGGGCGCCGGAGACAAAGCCGTATAAAGGTGCGCCTCGATGGTCTCCTCGTCAAAATGCAGCGAGTCGACCCGGCCCTCCATCCTGGCCAGCTGCAGGGCCGCGTTCACCGCGTCCACGATCTCGGTGCGGCCGCCGTAGTTGATAGCCAGGTTCACCAGCAGGCCGCGATTTGCCGCGGTGGCGTCCACCACCTCGTCGAGCTCGCGCCGCACATCGGGGGCCAGTGCCTCCAGCCTGCCAATAGCCTGCAGCCGTATGTCGTTCTTCTGCAGCTCGGGCAACTCCTTGCGCAAATAAAAGCGCAGCAGCCGCCAGAGCGTCTCCACTTCTGCTCGTGGCCGCTTCCAGTTCTCGACCGAAAACGCGTACAGCGTCAGGACCTGAATTCCCAGCCGCGCGCAGGTCTCGACGGTGTTGCGCACCGGCCCCACGCCGGCCTTGTGACCCGCTACGCGCGGTAGCCGCCGCCGGCTTGCCCAGCGCCCGTTGCCGTCCATAATAATGGCGATATGCGCCGGCAACCTATCCGGATCGATCGCGGCGGCAAGCTTCCAGTCCGGATCCCCCGGATGGAGGGATTCCAGTAAGTCCTTCATGCGGTAATTACATATTACACCAAGCGTCGGGCAGCGCTTAGCGAGGCTCCAGGATCTCGCCCCAAATTACCTGATAAGCTTCGATCTGGTTCTCCAGGTTTTTCCCTGCGAGCACGAATACGCGGATATTGGGCTGCAGAGCGGAACTCTCCACCGGATCGCCGTCGGCAAGGAAGGTGGTGTCTCGCCGTAGCAGAATGGTCTTTTCGCCATCGGTACGTGTATGCAGGACCAGGCGCTCGCCATTCAACCGCTCGACTACTCCGGAAAACGTCATGTCTCCGAGCGGAAACAGGGGATCGACCGGACCGCGGTAAGCCGTTATGCGCGCCACTGGCCGCCCGCGGGCCTGCGCTTTCGGTTCGATCACGTGTACGGTGCGGGCATAGCGCAACGCGCTGCCGGGCGTCTTATCGGAGACGATTTCCAACCAATCGCCTCTTTCCAGGCGGACGGGGAAGCTACGTTCCTGCTCACGCTCAAAGTAGGTTTTGTCGTCGAACGCGAAACGAAAGACCTGGTTATCGGCGGTCCGGACGGTCAGCTCGCCCGATCCCGCGCTCGACTGGCACTCGAGCAGCCGGCCGTGAACCAGACCTATGGGCGCCTGCGGCTGGGCGATCAGAGTCAGCGCCAGCAAAACCAACCCGAAGAATCGCAAGCGCACCTCCCTGCCTTAGACGCTAACACGTTCCGCGTTCAAGGTTCCTACGCATTCAAAGGCTCATCCCACCGTCGATCAATATTTCGCTGCCCACTGTGAACGCGGATTCGTCGGAGGCCAGGAAGACGATCGCATGGGCGATCTCGCTGGGTTTTCCAAAGCGGCCGGCAGGGACCTGACTCTGGATGGCGGCGGCCACTGACTTCAGCTCGGCTTCGGACAACCCGAGCTTACTGTAAAGCGGCGTCGAGATCGGGCCAGGGCTGACGGCGTTGACGCGGATCCCGCGCGAGATGAGCTCGCCGGAGAGGGTGCGGACAAGTGAAAGGAGAGCCGCCTTTGTGGCTCCGTAGATGCTGGTGTTCGGCATTCCTATGTGCGCGTTGACGGATGCGTTGAGCACAATGGACGCCGGATTCGCGAAGATCGGCAATAGCGCCTGAACCAGGAAATACGGCCCCTTCACGTTGATCGCAAAGGAGCGGTCGAAAGCGGCCTCGTCCCACTGCTCGACCGGCTTGAGCTCGGCGCTCCCGGCGTTGACGAACAAGATGTCGAGCCCTCCGAACGCCTGATGCAGTGTTTCCGCGACTCTCTTCTGCGCCGCTACGTCACTGGCATCCGACGGGATAATCAGAATGTCCCTCCCAAGTTCTTTGCGGGCCGTTTCGAGGGTCGCCGGATTCTTACCGGTTATGGCGAGGCGGGCGCCTTCGTTCAAGAACTGGTGGGCGGTTTCGAGCCCGATACCGCTGGTCCCGCCGGTAATAAGAGCGCGTTTTCCCTTGAGCCTGTCCACGATCGTCTCTCTCTCTTTCTCGAGCCGGTTATTGCTGAATGTATCAGGATTATCGAGTCCGGAAAAAGATGCAGCCATTATTCCAGGTGGCCGCTCCCGGATTGCTCCACGCCTTGCTATCATCGACTCTCTACATGCTTGTTGTCTCCCAGATCGCGGCCTGTTCGACCGTCGCACTGTGGATTGCCATGCCCTCCTATTGCCAGGAACGAACTCAGGCGCGGTCCATGGTAATTTCGCAACACGGTATCGTCGCCACCAGCCAGACCCTCGCCTCCCAGGCCGGAGCCCAGGTGCTGGCTCGCGGCGGCTCCGCCATGGATGCCGCCATCGCCGCCAACGCCATGCTGGGCCTGGTCGAGCCCATGAGCTGCGGCATCGGCGGCGATCTCTTCGTGCTCTACCGGGAGGCCAAGACCGGCAAGCTCACCGGCCTGAACGCCAGCGGCTGGGCGCCCCGCGCGCTCTCGATCGACTTCCTCAAGTCCGAAGGCCGCGACTCGATGCCGCAGGACGGCATACACTCCGTCACCGTTCCCGGGTGCGTCGACGGTTGGGAAAAATTGCATAAGCGCTTCGGCCGGCTCAACTGGCGCGATCTGTTCCGCCCCGCCATCTATTACGCCGAGAACGGCTTTCCTGTGACTGAGATCATTCAGGACGTCTGGAAATCCTCAGCCGGAAAGCTTTCCGGCGACGAGAACGCCCGGCAGATTTTTTTGCCGGAAGGCCGCCCGCCCGACGTTGGGCAAGTATTCCGCAATCGCCGCCTGGCCGCGGCTTATAAGCTCATCGCCACGCAGGGTGCCGCGGCTTTCTATCGCGGCGATGTGGCCCGTGCCATTCTCAAAACCTCCGCACGCCTGGGCGGCAAGATGTCGGCTGCCGACCTCGCCGAATTCGAGTCCGAATGGGTCGACCCGGTATCCACCGATTATCGCGGCTGGAAGGTCTACGAATTGCCGCCCAACAGCCAGGGTATCGCGGCGCTCGAGATGCTCAATATCCTCGAAACATTTCCGCTGTTCAACTATGCATCCGCTAGCGCGGAAGCGCTGCACCTGGAGATCGAAGCGCAGAAGCTCGCCTATGCAGACCTGCACCGCTACATCGCCGACCCGCGCTTCGCCCAGGTCCCCACGGCGGGGCTCACTTCCAAGAGCTACGCACGCCAGCGGGCGGCCCTCATCGATCCACGAGAGGCGCATTGCGAAGCGGCGCCCGGTAAGCCCCCCGCCGCCGCGGGCGACACCATCTACCTGGCGGCTGTGGATGCCGAGGGCAACATCGCCTCACTCATCCAGAGCGTCTATCTCAGCTTCGGCTCCGGCGTGGTCGTCGATGATTTCGGCTTCCACCTGCAGAATCGCGGCGGTCTGTTCGAACTGGACCCTGAGCATCCCAATGCCCTGGCGCCACGCAAGCGCCCTCTTCACACCATCATCCCGGCCTTCATGGAGAAGGATAACGTGCACATCGGTTTCGGCATCATGGGCGGATACAACCAGGCGCAGGCGCACGCGCAGTTCGTCTCCAACCTGGTGGACCACAACCTGAACATCCAGGCCGCCCTGGAAGCTCCGCGCTTCACCAAGCTGACCTTTGGCGGCTGCGACGTGATGATCGAGAATCGCGTTCCGCCCGCGGTACGCGAAGCGCTCTCCGCGCGCGGCCACAAACTCGAAAACCTGGCTGATTTCTCCGGCTGGATGGGTGGCGGGCAGGCCGTCGTCTACGACTCCGATGCCAAAGTGAAGTACGCGGCTTCCTCCCCGCGCAAAGATGGCGCCGCCGTCCCGGAGGCCCCACCCTATTTTCAGTAACCTTAGACTGGTGTTATCGGTGGCCGAATCTAACTCGATGAAAACAAAGAAGCCTGTGTTTTTAGCGCCGCGTACTGGTGCCCACAACCTGATAAAATCTCAGCGAATCTGCGATCTTTTCTATGCGAGAATAAGAGAACGTAATAAGTATTTCCGAGACTCTGTACTTGCTGGAGGCGATTAGTGAACTACGACCCTGAAACACCGTTTGACAGCATCGAAGGTTCTCACGAATACGTTTCCCTACTGGCGGAAGCTATTGAAGAGGCCCGCAAGGAGGTCGACGCCGACATTACGGTAGCGGGCGCCGAACAGGCCGACCGCCGCAAAGAGGCTCTGCAACTGGTGAATTACAATCTGGCCAAGTTAAGCCTGCATATCACTACCAGCCGCCGCATCCTGAACGACCTGCGCACCCTGCGCCGCCTGCTCCTCGACGAGCGCCAAGCCGAAGGTCCGCGCACGCGGGTAGCCGGCGCGTCCAGTTAAGGGACGTCTTTCAGCTCCGCTGAGGCGTCAGTCGCGCAGTGGGCAGTTCCTGGTCCTTGTACTGGAGTTGATACAGCTTCCAGTAAATGCCGCGTTGCGCCAGCAATTGTTGGTGCGTGCCCGATTCGCGCAGTTGGCCCTTGTGCATGACCAGAATGCGGTCGGCTCGCTGTATAGTGGAGAGGCGATGCGCGATGATGATGGAAGTACGGCCTTCCACCATGCGGGCGAGGGCTGCGCGTACGCGGAATTCGGTCTCCGTATCGACGCTCGAAGTGGCTTCGTCCAGAATCAGGAAGCGCGGATTGTGGGCCAGGGCGCGCGCGAAGCTGATGAGCTGTTTCTGACCGGTGGACAGGCCGCTGCCGCGCTCGCGTACGGGCTGATCGAAGCCGTCCGGAAGCGAGTGGATGAAATCCATCAGGTTCACTTGTTCGGCGGCTTCCTCTACGGCTCGGCGATCGATGCCCGGCGTGCCCAGGCGGATGTTATCCTCCAGGGTGCCGGTGAAGAGATAGGGGTCCTGTAAGACTACGCCGAACTGGCGCCGCAGAGCCTGCGGGTCGAGTTCGCGAACGTCTTCGCCTCCCACCCTAATGGCGCCCTTGCGCACGTCGTAAAAGCGCATCAAGAGGCTGATGAGGGTGGTTTTGCCGGCGCCGGTGTGGCCCACTACGGCGACGGTTTCTCCGGGCTCGATGGAGAAGCCGACGTCGCGCAGCACCCAGTCCTCACCCTGGTAGGCGAACCACACACCATCGAACTCGATGCGCGCGGAGGCGGGCGCCGGCAGCGGGTTCGGAGCGATCAGGATTTCGGGCCGGGCATCCAGCAGTTTGAAGATGCGCTCCGCGGAGGCCATGGCGCCTTGCAGGATGTTGTACTTGTCGCTCAGATCCTGTATAGGACGAAAGAATCGCAGGCCGTATTGCAGGAAAGCGACCACTACGCCGAAGGTCAGGGCGCCGCGCTCGATACGGAAACCGCCGTAGGACAGGATGCCGGCCAGCGCCAGCATCGACAGGAATTCAACCACCGGATAGAACCAGCCATAGGCCACGATGGCGTCCTTGTAGGCATCCATGTGCTCGCGGTTCACGCCGTCAAATTCCTGGCGGCTCCTGGCTTCGCGGTTGAAAAGCTGGAGCACCACGATACCGGTCACATGCTCCTGCAGGTAGGCGTTGATTTTGGCGATGGCCACGCGGATGCGGCGGTAACTCTGGGTCACGCTACGCCGGAACACCACGGTCGTCAGAATGACGAACGGCATCACGGAGAGCATTAGGGCGGCGAGGCCGGGGCTGAGCCGGAACATGATGGCTACGATGAAGGCCAGTACCAGCACGTCACCGAGGATGGTGACGAGGCCCGAAGCGAAAAGGTCGTTCAGCACATCGACGTCGGTGGTGACTCGCGTGACCAGCCGGCCCACGGGGTTGCGATCGTAGAAAGCGATGTCCAGCCGCTGCAGGTGTGCCATCAGCTGCTTGCGCAGATCGAACATGGCGAGCTGGCCGGTGTACTGCATGAGATAGGTTTGCGCGAAGCCGAAGACGAAAGAGCCGAGCAGAATGCCGAGGTAGAGCACGCCCACGGCGGACAAGCCGTTCCAGGGGCCGGCCGGAAGGTAGCGGTCAATGGGTGTGGGCACGCGGGACGGATCGGGCTGGACGTAGCGGTCGATAGCGATCTTGGTCAACAGCGGACCGGCGACTTGCAGCAACGATTGCAATAGCAGGAATACGAGCGAAAGGGATACATAGCCGCGGTAGGGGCGCATGTAGCCCAGTAGCCTGCGCATGAGGCGGGAATCGTATGCTTTGCCGAGGATTTCTTCTTCCATTTTTTTCAGTGTAGCGTGGCTGGGGGTTACGATTCGCTCCCTGACGGTCACGGCTCGGCTTGGAAGCACGTTATAATCAACCCATGAAAAAATTTGCAGGACTGCTGTTGTTGTTTTCCGCCGCCGCGTTTGCTGAAACTTGGAACGGCACGCTGGTAGATGTGATGTGCAAGAACAAGGATCTGGCCGGCCACACCACCAAGTGCGCGATCGGCTGCGCCAAGAGCGGCTTCGGCCTGGTGCTGTCGGATGGCAAGTTCGTGAAGTTCGACGAAACCGGTAACGCCAAGGCTTTGGCGGCGCTCAAAGCGACCAGCAAAGAAAAAGAGCTGAAGGCGAAGGTCACCGGAACGTTGGATGGCGATATGGTTCAGGTACAATCGGTGGAGCTGGAATAGCGCTTTCGGATCTCGACCCAGGCGGGAAACACCGCGGGATTTTCCAGCCAGACAAGCATCCACTGCGCCATTTCGTTTTTCTGCGCCTGCTTGTCGGGCCGGGTCTTCGGGCTGCGAGCGATGAAGCGGGCGCGATCCTTGGCGGCGATCACCTGGCGGCGGCAGTAGCGCGCCAGTACGCGGTCGCCGGCGCGCACGGCTTCTGTATAGATCGCCAGCATCTCGTGCAAAGCGCGCTCCAACTCGTCGAATGATTTTTGATGGATGCCCGCATAGGGCTGCGCAAAGGGTAGGCCGGTCGCGCGCAGCAGGTCGCGCAGGTAGCTTTCCGAGATGGGGGCGAGCACGCGCAACAGATCACGCCACTCATTTTCGCCGATGGAGGCGATGGGGCGGCCAGCAAGGTATTCCCGCAGCGCCTGCTTGCGCGATTTAGGCTGCATTGCCGGGAGCCAGTGCGGAAAGGTAACGCGGGAAGCGGCCCAGTAAGCCGCCATAGAGGACATGGCCCGCCATCATGGGGCCGACATGGGTGTAAAGTGTTATAAGCGGGTTGAGATTCCGCCAGACAAGAGCGTAGGATAAATAATACCAGCCGAGGCCAACCAGCACTCCCGTCAACGTCATGCGGAGGCCGGGGGCACGGGTTGGAACGGCGAGACCGAATAAAGCGCCAATGATCCCATAGAGGACCAGATAGAGCGCCAGCCCGGCCAGCGTGTGGGAGGAAAATCGCGGGGTGAGGGCCGCTTCGCCATAGAAGGTGGTGGCCATTATGTTGGCCGTGGTCCAGATGGAGCGGCGATACCAGGCCGAAGCGAGCGCCAGCCATCCGAGCAGGATCAGAGCGGCGACGATGCCGGTTTCAAGCCCGGCCAACAGGCAGTGTGCCTCACGATTTTGGCGCGCCCCCTCACCATCTTCCATGAAATCAGCCTATACTGTCCTATTGGTAAAAGGCAAAACTTCAGCTCAATGAAAAGACGTGTAGTGATTACCGGTATCGGGGCGGTTAGCCCGAATGGCATCGGCCGAGAGGCATTCTGGAAAGCCAGCCGAAACGGAGTCAGCGGCGTTCGGCGCATCAGCCGCTTCGACCCCTGCGCGTATCCCGTACAGGTGGCCGGGGAGGTGGTGGACTTCGACGAACTCCAATACGTCGAGCCCAAAGACCGGCAGCACGTGTCGCGGGTAGTGCCGCTGGGAGTTTTCGCGGTGAAGGAAGCCATGGAGGACTCCGGGATCGACTCGAGCGCCATGACACGCGACGAACTTCGGCAAATCGGCGTGATTGTGGGTTCGGGCGGCGGCAGCCAGGAGTTTACCGAGGAGCAGTATCGCCTCTATTATTCCGGCAAACAGAAGCTGTGCAGCGTGTACACCATTCCGACCTCCACCATCGGGACGCTGGCCAGCGAAGTTTCCATGCGCTTCGGTTTCCGGGGCATGAGCCATATTGTTTCGACCGGATGTACATCCTCGACCGACGCCATCGGGTACGCCTATCGCAACATTCAGGCCGGCGTGCTGGACGTGATGGTGGCGGGCGGAGTGGATGCGCCCCTCGCACCGCTGATTTTGCGCGGGTTCATCGTCATGCGCATCATGAGCACGGGATGGAACTCGCAGCCGCAACGAGCTTCGCGGCCATTTTCGCGTGACCGAGACGGCTTCGTGATCGCGGAAGGCGCGTGGTTTTTCGTGATGGAAGAGCTGGAGCACGCGCGCGCCCGGGGAGCCCATGTTTACGGGGAAGTGGCCGGCTATGGATCGACCTGCGAAGCCTATCACCGGGTGCGCCTGGAGGAGTGCGGTGAGGAGCCCGCCCGCACCATGCAGATGGCCATCGAGGAGGGCGGCATCGCACCCCATGACGTGCAGTATGTCAGCTATCATGGCACGGCCACGGAATTGAACGACCGGATTGAGACGCGCGCCGTGAAGCTGGCTTTTGACGGCCATGCTTACAAACTGGCGGGGTCCGCGCTCAAGAGCCTGATCGGGCATCCGCAGGGAGCTTGCGGAGCGGCCGGGGTGGCGGCCACTCTGCTGGCCATGCGCGATGGCGTGGTGCATCCGACCATCAATGTCGAAGAACCGGACCCGGAGTGCGATCTGGATTACATTCCGGAGGTCGGGCGCCGCATCGATATTGAGCATGCGGTGGCCAACTGCATCGCCTTTGGGAGCAAGAATTCCGCATTGCTGCTCAGAAGGATTTGAGCGTCCCGTGACTTTGTTTATCGGCGCTCGACGGCGGCAAACAGCTCGGCGGATCAAATAGGCTTGGCGATGTAGTCATCCATGCCGGCCGCCAGACAGCGTTCGCGATCGCCGGACATGGCGTGGGCGGTCATGGCAATGATGCGGATCCGCGTACCCGTTCCAAGCTCTCGCGCGCGGATCGCCGCGGTCGCCTCGAAACCGCTCATTTCGGGCATCTGGATATCCATTAGCACGGCGTCGAAGGGCCGCTGCTCGAAGGCCGCCACGGCCTCTTTTCCGTTGGCGGCTGCTACCACCATGTGTCCACGCTTAACCAGTAGACGCAACGCCAGCTTTTGGTTCACCGGGTTGTCCTCCGCCAGCAGAAGCGAAAGTGTGGGAGCGGCCGGAGCGAAAGACGGGGAGGTTGCCACGTTCACGGCCTCTGCTTTGGCTTCCGGCGCGCACCTGAACCGGGCGGTGAAGTGAAACCGGCTGCCCTTTCCCAGTTCGCTCTCGACCCACATTCGTCCTTGCATCATCTCCGCGAACGTCAGGCCCAGACCGGTTCCGCCGTAGCGCCGGGTGAGCGATCCATCGGCCTGCGAAAAGGCCAATCCCGTATCCACGACCTCGAAATGCAGCAGCGGACTTTCCGTCCCCTCTTCCCCATTGACCTGCAACGATACGCCGCCCCGCTCGGTAAACTTCACGGCGTTGTTCAATAGATTGATTAACACCTGGCGCAAGCGGAGCGGATCTCCCACCAGGCTGCGGGGCACGCCGTCGCCGATATGCGACATCAGTTCGAGGCGCTTCTGTTGAGCCTGCGGAGCGACGTTCCCGATGGCCGCCCCCGCCAACTCGGGCAGGTCGAATACCGTCGCGTCCAAACAAAGTTTACCGGCCTCGATCCGGGAGAGGTCCAAAATGTCGTTCACGATGCTGAGTAAGGATCCCGACGAACTGCGCACGGTCTGCGTC
>Ga0302325_10031174_pt1 | contig 10973 bp, 7 predicted proteins | sample Palsa_T0_2_FD_201948 | JGI IMG/M metagenome (GOLD analysis project Ga0302325, IMG submission 201948) | Peat permafrost microbial communities from Stordalen Mire near Abisko, Sweden - Palsa_T0_2 | ecosystem: Environmental > Terrestrial > Soil > Palsa > Peat permafrost | place: Sweden: Abisko... | reverse complement strand
CCTTTTTGGCGGGGTATCTTAGTTGCCAAAAACTCGATGTCTCCACCACTGTCGAAACTATACATGTGATATCCACACAAGGCCAAACGGAGCCTCCCACAACTCGCACTGTTTCATCGTCAGTAATTACTTCACAAGTTTCCTTGTCGTCAGTCGAACCGAGACCTTCAAGTTTCCCACACCATCCCTCAGTCCAACCAAGATATTCGAGATTTCCAGAACAGTCGTCAGACGAATCGAGAGGTTCGACATTCCCAGACCAGAGGCCAGACGTCTCTCGAGGGTCGAGATTCCCGGACCAGTGGCAAGACGATTTGAGAGGCTCGAGATTCCCAGACCAGTGGCCAGACGATTCGAGAGGTTCAAGATTTCCAGATCAGTCGCCAGACGAACCGAGATATTCGAGATCTCCAGACCGCAATGGCATTAGGCCAACCCAAGCACCCGCGATCGCGACCTCCATATCATCAGCACGATCTACGAGTACTTCGAAAAGCTCTACCTCGACGAAGATATCCAGCAGTGCGGGTGTCACGTCATCCAGAGCTCCTTCTTCCTTCAGCACACGAACCTCTTCCAGTTCACTCTCCTCCACCAACAGAGCAGCTGCTTCTACACTTTCCACAACACGGTCTCCCACCTTGTCAAGTACCACGCGAACGTCTTCCTCTCTATCTACCAGCTCCAGCCGGTCATCTTCTTCTAGTCGTGCCTCTTCCTCTTCAAGAGCAACTTCTTTAACCGGAAGCCCTATAACCGCAACCCCTCCAAGCACAACTCTTCCAGGCGCAACCCTTCCAGGCGCAACTCTTCCAGGCACAACCATTCCAGGCACGACCCTTCCAAGCGCAACCCTTCCAAGCGCAACCGGTCCCTCCCTCCCAGATCTCCCACCACCAGTAGACTATGTCTCCACAGGACTTTACTACCACAACGTGCACCGCGCTAACCACTCCGCACCGCTCATTGTCTGGAACGCCGCCCAAGCCGCCATTGCAGCAGAAATAGCCTCAAGCTGCGTCTTCGCCCACAACATGACCGTTGGTGGTGGCGGTTACGGCCAAAACCTCGCCGCATACGGAGCAACAGGAAATGTCGCAGCGTTGTCTCCCAGTTCTATGTTGGCCAAGTCCATCTCGGCCCAATGGTACTATGGCGAAGTGAACAGCTTCTTACCTTCTTACTACGGGCAGCCAACTCCTGATATGTCGAATTTTGAAGCCTGGGGCCACTTCACTCAGGTTGTGTGGAAGGGGAGTCTGTCGGTGGGCTGTGCGAGCCAACTTTGTCCCGCGGGAACCATCTTTCCAGCCCCGTACCAGAGTTGGTATACAGTTTGTAACTATGTTCCTCCTGGTAAGTTTCCTTTTCCTTCTCCTTTGAATCTATTTCCGCACTTTCGAGAGAAAGTCGCTGACTTATATTAGGAAATTACCTTGGGCAATTTAACACTAATGTTTCCCCTCCAATTGGACTTCCCTCTGTCGGACCAGTTTAGATAGTAGAATTTGTGAATTAGTTTATGGGTTCATGTTGATGATTAGAGATTCGAACAGCATTGTTATTCTGCAGTCGGGCAGGACCCTTCCTCATCATGCGAGATGATGTCTGTCTCTTCCACTTGGGTCATGTATACGAACGCTCCTTCGATGTATGATATCATAGTTTCTATTAGAATCAATACTCCCACTGTTTTTAACAAGATTGTAAACGCTCGATTTGGATGATTTCATTTCATTCCAGCCAAAAAGTTAGCCGAGTTTCTGAGGCCAAGCGGAAGGGGTAGTGCTGCCGAGCTGTCTTGAGAGCATTGGAAGTTAATTTGTCTTCCCCTTGGATGCTTGAGATCTCCTGACACAATAAAGAGAACTTCTGATGCTGAGATTCGCGGTGCCCAAGTGCGTTCAATTCTCGCCTCTTACAATTCTCACTGCACGTCACAATAATATGCCCTGCAACCTGGGCACGTGATCATAGTTGAGAACCAAGTAATGATCCCAGCAATTCGATCCTCTTCGAGTGAAGAGCTTTCTTACGAGGCTGCAACCTGAAACTCGAGGTCGAAATAATGGCATTGGTTTATAGCAACTGGCTTGGAACAAAACACAACTTATCATTTGACCCATTCAGACAGTTTTGAAGCGAGGCGAAATAAAGGCCATATCTGGAATGCCAACGCTCAGCTCCAGACGACTTACATAGTCCGCGCCTCTGACACTGCCGAGTATCAAATCACTGTAGCTAGGATCTTCCACCCAATCTGAAGCGAGTGGTAATCTCACAACTACCAAGGAGATAGTAAGCAAATCATGGATAATTGCTAGTCCAGCTTTATGTAAATTTGTTGCAGTACACTGTGTGCTTAGTTTCGAGAATAATACATAGCTCTGGCTTCACAGCCCGTGCATATAAAGCCTCATCAGATCTCATGTTCCTAGCCACGGTTGAATATTATTAGACTCGAAACAGTGAGGCTGTCACAATAAATTTTGCGGTCTGGAGAATATACTTATATTAAGGAATACTAGAGGGAAGGAATTGAACATGCCATTGGCTTGGTACATTGACGCCGCTTTACCGTCCACTATGCAACAGTCTGAACGCGGAATGATGCGTGTGAAACTTCGCTAAACTTGACCTGCGTTGGTGTTGCCTTGCAAAACCTTACTGTTGAAATGACCAATAGGAAATAATTGAGGAGTGCGCTCTCTATTCGTCAAGAGGACGGAAAGGTAAGATGACCTTGTATCGAAGAAGTGCATACTGCAGCGGCTGGTTTTTGACAGGAAGAGCAGGAACGGAGGTGGATAGAGAAAGGAAAATTAAAAAGGCAATTTGCACTTAGTGTGAGACTAGGCAGCAGCTGTCGCTGTGGCCGGGCAAGGCCATCTCAGCCTCCAAAATGTCAAGAAGACATAAGAAAACTGGATTTAAAGTGCGAGGCATTATTGGCAAAGGCCTGGTATCAATCTCAAACTGTCATTTAATGTGTATCGCAACATACGTAGCCAGCCACCTCACCTCAGCTCAGTAAAGCTCAAGCCATTATCAAAGGGAATATGTTACAACCATCTCTCCCCTTCTTATCTCATCTCATCAGTCCAAAAATCCCACAACACACACAAAAGAAGAAGAATAAAGTAAAAAGCCGTGCCGTCATAAGTCCCAGCCCTCAATTTCTCTTCCACGCAGATAGCTGTACTTGCTCAATTCTGTTTTTGATCCGGTGACGGATGTAGTGCCAAATTTCTAATCCATCCCATTGCATTCCCATTTCCATCAAATTTCCATCATAAAGGTCAAAGCGAAAGCCCCCCAAAGCTGCAAAAGTATTCCCATCGTATGTCTTGTCTCGCTGTTTCTCTTCCCCGACTTTCCTGCAGAAACCAAAAGTCAAGTCAAAACAAAAGAGAAGGCCGATGAGGACGGCGATAGAAGAAGAATCTGTATCAACAATCGCTTAAAGCAAAAGAAAGGAGATGCAAATTCAAAAGAAGCGGGGTATTGTAGTTTGTCTAGCGAGCGAATGAGAGGAAGCAAGCGAAACGAGTGTCCTGTAAACAACCACCGACCGTCCATATGCAGCCCAGTTCTTCCCTCTTCCTAATAAGATATGCAGCCAGCCCAGTGAACTCCGCCCCGCTACTATCCCCACATTTGGTATTTCCTCCATATCCAGAGAGACAGTCCTAATGCGAATCGATTCCCCAGGTCGCTGATGAAGTAGATGGAAAGCAAGAAGCACGCAAAAAGCAACGCTGTCATGACATCGTAAACAGACAAAGGAACAAACAAATGAGACTTATGCAGGTAATGATATTCTATCAAGGAAAGGCTTGAAAGGTCATTAATCCGCATCATCATCTTCATCGTCATCTTCATCTTCAGCACTACTCCGCGCAGGTGGTGCAGATGTCTTTGTCTTCTTGCTGGGTGTCGCATTGTCCGAGTCAGCCTTTCGCTTGTTGCCGGATCCAACACCCCCACCCGAAGTGCCTTTGGCAGGTGTTTCCAGAGATTTATCACCCTCACCCTCGCCATCTCCCTTTGTTCGCTCAATCTCAGCAACTTCATCAGCTGTCAAGAATCGACCACCTGGTCCTCTAGGTCTCCTCATTGCATGGTTGTGTCTGCTTTCATGCAAGTATGGTTTCCTGCCTTTGGATGTCAAGCGAAGCGCTTCTTCTAATCTTTGTCTCGCTACGCGACGCTTTAGGATTCGGTGGAATTGCTTTGCATTAACATATAATGGAGATTCCTCTACAGCTCCGGAAACAAGTTCTGGTGACTGGGGATGTTGTTGGTTGGTTGGCATGGGCGGTACTGCAGGTCGGGGAGCGCCATGGTTCATGATGGGCTGAGAATTTGGCACAGCTGGACTATTACCAACTTGGCTCATTCTTCGATTCTGTTGTGCATGGTTCATCTGTTTCGGCGAACGACGTCCTGCTTCCTGCTTCACAGATACTCCTCCACCCAATCTCGGCGACGTTTGTGGTAAACCGGAATCTGGCAGAGTATAGGGGTATCCTTGACCGGAAGCAGCCGCTGTTGCCGCCATTGCTGCAGCCTGCGGAGATATACCGGTCATGCCATAATGCATGCCGGCTTGTGGAACCGGGTACGCGGGTTGGTAGTTCATGTGCTGCTGTTGCCCGGGTTGTTGTGGCTGAGAGGAGAGTATTGGTGATGCTTGATTATGGACACTATGCTGGGAGTGCATAGGTTGGGAAGGCGAAGTAATGGGAGCTCCTGCGCCTGGATGTTGACCAGAATTTGGATAGCCTCCTTGAATGTGTCCCTGACTATGGCCGTGCTGGGCTTGCGCCGGCGGTTGGTATTGCGCGTACTCCATCATTTGTATGGTGGTTCTCCTAGTCTATGTGCCTAGGAGAATCGTGAAGATACTTTGATCGCCTCAGCGTAGGTTGGACGGCGCGTCGACTGAGATGAATCGAGATCGCAGATGTACTGGTAGGCAGAAACGGAGCTATAGTTTTTGGCGCGGACTGATATTGGTCGATCTTAGACGGGGTATGTTCGTCGACTCGACTGAGATATTGGGTTGAAATCCGATTGTACGATGACTCGAAAGGAACGCGTTGGTAACTGTTGTCGAAACTTTCGAGGTGGCCAGCCTTCAACTAGTGATTAAGCCTTCCTCGTCGATTCGTTATGTGGGATGTGCTGGCAGCGATCTGGTAGGGTGTACACCGCGATTCCGCAGCACAACATATGCAAGCTGATGTAGTCCGGGAGGCGTTGACTGGGCAGGTAAGGCTCGCGGATTGGGCTCGAATCGAAGTCCACGTGAGGGGATGGGGCGGTGTTCCTGCGCTTGAGGCTATTCGAGGAAGAGCTGATGTAGAGCTTCACGGGCCTCCGAGTACACGAGCCACTGGAGGGACGAGGCTTTCCCCAGTTAAATTATTGACGGTTTCGAAATGCCTATCCAACCACAAGTATTAGTGAAGCTCTTTCGCCAACGGTCGAACAACCGGAGAGGGCGATTGGGGAGGGGGGAGATTCGGCTCGATGTTGTTTTTTGCCTTGACCAGTGATGCGCTGGCAATGCATGGCGGGCATGCAAAAGCTAGGCTTACCTTGTCAATCAGCTTCCACCGGCAGATTCCTATATTTGTCGACTGTGGCGTAAGGTATTTGGAGTAGTCCTAAAACAGACCAGAGCTGATCTGCGCGGAGCGGATGATGCTGAGGCTTTGTTGCGATGCTCTTGACGCGCTGTGCGGCTGCGAATTTTCGACAACCGGCCGTATGGGGTCGAGTTCGCGACGCTGCGATGCGCCCTCACAACAATGCAGGTTAATCTGGGAACAGCACAATTCTCGCGCGCGAGTGCCTAAAAGTCTAGGTCACCTGTCAGCACATATTGATCTCGAGTTTCGCAAGCAGCGGGCACGGCAGTCTGGCGCAATCGCGCATCCGCGGTGATTGCAGGAAGCGTGTAGGAGCTCCAACAACCAGCGCTGGGAACAATTCTCCGCGCCGCTGCGCCTGGGACCGACTCACCTCCAATACAAGGCGACAATGGGCTTCAACGACAGTGTTTGGACAAGAGAATAATCCTTCCCGCAGGTCCTTTCAATCACGTTACTGTGATTCAGGCCAATAAATGCTGCGATGAAGCTTTTCGCGACGTTGATAGGGCTCCGAAAGTGATGAAGCCGGTGTTTGGAGTGGTGAGGGATTGGCTGTGTTCCGTGCAGGCTTCCTAGGCTTCCAGATGCGATACCAGGGACTCAAATTGGGCGACCCAGCAGGCAGGAGTATCGACCGTAGTCTATTTAGCGGGAGGGTTCGTTGGGACTGGTCGTCTGTTCGTCTGTCGTTATCGATTCGATGGGCCTTTTTCTGAAAGTGTTCTCGAAGGTGATTTGATGGCTGCAGTGATTGGTTCTATAAAGGAGGATTGGGAGTGATGGGGAGGATGAGGAGCAGATGTGAGTGGCCGGGAGAAGAGCGAGACGAGCTAATCGATGACTCGACTCGCTTCGACGGGTGCGAAGACGAGCTTAGCAGCGAGCTTAGCAAGGCTAGGCGAGAAGAATGGCGAGCGAGAGAGCGAGCGGGTCCCGACGCAGCGAATGACGATGAAACTGCTGGGAGTCTGGGACGCTGGAAGGGGTGGGCAGGAAAACTCAGCGAAGCAGCGCGTCAGAGCAGCCAGCCCGTGCGAATGGAGGCGCGGCAGGGCAGGGCAGGGCAGGGCGATTGGCAGGTCGCTGGCCGATCCCCAATGGAAAGGTTGGAAAGATTCTGGGCCAAAGCCTTGTCTGGAGACCCGTCGGTGGGCTGTCGTGATCGACTGTCCCGTGCCCAACGCCTGATGTAAGTCGTGAGGCTGGTTTTCCTGCTGGCCGCGCAGCAAGCAGAGCGAGCAGGAACAATGAAAGACGAGGCCGATCACGAGCGGCGGCGATGACTGGTGGACGGGTGGCAGACTGCTGATGAGCGGACTGTCCAAAAGTCGGTGAGAGGCCCGATTGAGGCAAGCGCCAGCGTAATGAAAGAGCTCTTCCAAGTCAAGTCCGGGTTGTCAGTCAGTCAGGCAAAGCGCGACGGCAGCAGCACCGTGACGGTAGTGTGGACTGTAGAGCGGACTCAGCGGAGGCGGTGGGCACGACTGATTTTCGGGACCAGGTGGAGGAGGCTTCTGTCGGTGGTGGTTGCACGGGCTAGATCCAAGGTCCGGTCCGATGGGTTTGTCGCAGTTTGAGTGCGCGATGTGTAAAGAGGAAACTCACGCTCAAAGGAATAAATTGTGTCGACAGACAAATCAGAAAATTCAGCCTGAGCCGGCGGTCTGGTTGGCCCAAAATGCAGTAGGAGCAGGAACGCTCTTTGTATTTATTTTCCAATGAGCCCTCGACCTGGCCTTGATTTTCGATCTGCACGTGCCGTGTGTGTGTCCTCCGCCATGGTTCCCTGCCACACCTCACCACACCAACTCCACTCCCTACCAACCCTCGCATCTTTTGGCCGCCTCTCTGGCCCACGGCAAACCAGCCTCACCTCATGGTGGCCATCCCCCGAGCCCCCCGGCCGCCCGTCAACGGACTTGCCGGATCGCAAGGAAAGATTATGCTGCATGCTGACAGGACAGTACAGCTCCAACTTCAAAGCTTCCCCCCGGCTTTTGGCCCCCCTCTTTCCAGCCCCTCGAATTGAGCCTATATCCCCGTTTCCAGGTCTGCGGCATAGTTACAGTAATCGCTGACGTTGCATCCCTATCATAAACCCGCTACGATATGCACTTGCTCATACTTATCCAGAGCAACGGAGCCAGCTTCTCCACGCATTATCAGAACGTGCTATACCTCACCATGACGATGCTATTCGCGCAGTGCGGAGTAACCAAGCACTCTACTTCCACTTCCAAAATTCCACCTCCACCATCATCTCACTGCCTCGTATAGCCGCGCGATCCTTCTTCGGTGCTTCTCTGCCCTCGAAATTACAGAATTACACACTGCTCTTACAATTTCATATTACTTCTTCGCCGCTCTCTATGCAAGCAGGCTCCCCTTGCAACCTCAAGCTTATTCATGACGCCCTCCATCAGATCTACAACCGTCACAAAGTCGCGATGAAACAAGCTCAATCAAAACAGAGTGTCTTACATCCCTAATACTCGTCTTCTGTCGTCATGAGAATCTCTTGAAACGAATCACCCGAAGCCGGGCAAGCCTTGTGTTGAGGTTGAACTTCGCTAAGGGCCTATCACAGCGCAGAACGCCACTTCTTGCTTCTCATTCGGCGCCTATTGACCTCTCAGTGTTGGGTTACGCGCTACTGTGGGTGTGATGACCCATTTTCATATAGGTCGGGTTTCGTGTGCCTGGCGCTTAATGATATTGCTCATCGCATAATCGTTGGAGTATGCGTTCATGCTAGGTATTTCTGTCACATGCGGGCAGCCACCTCCTTTCCCTCATTTCAGATCACGAGTTTTGACGAGGCTGTGGCCTTGTATCATCAGGAGAAGCAATCTCGAACACACAATGATACCGTCCTGTTACCTCCGACGATGACCTTCTTGGTACAAGCCATTGTTATGATTTGCCAATATTTCCGGTACTCATTTCAGAATAGCTTCAACTACAGGTGGTTGTTTCCCCATGTCTCATCTCGTCCCCGGTATGAGATATAATTGTCCGAACCTAGACTTTCAAAGTCACTCTCCAGGGGCCCTGAGGCTTGCTTATTATCCAAATGAAGCTTCTTGCGTCCTTTTGAACTGCCTCATACGACGTCGCTCACGCTGATCAAGGATGAGGACGGCAACCTCGCCGTACTGTTCAAACTAGGACAGTCGACTTCCGAGTCATGTTGGCCAGTTATTCTCAGAGCATTGATTAATGTACGCCATCCATAAATAACGTTGTTTCCAGGGACGGAGTTGAAAGGCGGGCATCTCTTCTTATTCGTTCTTCATCATGTCCGGTCGAGCCAACCAGGCCTTCCAATCCTTCCAAACAAATATCAACAACGGATTCGTCAATTACATTGTGTCTCTTGTTCCTCTCTGCGAATCATCGGATTTATTGGCGATCGACTCCGACGGGTACATCCGTACAGCCTCTAGTTTCCCGTTTCTCGATGAGAATACAACCTAGCCTCCTCGCAATATGTCTCAATAGGCATCATAGAGTACCATGTAGCTATCGCTATGCCATGCATGATCCAATATCACGAGTTGCTTCTCTGCCTGCAGAAAGTGAAGATCTGTTCGCAGATCTGGCTCATATGGATGGCCGATTCAGGAAATACGGCCGTACACCCTCTTTGCTTCTTCTCTTTCTTCTCCTAACCAAAGAACACTCGAGACAACGGCTTCTAATATTCTATCTATATCTGAGCAGACATTGTCTCTACGTGAATCAACCGCGAATCTTCGGATGTTCTGCAGCGGGTCTGCCCGACTCGCGTTAGCTCGTGTGGCGATCTAGTCACAGGGACACAGCCTTTCCTCTTTGCCGTCCTCAAAAGAAATCTTGCGAAGGAGAGACATGCATTATCACTTGCATACACCAATCTGGAGCTGGCTCGAGCCGCAGTGAGATATTTTGTGAAAGGAAGGATGCGTCCGATCCGAAGATGGTCTAAGTAGCGAGCTCCTCGAGGTCCTTGAATCAAGGGTCTCGATCTCAACATACCAGCTGAGTGCTATGGTCTGCTGAGGGCTGTCCGGTTGTCGAGACTGTGCTCTCGCCTGCGTCCAAAGGATGCTGTAAACAAATGTTTTCTCTGCTCAAGCGACGGACAATCATACTCGAGGTCTAAGTCGTATCCCTTCGAAATATTATTGCTTTCGTAGCTATTCAAAGCTCTGTAACTAACCTTCAATTCATACCACCCTTAGTCGCCGTGACTTCTTGCCATCGAGGACGAGAATCGTAAGTGAGGAGTCAACAGATACCGACTCAACTTTTCCTACACTCAGTCAGCCTCATGCTTCCAGAGCATGCCGGCCCTTCTCTTTTTCACATCTTTCTCTCACTATCTCCCTGAATGGCTCCCAATTCTTGTACAGCCATCCTTTGATCAGACCATCGTTCTCTTAGTCAATGCACAGATCTGCTGCGAGCTAACTGCAGTCATACACACCACTTCCAAACCAACCCATACTTCTCCGCCAAAACCTCTAGCAATCCTACAACCATACTACACCTGCCATCTACTCATATCAATAACTTTCTCCTCATAATCGACCCAAGGCAGCAAAATCCTCTGCTTTAACGACACTATACCACGAACCGCCAATCCACGCCAAACCAACGTCCTGCATCCACCCTCTTCTACCCAACACACACCGGGCCGGCCCAATATTCGCCGGCAGGACTTACTCCATCTCCTCCCTACACCAAGACTCACTCAGCTGCCGCAGACTCATCATCGCAGATCCTCCACCAACCCATCTGCACAGGATCCTCGACGCTTGGATGATGGATATCAGTCACGCTCACTTCAAACCTCGAGACACACAAGCAACAGCAACCCAAGCTTCCAGATAGCAGAAGAGTGAGAGAAGCAGGCCCGCTGAAGTGTGGAAGCACTTTCTGCGCTTGGTTTAGCTTTAGCTGGGGTGTGGGTTATGAACTTAATGAGGTTGCTCTGGCCAGATCTCATCCTTAGTCACGCTAGTGGATTCTTGAGATGTGGTTGGTGTTGAGAGGATACTGGATGTGTTGCTCCTAATAGGCAGATAAAGTACTTAATCACTTCCATCCTCACCTATAAGAGGAAAGAAAGTCGCCTTTTTGTTGCCCGTCGCACATTTTTGCCACTGGGAAGGTGTTTAGAGAGTGATGTTTGGTTCACTTTTGTAATTTAAATTATAATACCCCTCTTTACTATACTATCCTTACCTATCTATGTATTTGGAATATTGTAATAGTGTTTCTTCATATCTGAAATTAAATGCTAAGCTGTATTGAAGTCCTAAGGTAAGA
>Ga0302325_10031173_pt1 | contig 10973 bp, 10 predicted proteins | sample Palsa_T0_2_FD_201948 | JGI IMG/M metagenome (GOLD analysis project Ga0302325, IMG submission 201948) | Peat permafrost microbial communities from Stordalen Mire near Abisko, Sweden - Palsa_T0_2 | ecosystem: Environmental > Terrestrial > Soil > Palsa > Peat permafrost | place: Sweden: Abisko... | reverse complement strand
GGCCGACGCCGCCCGCCGGGACTGGGAAACGGCCCATCGGATGGCGGCCAACAACGACAGGTACCGCGATCTGGTGGCCCGCACGGCGGCCGATCAGCACGCCACCGTGGAAATCACCGGCCTGGCCGAGCAGGCGGCCGAGGCGGCGCAGGCGCTTCGCGAAACGTTGCAGCAGGCCACCCTGGCGGCGGAGGCCCTGGCTCTCCCCGAATCGTCCTAGCTCAGGTGGCCGCCTCGCGGGCAGGGCCACCGCCGACCTGGTGCGTCAGGCCATCGGGCGCTTCATCACCAAGCCACCGGTCGAACCAGGCGCGCGTGCGCCGGAGCAGGTCGAGCTGGTGGTTGCGCTCCACCAGCCCGTGTCCCTCCCGCGGGTAGATCACAAGTTCGTGCTCGGCCCCGTACCAGCTGAGCGCGCGGTGGAAGTAGATCGCCTGGCTGACCGGCACGTTGGTGTCGTCCTCGCCGTTCACGATCAGCACCGGGGTGCGGATCTTGGACGCGAACGAGATCGGGCTGACCTGGTCGTGCGGGTGCGGGCCGGCGCCCTCCCAGCCGCAGCTGCCGCTGAGCGCGGCCTCCAGGGTTGCCCCTTCGCCGGTCGCGACGAGCATCCCCCAGTCGCTGATCCCGGCGACCATGATCGCGGCCTTGAACCGGTCGGTCTGCCCGATCGCCCACGCGGCCATGAACCCGCCGTGGCTGGCGCCGCCGATTCCCAGCCGGCCCGGGTCCGCGACCCCCTCGGCGATCAGCAGGTCGATCCCGCTGGTGATGTCGGTCCACTCGGCGCCGCCGACCGAGCCGACGACCGCCGCCGCGAAATCACGGCCATGACCCACCCCGCCCCGCGGGTTGGGCAGGAACACGGCGTACCCCGCAGCCGCCAGCCACTGCCCGGTGGGATGCGGGGCGAGCAAGAACTCGTCGGCGTACCGGTAATCAGGGCCGCCGTGCACCACGGTGATGAGCGGGAACGGGCCGTCGGCGCGGCTGCGGCCGGGCGGCAAGACGAGCAGGCCGTCGAGGCCGAGGCCGTCCGAGGCCCGGTAGGACAGGCGTTCTTGGCGTCCCCAGCTGATCGCGCGCAGCTCCGGCTGGGTGTCGCTGAGCCGGGCGAGCGGCCCGCCGGGCGGCCCGGCATGGACGTTCATCGGCTCATAGGAGGTGCTGGCCAGCGCGGCGATCACCTCGCCGGTGCGGCTGGCGGTGAGCGAGTCGACCAGGCCGTCCCTGGTGGTCAGGCGCCGGAACCGCAGCTGGTCGGGGTCGAGCCGGTAGATCGCGGTGCCGAGCCCGTCCGCGAACAGGGCCAGCGGCCACCCGCCGGCGACCTGCGTCAGCTCGGTCGGGCAGACGGCCATGCCCGCGGTCAGGTCACGGTGCACGGCGGCGTCCGCGGAGGCGTCGACGTCGTAGACGGCGTCGCCGCCGAACGGCTCGGGCATTGCCAGGTAGGCCAGGTGCCAGCTGCCGTCGGCCCGCCACCAGACCGGCGGCCTGGCCTCGGTCCCGATCCGGCCCAGACCACGGGCCGTCCCCGTCTCCGGATCAACGACGTGCAACTCGCCGGTGGTCGCGCCCGGATCATTGTCCGCGGCCGCCCAGCTGATGACCGCCAGCGCACTGCCATCCGGTCGCGCCGCCACCTCGACGACGTGGCGGTCGCCGAGGCCGTCCACCGTGCGCAGCTCGCCGGTGGCGAGGTCGAGCAGTCGCAGCCGGGCGGGGCGCAGCTGCCGTCCCCAGACGAACGCGTCGTCGCGCTCGGCCCGCCTGCGCTCGTCCTCCCCGGTCGGCTCGTCCGTGGCCACCACGGCGACCAGCCGGTCATCCGCGAGCGGCCGGGCATCGGAGACCTCGCCGCGCCAGTCCGTCAGGGCCTCGGCCTCCCCGCCGCCGAGCCGTATCCGGTGCAGCTGACGGGAGCCGGCCCGATCGGACAGGAAAAACACCGACGCCGAATCGGGCGCCCAGCGCGGACGGAAATCTGCCGCCGTGCCCGCGGTCAGCTTCCACGGCGGCGAGCCGCCGTCAACGGCGGCCACCCAGAGCGCGCACAGACGACGCTCTTCCCGGCGGCCGACCGGGGCGACGACGTAGGCAACCCAGCGGCCGTCCGGTGAGATCACCGGCTGCGACGGCACGGCCCCGTCCACCACCGTCTCCGCACTCAGCTCCGGAGTGTCTTCACTCACGCAACGCACCTTCCGGCAAGCATCCGCACAATCAGTAGCAAAGATGCTGCCACAGCGGCCTTCCAAGCTTCGCAGGCTCTGCCGACTCAGGCGCGCATCCCGCCGGGCTTTTCACGGACCGCATGGTCACGTGGTCCGGATATTTTCGGGCTCCCGGTGCAACCCGCGGACCGGCTCGCCGGTGCTCCCTTTGGCGGCGGTCGCCGCCAGGCACATAGGCGCAGGTACGGAGGTGGCATGACGAAAGCGGATGACTTCGACATCTTTTACGCCGCGACCTCACGCAGGCTTGTCCGCCAGATATTCGCGATGACCGGCGATCTGAGCGAGGCCGAGGACGCGGTCCAGGAGGCGTACATACGCGCGTGGCGGCGATGGCCGCGGATCCGCAACTACGAAGATCCGGAAGCGTGGCTTCGCGTGGTCGCCTACCGGATCACCGTGAATTCCTGGCACAAGGCCAGGAACAGGCTGACCGCCCACCGGGCCGGCCGGCAGCGTGAACTGGCGGGTCTGTCCCCGGACCTGGTGGCGCTGGTCAGCGCGCTGCGGAAGATCCCCGAGACCCAGCGCCGCGCCATCGTGCTGCGTTACCTGGCGGGGCTGTCAGTCGAGGAGATCGCACACGAGACGGGTGCGCCAATCGGGACCGTGAAGGCGCGGCTGGCCCGCGGCCGCAGGGCGCTCGCACCGCTCGTCTCCGAGTCCGACGACAGCCCCCAGCCAGGCGTGGCCATCGCGGTAGCGCACGAGTGATTCGACAGAGAGGAACACGTTCATGCCTGAGACGTTCAGCACCCAGCTCGCCGGACTCGCCGGATACGCGGACCGCAACGCCAGCCTTGCCCCCGCCGCGGCGCTGCGCGGCCGGGGCAACCGGCGAACCCTGCGGCGGCGCGGCGGCGCAGCGGCCCTGCTCGGCGGCGGCGCGCTAGCCATCGCCATCAGCCTCGGCGTCACCAACACCGGCGTCGTGATGCCCGCGCGCTCAACCGGATCCTCGTCGACGGAGTCAGTACCGTCGCCGGGGTCAGTACAGCTGACCGCCGACCAGACGACGGTACTGGCGAAGGCGCACGTGACCGAGGCCAACCTGGCAGTGCTGAAGAAGATGCACCTGACCCCACTCCAGATCAAGGCACTGGGCGTGGCGTACCGGACGGCGCAGCAGATCGCCGGAGCGGGGGGCAGCGATGAGCAGCTGACGGTCGCCCAGATCGCGTCGGTCGTGAAAGCGAAGCTGACCGTAGCCCAGCTCGCGGCACTCGGCTACGCGAACATGACCGTCGCCCAGATCGAGGCAATCGCGAAGGCTGACCTGACAGCGGCGCAGCTGGCCGCGCTGGGCGGGTAGCGGCACCGCCGTCGTTGCTGGTGCACACGAACAACACCCTCTGCCGGGCGGCACCGGGCACAGCTACCCGCCCACTGCCGACCGCGGGCGCGGTGCCCAGGGCTGGGTGCAGCGGCGGTGGCGCCGCGGGGCGACGCCCGTGTCCCTGGCGGTGGTGCCGCTCATGCCAGTCGCATCCGTAACGGTTCCTTCACGTACAGCGAGTAGCTTCGCCGCGGGCTCATAAAACGGGAGGTGAGGTGTGCCGTGCTAACGCGAACCGAGCGCGACCGGACGAGGAAGCACCGGTTGAAGAGGGTCTTTCGGCTACGGACGGTCCGGGTCGCCGGGGTGCTCGTGCTCGTGTTCGTTGTCTGGGTCGCTTTCTCTATCGGCCAGTCGCTGTTGTCCCCGAATGGCGGCAGCGTGTCATCCAAGCTGGCCGAATGGGCCCGCGACCACTACCTGGGACCCGTAGTCACGTTCGGCGAGTGGATGTCCTACAACCCGCCGAAGGTCGGCGGCAAGCCGGCCTTCTCCCTCGCCGTCCCGTCCGGCGAGGCGGTTGCGCCGTCGTCGAGGTCGGCCGAGTCCGTGGATAAGGCTAAGGCAAGCGGGTTCCAGGCCGTCGTACCAGGGACGCTTGCACCGCTTGCGGGCAAGGCACTGCCCGGTGAGGGCCAGTGGCGGGTGCTGGAAAAGGTGCACGGAGTGCCAGCGGTCTTCGGGACGTTCCTGCGGGACGCGACCTACACGTCGTACGTGAACGGGATCGTCTCTATGGACCAGCGGCTCGTCTCATTCGACCTGCACCCCGGCAGCGAGGATCCCGGCGGCAGCGGCTGGGGACCGGATTCGCAGCCGTGGATACCGCCGGGCTCGCGGACCGGACTGCTGGCCACTTTCAACGGCGGGTTCAAGCTCAACAGCGCGCAGGGCGGTTTCTATCTCAACGGGCACACGGCAGGAGCCCTGACAGCGGGCGCCGCATCGGTCGTCTACTACAAGAACGGCACGATCAAGATCGGCGCGTGGGATCAGACGGTCCGGATGGCCGCCTCGGTCGTCGGGGTCCGGCAGAATCTCAAGCTGATCGTGGATAACGGACGCGTCCCCGCAACGGTCAACCAGAATGTCGAGACGAGCTGGGGCGCGACGCTCGGCGGCGGATATTACGTCTGGCGGTCCGGGCTCGGAATTACCCGTGCTGGACGTGTCATCTTCGTCTACGGCCCGGCCCTGGACGTGCAGGACCTCGCGGATCTGCTGCAGCGGGCCGGCGCAGTGGAAGGCATGCAGCTTGATATCAATCCCTACTGGATGTCCTATGAGTACTACCAGGCCAACGGGCATCCGTCCGACCCGGCACCCGTGGCCCTGCTGCCAACACAGCAGCAGACGGCGTACCGCTATTACTCCCCGTACAGCCGGGACTTCACCGCGGTCTACGCCCGGTGAGCATCGCGCGATGGCTGGCCGCCGTGGTGCGTACGACTCGTCCCCGACAGTGGCCGAAGAATCTGCTGGTTTTCGCCGCGCCGCTTGCAGGGGCGACCGTCGGCCGGCCCGACGGCTTCGGTTACGCGTTGCTCGCCGCAGTCGCCTTCGGCTGCGCGTCCGCAGCGGTTTACCTGGTTAACGATGTCGTCGATGCCGAACGTGACCGGCGGCATCCAGTCAAACGGCATCGTCCGATCGCGTCGGGCGCGCTGTCGGGTGCGCACGCGATCGGGCTGGCGGTGCTCGCGGCGAGCTGCGCGGTCGCCATCGGTGCCGTGATCGGCGAGCCGCTGCTCGTTGCGTGCGCGATAGCGTACCTGTGCTCGTCGTTCCTCTACTCAGCGCGGCTCAAGCACGTCCCGTTCGTCGAGATGGTGCTGGTCGCAGTCGGGTTCCTGCTGCGCGTGCTCGGCGGGGCTTCGGCAACGCACGTCCGGCCCTCGGTCTGGTTCGTGCTCGTGTGCAGCCTCGGTGCGCTCAGCGTCGCGGTCGCCAAGCGCTATACGGAACTGACCAGCCTGGGCGGCGACGCCATCCGGCACCGGCCCGTGCTGCGCTGGTACCGCCCGCGGGTGCTCCGCGCCACCCAGGTCTCAGTCGGTGCCCTGCTGCTGGCGACGTACCTGATGTGGGCGTCCGGCGAGTCGGCCGGGACGCGCGCGTGGCACGTGGCCAGCGCACTTCCCCTGGCGCTGGCGCTGGCGCGGTTCGGCGCGCTCACCATGCGGCGGACCGTCAGGCAGGTAGAGGACATGATTACCAGGGACGGTCCTATGCTCGCCTGCGAGGTCGCGTGGCTGAGCCTGTTCTGCGCTGGCCTTTACGCGGGAGGTTGACGAATGAGGGTTCTGCTCCTTGGCGGCACGAGCGAGATCGGCCTGGCGATCCTGTCGGCGCTTGACCTGCCGCCTGACGCTGAGGTTGTGCTGGCTGGCCGCGACGTAACGCGCATGGAGGTAGCAGGGAAGACTCTGCCGTGCCGCCGTGTCTCAGCCGTCCCGTACGACGCGACGGACGTGGCGAGCCACCAGGCATTCGCGGACTCGGTCTGCGCGGGCGGCGCGCCCGACCTGGTGATCGCGGCGACCGGGGTGCTCATCCCGCAGCCGTTGGTCGAGGCGGACGTGTCCCTCGCCGCCGCGATGATCGAGATCAACTTGACCGGCCAGGTGACCACACTGCTGGCGTTGGGCTCTCATATGAAGGCCAGGGGGAGCGGGACCATCGTGTTGCTGTCGTCGGTGGCGGCGGTCCGTCCGCGTAAGTTCAACTCCGTCTACGGCGCGGCGAAGGCGGGCCTGGACGCGTTCGCCCGCGGTTACGCCGATTCGCTACACGGTGCGGGCGTGCGAGTTCTATTGGTCCGCCCGGGTTTCGTCATCGGCCGGATGACGGCCGGCATGACACCCGCGCCGCTCGCGACCACGCCAGAGAAGGTCGGGGTCGCGGTAGCCTCCGCACTGCGCAGGTCCGCCTCTGGGCTGGAGTCGCCGGTCTGGGTTCCCGCGCCATTGGGCGCCCTGGCGGCGGTGATGCGACTTGTCCCGCGCCGTATCTGGCGGAGGTTCGACCGTTGAACGGATTCAGAGCTGGTTACGCCGCGTTGATCGGTGGGCGCCGGCGCTCCGTGGATACCACGCGCGCATGCTGAGCAGCACCGTCACGCTGACCGGCTGGGGCCGTATTGCGCCGTCCACCGCCGAACTGGCAGAGCCGGCCAGCGACGCTGAGGCGTCAGCTCTGCTCCGGGCAGCGGGCGGCCGCGGGGTCGGTGCCATCCCGCGGGGGCTCGGGCGTAGCTACAACAACGCGGCGCAGTCCGCCGACGGGCTCGTAATCTCCACCGCCAGGCTCAACCAGATCATCAGTCTCGATCACGCGACCGGTGTCGCGGTCTGCGAAGCCGGGACCAGCCTGGAACAGCTGATGACCGCAGGGCTCCCGCACGGCTGGTTCGTGCCCGTATCGCCCGGCACCAGGCAGGTAACCATCGGCGGCGCGATCGCCGCGGACGTGCACGGCAAGAATCACCACGTCGCGGGCAGCTTCGCCAGCCATGTGCGCGAGTTCAGCCTGCTCCTGCCCTCTGGCGACTTGAAGACAGTCACGCCCGACGGCGACCCGGAACTGTTCTGGGCCACGGCGGGCGCTATGGGGCTCACCGGCCTCATCATGCGCGCTGCCGTGCAGCTCAAGAGGGTCGACACCTCGCTGGTCAAGGTCGACACGGTGCGGACGGGCGACATTGACGAGACCATGCGGGTGCTGGCGCAGCACGATAAGAAATACGGTTACACGGTGGCGTGGTCCGACAGCACGGCCACGGGAGCCAGTCTCGGTCGTTCCGTCGTCACCAGCGGAGATTTCGCCGCCCTCAGTGACCTGCCCGGGCCCCTCCGGAGCAAGCCGTTCCATTTCGACCCGCGCGCCCGTATCGGTGCGCCCGATGTGTTCCCTCCGGGACTGCTCAACCGGCACTCGATCCGCCTCGCAAACGAGCTCTGGTACCGGAAAGCGCCGAGGTTTCGCGAAGGTGAGATCCAGACGATCGGCCAGTTCTTCCACCCGCTGGACGGCATCAGGAACTGGAACCGGGTATATGGGCCCGGGGGGTTCCGGCAGTACCAGTATGTGCTGCCGTTCGGCGAGGAAGAGGCGGTGCGCCGTTCCTTCGAGATGGTCAGCGCGCTGCCCGCCCCGTCTTTCGTAACCGTGCTGAAGCGGTTTGGCGCCGCCGACCATGGGTTTTTGTCGTTCCCGCGACCCGGCTGGACCCTGGCACTCGACTTCCCGGCCCGCACGGCCGCCCTGCTTCCGCTGCTCGACCGGCTCGATCGGCTGGTCATGGAGCACGGCGGGCGGGTCTACCTGGCGAAGGACGGACACGTGGCCCGCCGTGCGTTCGAAGCGATGTATCCGCGCGTTGCCGAGTTCCGCAGGATCCGGGCTGAGATCGACCCGGCCGGGATCCTCGCCTCCGACCTCTCGCGGCGGCTGGACCTATAATGAGGTGGCGGGTTCCGAGTCGGTAAGTCCGGCATTGGAGCTGCGGTCCTGGTAGCCCCGGATGAGTTTCGCCGCCCGGGCGGCTTAGTTCCAGTCGTCTTCGTTCGTGGGGATGCCGCTCGGCAACGGCAGGAACGGCCTGCGGTTCGCAGCCGAGCAGCGCCCGCGCTCGTGGAGGTGAAACTCCGGCTCGAAGACCAGCAAGGCACTGCGGACGAAACGCACAGTGCCGTCGGGGTGGCTGCAGGCACCGCGCCGGTTGACCAGGGCCGCCCAGCGTTCGACGTCGCCGCGGGCACCTCGGCGGGGCCTCGGCCCGGCCAGTTCCGCCAGGGTCGCCGCGATCCGGGGCAGCCCGTTCAGACACGGGCCGCACTGCCCGGCGGACTCTGCGGCGAGGTAGCCCGCCACCCGTGCGGTCTCGGCTACCCCGCAACGGTCAGCGGGAAGAGCGGCCAGGACGCCCGCCCCGACGGCGGCGCCCAGCGCGCGCAGCGACCCGTTGTCCAGGGTAAGCCGCGCGTCGGGTGCCAGCCAGCTTCCGTGGTAACCCCCGACCAGCCAGGCCTGCGCTTTTTCTTCCGAGGCGAGCAGCGCGGCCAGCGGCGTCCCGAGCGCCGCCTCGGTGACCCGGCATGCGCCGGACGCGGGGTAGCAGGAGGTGAGCACGCTCCCTGGCTCTGCGGAAGTGCCGAGGGCGCGGAACCAGCGCGGGCCGTAGCGGGCGATAAGCGCCAGGTGTGCCAGTGTCTCCACGTTCTGCACCAGGGTGGGCTGGCCGCCAAGCCCGTGCTCGGTCACCCGCGGCGGGGTGAACACCGGTATGGCGGGGCCGCCGCCAAGCCGGTTGACCACCGCTGATTCCTGGCCGGCGAGGAATCGTGGCGGCGTATCAGCGAGGGTTACGCCGATTAGGTCCTGACCGCCGGCCGCGCGTTCGCGCAGCGCCCGCCAGATGCCGGCCGCCGCTCCCTGATGCAGGTACAGGTACGCCTCGCTCGCGCCGACGGCCTCGGCGGCGAGCTGCAGCCCGTCCAGGATAAGGTGCGGGGCGGCCCGGATCAGCGTCTCGTCCTTGCGGCTGGCAGGCTCGCTTTCAGCCCCGTTCGCCACTACTACCTTCGGGCCGCGGGCCGCCGCGACGATGGCTAGCTTGCGGTGCGCGGGGAAGGCCGCGCCGCCTCGACCGGTCAGGCCGGATGCTTCCACGTCACCGATCAGCGCGCCGTGACGCCGGCGGTACGGCACTGGCCCCAACCTCGCCAGGTGCCTGCGCAGGTCTTCCGGCTGGCGCGGCAGCAGCCGGGGAAGCCCGCCCTGGAAGGCACTAGGCCAGTGGCCGGCAGGCTCACGCGCGGCCCCGGTCACCGTGACGTCGGCTCGCGAATGGCACGGTCTGGCCCACGCGAGTTCTCCGCATGCTGAGCTAGCACGGCCGTCACCCGGGCAGCCCGAGGTGGCTGGCGCGCCGCAGTCACCAGCCGCCAAACCGTTGCGGCGACGACCAGGACCGCGCACCCGGCGGCCATATCGAACAGCCAGCCCTGCCGCAGGTCCTTGCTTGCCCCCAGGCAGTGCGCGAACGCCACCGGCCAGCTGAGGTAGGCCAGCAGGTGAACCGGCCGCCACCAGCGCCGGGGCAGGCGCCCGCGGGCCAGGCTGGTCAGGATGATCGCGATGATCAGATCCAGTGCGACGGCGCCTAGCCCCAGCCAGAACCGCTCGTATCCCGAGGCGAACGGGATCACCGCCGATACCAGCGGAATGTTGACGTAGCCGTCGAGCACCGCGGTCAGTACGTGCACGACGACGAAGGCCAGGCCAAGCAGCGAGAGATTGCGGTGCAGGCTGGTCACCGCGAACCCGGGCAGCCCGGGCAGTCGGCCTTTGCCCGTCACCAGTAGCCCCAGGACCAGCACAGCAGTGAACAAGAGCAGCGTGACGATACCGGTGGCCCGGCTGGCGTACCAGAACACCGTGGAACTGGTCACGTCAGGTGCCTCCCGATGTGACCTGGCCACCGCCCGAACCTGCGACCGGAGCGGCGCTAGGGCTCAAGCTGCTCGGCCCGGAGGAGGAATTGGCGGAACCGGTGCTCGCGCCTGACCGGCTTGCGGAAGGATCCGGGGCGGCTGGACGGTCCGGCACCGACGGCGTTGGCTTGGACGGCTTGGACGTTCGGTGCTGCGTCGGCCTGGGTGTCCGCGCAGACGGGCCGGCCGCGTGGGCCGATCCCGGCAGGATCAGGGCCACAGCGCCGGTGGTGACGACGCTGGCCGTGGTGACGGCTGTGGTGACCGAACGGATCCGGGCCTGGCCTTGCTCCCTGGCCTTGATCGCCCGGCGGGCGTTGTCACGGTTCGCACTGCTGAAGGTGGGCACGGTTGGTGAGGCTATGCAGGGATCGTGAAGAAAAGGTGACGCCGGGTACGTCACGGCAGCGGCGCTGAGTAGTCTCCGGGCATGCCAAACCAGTTCGCATCGCTTACCCGGATCGACTTCCGCCCGCAGCATGTTCAGCCGCGGCCGTCACGGCTTGTTCTGGCCACGGTCGCCGCCGTTGCCGGGTCCTTGGCCGCCGACGCGCTGCTCGTCCTGATCGCGCAGGCGGCGTTTCCCAGCACCAGGGGTTACGTACACTTCCAGTTCTCTGATTACGCCAAGCTGACGGTGATCGGGGTGATCATCGCGTGTGTGGCGTGGCCAGTGGTCACGCGGATCTCGTCCGAGCCCCGGTGGGTGTTTTTCCGCATGGCGATCCTGGTCACCCTGGTGCTTTGGCTGCCCGACGTCTACATCCTCTATCGCGGCCAGCCGGGTGACGCGGTTGCATTTCTCTTCCTGATGCACCTAGCGATCGCGCTGGTCACGTACAACGTGCTGGTGCACCTGGCCCCAGTGCGCCTTGCCCGGAGCGTTGCCCCGAGCCGGCCTGA
>Ga0302325_10031172_pt1 | contig 10973 bp, 9 predicted proteins | sample Palsa_T0_2_FD_201948 | JGI IMG/M metagenome (GOLD analysis project Ga0302325, IMG submission 201948) | Peat permafrost microbial communities from Stordalen Mire near Abisko, Sweden - Palsa_T0_2 | ecosystem: Environmental > Terrestrial > Soil > Palsa > Peat permafrost | place: Sweden: Abisko... | reverse complement strand
CATCGCCGCCTTGCCTCGCACCGTGTCGGGCATGCCGGTGCTGCCGGAAACACCGGCTCTATCCGCGGTCGACGACAAATATAAAGTCGCCCGGCTGCAAACATCTTTGTTCCCGGACAATCCCCTGGCGCTGGAAGGCATTGACGTGCTGTATCTGAATTCGGAAAAGGCGGTCGATCTGAGCGTGGGTCAGGTCAATGCGCTCATGGCGTGGTTGCAGAACGGTGGACACCTCATCGTGGGCGTTGAACAGTTGACAGACGTCAGCGCCACACCGTGGCTGCGCGATTTGCTGCCTTGCACGTTTTCGTCCGAGGGCAACATCACCGCCAAAGATGCCTTGAAGGATTACGCCCACAGCGCCGCTTTCGTTCCTGACAATGCCGTTGCTAATGAAAGACCAAACCAACCCAAAATCACTTCTTTTCAAGCTCAGAAACTCGGCGCCAACAAGCAACGCCCCGCGCCCAGAAATGGCCCGCCGCCCGGCACGCCACGCGTCGAACCCGAAGTCGCCACCAACAGCATCGGGCCGACCGACGATGTGCAATTTGAGGCCGCGCCCATGCTCGTGGCCAAAGTCACTTTGCGCGACGGCGCGGTGTTGATCGGCGACGACGCTACGCCGCTGGCCGTGGACGGCTTGCGGGGCCGTGGAAGAATCACGGTGTTGACCTTTAACCCCGAGCGGGAGCCGTTCGTATCGTGGAAAAATAGGAATTGGTTTTGGAGCGGGTTGTGCAATATCCCGGGGAGCACGTTTCTCAATCCCAACGCCAATGTCATGGCCAATCGGCTCAGCAGCGATGGGATTTTTCGCGCCATGATCGAGACCAAACAAGTGCGCAAATTGCCGTTGGGCTGGCTGCTGGCGCTGCTGGTGGCCTACCTCGTGGTCATCGGGCCGCTGGACCAATACTGGCTCAAAAAGATCAACCGGCAGATGCTAACCTGGATCACTTTCCCATGCTATGTCGTGTTCTTTTCGGCGTTGATTTATTTCATCGGCTTTCATTTGCGCGCCGGCGAACTGGAATGGAACGAGTTGAATATGGTCGATGTTTTGCCGGACAATGACCGGGCCGTGCTGCGCGGGCAGACTTACGTTTCCATTTATTCGCCCAACAACGCCCATTACGAATTGGCCGGCAAGGAAAAATTCGCCTCCCTGCGCGGCGAGTATCTGGGCAATTTCGGCGGCAACCAGGAAGGCACCCACGCGATGGTCGAGCAAAAGGGCAATAATTTTGTGGCCGACGCTTCCGTGCCGGTTTGGACAAGCGAGCTTTTCGTCAGTGATTGGATCCAGCCCGCGGCGCTGCCGGTCGATATGAAAGTCCAGGCCACCAGCGGCGGATGGGAAATCACTGTCAATAATGGTTTGGACCGCGATTTGCCGGGCCTGCAAGTGGTTTTGGGTGGGCGCATTTATCAATTGGGCGCGCTGGCCGCGGGGCAGAGCAAAACCTACTCTGAAAAATCGGGCGAAGGGCAGCCGGTCAACGTGCTGGCGCAGCAATACGGCGACCGTTTCCGCAATGCGGTGCAGGAGCTCCATAGCAGTTTCGGCAATAATTCCAATCCCATCACGGACGTGCAACAGGGCGCGACGGCGGCGTCCTTTTTGAGTTTTGTCAACACGGGCGGACAGGAAACCTGGAATAATTTCACCGGTCCGGCCACCTTGGACCTCAGCCGGTTCGCGGAAAGGAATTACGCAATTTTACTGGCTTGGGATGCCGGGCATTCGCCGACGTCTCTGAACCAATTCACCGCCAAGCGCACCCATCGCGACACTTTGTACCGGTTGGTTGTGCCGGTGAAAATATAATGGACAGAGCGCAAATCAAATTTTGTCTTTTTGCAGGGGAGCGCGACCGTCCCGGTCGCTCGCCTCGGCGTCTCGCCGAGTCAATCGTCAAGAATGCAAACAGGCTGGAGAACTTTTTCAAAGATCAGAAATTCCAAATTCTAAACCTTCTCTGCTTTCGAACTTCTCAGCTTTGTTACGATCACTATGTGTTCAGCGAGACGCTGAACACTGCGGGCGGGAACCCAGAACAACACAAGAACTGCCCGCTTTGCGGGCTGCCCGCGCTCCCCAAAACTTTGAACTTTAAACTTGGAACTTTGAATTAACTAAAAGGTATGGACGCACCCCCTCTTCCAGCCGTTGAAACGATTCATCTCACCCGCACTTACGGTTCGATGACCGCGCTCAACGACCTCAACCTCGTCATCAACGCCGGCGATCTCTTCGGCTTCATCGGCTCCAACGGCGCGGGCAAAACCACCACCTTGCGCATCCTCGCCACGTTTCTCGCCCCGAGCGTCGGCACGGCGCGCGTCCTGGGGCACGATGTCATCCGCGAGGCCGACGCGGTCCGGCACGTGATCGGTTACATGCCGGATTTTTTCGGCGTCTATAAAGATATGGAGGTCACGGAGTACCTCGATTTCTTCGGAGCTTGTTACAAAATTCCCACCGCCCAACGGGAAAAAACAGTCAACGATGTTTTGGAATTGGTCGGTCTATCCGAAAAGCGCGGCGCGATTATCGGCGCCCTCAGCCGTGGCATGCAGCAGCGGTTGGGACTGGCGCGCGTGCTCATTCACGATCCCAAAGTTTTGCTGCTGGACGAACCGGCCAGCGGATTAGACCCGCGCGCGCGCATCGAGATGATGGCCATTTTGCAGGAGCTGCAGCGCATGGGCAAAACGATCATTATTTCTTCGCACATTCTGAGCGAGTTGCAGACGCTGTGCAACCGCGTGGCCATCATTGAAAAAGGAAAATTAATTTACAGCGGCCCCGTGCAAGGCGTGAGGGATCAGATGTCGGCCGGTCTAATCTATTGGGTGGTGGTCAAAGGCGAATCGGCGGCGGCAGTGGATTTGCTCAAAGCACGTCCGGAGGTGTCGGAGGCAGTGGCGGTGGATGGCCAGGTCAAAGTGACCTTTGTCAACCATGAGGTGGACCCGGCGTTTTTGCCGGAGACATTGGTGCGCGGCGGGGTGAAATTTACGGGGCTGTGGGAGGATGAATTGGGGCTGGAAGAAGTGTTCCTGCGCGTGACCAAGGGCGACACCCAGTAAGGCTGCGGAGAAGAAGGAACGGTCTCGCGCAGAGGCGCGGATTGGTAAGACAAACTAATTTTTCACCACGAAGAGCACGAAGCACACGAAGGTTGAAAGCGCGAATTAATTGGATCGGTTTTCTTCGTGGCTTTCGTGTCCTTCGTGGTTGGCCTTTTTATGAAAAATGAATCATTCTAGTGGAATAAAACTGCGATTACGCATCCGTCCCCGCTCTGTCTCTGCGTCGCTGCGCGAGAGAATCCTCTATAGGAACATCGCCGCGCTAACGGTATGTGCGGTGACCTTTTTCGTTTCGTTGATTGGACTGGTGCACGCGGCCGACGAAGCTCCGGTTTTTAAAATCGAGGAAGGCTTCGTCGATGCGCACGGTGTTCTTATCTATTACAAATCCTTTGGCGCGGGTCCGCCGTTGCTCATCCTGCACGGCGGCCCCGGAGCGTCCCACGACTATCTCCTTCCTTATCTGGCCCCTCTGGCCCGCAGCAATCGATTAGTCTTTATTGACGAACGCGGCAGCGGGAAGTCTCCGAAATTGGAAAACCCCGCCGACTACACCGTCGAGAACATGGTCGAGGACGCGGAAGCCGTTCGACAGTCTCTCCAGCTTGGTAAGATCAATCTGCTCGGCCACTCCTGCGGAGGCGTTCTGGCGCAAGCTTACGCCCTCAAGTATCAAACGAATCTCGACCATTTGGTTTTGTGCAGCACTTTCCACAGCACTCGCGCCATGAACGAAGTCCTTCGGGCCATCAAAGCCAGGATGTCCCCGGCCTTGCGCAAACGCATCGACAAACTGGAGGCGGCGGGCCTCTTCGGGCACGGCAAGGATTTCGAGAAGAACCGTTATCCCGCCGATTATATGATTGCGGCCTGGGGGGAGGGTTATTTTCCTTACATTTTTCAAACGCGGCCGGATTCCAATTACGACCCCGTCGGCTCCGGGGTTATGGCCTGGGACGTTTACCGCGAAATGTGGGGCTCGCACGGCGAATTTGTTATTGACGGCAATTTAGCCTCGGTTGAGTACACCGACCGATTGCCGTCCATCAAAGTGCCGACGCTCATTACGGTGGGCGATCACGACGAATGTGATCCAAGTCTGGCCAAGGAGATGCATGCGCTCATACCGGACTCGAAACTGGTGGTGATCCCGCAAAGCGGCCACGCGACTTTTGTGGATCAGCCCCGCATTATCTCGAAGCCGTGCAGAGCTTTCTCGCGGACGGAAAATGAAGGCCAGGGAAAAGATCCGCGCAGAGGCGCACTACGTCGAGGCGCAAACTAATTTTTCATCACGAAGAGCACGAAGCACACGAAGGTTTGAAAGGCGAATGAATTGAATCGGTTTTCTTCGTGCCTTTCGTGTCCTTCGTGGCTGAAATTTTCTCTCAAAAAATGAATCGCTTTCTTGGAATAACGCAGTCCTCTGCGTCTCTGCGCGAGAAAATCCTGGAGTTATGATTTTCGACGGCGGAGTCTGGCCGGTGGTGCAACGCGAAATGCGCGAAACCGCGCGGCGTCCGCTCAATTATTGGCTGCGCGTCTTGGGCGCGAGCGTTGGCGTCGTCATATTTTGGGTGGTGGGTCTGGCACGGGAACCAGACTCGTTTATCGGCAACCAGCTCTTTACCAATATCCACCGGCTGGTGCTTTTTCTCATCTGCGCGATCGTGCCCGCGCTCACTTCCGATTGCATTGCCCGCGAACGCCGCGACGGCACGCTGGGTTTGTTATTCATGACACCGCTGACGGCTTCGGCCATTGTGCTCGGCAAAATTCTGGCGCAGATGATGCGCGCGGTGACGCTGTGGCTGGCGGTTTTGCCATTCCTGACGATTCCTTTTATTTACGGCGGCATCACCTGGGCCGATGTGGCGGGTTTTTTGAGCGTGGAAGTGTGCGCCGGGATGTTGTGCCTGGCGGCGGGCGTCCTGGCTTCGACCCTTACGGAGAAACGCGCCGTCTGCTTTGTGGTGGCGTTCCTGCTCGTGGGCCTTTTCGCGCAAGAACTGCGTCAATATGAAATTTTAAGAGTTCGGAGTATGGCCAGAAAGTCCGTTGGAAGGAATGTTAATGCCGCCATCCCGGACTCATTTGCGCCGGAAGCTATTTTGATAGGCCAATCCCAGGAGTTTTTTGCCAGGCGAGGGTTTTCCACCCGCATGTCCGGGCCGATGCCCGCGGTCTGGCGCAAAGCCAAGTGGCAAATTCTTTCGGAGAATTTGATCCTAGGGTTCGTCGTGCTGGTATCGGCCTTCCGTTTTGCCGGATGGCGCGTGGAGCGCTCGTGGCAGGACAAAATCCCCTCAGCGCGCCAGCGTAATTTGATCAAGCGCTACTGCTCACCGCTCTTTGCCGGCTGGATGGCGGGCCGTATGCGCCAGACCAAGGAAAAGAATCCCATCGCCTGGCTGCAACAATACTCCTGGCAGGCGCGCTTGAACAAATGGGGACTGTGCCTGCTCTTCGTCCTGCTGGATTGCTACGTGATCGACGCCAACCAACCCTACAACATCGGCGTGATGGTGACGGCGCTGCTCCTGATCATGGCCGCCGCTTACACCTACGCGGGCGTGAACGGATTTCTCCAGGAAAAGCGCAGCGGCGCGCTGGAATTGATCCTGGTCACGCCACTTTCTGTCAAACAGATTATCTTCGGGCGCGTTTGGGGATTGTGGAAACAATTCCTGCCCTCTGTGCTGGTCGTGATTGGCTCGGACATCGCCGTGCACACGATGCTGCCGCCCGTTAGCTTCGGATTTTCGGATCATCCTTATATTAGCAGCTGGTTTTTGGTAAAGGACATTGAAATTGTCGCCATTTATCTGACTTTGCCGATGATCGCAACGTCCTTCGCTTTGAGCGCGAGAAAGCTTTTTGCGGCGTCGGCCTGGACCGTCCTCGCGGGATTCGGACCGGCTCTAGTATTGGTAATAATTTGGATGAATCCAATAAGGTGGATGCATTCAGAAATGCTTTTCAGTATGTCAATTTCTGGCAGGGATTTTGTCAGCGGCTTCGATCTGACCATTATTTTTTTGCTTTGCATTTTGGCCGCGCAGGTCGTGGTGACAATCTTCGCCTACCGGCATTTGCGTCGCAGCCTGGCCCGCCGCAGCTACGCGTTTTGAGATGATAACAGGTGGGCGCAAATCAGCCTTTGGTAGGGTCGCCTCGCCGAGGCGACCGAGGACGGCTCGGCGAGCCGTCCCTACCTCGGAGGGGACTCACCAAGATCGGTGTGCAAAGGTACAATGATGCCGCGCCGAAAGCGCTGCGCTGATGGCCAAGGGAACAATTACCGTTCGAGGCACACTTCCCAAGCCCCGCTAGGGGCAACATATTTGTAGGAAACGATGCCCTCGATATTAAACCCCGTCGGGCGGCATCCTCCCAAAGGAAGAGAAGGCAATGCGCTGGAACGGATTGTCGGGAGTTTTTTCCTTCCTAATCCGAATCATCGTCTTAATGCTAATGCAAATGAACTGCCTCATAACGTGGTCATGAGGACGCCAATCCGCTTTGCTATCACGGTTGTGCTTGTCGCGGCCGCGAGCGCTGGCGTGTGGCTGGCACTTCGTCCGATTGAGCCGGTTTACGAAGGAAAATCGTTGATCGTTTGGGCGGAGCAATATGGCACCAACCATTTTTCGTATTCGGGTTCTCATCCGGGTGGAAAGCTGGAACAAGAAGCCCAAACAGCGATTCGAAATATTGGGACTAACGCTATTCCTTTCTTCTTGGAAATAATGCATACCAAGCCTTCCCCGCTCAGACAGCGGGTGATCGGTTTTATTCCAATAGAATGGGAAGAGCGATTCAACCTGCCTACCCTCATTGACTACCTGAATGAATTAAATACACGCCGAGGCTGGGGTGCTGCCGGCATCATGGCTTTGGGATCAGAGGCAAAGCCGGCTATTCCCGCCTTGCTCGCCATGCTAAAGGATAGCGACCCCATGATGCGAGTCATGGCCGTTCTCACATTTGGTGAGCTTGGTCCGCCGGCCAAGGTGGTGTTGCCTGACCTGATAAAATGCACCAATGATTCCTTTGGCGCCGTTAAGATGCGCGTCATCATTAGCCTGGGCAAAATTCATGAGGAACCGGAGAAAGTGGTCCCTATTTTGATCAGGTATTTAACCGACAAGAACTGGAATGTGCGCGTTTATGCGGTGACATCACTTGGCCAATTCGGACCTGAAGGGAAGCTGGCAGTTCCGCAGATCGCCAGCCTCCTGAACGATCCAGACTTCGCCGTAAGAGGAGAAGCCACGAATGCTCTTAAAGCTATCGATCTCGAAGCGGCGGCCAAGGCCGGGGTAAAATGATATTCTGATAATCTGACGGAATGCCTTAAACCCATGAAGAAACGCGCACTTTTGCTGGTGGTTTTGCTCCTCGCGATCGTTGGGTTTTGCGTCTGGCGATTTTCTTCACCGCCACCCGAGCGGGTGTTCCGCGGGAAACCAGAAAGTGAATGGATTCGTGGGCTTTCGTACAACAATCAGGCGCAACCTCAGCAATGGCGGGAATTGGTCCCGAAGGTGTTGACGTCCTCGTGAGAGGATTGCAAAAGTCGAACCATCCCCTGGATCGTCTCTATCGCAAAGTCTATCGCCGGATGCCGGCTTTGTCGGGGCACGTCTTGCCTGCGCCACGAGAAGATTTTACCCGACCAACGAGAATGACCCTCTGCGCTTTGCTCGCCCAATTGAGTCCTGATGACATGGCCGCAACGCCGATGATGACGGCAGAACTGCGGGACGAAGACCCGGCCGTGCGGACACTTGCCATTACGTTTTTTACCTATGGCGAGAACCAAGACGCGCTCCTGAATAAATTGGACAAGGAGAAAAAGCAGAGCCTCTTGCCATTTTTCATCGCTGACATGCGGGACCCCACTGTGTCGGTTCGGAACAACGCCACGGTGGCGTTGGGGTATTATCCCGAAGAGGCGACGGCGATCGTCTCGATTCTGGTGCAGGCGCTGAAAGATCCTGATGCGCACGTCGCCAAAGTGGCGGCTAATTCGCTTAAAAAAATCGATCCGGTGGCCGCAGCCCAGGCGGGGGTCAAATAAGCCATATTTATCGGGTTGGATGTTCCTTGGTTTGGAGTTCCGCCTTCAGGCGGTCCACACCGCGTAAACGCGGAACTCCAAACGGCGCCGGCGCGGCCACAGGGCGGGTTGTTGTTCCACCGCGTTTTCATGAAATAAGCCGAACATAAAAATTAACTCTGGCTTAACAATTATCCCTCGTTTTCAAATCATGGCTTAACCGGCGCATGGTCTATTGATAGTATGAAAGGGCGAAATCAGTTGCATGCCGTCAGGCGCGCGGATTTTCCCTGCGAGAACAATCGGTCATTAAGGAATCTGAAAATTATGAGTGGAAAACTATTAGAGAGAATTAAATTTGCCCTGAGCGCCTGGTGCGTTGTCGGCGCTTTATGGTTGGGCGGCGCAAATTTGCAAGCCCAGGATGACAACGGTGGCGGCCCGCCGCCCGGTGGAGGTCCTGGCGGACCGGGCGGACCCGGTGGCGACTTCGACCCCGCCCAATTCCGGCAACGCATGATGGAGCAAATGCGAAAAAGCCTCAACGTCACCAATGACGAAGAGTGGTCTGCCACCCAGCCGCTAATCGAAAAAGTGATGGAGGCGCGCCGCGATGCCAACCAATTCGGCGGCATGGGTATGCGCGGTCCGGGCGGACCAGGCGGGCCGGGAGGAGGCCCTGGTGGCGGGCGCGGTTTTGGTCCGCCACAGAGCGAAGAGCAGAAAGCACTGCAGAAGGTGCTGGATAGCCACGCGCCAACTCCGCAAATCAAAGATGCACTCGCCAAATACCGCGCTTACAAAAAGGACAAGCAAGCCGCACTCGAGGCCGCTCAGGCGAATCTCAAGAGTGTCCTTACTCTAAATCAGGAAGCGCAGGCGGTGTTGATGGGGCTTCTTCCGTGAGAAACTCATAACCGCTAACTTTGGGGACGCACAACCGTTGCGCTCGACGAAGGGCGCATCTCGTTTCGGTAAGATATTTTGTCCGGGGAGCGCACGCGCCCTCGCGTGCAGCGGTTGGCGCCCCGCCAACCGCAGAACAGAAGATGCCATCGGCGAGGGCGCCGATGGCGACACGCGAGGCGCGTATGCTCCCCGGAAATGGAGGTCGGCGCCCAGTGGCCAATGGAGTTTGTTAAAGCCGCTCGACTTTCGTCGCGCATTGGGCATGCTGGTTGCGTGGTAAAGTTGTTTCGGTTTTTCCTGGGCGCGATGTTTGCGTTATGCTTGATCTGGCTGATTCTCATGCCGCGCGAACCCTCGTATCAAGGGAAACATTTGACGGAATGGCTCGAGCTATACAGCACCAACCGTTTTCCCTTTGATAAGGAGGCCGAGTCGGCCATCAGGCATTTCGGCGCCGCTGGCCCACCTATTTTCCTGGCGAAGATGACCACCAGGGAATCGCGAATCCGATTAGATTTGATGACTCATGTCCCAAAGCCAGTCTTGAGAGCACTTCACATTCCCAGCGGGAATGATTGTCGCGCTCGCATAGATCACGAGCGACAGTTGGGCGCCTACGGCTTCGCGGCCTCAGGCCCCGAAGCCAGACCATTTGTGCCAGACCTGATGGCGCTGCTTAATGATAAAGAGCCGCGCGTTCGGTACTTAACAGTTTTTGCGTTGCGTAGCCTTGGCCCCGTGGCTAGCGAGGCGTTGCCTTCCTTAATTAAATGTCTCGATGACCCAGACTTTACTATTCGAGACGATGCCATTGCGAGCTTGGGCACAATTCACGAACAACCAGGGCGCATAGTTCCGATCATTACTAACTTTCTGGAGAAAAATCGCTCCAACTTAATTCTTCGAGGCGATGCCATCAGGTCACTCGGCTCATTCGGAGCCGACGCCAAGGCCGCTGTCCCAATGATTTCAGGATTCTTGAACGACAATAATGAAGAAGTCCGCTCGGAAGCTTCCAACGCTTTGGGAAGGATTGATCCTACATTCGCCAGGAAAGCGGCTGTCCAATAAACGGATTACATAAGGAATATTAAACCACTCGATTTCTGTCCGGAATTTGACATGCTGACGGGATGGGGAAGAAACGCCTTATCCTCTTGGCTGTTTTGCTCATCGCTATGGTGGGTGGGGTAGGGTGGCGATTGCTCAAAGCGCCCCAGGTTCCCGACCCAATTTGTAAGGGCCAGCCGCTGAGTTATTGGCTGGACGGGTTCTATGCTGACTCTTTTGACGCCAAAAAATACCCTGGGCTTTCGGTACCCACGCGGCAAGAAGCCGGTGACGCCGTTATCCACCTCGGCACTAACGCCATTCCCATGCTTTTGCGAATGTTGGGAAAACCGATCCCAAGTTTGGCCGACCGCTTTTTGCGACTGGCCAAAAAACAAAGCCTCATTAAAATCAAACACATCCCCGCCGATTCAAATTGGAAGGCCTATGAAGCTTTTTCGTATTTAGCAGCAACGGCAAGAATCGCCGTTCCTCAACTCATCCAGATGGATGACACGGACGCTTCACCATTTATCCAGCAAGCTGTGCCTGCAATTCTAAGCCGAATTGGCACTCCGGCTGAACCAGCCATCCCCGCACTCTTGCGTTGGATCAATCACACAAATGAGTGGGTTCGCAATAACGTCGTCTACGCGCTCGGTCAAATCCACAGCGAGCCAACATTGGTTGTGCCCCTGCTGATAAAGTGTTTGAACGATACCAACGCGGCCGTACGAGGACAGGCCGCTTCAGCTTTGGGAGAATTTCATGGTTACGCCCGCCCAGCGGTGCCAGCGTTAATCGCGTTGCGAGATCAAGAGTCAAGCAACTCCATTGCGGTCAGTGGCCTGGC
>Ga0302325_10031171_pt1 | contig 10973 bp, 10 predicted proteins | sample Palsa_T0_2_FD_201948 | JGI IMG/M metagenome (GOLD analysis project Ga0302325, IMG submission 201948) | Peat permafrost microbial communities from Stordalen Mire near Abisko, Sweden - Palsa_T0_2 | ecosystem: Environmental > Terrestrial > Soil > Palsa > Peat permafrost | place: Sweden: Abisko... | reverse complement strand
CTAACGAGAATGGCGGCACCAGGACTTGGTCCGGGTGGGCCGCCGGGTTCGGGACAAGCCACCGGAACAAGAAAGTCGCGGCCATAGCTCCGGCGAGTTGCGCCCCAACAAATGGGAGTACATCGGACGGCTGAATGCCAGCAAAGGTGTCTGACAGCGAGCGGGCTATCGTTACGGCTGGGTTTGCGAACGATGTCGAAGCAGTGAACCAGTAAGCGGAAGTGACGTAGCCTGCGACTGCAAACGGAACGGCCCATGAGCATAGTCGCGAACATCCCCAGATGACCGACAACAGCCCGAACGTAGCCACGAACTCACTCAGGACCTGCGCCCACCCGTGCCGGGGATGTGAGGAGAGCGAATACCAGCGCAGCCCGAACATCAGATGCGCGATAATCGCTCCGGTAATTCCTCCGGCGCATTGCACAAAGATGTAGGCGAATGCGTCAGACCAAGCGATGCCATGTTCAATTGCGTCCGCAAACGTGACAGCTGGATTCAAGTGTGCACCAGAAATCGGCCTGAATGTCAGAATGAGAGCGACCAAGGCCGCACCGGTCGCGATAGTGTTCGCAAGGAGAGCAATGGCGACATTCCCGCCTGCCAGTCGTTCGCCCATAATGCCGGAACCGAGCACAGCAGCAACAAGGAACGCGGTGCCGAGAAACTCAGCGGTCAAGCGCGCAGGCAGGTTGAATCTCATTGATGCCCGATCTTGTCGATCTCTTTCTTGATTGCGAGCTTGTCAATGGTAGTGAGAGGAAGGGAGAGGAAAAGACTGATTCGGCGTTCGAGGGTCACAAACACTTCACGATAGGCACGCTGGATTTCCTCACCTGTACCACGGACCGCAGCCGGGTCAGGAAACCCCCAGTGGGCTGTCATGGGCTGGCCCGGCCAGATGGGGCAGACCTCTTTCGCAGCGTTATCACAGACGGTAAACACGAAGTCGAGTTTGGGCGCCTCGGGCTTTGCGAACTCGTTCCAACTCTTGCTTCGAAGACCGTTCGTGGGCAGATGAGCTTTTTCTAGCTCTGTTATAGCTTCCGGTCGAACTGCGCCCGACGGATGGCTCCCGGCACTGTAGGCAGTAAAGGTCGGTTGTCCTTTGTAGTTCATGATTGCTTCGGCCATGATGGACCTGGCAGAATTGCCAGTGCACAGGAACAAAACGTTGTAGCGTATTTCCATCTCGTCTCCCTCACTGGCAGCAGGTTGGCCCGCAGCAAGGTTCAATTTCGCTGTGGCTTCACGGCTCGGACGAAGGCGCTCATAAACTTGCCGTCCACCTGTGGCGCAATCGCATCCACGTCGATGTTTTGGCCGGCAAGGAACTCGCGGGCATCTTCCACTTGGTAGACCCTTGTTGGCTCGATCTCTACGTTCTCGAAGCCGGCAGCCGCGAGCTTGGTGCGGTACTCGGTCTCCTCTAGAGCACCCGCAACGCAACCGACCCAGAGCAACACGCTCTGGCGAATCTCATCTGGGACCGAACCGCGCGTGACAACGTCCGACACAGCAAAGCGCCCGCCCGGTTTCAAGACTCGGAGCGCCTCTCTGAGCACACGATCTTTGTCCGCCGAAAGGTTGATCACGCAATTGGAAATGATGACGTCCACCGAATTATCGGGCAGCGGAATGTGTTCAATCTCGCCTTTCAGGAACTCGACATTTTCAACTCCGGCTTTGCGCTTGTTCTCGTTTGCAAGTGCGAGCATCTCGTCCGTCATGTCGAGACCGTAGGCTTTACCAGTTGGACCAACTCGCTTTGCGGAAAGCAACACGTCAATGCCTCCGCCAGACCCGAGGTCTAAAACAACTTCGCCCGGAGTGAGCTGCGCCAGAGCCGTGGGATTTCCGCAGCCCAGCGAGGCGAGTAGAGCTTCCTCTGGAATCTGACCCGCTTGCGCCGTGTCGTATAGGTTCGACGTGATCGGATCACAGCAACCGTTGCTGCTCGTCGCTCCGCAACAAGAACTTCCGCCAGCCTTCACGCGTAGCGCGGCCTGTCCGTACTTCTCTTTGACTACTACCTTGATGTCTGGCGTGCTCATGATTTCCCCCTATTTGCAAAGTCGACCAATCTGTTCGGGCTTGACGGCCTGGCTTCGAGTGCAGCACTCGGCGTACAGGAACTGAAGCAATTCCTGAAGCGCGTCCGTGTTGGCGGTGTATCGCAGGAACGTGCTTTCCCTCTGCACGTGGACAAGGTCCTCGCCTTTAAGCTTTTCAAGATGGTGCGACAGAGTGGAATTGGGAATGTCGAGTTCGTTTTGAATTTCAGTGACGACCAAGCCCTCCGGGTGCGCGGACAGTAGCAACTGCATGATGCGCAGGCGCGGCTCCGAACCCATGGCGGAAAGCATGTCCGCCAGTTTCGCTACCCTTTCCAGAGGTTTAGCACTTTGGGCAGTAGGCATATTTCGATAATTGCAGAAATATGGTTTCGCTGTCAAGCCACACGTCTGCAGAGCCGGTCTGGGACATGGCTGCGGCGGCGACCGGCTCAATTTTCATGGTGCGAGAATCAATTGATTGAAAATTCTCGTTTCATGCGGTGGATGCTAAATTTCTGAAACTTCCTTTGCAGGTTCAGTTACGAGATCATAGCCGAGTTGTTTCATGAGCGGCCCCCACCGCTCTTCTATGTAGGCGACGGTCTGTTCGGGCAGGACCTCCTGCCACCCGCCAGGAGACGCTTTGCCGATGTAGGGCTTGTCCGATCGAGTGCGTGAGGTAGCCACCCACTTCTTGCCCTGAGTTTCTTCCATTTTGCGCAAGTTGGCGGCGGAGCTCCGTTGGATGGCTTGATTGATGCGCTCCGGGTCAGGATTGAGACCGAGGAACTGAGCTACTCGCGCCAGTTCGCGAGGCTGATTTTCATGAATATCCTCATAGCGCAGCAGGAGAAAATTATCCCGTCCATGTCGCGTCGCCAGCCAACTCCTGACGCCATCGGCCCATGAGCCGACTCGGGGCCAGGAAAGGCCGTCCATCCAGACAGGAACCCATTTGTCGATGGGGAGATCCTCCGAATTCGATCGCATCTTTATCTCCCAATGATAGTTGGAGATAGCGACATCCCGCGGATCGCGCACAATGTATATGACGCGAGGGTAGCGGGCGTCGAAGGTCTCGTGGCTTTTGATCAGGCGCGGGCGAGGTAGACGACGCAAGACCCAATCGGCATTCTTGTACATATCGGGAACGAGACGCTCAACGTTGAGAAAGGTGACGGGCTTATCAGGATTCACGAAGTTGCCCAGCAGAAAACGCATCCAAGTGGTGCCGGACCGGGTGTAGGACGTGATGAAAACGTCGTCGTCGAAAAAGGTAATCTCCCGCTCCATCAAGGTACGGCGAGAGAGCACATCGTAGACTCTCGACAGATGACGAAACGTTCGGTCAATAAAAAATGTCAACGCGGCTCTCCTTGCAAAGTCTGTGCCGCCAGCGCCCCGACGGTGACTTGGCCCAACTTGATGAACCGGCAAGAGGCTCAGGAATCTTACTTAATTCCGTAATGATTGTCTACTAATTTAGTCGACATAGTCGTACATCCCAAGGATTAAGCGGATGTTAAAGGCCCGAGTTCATGTGCTGGATGAAGAAGCCAGGCTAAGCATAAGCATCCGTGGAATCCACTTGACAGGTCCGGAATCCCGTTGCTAATGTTAAGCCTGTGTTACATGACCGCTATCTCTATCATATAAGTAGTCATTAAGTCTTTGATTTGTCAACTCCTCGATTCTTTCCCTTGGTTGACTTTCACAAACCGCCTGACAGGAGCCTCGCAACAAATGGGAAAGCTAATTTTGGTGCGTCACGGGAAGACCGTTCTTAACTCGCTGGACAGCTCAGAGAGACTGCGCGGTTGGATGGATATACCTCTCGACGAACAGGGTTTGCGGGAAGCCGACGAGACGGCTCAAAGGCTGGCTCAACATCCGGTGGAGCATATCTACTGCTCCGACCTTTACCGTGCCCGGCAGACAGCCGACGCCGTAGTGAAAGCAACCCTGGCGCCGATCGTGCATACTGCCGATCTGCGCCCATGGAATGTGGGAACGCTGGCGGGGCAGCGTGTGAAGGACATCCTACCAATTCTCCAACAACTCGAACTTGATCCGTCAATGCCCGCGCCTGGAGGAGAGTCGTTCCTTCAATTCTGTGAGCGCTATTTACGGAAACTCCATGAACTGCTCGATATCGCAAACCGTTCTACAGGGTGCATCGTAGCCGTGACTCACGTGCGCAATCTTCTGGCCGCTCCAACCCTCCTTCACGGCGGAGACAAAGCCCACATACCGGTTAGCGGTGGTCCTAAGACAGGTTCCCTGGTTTGGGTAGAAGAGAACGGCAAGGGATGGAATCTCCGTGTGGATGAAGCCCCGGAGCCTGTCCAAAGGGCGGCCTGAGAGGACCATGGTGCATCTGGACGTTTGATCAGTACGACGATGCGATACGGCAATGCCATCACTAACGAGATGGACGTAGCAAGCTCGAAGGTTGTCCAAATGGCCCTTCAGAGCCTAATAGGGTTTCAATCAGGTTTCACCCAACCGCAAACGATTGAAAATATGGCGGAGAGGGTGGGATTTGAACCCACGATACCCGTTAAGGTATGTCCGCTTTCGAGGCGGATCGTTTCAACCACTCACGCACCTCTCCGAACAGCAGTTGTCAGCGGCCAGTTGCCAGAAAAAGCGATTCGTTAACGACGCTTCCTGAAAAATTCTTGCAGCATATCCGCCGAGCGTCCTGCCAGCACCCCGCCCCGGATCTCCATCCGATGATTCAAACTGGGGTGATTCACCACCTGCATTACGGAATGGACGGCGCCCGCCTTCGGGTCATCGGCGCCATACACCAGGCGGCGGACGCGGGCATGAACCGCCGCCCCCGCGCACATCGCGCACGGCTCAATTGTAGCAAACAGTTCGCAGTCGCCCAGCCGGTGATTACCGAGGTTTCGCCCCGCTTCGCGCAGGGCCACGATCTCAGCATGGGCGGTTGGATCGTTGTCGGTCAGGTTGCGATTCCATCCCCGCGCCACCACCTGTTCGGCACAGACGACGACGGCTCCCACCGGCACTTCGCCCGCCTCCAGTGCGCGCTGGGCGCAGCGAAGGGCTTCTTCCATCCATAGTTCATCCGAGGAAAGTTTGCTGATCTCAGTTCTCAGTTCTCGGTTCTCAGTGCTCGCGTGAGAACTCCGTATTCACGATTCGCCCGTCCATTCTAGCGGGTAACAGTTACTTTTGGTGTGGGTAGTTCCGTTCCCATGAAGGGTCCGCAATCTGTTGCGCAGAAGAACTTCAGCCGAGAACATCCTGCAAGCGGGCCGTCGTAACCGGTGATGAATGCTGTGATTAGCGCCAATTCCTGAATTGACACTAGAGATTCAAAATGGCACGGCGCTTGCACTTTGCAGTTGTGATAGGTACGCCTATTCCCCAGACCGTTCGATATCAATATTCCTCAGAGGAGGATAGAGCACTGTGAAAAATTTGCAGAAGGTTGCGGTACTTGCGGGACTGACGCTGGCGTTTTCGGCTTTCGCGTCCTCGCAAGTCGTGTTTAGCGTCGTGAAGATACCGGGATCGAATCCCAACTCTTTAATTGCAATTAACAACAACGGACAAGTGATGGTAAACAGCGGCACCGGTAATTCGTATCACGTGGCGACCTGGGGTCTCAGCAGCGGAACCGAGAGCCTTGGCTTGCCTGTGACCAACGCCGGTGGGGCTTCCATTAACGATCTTGCCGCTGTTGCGGGCACCGGAGATCCAGACAGTTCGGGCAATTTTCAAGCTTTCGTCTGGCAGCCGGGTACTGGAATTCAGTGGTTGGGTTCACTCGGCGGCGATTTAAGCGCGGCGAGCGGAGTCAACGACGCGGGCGAGGTGGTTGGGCTGTCCTACACACCCGCGTTTTCCCAACATGCCTTTCTGTGGACGCAAGCCGGCGGCATGCAGGATCTGACACCCACTCTCACCAACACCTCCGGCGGCACGGCGGTGGCAATCAACGGCTTGAACCAGATAGTTGGCTACTACTTTCCCGATGGCGCCGACAACACGCTTGGCTTCCTGTGGACGCAGGCCAATGGTTTCCAGAGTCTAGGCGGGCCTGGAACTCTCGCACTTGCCATCAACGATTCGCAAACGATTGTTGGGCAATCGCTCTTCGCCAATGGGAATGCTCATGCTTTCCTGTGGACGCCGACCGCGGGAGTCAAAGACTTGGGCACGCTTGGCGGCAGCGAAAGTTCCGCCCTCAGCGTTAACAACAAGGGATGGATCGTGGGAACCTCGCTCACCACTTCCACTAAGAACCTTTTGCATGGCTTCTTGTGGACTCCCACCGCGGGCATGCAGGATTTTATGACCGTGGCGGGACTGTCTTCCGCCGTAGAACTTTACTCTGTGCAAGTGAACGACTATGGAGTGATCGCACTCTCAACCAACAAGGGCGACGAGGTTTTGGTCCCGAAGATGACGGGGTCCATCTCTTCGTCAGCGAATCCCTCCGTGCTTGGGAAGCCGGTGACGTTCACCGCTTCCATAAGCTCGATCGCGGGGCCGCCGCCGGATGGTGAGGCAGTGGAATTCTTGGTCGGGGGCGCGGCGGTGGGTTCCGCAACAATGAAAGGAGGGGTTGCTCAGTTCACAACCTCAGCCCTTTCCACAGGCACCCACGCTGTCGTGGCCAAGTACAGCGGGGACGCGAATTACCTTTCCGCCACCTACACGGCTGTTACGCAAAAGGTCAACAAATAGCCAACGCCGCAATCGCCTGGCGATAACCGAGGCAGCACGAAAGTACAGTTGAAGTCCTTTTGGCGCTGCCTCGGTTTTCACTTTTATATGAATGATGGAGCGCCGGGCGCCCCGCCCGGCCCAATTCACCGTCAGTGTTATTCTAGGCGGGTCGTGGGAATCACCAGCATCTTGCGGAAGGTGTTCTTGTTGGACCTGATCCGGGGATTGCGCGTGACCTTCCGATATCAGGATCCGCGAGAAATCTACACCGAGCAGTACGGGTAATTGATGCGGTGGAGAGACGGGCGCCTCGCCCGTCCACCCCGGCCCAGGCAACCGCATCCTTCCACTGTTTCCCGAGTACGTCCCAACGGACATGGCCGTATAGACGATCCGCGCCTGTTCTCGGGCAAGAGGCGGGTTGTCTTTAGGGTCTCAAGCCCGGTTGGATGCTGCCGATAGCTACGTCCATGTAGCAATCATTTTGAGATGTGCGCAAGCAACGGCATCAGACCAGGCTATCTGCCAGGTTCATCGACCATTGATTCATGCTTTTTCGGCGAAAGCGTATGGGTGAGGTTTGAGCATGGCGGTGGTGACGGCGTTCAAGTTCAGTTGGCCTGGCGGTCGTCAGCCTGAGAAATGGGGAGCCGGGCGATGAAGCCATTGCCTGAGGTTCTTCTCGTGGATGACAACCCTGCCGACGGCCTTCTCGCGCAGGAGGCATTGGCCGGGAGCAGGCATCAGAGCCACCTCCACCATGTAGGGGATGGCGAGGAGGCAATGGCCTATCTGCATCGTGCCGGCCAGTATGCGACTGCGGTTCGTCCCGACCTGGTGATCCTGGATCTGAATATGCCGAAGAAAGACGGTCGAGCGGTGTTGACGGAGGCCAAAGCCGACGCGGATCTGCGCACCATACCAATCGTGGTGTTCAGTACCTCGCGCGCGCTGTTGGATATCCTGCGCAGTTACGAACTAGGCGCCAACTGCTATGTCAACAAGCCCGGAAGTCTGAATGAATATTTCCGGGCGGTGCAATCGATTGAAGAATTCTGGTTTGGTGACGTCAGACTGCCACGAGAGGAAAAATAGAAATTATGGAACCGGAAGCTGGCCATATTTTGCTGATTGAGGATAATCCCGGAGACGCGGACCTGGTACGCCTGCGCCTGGAGGAAGGCATGTCCGATGTGCGTGTGAGCTGTGTCCCCCGGCTGTCCGACGCGCTCGCGTCTCTGGACGCGGAAACACCGTCGCTGGTGCTGCTCGACTTGAATCTTCCCGACAGCAATGGCGCGGAAACCTTTCATCGCATCATGCAGAAGGCTCCGAACGTGCCGGTGGTGATCCTTTCCGGGCGCAACGATGAGGCGCTGGCCATCAATGCCGTCCACCAGGGCGTTCAGGACTACCTGGTCAAAGGCGACATCACCAGCAAACAGCTGGAGCGTGCTGTCCGCTACGCGGTGGAACGGCAGGCGCTATCGCGCTCTTTAGAAATCGCCCGCAAGCAGCAGATTGAATTCAAGAACCGGTTTCTGTCCCACATCTCGCACGAGCTGCGCACCCCGCTGACCTGCATTCACCAGTACGTCACGCTCCTTCTGGACGGGTTGGCAGGTCCACTCGCGCCCAACCAGACGGATCACCTGAAAACCGCCTTAAAGAGCGTGAACCAGTTGCACGCCATGATCCGCGACCTGCTGGAAGCCACGCGCGCCGATAGCGGCAAGCTGCGCGTCGAACCGCGCTGCATCGATGTCGGCGAACTGATTCAGCAGGCGGTCGCGATGATGGGGCCCGCCGCCGCCGCTAAGCACCTCGCCCTCGAAGCTCTGCCCGACCAGACAATCCCTCTGGTTTATGCGGACCCCGGCCGCGTGATAGAAGTCCTCATCAACCTCATCGACAACGCCATCAAGTTCACTCCGACCGAGGGAGCGGTGCTGGTGCAAGCCGCAATTTTCGAGACCGACCCCACCCTCGTCTGCCTCTCGGTCAGCGACAGCGGCCGCGGTATTCCCGCGGAGTTGCTGCCAAAGGTTTTTGACCGTCTCTATCAGGACCCCGGCGAGGTGGACAATAACCGGACCGGCCTCGGTCTGGGCCTCTACATTGCCAGGGAAATCGTCACCCTGCACGGCGGCAGCATGTCGGCCGCCAGTCAACTCGGAAGCGGCAGCACGTTCTCCTTCACCTTGCCCCTCTTTTCCCTCGCCAAGCTTCTGCTCCCGGTAATTACTTTTCAGGGACGCTTGCGGGATTCCATTGTGCTGGTGCGAGTGGAACTGACCCCACTCGCCAATTCACTCGGCGGAAGCTGGAAAGAAACCTGCCAGCGCTGTTTGGACCTCCTGCGCCGGTGCATCTTCGTCGACAAGGATCTGGTTCTCCCATCCACCGGAGGCAGCGGTCCGAGCGAAACGTTTTTCGTGGTCGCTTCCACCGACATGGCGCACGTCGACATCATGATCGAACGTATCCGCGCCCAAGTGTTGGCGCTGCCCCGGTTGCAAGCCAGCAGCACCCTGCGCGTAACCGCCGAAAAGATTTATTGTCCAGCCTCCGACGATCTGAGAAGCGACGATCTGAAAAGCGACGATCCCAGAAGCGTCGAAGAGCGAGTTGCGGGCGTGGCTGCTTGCGTTACCGAAATTATCCAGCACAGTCTTAAAAGCAAACCAAATATCAACCAAAAGGAGACACACGAGAATGCGAACTGAAAACAAAACCGAGGGGCAGCCACTGACTCGACCTAAGATTATGGTCGTGGACGATGACCCCGATCTTCGACATGCCCTGAGTTTGCGTCTGCGAGCGAACAACTTCGACACCGTGAATGCCGGGGACGGTTATTCGGCTATCGCCATGGCCAAGAAGGAACGCCCCCACCTGATCATCCTCGATCTGGGACTACCGGCGGGCGGCGGATTTACCGTGCTCAAAAACTTGCGAAAATATCCGACGCTTGCCGACATCCCGGTGATCGTGCTGACCGCTCGCGATCCCGAGGGCAATGAAAAATACACCCTCGAATCGGGCGCTATCGCCTTCTTTCAGAAGCCGGCCGATAACGACGAGTTGCTGGGAGTGATTCGCGCCAGCCTGCAGGCGGGGTGGGGCTTGGGACGAGCCTTGCAATCGGGGCCGGCCTGATACCAAAGCGGCCGCCAAGTTTGGGGACGACTGGGGACGACCGGGGACGACCGAGACAAGATGGCGTACTGCAGATTCACTCCGCCAGTAGCGGCAGCCCCTGAATGTTCCAGGAAATGTGGTGGACGGCGCCATTGGTCGCCAGGATGGCCGACTTCCCCGGAGCGAAGGCCAGTCCAACCAAGCCTTGGCCGGAGACCTCGAGGGAGGCCTTGCCTTGCGGTGTGATCTTCACGATGCCGCGCTTTCCGGCGAGCGACGCAGCCACATAGAGATTGCCCTCGACGTCAAGAGCCAGACCCTGTGGACGCCCAAGGCCGCGGTAAAACACGGACACGGTTCCGTGGGGATCGACTTTGTAGACGCAATCAAAGCTGGAGGTGCTGGGGCCGGTGACAAACATGTCGCCGTGCTGACCGAAGGCGATGTGATAAGCGGAAACGCTTGGTTCCAGCGTGGCGAACACGAAAATCTGACGGTCGCGAGCGATCTTGAAAATTGTTCCGCTGCGGTCGCCGACGTAGAGGTTCTCCGCGGCATCGAATGCGATCCCGGTCGCGACCCCCATGCCTTCGGCATAGATCGACATCTTGCTGCCCGGTGTCACTTTATACACCGCCTCGTCATGCCGCGAGGAAACGTACATCTGGCCTTCGCGATCGAAAGCAATCGAGGTGGCGTTTGTCATGTCGCTGAGAAACGGTTTCACGTCGTAGTTGGTATCAATCTTGAAGATCGATACCGGAACTTTTTGCCCGCGAGAACCAGAGAAGGTCACGTAGATGTTGCCATCGCGATCAAGCGCGGGATTAGTCACCGGATGCAGGTTGTCGGCCACGGGCACCGCAACACTAATGGTGTGGGCATTGCTGACGTGTCCGTTGGCGCCTGCCCCGTTCGTACTCACAACCACCGGCCCCGAAGCTGCGCCTTCCGGCACGCGCGCCACCAGGAAGTCATCGGAACTGATCAGCACCGAGCCTTCAAGTTCGCCGAAGTGCACGCTCGGGCGGCGCAGCTCGTGCGGACGCAGGCTCTTTCCCATGATGC
>Ga0302325_10031170_pt1 | contig 10973 bp, 7 predicted proteins | sample Palsa_T0_2_FD_201948 | JGI IMG/M metagenome (GOLD analysis project Ga0302325, IMG submission 201948) | Peat permafrost microbial communities from Stordalen Mire near Abisko, Sweden - Palsa_T0_2 | ecosystem: Environmental > Terrestrial > Soil > Palsa > Peat permafrost | place: Sweden: Abisko... | reverse complement strand
CCGCGCGGGCCGGGGCGTTGAAGTCGTTGACGTACAGCGAGACCAGCGGCGCGATCGACCGCGACGCCTCGACGACGACCGCGGCCATGCCCGGCGCGGCTAGGCCCTGGCCGCGGCATTCCGGCCGTACCCACACCCCTTGCACCTGGCAGACCTGCGGGGTGACGGCCCCGATCTCCGCCTTGAAGATGACCTGGCCGTCCTGGATCCGGGCGAACGCCCGGCCGCTGCGGATGAGCTGTTCCAGCCGGGCCCGGTAGGACGCGCCGCCGTCCCCGGTCACCGGCGAGACGCCCACCTCCTCGGTGAACATGGCGACGCAGGCCGGCCACAGGATGTCGATCTCGTCGGGCCGCACCCGCCGTACCCCCGGGTCGGGCGACACCAGCGGCGGCCCGGACGTGACCATGACGGGCTGCACGGCCCGGATCTCCCGGGCCGGCCCCCAGTGCGGCCGCAGCAAGGCCCACAGCGCCTGAATCTCCGCCGCCGCCCCCACCACCGACGAGCAGCGCCGTCCCTGCCGCAGCGCCCGTTCCGCGAACGCCACGATGGCGTCGGGGGTGGCGGCCACGGTGACCAGGTTGGCGCCTGAGTAACACAGCGACTCCAGCTGGCCGCCGGGCCCATGGCCCCACATCTGCGCGCCGAGCCGGCCAGGTTCCACGCCGAGAGCCCGTATCCGCGAGCTCACGAATACGTTCGTCACCGGATCGCGCTCGCAGATAGCCAGGGCGGCCTGACGGTCCCGCTCATCGAGCTGCCGCACCGATGCGGACCACGGCGGTCTTACCCGCAACATACCCCCAGCGTACACCGGGCGATAACGCGGTAAATTCTCATCTCGGACACGCTGTCGTCATTGTTATCCGCGCCCGGCCTCGATCGTCACCCGCGCCCTGACCTCGATTATCACCCGTGCCGAGGCCGGGCTAGGCACCGGAGGTCCCGGGCGTCGGATCGGGCCCGGCCGGGCAGGTGGCGTTGACTAGCCCGGGTGCCTTCGGCAGGGCTCCGGTGGCGAGATAGGCGTTCAGGTAGCCCTGCACGCAGGAGTTCGACGGCTGCTCAAGCGACTGCCCGTGGTTGCCGCCGCCTTCGACCACGACCATCCGCGCGGACGGCAGCAGCTTGTGCGCGACCTGGGCCCCGGCGTACGGGGTGGCCGGGTCCAGCGTGCCCTGCAGCATCAAGATGCCCGGCAGCCCGGCCCCCTTGATCTGCAGCGGCTTGGACGGCCCCTGCACCGGCCAGAACGCGCAGGAAGCGTTGAACCAGGCGTTGTCCCACGCCTGGTACGGAGCCTTCTTGTAGACCAGCTCGGTGTCGGCGGTCCAGTAGGCCCAGCTCCGCGGCCAGTTCACGTCCGAGCACTGCACCGCGTTATAGACGGCGAACTCGTTCTCGTTCTGCGTGCCGTTTCCCTCGTACTGGGTGATCAGGTCGCTGGTCTGCCCGGAATTCAGGTAAGACGACAGCGCCTGGGCCAGGCCCGGCCACAGCTCGCCGGAGTACCCGCCCTCCAGGAAGGTGTCATCGAATTCGTCGGCGCCGATCGTCCCGTCGACCGGGTCCGCGAGAAGCTGGTTACGCGCTTGGTACCACGCGGCCTGTACCTGCGCGGCGGTGCTGCCGAGATGATAGGTACCGTCGTATTTAGCCACCCAGGCGAAGAACGCCGCGATTCGACCCTGGAAAGCGTAATCCTGGTCGACGTTGTCGGCGTACCAGACCCCGGTGGGATCGACGGTGCTGTCCAGCACCATGCGACGGATCCGGCTCGGGAACAAAGTGGCGTAGACCTGGCCGATATAGGTGCCGTAGGAGAACGCGTAGTAGTTGATCTTGGCCACGCCGAACGCCGCGCGGATCGAATCCATGTCCCTGGCCGCGTCTTCGGTGGTCATGTACGGCAGCAGCCAGCCGAACTTCTGCTCGCAATCGCCGGCGTAAATTTTCGCCCGGTTGATGAGCACCTGCTCGGCGGCGGAATTGGCCGGTACGTAGTTCGGCCGCACCCCGCTGAAAAAGCTCGGATCGCAGCTCAGCGCGGGCACGGAGGACCCTACGCCCCGCGGGTCGAAACCGACGATGTCGTAGTCGGCGGCCACGCTCGGGCTGATGCCCTGCGCCACCTCGGCCGCGAGCGGCAGCCCGTCGCCGCCAGGCCCGCCGGGATTGACCAGCATGACCCCCTGCTGCTGGCTCTGCGGCGCGGTCGCCGGGACCATGTCCAGCGCCAGGCTGATGTGCCTGCCGCCGGGGTCGGCGTAGTTGAGCGGGACGCTCAGCATCGTGCAGTCGCGCACGCCTTCGGTAGCAAGCTCCCCGGTGCAGGAGTGCCAGTGCAGGGCGGCGTGCGACGGGATGATGGAGCCCGCGGGCGGCGCGGCCTGGGCGCGCTGGGTGCCTGGGGCACTTGCGGCGCTCTGGCTCGATCCCGCCGCGGCCGCGGAACCGGACGAGGTGCAGGCCGTGAGGGCGAGCAGGCCGACCATGGCGATGATCAGTGCCGCTGGACCGAGCCGGCTGTCCCGCGTCCGCCCGCGCGGGCGTGACATCGACATGGAGCCCATGATCCCCCATCATGCCCGACACGTCCGGCGGCCTAGCCCGGACGCGCCGGAATCCGCTCCATCGCTGACGGCTACGACGCCTCGCGCTGCCGATCCTCGAGCGCCTTGCGGTACTCGGCGACGACCATCTCGGTCAGCTCCTCCACCGAGGTGTCCCTGGCGTACTTGTCGTAGGTGATCCGGCCGCCCTGCAGCAGGTTCACCCGGTCGCACACCTCGAGCACCTGGCCGTAGTTGTGGGCGATGATGATGACCGAGATGCCCCGCGCCTTGACCTGGCGCACGATGTCGAGGATCATCGCGCCCTCCTTGACGCCCATCGCGGCCAGCGGCTCGTCGAGCAGCAGGATCTTCGCGTCCGAGAACACCGAGCGGGCCACCGCGATGGCCTGCCGCTGGCCGCCTGACAACATGGCCACCTCGACGTCCACCGAGCTCAGGGTCTTGATCCCCATCGAGTCCAGGTGCTTCTGGGCCTGCTGCCGCATGACTTTGTTGCGCAGCAGCGGCAGCGGCCGGCGCACCGGCTCCCGGTTGAGGAACATGTTGTGGTACACGGTGAGCTGGTTGATCAGGGCGAGGTCCTGGTAGACCACGTCGATGCCGTGCGCGCGGGCATCCGTGACCGAGGAGAACGTGACCTCCTCGCCGTTGAGGATGATCCGCCCGCTGGAGGGCTGCTGAAAGCCGCAGATGGTCTTGATGAGGGTCGACTTGCCGGCCCCGTTGTCGCCGATCAGGCCGAGCACCTCGCCGCGCTCCAGCCGCAGGCTCACGTCGACCAGCGCGGTCACGGCCCCGTAGCGCTTGGAGATGTGCTCCACCCGCAGGATGTCGTTGTCGGTCGGCTGGGTGAATTGTTCGGCTGTCTGGGTGCTCACTTGGCTGCCTCCGTGCTCGGTCTGGCCCGGCCCGATCTCCTGCGCCGCGTCACAGCTTGCCTACCTGTCCGATGACGTTGGCAGCGCCCCCATCACCCCTGGCCTTCCCGCGGGTGCCCACCAGCCGGCCCGAGCCTCGCAACCGGCCCAGGCGGGTGTTGAGGATCATGAAGACGAGGATCGCGACGCCCAGGATGATCTGGTACTTGTCCGAGCTGATGCCGCGCAGGTTGAACCCGTCCTGCAGTTCGCCGAGCACCAGCACGCCCACCCACATCCCGATCATCGTGCCGACCCCGCCCAGCATGGCCGTGCCGCCGATGACCGCGCCGGCCAAGGCCACCAGCACCACCGCGAGCTGGCCCGCGCTCGGGTCGATGATGTCGTTCTTGAAGGCTTCCAGGATCCCGGCGAGCGCCCCGAGCGAGCTGCACATCATGAAGTTGCCGATTTTGATCCCGTTGACCTTGATGCCGGATTCCCGCGCGCCGAGCAGGTTGCCGCCGACCGCCACCGTGTACAGGCCCCACCGGGTCCTTCTCAGCAGGACGTTGAAGATCAGGACGAGGACGCTCGCCCAGATGATCTCCGACCACGCCTCGGAGCCGAACCAGTGACCCAGGCCCACCGACTGAGGGTTCAGGTTGATCTGCTGGGCCGAGGAGATCGTCAGCATGTAACCGTAAATCGCGAAGCCGCTGCCGAGCGTGGTGATCAGCGACGGAACGCCCAAGATGGTGGTGACCACGCCGTTGATCAGCCCGATCACCGAGCACAGCAGCACCGTGATCACGATGGCGAGGAAGGTGGGCAGGCCGGAGTCGATGAAGAAGTGCATGATGAACGGGGACAGCGTCCAGACGTACCCGACCGACAGGTCGATCTCGCCGCAGACCATCAGCAGCACCAGGCCGATGCCGATGATCACGTAGGGGCCCATGTACTGGGCGATGTCGACGAAGCTGCCGTGGCTGAAGAAGTGCGAGGTGCCGGACGCCCAGAAGTAGATGAACAGGATCACGGCGATCACCGTGATGCTGGCCTCGCGCTGATTCAGGAAGATGGCGGCGGCCTGGCTGAGAATCCTGGGGCGGCCTCGCCCGCTTGGTGCGGCGCCGGTGATCTCCGGGCTGCGTTCGGCAGTGTCACTCACGTCGCTCATCCCAATCGTGCTGCTTCGCCCGATGCCTGTGTGGAGAGAGTCATACCCAGGTGCCGCGGCGATTCACGTGACATCGCTGTCCGTGAATCGCCGCGGACCTGCACTTCCCAGTGTCGCGCGTTCAGGCGATCAGGTCGAGATCGCGCCGCTGTGCTTCACGTACTTCTGCGCGCTGGTCGAGCCCTCGAACCGGGTGGTCGGCGAGCTGTACGCGCCGGCGTTGCTCTTGGTGACGAACTTCAGGCCGGTGTCGGTGGTGGCCGGGTTCACCAGCCCGCCGGACAGCTGCCACAGGTACAGGTAGATCGTGGGCAGGAAGCCCTGCAGGTACGGCGACTGGTCGACGGTGAAGCTGATCTGGCCGGCCGAGATCGCGGTCAGCGTCTGCGGCTCGAGGTCGAAGCCGCCCGCCGCCACCTTGCCCACCAGGTTGTTCTTCTGCAGCGAGGAGCCGAGCAGGGCGGTGTCGCCACCGTCGACCGCGAAGATGCCCTGGATCTTGGACCCGTGGGACTGGATGAACTCGGGAACCGCGGTGGCTTCCTGGCTGGCCGAGGCGCCCCCGTCGAAGCCCTTGTTCCCGAACATGACGGTCATGCCCGCGGCCTGCAGCGCGGCCGTCGCGCCGTCCAGGCGCGGCTGGATGTTCAGCGCGCCGGGCTGCGAGATGACGCCCACCGCCGTGTCGCCCTTCTTCATCAGCGAGGCGAGCCGGGTGCCGACTTCCGTGCCGGACGCGAGCAGGTCCTGGCCGATGTAGGCGAGGCCGTTCGTGGGGCTGGAGCTGGAACCGTTCGCGTTGTACGTGACGACAGGGACGCCCGCGGCCAGCGCGGAGTTGATCGGGCTGATGAACGAGGTGGCCGCGACCACGGTGGTGGCGATGCCGGGTGAGCCGGCCGTGACCGCGTCGTTGAAGGCCGACAGCATGGTCGGCACCGTCGGCTGGGTGGACAGGGCACCGACCCAGTGCGGCGTCGGGAGGCCGAGGATGGCGGCCGCGTCCGCGAACCCGTACTGGGTCGGCGTGAAGAACGAGTTGTCTGTCACGTGGTTCACGAAGCTGAACTGCCACTTGGGGGTGGTGGGGAAGTTGCCGGCGGCAGCCTTCGCCGTCGACGACGAGCTGGCGCTGCTTGAGCTCGATGAACTGCACGCCGCGATAAGGGCCGAGGCGGCCGCCGTCGCGCTGAACAGGCCGGCGCCCTCGAGCAGCCGGCGGCGAGAAGGCCCGTCCTTCATGTTCAGGGTCTCAATCGCTTCATCGACGACCGGGTCTATCTTTTTCCTCATGTAAAGGACCTCCATGGAATTTTTCCCTGGACGGGATGCTCTCCCGAGCTAAGCCCGCAGCGTGCGCGGCGAGTCCCGTTGACTTCGTCGCGAGAGAGATAACGTGAATACATTCTTTGCGGTCTGTCTGCCCCGACAGTTTGTCTGTCCGGCCCCGTTAGTTCGCCTGGCGTAACCGCACCGTTGTCATATTGCGACCGGTATTCGCTGCCACCGGGCGATCCGTGGCCGACGCTAGGGCCGTTCATGATCACCTGTCAAGCCTCCGCGCAGGCCCGATTATGAAATGAGCCCGTTTCGATATCAGCCTTGGCACGAGTCCGACCAGGCCCGCCGAACAAAAGGCGATCGCTGCCGTGATCCTCGGTCTGCCGCATCCCCCCTCGCCGTTCCGGCCGACAGCCTGTTGCGGTTATTTCCCCGCGGCCATACTGATTCATGCCTCACAGGTAACCCAATGTAACCACGACCTCGTCCGTACCAGAGTGATCAAACCCATCACGGCTAGGAACACGTTTGTCGATGTTAACGCTAACAAGTCACTATTCGGCAACGATACCGAAACACCATCGACACGGACTGCTCGAGGCGGCCCGGATGCGGCCCCAGACCCGGGCCTGGACCCGGGCCCGGACCGGGCCATCGCAAGTGACCGGCCCCGATGCTCCATCGTGCCACCCGGATCGGGATAGCGGCAGGGACCTGATCGAACCTTTTGCTGCTTCCGACATCGGTGCACGGAACCGAACACCGGGGGCAAACGTCTCATCGGGGACGGACGACGCAGCCCAGGGTCTCCGCCGGCCCCGGCGCCGTCCGCGAGAAGGAGGGGACGCACGGATGCTAGCCAGACACCGCCAGTCGCTCATCCTGCAGGCCGTCCGGAGCGACGGCAGCGCGCGGGTCAGCGATCTCACCCAGCGGCTCGGCGTTTCGGACATGACCGTCCGCCGGGACCTCGAGGCGCTCGCCCGCGATGGGCTGGTGGAGAAGGTTCACGGCGGCGCGGTCCTGCCGGGCACGCCTGCCAGCCACGACCCGGGCTTCGAGGCCAAGCTGGTGCTCGAGCGGCCGGAGAAGACCGCGATCGCCCGGGCCGCCGCGGACCTGGTGCGGCCGGGCACCGCGATCGGGCTGGCCGCCGGGACGACCACGTTCGCGCTGGCCCAGTGCCTGCTCGACGTGCCCGGGCTTACCATCGTCACGAACTCGCTGCGGGTGACCAACGTGTTCAGCGGAACGCGGGGGCTGGACGGCACGGCCGATCCGGTGGTGCTGACCGGCGGGGTCCGTACGGCCTCGGACGCGCTCGTCGGCCCGGTCGCCGACCTGACCATCCGGTCGCTCCACTTCGACCTGCTCTTCCTCGGCTGCTACGGCTTCGACGCGCGGGCCGGACTGACCACGCCCAACCTGGCGGAGGCCGAGACCAACCGGACCTTGATCCGGGTCGCGCGCCGCGTCGTGGTGCTAGCCGATCACACCAAGTGGGGCCTGGTCAGCCTGAGCTCGTTCGCCGACCTGAGCGAGGTGGACGTGCTCGTCACCGACGACATGCTGCCGGCCGACGCCCGGGCCCAGCTGACCGATCAGGTCGGCGAGGTGATCTTCGCCCAGAGCATGACAGCAGCCAACATGGCGACCAGCCTCGGCCGCCGTGACGACGGGCTGCCTCTTAGTAGGTCGTGACGACGGGCTTGCCCTCGTCGCCGTCGGCGACGGCGCCGGCCTCGGCGAGGCGCATGGCCTCTTCGATCAGCGTCTCGACGATGGCGGACTCCGGCACGGTGGCGATCACCTTGCCGCGGACGAAGATCTGGCCCTTGCCGTTGCCCGAGGCGACGCCCAGGTCCGCCTCGCGGGCTTCGCCCGGCCCGTTGACGACGCAGCCCATGACCGCGACCCGCAGCGGGACCTCCATGCCCTCCAGCCCGGCGGTGACCTCTTCCGCGAGCTTGTACACGTCGACCTGAGCCCGGCCGCAGGACGGGCAGGACACGATCTCCAGGCGGCGCTGGCGCATCCCGAGCGACTCCAGGATGGAGATGCCGACCTTGACTTCCTCGACCGGCGGCGCGGACAGGGAAACCCGGATCGTGTCCCCGATGCCCTCGGCCAGCAGGGCGCCGAACGCGACCGCGGACTTGACCGTGCCCTGGAAGGTCGGCCCGGCCTCGGTCACCCCGAGGTGCAGCGGGTAGTCGCACTGGCGGGCGAGCTGCCGGTAGGCGTTGATCATCACCACCGGGTCGTGGTGCTTCACCGAGATCTTGATGTCGCGGAACCCGTGCTCCTCGAACAGCGAGCACTCCCACAGCGCCGACTCCACCAGCGCCTCGGGGGTCGCCTTGCCGTACTTGGCCAGCAGCCGCTTGTCCAGCGAGCCCGCGTTGACGCCGATCCTGATCGGGATCCCGGCGTCGGTGGCCGCGCGGGCGATCTCGGCGACCTTGTCGTCGAACTGCTTGATGTTGCCCGGGTTCACCCGGACCGCCGCGCACCCGGCGTCGATCGCCGCGAACACGTACTTGGGCTGGAAGTGGATGTCGGCGATCACCGGGATCTGCGACTTCTTCGCGATGGCGGGCAGCGCGTCGGCGTCGTCCTGGGACGGGACCGCGACCCGGACGATCTGGCAGCCGGAGGCGGTCAGCTCGGCGATCTGCTGCAGCGTGGCGTTCACGTTGGCGGTCAGCGTCGTCGTCATCGACTGCACCGATACCGGCGCTCCGCCGCCCACCGGCACCGAACCCACCATGATCTGGCGGGACAGCCGCCGCTCGGCCAGTTTTTGGGTCGACACGGGTGGCGCTTGCGGCATTCCCAGGTCAGTACTCATAGCCCCCATCCGTTCCGTTGGCTCTATCTAGGCTCAACTGGCGCTCCCGAATCCCGTACCCCGACCATTGTTCCACCACCCGCGTACCGGACGGGGCCCGACGCTGACGGGCGCGTCGGCTAACGACCCGGGAATTAACCCACGATTTTCAACGGGTTCACGATGTCAGCCGCGACCAGGACCAAGCTGAGGACCATCACCACCATGAAGATGCTGAAGCACACCGGCAGCACCTTGGAAATATCGACCAGGCCGGGGTCCGGGCGCCCGCGCAGACGCGCGAAGGCAGCCCGGATCCGCTCCCAGATCACGACGGCGACGTGCCCGCCGTCCAGCGGCAGCAGCGGGAGCATGTTGAACACGCCCACGAATATGTTCAAGGACGCGATGAGCAGCAGCACGAAGCTGACCTTGTACTGCCAGCCCTGATTGGACGCCACCTCGTCCCCGGTGGCCGCGGCCGCGCCGTAGATGCTGGTGACCTGCCCGCCGGCGGAGTCGGCCCGCTTCGTCTTGTTGAACAGGTCGTGCAGCGCCCCGGGCAGGGCCGCGGCCGCCTCGGCCGAGCCGGCCACGACCTGGCCGAACAACGAACCCGAGTAGGTCACGGCGCGCACCGGGCTGGCCGTCTGGAACACCACGCCGGGCGCGATGCCCAGGTAGGCGCCGCTGCGGCCGGGGACGGAGGCCAGCGTGGTGTGCAGCGTGAGCGTCTGGCCGGCGCGCAGCACGGTGATGGTCGCGGCCGACCCCGCCGGCGCGGCCCGGATCGCGTCGCCGAGTTGCGTCCAGTTGCTGTAGCGCTTCCCGTCGAAGGCGATCACCTGGTCACCGACCCGCAGCCCGGCCAGCTTGGCCGGAGACGTCTGGTCCGACGCGGTGCAGGCGACGCCGTTGTCCAGGGCCGTGACGTTGGGCGAGATGCAGGCACTGACCGTGCCCAGCTGGGTGGTGTTCTCGTTCGCGATGCCGACGCCGAGGGCCAGCCCGGCGATCAGCAGGAAGGCCAGCACGAAGTGCATAAACGAGCCGGCGCAGAGCACGATGATCCGCTGCCAGGCCGGCTGGCGGCGGAACGACCTCGGCTCGTCGGCCGGGTCCTCCACGTCGTCGAGCGAGTGCATTCCGATGATCTTGACGAAGCCGCCGAACGGCAGGGCCTTGATCCCGTACTCGGTCTCGCCCCGCCAGGTGGACCAGATCGTCGGCCCGAAGCCGACGAAGTAACGGGTGGCCTTCATGCCGAACTTCTTCGCCATCACGAAGTGCCCGGTCTCGTGCAGCATCACGGACAAGAGCAGGGCGACGACGAAGATGGCCACGCCGAGCACTTCCATCTGGTCGTCCCTTTCTCGTCGTCCCTTACCGGGAGGCTTACGGGTTCAGCTCCCGGGCCCGCCGCCTGGCCCAGTCGTCGACGGCCAGCACGTCGGCCACGTTCGTCACGGCCGTGCGCGCAACGTCATGCTCTGAGACTATCCGGGCCACGGTGCCGACGATGCGGGGGAAGCTGATCCGGCCCGCCAGGAAGTCCGCTACGCAGGCCTCGTTGGCGGCGTTGTAGACGGCCGGCGCGGTGCCGCCCGCCGTGGCCGCCTCGCGGGCCAGGGCCACCGCGGGGAAGGCGGCGTCGTCGAGCGGCTCGAACGTCCAGCTGGCCGCCACCGACCAGTCCAGCCCGGGCGCGGCCTCGGGCACCCGGTCCGGCCAGGCCATACCCAGCGAGATCGGCAGCCGCATGTCCGGCGGCGACGCCTGGATAATGGTCGCGCCGTCGCAGAACTCGACCATGGAATGCACGATCGACTGCGGGTGTACCACCACCTCGATCCGGTCCAGGGCCAAGCCGAACAGCAGGTGGGCCTCGATCACCTCGAGGCCCTTGTTCACCAGCGTCGCGGAATTGATGGTGACCAGCGGGCCCATGTTCCAGGTGGGATGGGCCAGGGCCTGTGCCGGGGTGACGGCGTCCAGCCGGTCACGGTGCCAGCCGCGGAACGGCCCGCCGCTCGCGGTCAGCACGAGCCGGCGCACCTCCTCGGCGCGGCCGGCCCGCAGGCACTGCGAGATCGTGGAGTGCTCGGAGTCCACCGGCACGATCTGCCCGGGCTTGGCCCGGCTGGTCACCAGCGACCCGCCGATGATCAGCGACTCCTTGTTGGCCAGGGCCAGCACCCGGCCGGCGTCGAGCGCCGCGAGCGTCGCCCGCAGCCCGGCCGCCC
>Ga0302325_10031168_pt1 | contig 10974 bp, 9 predicted proteins | sample Palsa_T0_2_FD_201948 | JGI IMG/M metagenome (GOLD analysis project Ga0302325, IMG submission 201948) | Peat permafrost microbial communities from Stordalen Mire near Abisko, Sweden - Palsa_T0_2 | ecosystem: Environmental > Terrestrial > Soil > Palsa > Peat permafrost | place: Sweden: Abisko... | reverse complement strand
GTCACCAGCCCGCATTTCACACTCATTACCGACTCCAGCGACAAGCAGGGCCGTCATATCCTGGATCAGTTTGAACGCATGCGCTGGCTGTTCCAGATATTACTTCCCAAGTCGAAGGTAGATCCGCCGAATCCGATCGTCATTCTTGTCCTGCGCAATGCGAAGGACTTTCAATCGATCGAGCCCGCCGTTTATCTCGGCAAAGGCCAAATCACGCTTGCCGGGCTCTTTCTCAAGGCGCCTGACACGAACTACGTACTGCTTCACCTGGATGCGGAAGGCGACCACCCGTACGCGGCGATCTACCACGAATATACGCACCTGCAATTCAGCGACGCTTTGGAGTGGATGCCGCTGTGGCTCAACGAAGGGTTTGCAGAGTTCGTGCAGAATACCGAGATTCGCAGCAAGGATGTATTCCTGGGCGAGGCGAGCGTGGAAGACATTCTCTATCTTCGCCAGAATCGCCTGCTGCCGCTGCCGGTGCTCTTCAAAGTGGATTTCAACTCGCCGTATTATCACGATGAACAGAAAGCATCGGTGTTTTACTCGGAGTCCTGGGCGCTGACACACTATCTCGAAATCACCGACCATGAAAACCGCACCCACCACGTTCAGGATTACATGTCTCTTGTCAGCCAGCACCAGGACGCGGTCACCGCTGCCGAAACAGCGTTTGGAGACCTGAAAAAACTGCAGTCGGCGCTTGAAACTTACATCGGCGCAAGCAGCTACAAGCAGTTTGTCGTCTCCAGCGCAGCCGCTCCAATCGATGAATCCTCTTACAAGAGCACACCTCTCACCCAGACGCAGGCCGATGCCACGCGCGCCGACGTACTTGTGAACGTGCAACGCATGCAAGATGCCCGCTCGCTGCTGGATGCGGTGCTGAAGACAGATCCCAACAATGCGCAGGCACACATGAGCGAAGGCTATCTCGCGTCCAGAGAGGGAGATTGGCAGGCCGCGCGCAAGTCGTATGAACGGGCTGTTGAGACGGACCCCGACAACTATCTGGCGAACTACCACTTTGCTGAGTCGTCCATGAGGCATGGCGGCCAGATGAATGATCCCAAAGTCGAATCCAGCCTCCGCGCCAGCATCCGGCTTGACCCCAACTTCGCGCCCGCATACGATGCGTTGGCCGGCTTGCTTGCCATGCGGCATGACAATCTGGACGAAGCTCACATGCTATCTCTACAGGCCATTCAGCTCGACCCGCGCAACGTGGCCTATCGCATGAATGCATCTTCGGAGCTGATGACCATGAGCCGGTACAAAGATGCAGCCGCGGTTCTAAGCAACGCTCTGAAAGTGGCCAGCAATCCAAATGAAGTGGCGATGATAAACAGGAGGCTCAAAGAAGTTGAGTCGATTCAGGCTCTCGGCGCCAATCCCAAGGTCATGACCACCGCACCGCCAACGGGCGTGGTGGACATTCAAACCGCGGAGCCTGTCATGGATCTCGTCCCAGAGCCCAAGCATCCCACGGAACCAGCCGACGGCCCAAAGCATCAGGCAATCGGCGTGATACGGGGTGTCCAGTGCACTCCCCTTGCAGTGATTGAGTTCCAGGTTGACACGGGCAAAAGGCCAGTTACGCTTTACTCGAATAACTTCTTCAAGATCGACCTTACCGGTATGGGCTTTGCGCCGAAAGGCGATGTGAATCCCTGCAAGGATTTTGAAGGAATGAAGGCTCGTGTTCAATTCGCCGAAAGCACGGACAAGACGGTCGACGGCCAGGTGATTGCGGTTGAACTTCGGAAATGAGCGGGGTACAACTGGACGGGTGAACCCGGTCTCGACCGCTGGACTGCACCGGGGATTTAGTGAGCGTTGGCCAGTTCTGCCATCATGCGGGCGGGACGGCGCTTACTGAATTCAGCGGAAATTTGGCGTGCGCATTCCTGCCTCGTCTTGCGGCCTTCCAGCCGCGCCAGCGAGGCTTGTGCCTCAAGCAGGCTGGAGCGGAATTCCATGCGCCGGCGCTCGCGGTCTGCCGAATAAGGCAGGTCTTCCTGCATAAAGTCTTCCGCGCCGTTCAGCTGTCCGGGTTCAACCACGTGGCAGACGAACTCTCTTTGCTCGGATGTCCGTTGAGATTCCATCGCATTGGCTCCTGCACATAGGGTACGGTAGTCGGAGCGGAAAAGATCCCTTGTGTTGCGCACCGGAACCCAGAGGGTCAACTCCGCGCCTGCTGACCGGCTTTCGATCGGAGGTTGGCGATTCTCAAGAATGGGGCTGTACGCACCCCCCGCAACGCTGCGGCGCCGATGCTGGTAATGCAGATTCGTTGCTGCCGCGATACAATTTTTCTCAACTACTATTGATCTCCGATGGGAATTGGTTAAACTTATTCGTTGTTTGGAGGAACCATGAAATCGTTTTCAAAAATTGGCCGGCCCTTCTCTTTCGGGACTTCGCGCCTAGCCGCAACGACGCTGATGGCGCTCGCATGCACCAGCCTCGCTTTCGCCGGACCCATTCATGACGCCGCACGCAAAGGGGACGTGAAAAAGGTGCAGGCTCTCTTGGCAACCGACCCGAAACTTGTGAACGACAAAGACAAGCTCGGCGATACGCCCTTGCATGTGGCAGCGCTGCACGGCCAGTTGGCCGTTGCGCAAGCCCTCATTGACGCCGGCGCCGACGTGAATGCCAAGAACAACTACGCGCCGTTTGTGCCCGGCGATCTTTGGCCGTTTCTTTCCCCCAGCAACCATCCCGATCCGGTGGCGCTGCTGAGCGTGCACGCCATTGATCAAAGGGACACGCAAAACGGCTACACGCCTCTCGATCTCGCAACATTTTCGGCAAGGTACATGCCGATCGTTGAACTGCTTGTCAACAAAGGCGCCAATGTCAACGTTCAGGCCTCAAGTGGCACGACTCCGCTGTTCTGGGCCGTAATGCGCGACCAGAAGGACGAATTCAAGTTCCTCATCGAGCATGGCGCGAATGTGAACGCCGCCGACGCCTACGGCGATACGATTCTGGACATCGTGCTGCACCTGCAATACACCAGCATGATTCAGCCGCTGCTGGACAAGGACGTTGACGTCAATGCGCTCGATCAGGGCCAGCATCGGCCGCTCACCTACGCTCTGCAGATGGACGACCACAAATGGGCAGACGTGCTGCGCAAAAAGGGCGCTCACGAATAAGTAAATCTGAAGGGGCTATGCGTCGCTGCGACAAATAGCCCCGCATCCTCTCCACAACCCATCTCGTTTTTCCCGCAACGGTCCCGCCTCATCGAACCAGGCGCCAAAGCTGCCAGATTCCGTATAAGCCCAAGCCCGCGACCACCTCCAGGTAAAGCCCCACAAACAGGCCTTTCAAGCAGCTTCCGTCCTCCGCGTCGGGCGCGGATTCGCGCTCCCTAACGGATTTACCGGCGTGCGCTCGATAAACAACCCACCCGGACACCGGAAGAGTGTCCCGAACCAAGAACAGCTGGGCCGACCTTTCAAACTCGCGCAGTGCCTGCCTCGCCATGCAAATCCCTCTCCGTCAAATCATCTGATTCGGCAAGACGAGGAATGATGCATGAGGCCGCGAAAATAAAGTGTCCCGGTCTTCGCGCGATTCATGGTCTGTTGGCCCCGATTGGAAGCTAACGTCGCAAATCGAATTTTTCTGGAATTTTCTCGTGGCGCGACGGCTGGCTCTGACCCAACGTCCGCAGCCCGAACGGCCTGTGAGCTTGCTGCCTTAAAATCGCTCCTGGAGGGATATCAACCCCATGAACCTGACCGGCAACACCATTCTCATTACCGGGGGCGGCTCCGGCATTGGCCGCGGACTGGCTGAAAAACTGCATCAACTCGGCAACCAGGTGGTCATCGCCGGACGCCGCCAGAGTGCGCTCGACGAGACGACCGCCGCCAACCCCGGCATGAAGTCGCTGCAACTGGACATCGAAAGCCCCGCCGCAATCCGCGCCTTTGCCGCCCGGTTGACGGCGGATTTCCCTTCCCTCAACGTCCTCATCAACAACGCCGGCATCATGCGCGCGGAAAAGTTTCCGGCCCAGCAACCAGACCTGGCCGATGCCGAATCCATTGTTACCACCAATCTGCTTGGCCCCCTCCGCCTGACCGCCGCGCTGCTGCCGCACTTGGAGTTGCAACCACACGCTGTCATCATCAACGTCTCCTCCGGCCTGGCCTTTGTGCCCCTGGTCTTCACGCCCACTTATTGCGCGACCAAGGCCGCCATCCACTCTTACACCCAGTCGCTTCGCTACCAGCTTCGCGCCACGCACATTGAGGTGCTGGAACTCATCCCGCCCTATGTAGCAACAGATCTGATGAGCGGCGCTTCCGATCCCCGCGCCATGCCGCTCGACAAATTCATCAACGAAGTCATGGATATCCTGAAGGCCGAGCCGACGCCCGCGGAGATCTGTGTCGAAAACGTGAAGGGGTTGCGTTTCGCAGCCGAAAGCGGGAAGTACAACGCAATCTTCAACGGGCTGAACGCTGCCATGGCCGACATGCACTAGAGCAGAATCAGAGTAACAGTGCCCTTGGCGAGACCATTGAGGGTGGCCTTTTCTTGAGGAAAACGCCACTTATCGGGAGTGCCTCTGGGTATATCTCCTCTGATTCTGCACTAGATCGATCTAACCTCGCGGATCAGTGCTTCGCTTCCGGAAGACCACCTTCAACTCCCGCCGCCAGTGCTCGCTCACGGCCACCAGCTCCCATTCCACCTGCGGCGAAAAGTAGCGCAGCACCGGCTCATTCGCGGGGTGAATGCGCAGGGCCGGCGCGGCCAGCAGCAGCCGCGGCGGCAGCTCCGATACTTCAGCGCCCGCAAAGTATCCCTGCCGCTCGAATGCCGAAAGAGCGCGTCCTCCTCCACGCCCCGCGCCTGCCTGCCGGTCGGCATTCAGCGCGCGCACCCTGATCCAGTAGTCGAGCGCTTGAAGCGGAAGGTGGAGATCCTCGTTGGCTTTCAGCTCGATCACGGCCAGCCGCCCATTACGGTCAAGCGTCAGCAGATCGAGCATGCCGCGGTCGCCGCTCGAAAGCGCGGGAACCTGCGAGTAAAGCTGATCTCCTCGAAGCCCAGGCAGCAATTCCGCAATTCCGGCACGAAGTTCCGCCTCAAGCCAGCGCTCAGGCAGAAGACGAAACAGCGGATCGGTGTGCGCGCCATCCGGCCGCCGGCTCAGAAACAGACGGGCCAGCAGATCGCGGCACATGCCTTCGTTTTCTTCCGTTAGCGAAGTTTCATTGGCGCCCGCGCCGAACGTGACCTCATCTTCGTGCGAAAACGAGTGCGCCGCAAACCCATGCCGGACACGTGCGAACTCCAGGCCATGCAGATGCAGCCCCACTTCGCTGGCAGAGCTGGCCCGTACCTCGACCCGATCTCTGGCTGCGGCCGAGACAAGCTCCATCAGTCGTCCAACACCGGCTTGGCAGCGCTCAATCGCCGCTTCTGCGTTGAAGGCATGAACCAGCCGCGATTCCAGATTGCCCGTGTCGCGAAAGTCCACCGGCTCCAGCTCTTCGCGGCGTTCGTCCAGCGTAAAAAGCTGAAAGTCAGCGGTCGCGTGGTTGAGCCACGCCATTCTCTCGGCAGTGGTTCGCCATGCCCCCACCGGCACTATCACTTTGAGCCCGCCAAAATGCCGCCGCCCATCGCCCTTCTGGCGGCAATGATCGAGCCACAAGATTCCCAGCGTCAGAATCCCATCCACCATGGCGCCGGACTCCGCCTCACTCACCCCGATGACCGCATCCGCAGCTGTGCCTTTGAGCAGCCGCCCGCGTACGTACGCTGGACCGAAGCTGTGCTCCAGATCCATCGCCGAGCGCAACCCATCCACCTTTGACCCGATGAATCTGCGGCTGAGCGCCCGCTCTAGAATGCGCTGATAATTTCTTCGCGACGCGTCTCTTGCAGTAGGCGTGCGCCGGTCGCTGGTCGGCACCAACTCCAACGCTTGCGGCTTGGTTACGCCCATGCGCCTCGTCATCAGGCGCAGGCACTGCGCGCGGTGCTGCAACTCCACCACGGTGCGCATTAGGTTGCGTTCTTCGTTCCACAGCTGCAAAAGGCAGCGCCCATGTTGTTCAGTCACCGCGTAGCGCGCCGTCCGCATATCAAACAGCACGCGGCCATCCTCCAGCACGGCCGCGGCGGGATTGTCAGTCAAATATTCTTCGATGGTTTGCGCCAGCTTTTCCGGAGACGGCGAGGCTGCGGACGATTCTCCAGCGTCGGCGGCCACTGGCGCGCTACCAGCCCTGCCGTGCGCGCAGACTGGTAATGTGCGCCGTGTGATGGCGCGAGTGCCAATCGTAGAGCGCCAGCACTTTGGCCAGATTCTGCCGGCCCATCTCCGGGTGCTGGTAGCCCTTCTGAAAGTCGTCCTCGGAGAGAGATTCCAGCAGCCCTACCCAGCGTTCATGCAGCCCTTCAATCATGTCGAGGGAAATCTTCACCGGCAAGCGACTATCGGCCAGTTTGGCCCAGGCAGCTTCGTCATAAGGCTTGATGGTTGGCCAGTCTTCGGTGAGAGCAAGTTTGAAGCGAACGTAGGAGTTGGCGTGGCTGTCAGCCACATGATGCACCACCTGGCGCACCGTCCAGCCGCCCTCGCGATAGGGAGTATCGAGCTGGGTGTCGTCCAGACCGCTCACAGCTGCGCGCAAATGCTCGGGGAGATTGCGCAGTGTATGGATATGAGCTGCTCGCACGTCGGACGTGCTGCTGGCCGGCGGGATGAATTTCCCAATGGGAAAGCGAAGATTATCGAAATCACCCATGGCTCGAAGCCTATCAGCTTTCGCGCTCTGCGTGGGTGTCTGCGGGGATCAAAAAGTGCGGCCCGGCCCCGCGATGGTGCTGCTTGAGGCCGGGTTCGTGCTGGGCGTGATGGTCTAGACGTGATGATCTACGCGTGATGGTCTAGGCGTGATGGTGATGATGGTGATGGTGGTGATGGTGATGGCCCTCCGCGAACACGGGGCTGGCGAACACCAACAGAAGCAGGGTTGCAGCGAGAATCTTTTTCATGCCCCGAATGTAGCATGGCCGGTGCGGTGGCGAAAGGTACATTAGGTAACACGCATCAAGAGAATCACGGGTGTGGAAAAATCGGTGCCGATGCGGAACCAGCAGACGGCTCGCGGCCCGTGCCAGAGACCGTAGTAGAAGGGCCAAAACCAGCGTAGACTGGAAGGACGATGACCAATCCTGCCCCTTCTGCAAACGCCGGCCACAAGCGCTACTTTTTTGAAAAATTTGGCATTACCGAGCGGCTTTTGGAACGCTGTCTCGGCGAAGCCCTGGCCGCTGGCGGAGACTACGCCGATCTTTACTTCGAGTCGGTCACGGCAACCTCGCTCGGTGTGGACGAGCAGATCGTCAAATCGGCTTCGCAAGGCACCAGCGCCGGCTGCGGCATCCGCGTGCTCTCCGGCGAGCGCACCGGCTACGCCTATACCGACAATCTGAGCCCCGAGCGCCTGCTGCACGCCGCCCGCACCGCCGCGCTGATTGCTTCCGGACCATCCAAACAAACGGTGCAAGGTTTCGTCGAGGCGCCGGTGGCCGATCTTTATCCCGTGCCACTGGGCGGATTCGACCTGGACCTGGCTGCGCGGCTTGAGCTGATTTTGAGAGCCGATCGTGCCGCTCGCGCTTACGATAATCGCATTGTTCAGGTGCGCGCCGGCTATTCCGAAGAGCTGCGCCGTATCCTCATCGCTGCGTCAGACGGCGCATTCGCGTCTGACACGCAGCCCCTTTGCCGGCTCAACGTTTTCGTCATAGCCAAGGAGGGCGCCACCACCACCAAGGGCTCTGCCGGCGGCGGCGGACGAGCAGGCCTCGACCAATTTGTCGGCTCCAAGAGCCCCGAGGGCCTGGCCAGCGAAGCGGCTCGCGGAGCCATTCTGCAACTCGGCGCGGTCGCCGCTCCGGCAGGCGAGATGGAAGTCGTACTCGGACCGGGATGGCCAGGAATTCTGCTGCATGAAGCTGTAGGCCACGGCCTGGAAGCGGACTTCAACCGCAAGAAGACTTCCGCTTTTGCGGGGCTCATCGGCCAGTCTGTAGCCAGCTCCAAAGTGACCGTAGTCGACAACGGGACGATCGCTGGACGCAGAGGAAGCCTGAATGTAGATGACGAAGGAAGCGCGACTCAGGAGACCACGCTGATTGAAGGCGGCATTCTGCGCGGCTACCTTACCGACAAGCTGTCGGCGCGATTGACAGGCGCCGCGAACACCGGCTCCGGCCGCCGCGAGAGCTATCAGTCCATCCCCATGCCGCGCATGACGAATACCTACATGCTGGCCGGCGACGACGAGCCTGAAGACATTGTCCGCAGCGTCAAGCGCGGGCTTTATGCGGTCAACTTCGGCGGCGGGCAGGTGGACATTACTAACGGCAAGTTTGTTTTCTCTGCCTCCGAGGCTTACTTGATTGAGGACGGCAAAATTACCGCGCCTGTCCGCGATGCCACGCTGATCGGCAACGGGCCGGAGGCGTTGAAGTACGTCTCCATGGTTGGGCATGATTTGAAGATGGATGAAGGCATCGGCACCTGCGGGAAAGATGGGCAGAGTGTGCCGGTGGGGGTGGGCATGCCGACTATCAAGCTGGACAAGATGACCGTCGGCGGCACGGGACGGTAATGGCGGGCATGAGCCGCCTAATGGGGAGTGGAAATTCCGCGATAACCCACCCGGATTTGCCCATATTCCTTGAATCGAATTCGTAATAGCATCCGGTTACTCGATTTCCCAATGAACTGCCTCGGGTAGGCTAGTATGCAATGTAAACAGGTTGGGTGCGAGGCCATGTCGAGAAAGTCCAAGCTTCTTGTTTCTCTTACTCTGATTTCTGCCTCTTGGCCTGCGTCGCATGCTCTCTCTCAATGCAGGAACCACAGCACTCACCTGCCACTTCCCGCTATGATGGCAGCTAGTAAGCCTCGAGACTTCGTCCGTTTCAGATATTCTTTGTCAGTCTCCGACTCGCTCCTGATACAGTCGCACGAAGATAGCGAAACTTCGATCGGACCGTACGATATTGGCTTTGCCATTGAAAGAGATGGTAAGACGATACAGCGCGTGACTCTGCGGAGATTGCCCGAGTTTCGCCGGGAGGATCCTCTCTTTTCGGAGTCCTTCACCACTCTTTACATGACCCGTGCCTGTGCGAGCGAAGGTCCAATCTACTTCGTCACGATGAAATATATGGGCGACGAAATCAGCCCCGCCCTTATCTTCACATTGGTTCCCTCTCCGCAGGGATACGAAGTTTCCACGCTTCCGATGATTCGCGGTGGAGTCGTGGATGTTTCCACGGCCGCCCCCCTTCACCTCAGGATTTGGGAAAATTTGGAAGAAGGCGGTTGTAACGCCTGCGAGACTGCATATCGGATCACGGAGTATGAGATTCGAGACGGCAAGCCTGTCCGAATTCGGCAACACCGGACGCGGGGCCTCTACACAACAGGCGATTTCGATGAAAGACGTATCCGTTTCGTACCGTAAAAGGTGTCTCGACAGATAGAAGATGAGCGGGCATCCACGAACCCATTTGGCGCAGAATCGCAGCCCTCCGCACCGCAGGTGGCCTCGAAGGCGTCCCGTAGGGACGACACGAAAGTAGCCCCGGGTGAACCCGAAGCGCAGCTAAGGGGCAACCCGGGGTTAGCCGTCCCAAAATGACCTTGGAGTCCTGTAGGGACGCCGCGAAATCCGCGTTCACCCCCAGATTGTCCTAAAATCGAAGCAGCGAGGAGGCACCGCCATGACCTAGTTACGCAACCGCGTACAGGAGTTCGTCATGAGCCGTTCCTACCGCCGCCCCTTCGCGGCGATCACTGGCGTTGCTAGCGCAAAAAGCGATAAGCAAATGGCACACCGGGGAGTCCGCCGCAGACAGAACTTGACCCTCAAAACCTGCGCCGACTACGAAAATCTGCTTCTTCCACATCCTCTTGAATGCCACTGGAATGACACCTACAACTGGGGTCGGGACGGCGGGCAGTGCTATCTCGGGTGGATGTGTGATTCAGACAAAGACTACTTCCACAAGTGGTACCAAAAGATTCTCCGCAAATGACTGGTGGCCGGGCCTAGGTCAACCGAGGAATGCCCTGCGTCGCAATAAGCCCTCCCTGCATCTACTCCCTAGTTGCCGCCGCTAATTCACTCGGCAGCCCATACAGGAGACCGCCCTCATGCCTAACTCCCCCACTTCCCGCGTGTGGTTCATCACCGGCAGTTCTTCCGGCTTCGGCGCTCTGCTCGCCCGAGAGCTGCTTCGCCGCGGCGATCGCGTCATCGCCACGGCCCGCAACGCTTCCCAGCTCGACGACCTGCCCACCCTCTACCCTGACACCGCGCGCGTCTTCCCCCTCGACGTCACCAAGCCCGCTGAAATCGAGGCTATTGGCCGCCTCGCGCCTACAGTCTTCGGCCACGTCGACGTGCTGGTCAACAACGCCGGCTATGGCGTCAACGGAGCGATTGAGGAAGTCTCCGAAGACGAATTCGAGCCCATGTTTCAAACCAACATTTACGGCCTCATTCGCACCACGCGCGCCTTTCTACCCCATTTCCGCGAACGCCGCAGCGGACACATCATCAATCTCTCTTCCATCGGCGGCCTCATCGGTGGCGCAGGCTGGGGCTTCTATAACGTGACCAAGTTTGCTGTTGAAGGCTTCAGCGAGGCTCTTGCCGCGGAGATGAAGCCTCTTGGCGTCCACGTCACCGTCGTCGAGCCGGGCCCCTTCCGGACGGATTTCCTTGGCCGCTCGGGCAAGCTTGCCGCCAAAGAACTGCCGGAATACAAAGACACCGCCGGCAAAGCGCGTGAGTACCTCAAAACGCAAGCGGGCAAGCAACCCGGCGACCCGCAAAAAGCGGTCGAGGCCATCATCACCGTTACCGAATCGCCCAACCCGCCGCTGCACCTGATTCTCGGCAA
>Ga0302325_10031167_pt1 | contig 10974 bp, 2 predicted proteins | sample Palsa_T0_2_FD_201948 | JGI IMG/M metagenome (GOLD analysis project Ga0302325, IMG submission 201948) | Peat permafrost microbial communities from Stordalen Mire near Abisko, Sweden - Palsa_T0_2 | ecosystem: Environmental > Terrestrial > Soil > Palsa > Peat permafrost | place: Sweden: Abisko... | reverse complement strand
CTTAATTTTTTTTAAAAAAATTCAAATTTTAATTTTCTAAGCTATTTATTGTTTATATAAGTATTATATAACTCTTTCTTTTATATATGGCTATTTATTATAAGGCAATATTATAATGCTATTTAATTTATACTAATATTCTATTTAAAGTCATATTTTTCTTAGATCACGTGCAAAAAATTAATTAGTTTAATTTTTCGTGCCCACACTGCGTATTCGTGATATGCAATTGCGTTGGTAGGTGGTTGAAAGTTATCGTATTAAGTTCGTGTGTGCGCGCAGAGGATATACTCTGCGAATGCGCTATCCGCATTAGGCTTAGTGCCCTGCACGTGACTATTAATTCTACCAACACTTGTCTTTTAAGTATAATAAAAAATGATAAGTGAAATTGGTTATTTGTTAATTTGACTTTTATATAATAGTTAAAGAATACTTGGAGTTTAATATCTAAAATATTATACTTTTTACTCTTATATTTCTTGTTGTTACTTGTATAAATTTTTATTATATCTACAAGCAGTTATAGCTAAGTTATATAAATAAGTGAATTATATAAGACAACTAGCTTTAATTGCACATATTATATAATAAAAGATAATAATCTTTATTTAAGTGAAGAGTGTGGATTGCTACTAAATTGTTTATATAGCTATACTAGTAAATATAGTATTTTGTCCTGGGGTAGCTGTTTTAGTAGTATACAACTTAGGGTTTATTTTAGCTAAAGTAGTTTTATATAGCATACAACTAATTAATCTTGTTCAACTGCCCTTTATAGTGTCTTATCCTGTTTAATTGTTATATATAGCATTACTTATAGTTTTTAGTATGCCGAATTTAGCTTAAAGTTAAACTTTTAGTCTAATTTAAGCATTTCTTAGATCTTGTCCTTTGTCTAATAATATTATATTTCCTTTATAAAAATATTATAGATTATTTTAGCAAATAAAATTGATCCGACTTGCTTTTTGATTTATACTTTATATGTATATAAGTACATATAAAGTTCTTTAATAGCTAATTAACTAGTCTTCTCAAGCATCTTAAGTGTTTATCCTTCTAAGCTTTCTCGAACTTCTTCTTAGCAATCAAAGTTTGTATATTTGTAATATTTGCATTATAAGATTATTAAAGCAATATAGTTATTTATATATTCTATTATACAAGTTTCTGGGTCATTTAAGTTAAAGTCTTTGCCCTAATAGTCCTTGTCTAATTTGTAGCTTTTTGCTATAAGGAATAGGAATATATTGTTATTATATAGTAAAATCGTCTTTATATAATAGTTTATATATTATAAGAGTAATAGTTTGCATAATAAATCTAAAAACAATTTAGAAATTAAGCTAACTTAGTATTGCTATTTAACCCTTTCTTGAATCCTTGGAAGTCTTTTATACCTCTTGATTTTACTTAATTTAAAACAAGAGCTGTTGAAATCCTTTAGCGCAATTTTGTAAAAGTAATGCGAAGTTAGTCCTTAACCAAGCTAACATGGCGTTGTCCCTTAGTTCTCTTTTAACTTGTTTTACTAATGCAAAATGCCTCTTTTAGAAACTGCTTTCCTAGCTATTCTATAGTTTATTTAACCACTAATTAGTGTTAGTATAACCAAGTAATCCGAATGTGTAACATATAATAATACCTTAAAAGTAATATATTCAATAATGTGTGTCCTTTATTAAATAAAGACTACTATATATATATAATAAGTGTAAGAAGTAAAACAGTACACGCAAAGCAAGTCCCGATTTGTATAAGTTATATATAGCTTAAACAAGCCAAATATAATTATACAAGTTGTATATATCCTACTTATATATATAAGTGGGATATACTAAATGCACTAAGCCCACGCGTAAGTAAGATCTAAACTAGGGCCCGAAAAACAGGTTTGCTAAAACCCGAAAGTAGTATTAGGAACAGGGCCAATAGTCAAGCTGTACAAGAGTAGAAGTAAATGCAATACTAGGGGTAAATGCAGTATATGTTCCGACAATATAGCTTATACAAGACGCAAAAAATATAACTAAAACCTTATACAAAAAGTTTGCTTAATTAAAGGATATTAAAATTAATTAAGGAAGACTAATAGTTTAATAAGCCAAAGCACTCCTTATATAAAGGATTAGTGCTTATGCTACTATTTTGGAATCCAATCCTAATATACCTTGCTATTTTTATTATAAAGGACGCTTTTAGATTATACAAGAGATTAAAGTTGCTTCTTGATCTTAAGCTATTGCTAAATAATAAGATATATTAACTAGATTAGGATTTGATTATCCTTAATGTGCCTTTCTTTTAAAGAGGCACTAGAGAGGTTAATATAGCTAATGTGCATAGTAGACGCTTGAGGGAACTAGGAATCTGCTCCTTTTATGCTATATTACTTATAAACTATAATTTTAAGGCAAAAGGTTTACAAATTATTAGTATATTCTACTTATACTTATTAAAAATGTTCAATTCTTAACTAATATATACAAATGTGCTATATTTATTAATTTAGAGAATAAAGTATAGCAAATACAAAGACAAAAGCACTTATAGCAATTATTATACTTTAAATAATGCCGGAGTTGACAGTTAAAGTGCTTATATTAGCGCTTTAATATATAGCTATCCTAATAACCTATTTCGAGGCTTAACTATATTTCTATAATCTAGAACTATAGTAGTCTCTTCTTGCTAAAAAGCAAGATAAGCTCGAGAATAGCTTAGAATTTAAGGCCCTCGAAGACAAGCTAGAAAATCTTTCTTTGTCCTCTAAAGACAATTTAAAAACAAAAAATTAGTAAAAGAAGTTGCAAGCACAAAAGAGGAAGCTTGTTACAAATAAACTTTACAAATGCTAAAAACACTAATTAAAGGGGCTTCCCTCTAAGAATAGCAAGTTTAACTTAACTAGGCATTACTGGACTTTATTTTCTTGCACTTGTGTTTTAATGCTAGCATATAACTATTTAGCAAATAATATATTTGTTATTGCTCTTATTTGTAGCAACATAGGGCAAGCAGTCCTTTATAATTTAATTGCCCTCTATTAACAAGATATTAAAGTGGCATGCTGCTTTAGCTTAAAGCCAAAAAGATGCTTTTGCTTAATATTAAATTATAAGTATAAAATACTTAAGTTAATACTTTCTTTATAATTCTTGTTGCTATATGCTTAGCTAATATAAGCTCTATTAATAGCAAATCGGCTTTACAAAGATAGTAGCATATATATAGCTGCTATAAGAAGCACTTTATTGCAAGGGATGGTTTTGCTAAACTATGTTTCTTTTATAGCAAATAAGTTGTGGGAAACTAGGTCTAAAAAGACTATTGCTAAGCTTACTTAGACAGGTGCAAACTTCTCTTAGTGCAGTGCAACTTGTTTACTTATAGTAAAGCACTTGCTTTAGTTGGTATATGTCCCTTTTATCAAGGCAATATAATATTACTAGTAGCAAAACAAATATAACTATTCCCCGATCTTGCCTTATAAAGAGAGCATTTATTTAGCTATCTTCTAACCCTCGAAAAACAAAGCTTAAATAACTTTAAATTATTTAAATGCTTAAATGTTTCTTTATTACAATATAAAGACACTTTCAAGTTTGCTTAAAAGGTTAAATTTTACCTTTAAAACCTTTATTGCGCTAAGTTTATTAAAGCATCAAAAAGATTTAAGCTAGCAAGTAATATAAGCGCTAGACCTTATAACTATAAGATAGGCAAAACTACCTTTAAGCAAGACTTAGATGTTAGTATTAAGGGATATATAACGCATATATACAAATTTGATAATCAAATAGCAAAATAGGGTAGCTAAAAGAGGTATAAAATATTAATACCCTTAACCTATTATTCGAAGTCTTTACTAATAGCACTTTCGACTGCTTTATTAACTCCTTTATTAGTAAACTCGAGGAGTTTGTTGCTATTTACTAAATAAGCTAGAGATAAGCCCAAGAGCAAGACTTATATGCTAGTTTAGCTATTGTGCTTTAATATGTTTAAAAATATTAACTCGAGCTTGCTTTCTCAATTAGCTATCTTGCTTATTAGAGATAACGCAATTATCTTATTACTGCGTTAAAGCTTTGCTACTAGCCTTAGTAGATCAAGCTCTTATAAGGCGTGCGCTATAGCGTTAAACTATAATATAATTGAGATAAAAGACTTTACAAACCTTAACTAGGAGAAACCTCGAGCCTTAGAGACACTCTTTTTATAAAAAGGCCAGCAATAGACACAACTAATATTTTGACCTTCAAAGAGCAAGGTTGCAATTACCCTAACAAATATTTTGTTATTGTCGGCGACTTGTTAAATCCAGGTAACTTAAGACTACTTGTTTAATTTATATACAATTTGCTTATTATAGACTAGATCTAAGGAATACTCTCGACAGCGAGGAGCTACTTGATTCTCGGGTTAGTGAGGCTAATAGTAGACTTGGAAATAACTTTATAAGAGGCATATTTACTTCTTGTCAAGATCCAAAATATCTTTTGCTTAGTAGATAAGATGTTTAAATATCTAAGCTATTTGCTATAGTTCTCAAGCATAACAAGTTTATAGTTAAGCAAGTTATAAATAATTGAGTTGTCCCGATTGGACAAGGCAAGCGCAAGAAGATAGTTACCTAATATTAAGTCAAGTGGGCAAGATATTCAAAAGATTAAAATAGCTAGGTTAATGAGGCTAATCTAAGTGATAATCACATTGAGCCCTATTTAGCAAGGAAGAGCTCACCTTGAAGTTATATTACATGTAAGGTTATATAGAGGTATTATCTCGGTTTTTTGGCGTTTTATATATATATAGTCATATTCTTTGTCTTTCTCAAATAAGCTAATTGATTTTATACTAATACATTACTATTGCTTGGAAATAATTGTTCTAAATCCAAAACCATTTAACTTTCTATTGCTTAGACTAGGATCTTTGGGGCTTTACTTTCGAGGCTTGCCTTTAGTGAGTAGGGTAGAAGATGTTTCTTGAGATGTTGCATTATTAAGAATCAGCAAATAATAAAAAATATTCAAATATTTGAAGACAAGGAAAGAAACTAATTCCTCCCTCGTTTAACTTTGCTCAATTTCTAAAATTAATTATGGCTTGTTTAATAAAAACTATTCCTTCTATTTGCTGTTTATGCTAACTATTTTAATAGTGTTTATAGCAACCTCTTTTATAATTCCTTTGCTCGAGGCGACTGTCTTGACCTCTTTATACAAGAGTCTTAAGACTAAACTTGCAGATATCTTATTAATACTTCTAATACTTAGGATACGATCTTGGTCACGCCTACTATTCCAGTCCAGTTTAATGCAGCAGTTGTCACAGATAGTTAATAGCCTCATTAGTGGCGTGTTTTGTTTTAGCAGCTTAAAGGCCGATTTAGAGAGCAGGAGCTGTTGCATTGGTGCTAGAGAAAGCATCTTGGTTTGTGGACAATTTTTGGGACTTTCTCAAACTCAGATTACCCTATAGTTTATATATTTGACTAATTAGTTGGCTTTATCAAGATCAATTAATATAGTCTTGAAAGGCTAACTTTTATGCTATGTAAAGTTTGTGTGTTAATAGTCTAAAAATAAAAAGAGCTAAGAAAGGCACCTCCTTAAAGACAAAGATAATTTAGGGTTTAAAAACAAATTACATCAATCTTTCGTAGCATAGACACTAGCTGCCATCTAAAGCTCTTACCTAGACAAATTTATAGACAGAAACTCTATTTAAGCAAACAAATTAATCTTATTATATTAAAGCTATAAATCGGAAAAATGTCATATGCAAGCCGAGAAAGGGTTTTATTGTATATCGCAAAAGGGCAAGTGCAAAAAGCCACATTTTTAAGCTTAATTTATAACTTAGCAATAAAATAACAAAAACCCAAAAAGCAATACTAATTACTTAGCTTTAAGCCCCTTTTATATAATAAATGATATAAAGATTGTTAACAATATTATAATACTAGTATAAACAAGAGCTCTTATATACTAACTAACTATATCTCTTTTCTTTATACTTACAACTAATTTAAGCTTATATATCTCTAATTATATATAGTAAATAATAATAGTAGGTATAACAAAAGGAATAAAGTATAATATAGCTAATAAATTAACTTTTAATCTTAGAAAAAGAGTTGTGATAGAAATTAGTTTAAATATTAAACAAATAAATGCAGTAGCTATAAAAACTAAAAACCCTAGGCCAAAAACCAAAGAGTCTTAAATAAATATAGATGTGACTTTTGCTATAATTGCTTTTAGAGGCTAAAGAGATTAAATTTTGTTGCTAATAAAGCTTGTAATAGTTTCTGGTATGATATTAGAAATATTTAATAGCAAGTTGTTGCATTTTGTATAATTGCTAAAGCTTATACAAAATTGCTTAATTTTAAGCAAACAATTTCTTAGAATTAATGCTTTAATTATATCAATTTTAGAAATAGCTATTTTAGTAGCACTTGTGGCATTTTGAATTTTGCTACTAGTAGTAGTAGTAGCTATTGCAAGCACATTTGCTGCGCTTTAAGCTTTGCTTTAGAGCAGTTAAATAAGGCTACTTTTTAGTATAGCACATAGCTTGACTAAGGGGTTTAGTAAATGGATATTAGTAAAGTTGAACTGCAATTAAGAGTATATTAGCTAGGCAATAAAAGAATAGAAGTGAAGTTTGTATAGTTAAAGTTGCAATGCTTGCTTTTGCTATCTTGTTTTAAGTTAATAACTAAATCTTAAATATTGTATAGTAGAGAGCAGCAAAGGAGAAGACTACTAAGGTTACTAATTTTAGCTAACCTTTGATTTATAGCATTTTGAAACTCTAATTTGAAGTTGATTTGAAATTAAGTAAGCTGGAATATAAGTATAGCAAGTGCATATACTTAAGAATAAGTATAATTTAAGGTGGGAAAGCCTCAAATAGCTCTGTTAAAGGCTAGTATTTGTTTTTGCATAAAATTAAAAATAGTAGATTTAGTATTACAAGGCCTATTCTAGAACTTAAAGAGCCCCTTTCTCCTACGAGCACCCTTGCTTTTAGAATTAATACTAAAAAAGTTATATTTCACTAAAGGTAAAGCACTATAATATATTTTCTAGTTAGCAAGTCTGATTTATCTATCGAATTATGACAAAATAACAAGTGCTTTGCAAGCGCAAATCGATAATACTATTAGTATTATGCAAGAAAATATAAAAAAAGTATTAAATAAGGGGAAAAGTTTAGATTTACTACAAAAATAGACTAATAACCTTATTGTATTGTCTTGCAGCTTTTGTTGTAAAGCTAATAGAGTATGCAAACAGATGTGCTAGTAAGCTATAAGAACTTAGATGTGGTTAATTATTGCTATTATTATTTTATTAGTTGTGATTATTGTTTACTTGTAATAACTATAATTTTACAGCGCTACAAATAGCTCTAGGAAAGTAGATAAGACTATAAGGGGGCTATTTTAGATCAAAGGGAGGGGTAGGCCACGCTATTGTATTGTGGCTCTTTATATGATATAACTTGATGTAATTTTATTGATTGTAAATTGTATAAGTGATAATCTCAGGCGTTTAAAGCACTACTTTGCACCATTTAACCTCTTTTAAGAATCAAGCATATGCGTTCTCAGCTATAAGAGAGCTAGTGCTATTTGATTGTCTATATAGCTCTTTCTTATAAACTGCCTACTATTAAGTATAACGTCTATCCTTGTGTACCGAGACGCCCCTTGTAGCGAGACAAATTGTAAGTACTTCGAGTTCAAACAATATAAAATCTATAAATGCTCTAGAATTTCTATCCATTTTCATTTCAGTTGCATTGTATACTTCCCCCAAACACTCCTAACCTATCAATTCCGAAGATTTTTATTGCATTGTTGCTACCCCTTGAATTTACAAAGAGCTTCCTTTTGTATTAAAATAAGGCCCCTTAAAGTATAACAACACTATTAAGCTTTTATCACCTTTTAAACACATAGATCAATTAATTATAAATATTCAAGTTCTATTATAATGCTAAAATGCTATTGCTACTCTTGTGGCGGCTGGGGCATGGCCTGTTACACGACGTTGCTGCAAAGGATGATACCTCCTCCAATTAAGCGATCAAGGATCTTGGTCAGCAGTGGTGTGATTATAGTAATCTCGGTTAAATTTTAATAAAATCTGTGGTTGCTAAACGTGTAGCTATGACGTTTGTGCATATGCCAGATCTTACCGGAAAATTCCGCTTCCCGACATCATCCGAGCCCCTCCCCCGACCAGAGCAGCCACGTGCTTCGACTTGCGACCACCAGAGTATGAACGTTGTAGAGAAGAGCCGAGCCAACTTCCCAAGTGACACCTGGAACTTCACGATCGCCGACAATTCCAGCGAAAATCACCCGACGTGCGCCCTTCAGGAAAGTCTCTAGCTCCTCATCCACTTGGGTTGCTCGGTTCTTAGGTGCTTTGGAGAAAGCAAGCAGCGAGCGTGCGTTCTCGAAGATGGAAGTATCGACTTTAAGGTTCACGAAGATATAACGGCCCTGTAAGCGAATCTCTGCAAGCCTCCATTTTGGCTAATAAGGCCCCGTAAGCTCACCTCTGCAAGCCTCACTTTTGGCTAATAAGGCCCCGTAAGCTCAACTTTACGGGCCTTGTGAATACCCAGCATTTTTCCAAGCAGCGGAGGTGCGGTGGCAAAGAAGCCGGCTGCCAACGCACAAACTGTGGAGTCTAAGAAGAATGGGAGTGATAAAGAGTCACCGCATGAATTTGAGTAGAAGGGGAGGTTCCCCGACGTTTGCATTGTGGAAAGAGCCGAGTGTCTTGAATCTGCTGGTAAGTAGATGTTATCACCTGCTCATGTTTCTCCCATATATGTGTATGACATCGGCCACGTCGACAGCTCCTCTTCAGCTGAAAATTTCCCTCGATTCCCATAACGGCTGCACACCCTTTCCAAGATGTCTTCTCCGTACTACAAGGTAAGATATCAGGTCCTTCCCTTATTGGTATCTTAGGTAATCTTCAGCCGCACTCACTTCTTCCCTGCATTTTCAGACGGAAACTCCGCCTCGATTGCTGGTGAGAATACAAACAGTTTAAGCTTTCCTTATCATCGAACCCGCTGTAATTGGGTTACAGGGAATATGCAAGAAAAACCTCACACCGCTATTTCAGGACAAAATTCGAGGGAGAGCATTACCTGCTCTTATATATAAAGAGGGCAAAGCAGCTAAAGAAAGTCAAACCGACCTACATTGAAACACCACTCGTTTAGATCGTTGCTATTCACCTGAGAAAACATCTCCAACTCTTTCTCAAGTCTCACCTCGGCCCATCCAAGAGCTTTCCAAGGCTATCCCAACGGCTGGCGCCGTATGTTCCCGCTGATGGCATTATCCGTCCTACTCTCCACCGCTCAAGCCACCAACTACCACATTGATAGCCAATACGGCAACACCGCCGTCGCGAATTGCGAAAATGTCAACTCCATCTGGGGCGAATGCAACGACACTCACTGCAGCGGGGCCTGGGAAAACGTCCAACAGCTCTTGAAACCCTGTCTTCCCGGAATGCCTCAGGTCTGCACGCCCGGACCAAGGGACTACGTGTGTCGTCGCGTTTCGGGGGGTTATGCCGGATGGGATGCGAGGAATGGAATGCTGGATGCGTATTTTAAGGGCGGTCCTTGTTGGTTTGATCTCAAGTGGTTCTTTTATAGTCAACTGGGGACGCATGAATGGACTGCGCTCAGGGGTGATGATGGGAGTTGGATTAATATGAGTTTGCGATTAGCTCGGATTGTAGTGCGCTGAAATGAGAGGCTTTGGGATCTAGTGTTGAGATAAGTCGGAGAAATGCCAATTGAGGAAATATCGCTGGATTTGCTCAAATTTATCAGAACCTCAGTGAGCAGTACAGACATTCTGCTTGATGCTGGTCGTTGTCAGCCGAAGAATGTATCCAAAAATCAATATGAACCTCCGTTCTAGTCGCCGGCAATACAGTAGCAGCTTCGAGCTCCCAAGTCACACCCTGTGAATTATGTTCATGCAAGAATCGTTCATGCGAAGCAAGAAAGTGCAAGAAACTGGCCAGCTAGCAAAATTATGGTCTCGATATAAGGGTTGAACCACTACCTGGCATTTTAAGTTTGAGAAAGCGGGGCTTTGTTTACATTCGATGGTTGTCGCCGCCACAACAATGCATGGAGCATGTGACCGCAAAGCAGCAGCCCACCACGAACGCGTCTTTTCGCCCGAAATTTCAACTCAGACACCTCGGCCACAATGCACAAATGGCTACAACACTAACATTTCAAATAGGCAACCGTCGCTACAAATCAATCGCCGTCTCTGAACATTAAGCCTCCCCTGACGCGAATTATAACGCTCTCAAGCCGTCCCTGATCGGATTCGTGACCGGCAGACTGCAGTCGACTCGACAAGCGCTCTCAGCCACACCAGTGGCATCTGTGGTTCGAGGGGCTTACAGGTGTAAAACAGCTTTCTTTAATCGGTTACTCCAAATCGAGGTAAGACTGATATCCTCTCACAGTCCTGGGGCTACTGACGGATACAAGCGCAGATTAAGCAGATGATCCGCCAGCATACGGGCAAATTCCAGTCACGATAGACTCACCTCGCCGGGAGGCGCCAGCCCGCCCTCAGCTGAACGGTTGTGTAACCGCACATTTCCAAAAATGGCTTAATCGGAATGCAGAGGAACTCAGCCATTCATAATGGAGAATCATTCAGCAACCTTTGGCTGATCAGTGTGATCAATAAGTCAGTCAGCCAGTCATCAGCCATGGCCAGTCATCAGCCATGGCCAGTCATCAGCCATGGCCAGTCATCAGCCATGGCCAGTCATCAGCCATGGCCAGTCATCAGCCATGGCTGATGACTGGCTGACTGACTTACCTAATTTCGCTTATACCCTTTAGCGCTTAAGCCCCCTAAACTGCCTACCCTTACAGGGG
>Ga0302325_10031166_pt1 | contig 10974 bp, 6 predicted proteins | sample Palsa_T0_2_FD_201948 | JGI IMG/M metagenome (GOLD analysis project Ga0302325, IMG submission 201948) | Peat permafrost microbial communities from Stordalen Mire near Abisko, Sweden - Palsa_T0_2 | ecosystem: Environmental > Terrestrial > Soil > Palsa > Peat permafrost | place: Sweden: Abisko... | reverse complement strand
AGAGCAGAACGATGCCCAGGACCAAACGTTGAATGAGAAGGCCGAAGCCCGGCCAGCCATTCGCGAACGTCGAAAAGAGTCGTTGCAAGGAACACCCTGAGGGAGGGTACCGCACTCGCAACGGCTTGGGAACGTCTGAAACTCGGAACTGCGATCATACTTTTGGGTGATTAAATTTCAATAATTCCGCGCTTCAGGCCGATAGTGACGGCATGAGCTCGATCGCTGGCGCTCAGCTTCGAAAGGATGTTGGTGACGCGGCTCTTTACGGTAGCCTCTGCAATGCAGAGTAGGTCGGCGATCTGTTTGTTGGAGTTTCCGGCGGCAATCAGCTTCAGAACCTCAATTTCGCGCTCGCTCAATTCATCGTCCGTGGCGTGTTCAGCGAGCTCAGCCGCAACCTCGGGCGGTAGTCTCTTTCGCCCTTCCATGACCGCATGAATCGTTTGGATGAGTTCTCGATCATGGCCTTTCAATAGATAAGCCCGTGCGCCGGCACGCAGGGCACGCAGCACTTGAACATCGCCGCTATAGGTCGTAAGGACAATGATGCGCGCGTCCGGAAATTCAGACAGGATACGGATCGTAGTCTCAATCCCATTGAGACCGGGCATTTGAATATCCATCAGAGTTATGTCTGGGCGATGTGTACGGAACTTCTCGATGGCCTCTTCACCGTTCGAAGCCTCGGCAACCAGCTTCATGTCGGGCTCTGCGTTGATCGTAGCCGCAAGGCCCTTGCGCAGAAGAGCGTGGTCGTCGACGGCGAGAATTCGAATCAAGCCCGGAATACTACTCATCGCTACCTGCCCTGTGGAGCAGCCGGAATCGACGGTTAGGATGACGCTTTTCATACGCCATCGCAGCGGGGACCGTCAGTTGCACCTCGGTGCCTGCGCCCATCTCGCTCCAGAAATCCAATCGCGATCCAATCCGCTGAGCCCGCTCGCGCATCCCCGATATGCCCCAATGTCCAGGTTGTCCGCCGGCCGCGAGAATCTTTGGATCAATCCCTTTTCCGTCGTCGCGGACACGCACTCGAAGCTGATCCTTATCGTATCGGATCTCGACCTCGATGCGGCTGGCAACAGCGTGCGCGAAGGCATTCCGGATCACCTCTCGCGAGATCCGGTAGACCTCATCCTGAAGCATCGGCGGCAAAGTCTGTCGCTTGCCTTCGACGATCACGCTGAAGATCGGAGGGTGCCCTTCGGGTTCCTGAGCCGTCGCCGATTCGTGACCTGCCGCATTCAACAATTCCGGAAGATCGCGCTGCGCGGCCGGTTCGGGGCGCAGGTCATGGATGGCAGCACGTCCCTCCGTAACGCCTTCCTCCGCTGCTTGAATTGCCTCATCTATCACCTGCATCGCGTTGTCCGCATTGCGGAGCAGCAGTTTACGAGCCGCCTGAAATTGAAAAACCGCGCCCTGAAAACTTTGCAGCAGGGTATCGTGCAGTTCTCGCGCGACGCGGGTTCGCTCATTGACCCGCGCCTCCAGCCCGATGTTGAATTGATGCCGCAGTTGCTGAAGACGCAGCAGATAGAGTGCCCACAGCAGAGCCAGGAAGGCAGCCCCGCAAAGTATCTTGAACCAGATGGTCTGGTAATACGCCGGAGCAATGGAGAAATCGAACCAGTCCCCGGTCTCGTTCCAAACACCACTGTTGTTGCAGGCTATTACACGAAACCGGTAACTGCGCGGAGGCAGATTGGTGTAGAACGCCTGGCGGCGATTGCCGACATCCTGCCAATCGGGATCAAACCCTTCGAGTTTGTAGCGAAAGAGAACCTTCTCTGGTTCGACGAAGCTGAGTGCGGTGTAGTCGATTTCCAAATCGCGAATCAGCGGGGGCACCCGCCTATGCCCATTCGTATCGGAAGCTACGTCGTAGGTCTTGCGATCGGCAATCAACTGCTCCACATGCACCGGCGGCGGAAGTTTGTTGAAGGGAATATGACGCGGATCGATGACGCTGACGCCGTCCAGTCCTGCGAACCACAACTTCCCGTCCATGGACTTGGCGACATGTGGGGTGTAGCCGCCGGCAAAGGCAAGGCTCCTGACCCCGTCCAAACTATCGAAAACTGTGACCTGGAGCGTTCGTTTGAGATACTCACCGTGGTCTACCGCAGCGGCCCAGGCGTCCAACTCCGAGCGGGCAATGCGCACCAGGCCACAGGGCATGTTCAACCAGAGCGAATGGGCATCGTCTGCCATCATCCAATGGACCCCATCGCATGGCAATCCATTCTTGCTGGTGAGAGTCGCAACCTGGCCGTTTTTCAACCGGCTGAGCCCCCCGTTTGTGGCTGCCCATAGCGTACCGTCCTGATCGAATTGAAGCTCGTTGACAAGGCCCGCGCCAAGCCCGTTGGCGGATGAATAAGACGATCGCACTTTCCCATCGGCGAAATAGGCCAGGCCGCCGTTATAAAACCCGAGCCACAGGCCGCCCCTGGAGGGGTCCGCGGCGAGAGCAGTCGCGTGGTCTTTGTGCCCCAGCCCCGACCAAGGAATTTGCTGGACCTGGTTTTGCTGGGACAGAGTAAAGAGGCCGAGTACCTGGTTGGCGATCCACATATTGCCTGCGTTGTCCTCGGCTATGGAATGCACGACTCCCCCTGGAGTTTCGCTGACAGGACTAAAACGGCCATTCTCCAGATAACCAAACTTGTGGGTTGTGGCAACCCAAATACGTCCGCGTTTATCTTGAAAAAGAGAGGTTGGCGCCTCACCGTCGAGCTTCCCGTCCAGCCTGGCGCTGCCGGTGCGAGGAACGGTCATTTGTCCGTGGTCCCAGCGATTAAAACCTCCATCAGTGCCAAGCCAGACGCTTCCGTCTCTAGACGCCAGAACGGAAATGACAGTGGCATCCCTCAGACCTTGGCCTACATTTAACGCGGAGACGGCGAACTCGCGAAAGCGGTCGAGTCCGTCAAACGTGGCAATCCAGGTAGTGCCTTCCCGATCGACAAAGATATATGAGACGTGACTTCCAGAAAGGCCGTCGGACTGCGTAAACGCATCCGTCCTGCCTTGGTGTATATGCACAATGCCCTGCTGAGTCGCAATCCAAAGACTGCCCTCGCGGTCGCGCAAGAGCATTTCGATCGGGCTCTGCCGCGCGGGGCCAGGGATTGGATAGGCCTCAGTCTTGCCATCGACGAATCTTTGAATTCCGGTGCGGGTGTTGATGAGAAGCGTGCCGTCGCTGTCTTCACCAAACGTTCTAAGACTGTCCTCGCTACCAGGCATTCGATAAAAATGCGGGGGGCCGGGTTTCCACCGCCACAACCCGTTCACCACTCCCGCCCAGAGATTGCCCTTGCTGTCCTCATACAACCCATACACTCCGGGCCCAAGCCTGCCATCTGCTCCGTCGCAATGGATGCTGCCCTTCTGAATCGCACAGAGCCTGCCGTTCGGGGCCCCAAGCCCGCTGGCCCATATCAGGCCTTGACGATCTTCAAGGAGCTTGCCGATATATTGCCCGGCAAGCTCGGGGTACTGGGTGAGCTTGCCATCTTTCCAGCTGGCAAGCCCTTTCGTGGTTCCAATCCAAAGAACTCCGTCGCGCGCGGCGAGTAGGCTCCGAATGGTGTTGGAGGGAAGATGTTGATCCGCTGGCGGCTGCCACGGGGTTGCCCTGACGCCATCGAAGCGGAGCAGGCCAAAGTCCGTTCCCAGCCAGAGATAACCATCGGGCGGCTGGGCAATCGCGTTGATCTTGCCTTTGGTAAATCCATCGCGAATCTTCCACGAAGTGTGTGCATATTGACTTACATCCAGCGACGGATTGAGCGCGAACACACAAGGGCAGCACGCCACGGCTACGAAAAACAGCGCAGCCGTTAGCGCGAAACGACTTCGCAAGCAACCTCCGTCTCTGGATTTCCAGTGCTTCACATCTTATCGCATTACCCGAATGTGACGACCGTCAGCGTCGAATAGATCGATGTGGGTCCGACGCTGACATCCGCGGAAAGCCGATACCAAAGTACAATTGACGACCCTCACGCAGTGAAGCACTCTTTTGTCATACCGACACGACAGGAGTAGTGTTTCAACTTCGTCGCCGTCGGCGGCGGCAGAGACAATTGCGTCACGTCCAAGGTTTATCCTGAATGCGCAGTAATATTTCTAGGTGGAGTATGACGGTCGAGAGGATGAGAGCTGCCCGGCTGCTACTGGCTTTAGCCCTCCTCGCTGTTGCGTCCTTCAACCGACTGGCATACGCACAAACGGAAACCGGCAACATTCGAGGTTCTGTTAGCGATCCAACCGGCGCAGTTGTCGTCAATGCCACGGTGCGTCTCATTGACTTAGATCGCGAGACTCAAAGCGAAGTAGCAAGCGGGAACGGCGGCTTTTTTGGCTTTGCCGATGTTCGTCCCGGCCGTTATCGCATGGAAGTAGAAAAGAGCGGGTTCAAACTCGTTCGCTTGACGGGGATCACCGTCAACGTTCAGGACAGTTTGGAGCAGAATTTCAAGCTGGATGTCGGGTCTGCGTCTGAAACGGTAACAGTTACCGCGAATATCGCGAATGTGAACACGAATGACGGCACCGTGAGCACAGTGGTTGACAACACCTTCATCGAAAACCTCCCTTTGAATGGCAGAAGCTTCCAGACGTTGATCATGCTCGCGCCGGGGGTGGTGTTAACCCCCACTGCATCCGACGACCAGGGGCAATTCAGCGTGAACGGACAGCGCGCCGATGCCAACTACTTCACAGTGGATGGGGTCAGCGCGAACTTTGGGGTAACCGGTTACGGCCCACTGGTGCAAACCGCTGGTGGAGCGCTGCCGGCGCTCAGCGCTGCGGGCGGCACAAACAGCCTTGTCTCGGTGGACGCCATGCAGGAATTTCGCGTTCAAACATCGTCGTTCGCTCCGGAGTTCGGACGCACCCCGGGAGGGCAGATTTCTATTGTGACCCGCTCCGGGACCAACAGGTTCCACGGCACGCTGTTCGAATACTTGAGAAACAACGTGCTGGACGCCAACGACTGGTTTGCAGGCTACGATCACCTTCCGAAGCCTGAGGAGCGGCAAAATGATTTTGGGGGAGTGGTCGGCGGCCCAATCTTCAAAGACAGGACGTTTTTCTTCTTCTCTTACGAGGGGCTGCGCTTGCGGCAGCCCTCGACCCAGGAAACCGTAGTGCCGGACTCCACATCACGCCAGCAAGCCCCACCCTCGATCCTCCCGTATTTGAATGCATTTCCCGTTGCGAACGGAGCTGAACTTGGAGGCGGCCTTGCCCAGTTCAACGCATCCTATTCGAATCCCTCCTCGCTGGACGCATTGAGCATTCGCCTGGATCAGGTCGTCAACTCGAAGATCAACTTGTTCGGCCGGTACGATTACTCGCCGTCAAGCGCGGACCTACGAGGCCCCAACTCGGGCTCCGGTTCGGTCCTGAGCACCACGGAATCCCTGCTATTCTCCGTACAAACTCTTACTGTCGGTTTGACAGAGATCGTCAACCCGCGAATCGGCAACGAGATTCGAACGAATTACAGCAACGATAGAGCGGTCAACAAATATTCCCTGGATGCTTTCGGGGGCGCTGTACCGCTTCCTGATTCTGCCTTGTTTCCGGCTGGATTTTCGTCCATGAACAGTGTCTTCCAATTTCTGATCGAAGGTGCGGGAGAGTTTGTGACGGGCAAGTATTCCACCGACGAGCAACGCCAGATCAATCTTGTCGATAATCTATCCGTGAGCACAGGCCGCCATCAAATGAAGTTTGGTGCGGACTATCGATGGCTTTCACCTTTCTCCGATCCGTTTGCTTACCTCCAACTTGCAATCTTCTCGGGGATAGCAACCACCTCAGGAGGTGCTCTATCGGGAGCGGCTTCGCTGGCCGGCACTTATGCCACCCAGAGTGACGCGCTCGTTTCGCAAAACCTCTCAATTTATGGCCAGGATACCTGGAGGATCACACCCAAATTGACGGCGACTTATGGTCTAAGGTGGGACATCAACCCGCCGCTGAGAGGCAAGAATCTGGTTAACGATCCGTTCACGGTAACGGGTCTGAACGATCCGGCGAATCTGGCTTTGGCGCCGCGAGGCACCCCGCTCTATCAAACAACCTATGGGAACGTCGCTCCTCGATTTGGACTTGCCTATCAACTGCGTAGGAGACAAGACTGGGGAGCCGTTCTCCGCGGAGGCTTCGGGGTATTCTACGATCTTGGGTCCGGCTCGCTCGGAGGAGCGTCTAGCTACTTTCCATACTTAAACGACACTTTCTCTACAAACGTACCGTTTCCATTAAGTGCTCAGAAAGCCGCCCCTCCGGCTCTTTCTGATACTCCGCCGGTTAATGACGTCTTCGTGGCCGAACCGAATCTTAAGCTTCCGCGAACCTATGAGTGGAATGTCGCGCTGGAGCAGTCTTTGGGAAGTAACCAAACTCTATCTTTGACCTACATCGGTGCGATCGGGCGTGACCTGCTCCGCTCAACCGACTTAGTTTCCCCGAACTCGGATTTCGGGTTCGTGGGGGTAACCAGCAATTCGGCGACATCGAACTACCAGGCATTACAGGTCAAGGTCGAGCGGCGTCTGTCGCATGGATTGCAAGCTTTGGCGTCGTATACCTGGTCCCACTCGATTGATATCGCATCGACAGATGCATTTGCGAACTACCTTAACACGCCAAGCTCAGTTGCGAATCCGGATATAGACCGCGGGAACTCGGACTTCGACATCCGCGATGCATTCACCGCCGGCGTGACCTACAGCCTGCCTTCACTCGGGTCAAGCAGAATGGTCCACGCTGCGTTGGGCGGCTGGTCCGTGGATAGCTTCATTTTCGCAAGGACGGCACCGCCAGTGGATGTGGTTAGCGGACTCGAATTCGCCGACGGCATCGCGCTGTACCCGCGCCCGGACGTAGTGCCCGGAGTGCCGCTTGTGCTCTATGGCTCGCAATATCCCGGCGGCAAGGCGTTCAATCCGGCTGCATTTTCCCCACCGCCCACCGGGCAGCAGGGCGATTTCGGCCGCAACGTACTGCGGGGCTTCGGGGCGTGGCAAGCCGATGTCGCGTTTCAGCGGCAATTTCATTTAACTGAGGGAGTGGTGCTTCGTTGCCGAGGCGAGTTCTTCAACCTCTTCAACCACCCTAACTTCGGCCCTCCTGACAAGAACCTGACCGACGCACTCTTCGGCCAATCGACGCAGACACTGGCCAGTAGCCTGGGATCGGGCGGGGCGAATGGCGGTTTCAACCCTCTCTACCAGATCGGCGGTCCGCGCTCGATCCAGCTGGCCCTGAAGCTGCAATTCTGAACAGTTCTCGGCAGCCAGCAAAATGCGGCCAGAAGCATGTAGCGATTTGCCGCGTGACCTCGCGCAGGCAAGTGAGAAAACCCAACATGAAAAACAGGCTTGTGACGAGGGCGGGAGGGCGTGCCTGCACTCCATACGTGAAGCTGTTTGTCCGACACTGAAGGAGAATCCCCTGCCACAAGCGAAAAGGACCCACTCTCCATCGCACAACCGCGCCTATTCCAACAAGTTCTTAGAAGATGATTCGCATTCGCGCGCTGAGAAGGGTCGTTGTGTAAGCTCTGGTTGCGTAGGTGGGATGAATGGAAACCTCTACATCCGGCCCAACCTCGACACTTTGCGTCAGACGAAGGCGGTAAAACGACTCAAATATGCTCTCGTGATGCTTGGCGGGGGCGTTCGGTTCACTGTAATTCAACGCGGCCCCGAACATATCTCCCCGGCGTCCGAATGGATGAACCTGAGCCAGCCCGACTCCGTACTCATCTTTAATGGCCGTTCCCGTCTTGGTCGCGAAGGCGAATCTTCCAAATGGCGTCCAGCCATCCATCAATTCATGGTCGAACTCAAAGCCCCCCCCATATCCACTTCCGCGGTCCTTGGTATCATCTCGCCACATGCCGGCGCGATAAAGCTTGTACTTCTCACCCAGTGAACCTGAGGACCAGCCCACTTCAATACCTTCCGCGTATTTCCGATCGACCAGTGTTTCGATATTTCTCTGCTGTGCGCCCTCCGTATCAACGGCGATTGCGTGGACAAAAACATGCTTGGTGGCCTGGAATTCAACCGCGCCGCCACCGGCGTAAGTCCCGTCCGAGGCAACGGCAAGATTACCGTCGTTTGCCCCATTCAAAAATTGTGTGCGCTCGTCGTTGTTGAACATGCTGAGGGTCACGTATTCATTGGGGTGTATCTTGCCCACATAAAAGGAAAGCCGCTTCCTGAGGAAATCCTGCCGCCAATAGAGGATGTTCAACGTGATTGGTTCCTGCGGGCCTCCACCCTGGAGGCAGTTGAGATAGAGCCCTGAGCCAAGTTGATCGCTCAGGTTGAACTGCTGACTCATGCCAATGTTGGTTCCGGAACGAACGAGCAGGCTGATGGATCCCGCAGTGCTTTCATGCTCGTACACACTCCACGCCCCGGTGAAATCGAGGCGTCCGCTGGGTTGATCGTGCCGGACGCCGTCCGGCGTTATGGTTGCGTACTGGTTGAGGAAGGTATAAGTCGCGCCAAACTTCAACCGTAGAGAGTGAATACTGTGATCAACGAGCATGTTGATTGGCCACAAAATCGGAGCTACGGGATCCGGTTGTATAAGCGGATCCGCGGGTATCTTCGACAATGCGATTGCGTCCGCATCGAGCTCCTGTTTGAGTTCGTCCGGGTGGATGTCCCCGTTAGTCGACAGCGCGCTCTGGGCTGGTGGGTTCGCTTGATCGTGAGGAGCAGCGCTTACACTGGCGCTTTGTGCGAAGGCCAACAGGCTGGATCCAATGAGAAGCAGGGGCAAATAGGTCGCCGCGTGTCTCCTCGCCAGATTCCCACTGCGGCCCCTGATTACGTCGGTCGTGACTCCGGCGTTCCCGCCCCGCTGGGCGGTAGTAGGCAAGGTCTGGAAAAGACTCATTACAATGGAGCAGGTGAACCGCCTAAACTGCCGTTTCATATAGGTGCCTGTCGCAGACCGGTCGACTTGCCTTAGTGGCCGCATCCGAGGAGTTCAGATGCGCTCGACATAGCAATTAAGCCTGAGGTGACGGAGCAAAACAATTAGACGAACGTATTGCCGATACTTTCGTCCAATTGCGACTATCAATACCGCGGCAACCAAGCCAAAACCAACAACTATTCGTGGACTGCCGCTGGAAGTGCAGGGCAGGTTGGCAGGCCCAGGCGCGTTGGGAGGAGGAATTCATCTCAAGTTGAGGAGTCTTTGCAAGACCACAGCTTCGTTGTGTTGCTGGTCCCTGGCGCCATAGAGCAGTGTGATTGTTCCCTTGGCAGCTTCCTGTCTCAGCAGTGTGATTTGTTCCTTGCCCTTCTCGAGTTCCTCGCGGTAGCGCGCCTGGAATTCCGTCCATTTGGCGGGATCGTGAGCAAACCACTTTCGCAGGTTCGTGCTTGGCGCCACATCCTTGAGCCAGAGATCTACCCTCGCCTTCTCCTTGCTCAGGCCTCTCGGCCAAAGCCGGTCCACGAGGATTCGCGTCCCGTCGTCAGCGTCCGGCTCTTCGTAAACTCGTTTGATGAGAATGTTCATCGTAGGGCAATAGTCGGGCGGAGAGGCGGCCGTAAACTCGACCAGCACATCCCTCATGGCATGGGCCCGGGCGCACTCGAACACCAAATCAAGCTTTGGTTTGCCAATTTGATCTTCTCTGAGGGAAGTGTGCTTTCCCGAGCGAAGGTAACGAATGTATATACACACCAGTCGGATCCGAAATGAGTACCAATATCTCCTCTCGATCATCAGCCGCGCCGCGCATGTTTTCCACTACAGCAAAGCTTTAATCGCCGATTGAATGCCTTCGGAGTCAAGACCCTGGTGCCCCATCTGTTGCCACTGACCGCCACTACCTTCTATGTGCGTGCCGATATGGTTGTACTTGCCCTTGAAGCCGGCCTGCAACAGGTAGCTGCCGAAGCGGCTGCCCAGGCCTGTCTTGACGTTCCATGCTTCAACGACTAGCACGAACGGTGCAGCTGACAGCTCCTTCATCATCTCCGCATCGACGACGTTTATCGTTGGTTTGTTGATCAGGCCCACGTTAATGCCACTCTCCTGCAACGTGATGACGGCATCCAGAGCGCGATAGACAGCTTCGCCAAACGCCACGACGTATCCCCCGGCCGCATTCGCCTCGCGAACGACATAATCCTTACCGGGCTCAAAGGGCTTGTCCTTGTAGAGCGGCCGGGCCAGCGTCGTCGAGAATGTCCGGAACCGCGGCGCGTGTTGTAAAGAGGAACCGCAGCCCGAGATCGCCGTAGATGCGCTTCACGCAGGCGGCGAACTGATGCTGATCGACGGGAAAGTACAGCCGCGTCGTATCTTCGCCGTGACCGGGCTTCACGCCCCCATCGGCGTACATGCTGTTGATGCCGAAGTGACAGGTGTTGTCGCCCATGTCGTCCACGCCGCTGTGGCTGAAGTGCGCCAGCACGTTGGAGAAGTTCAGGCGTGACATCGTGATCTCGCTGACGCACATCTCGAGGAACGCGCTGAACGTCGCAAAGATGCCCTGCTTGCCCGCGCTGGAGCCGAAGCCGGCGGCAGCTGAGAAGTTGCCGCGTTCCATGATGCCGCCCCGCACGAAGATCTCCGGATATGCCTTGCGGATGTGATGCAGACCGCAGGAACCCTCGAGGTCGTTGTCGAAGACCCGTACGCTCTCCAGCCGCTGCCCTTCCGTCATGCCTGCCAGTATTTCGTTGACGATCTTGCCGAAGTCATCACGGTTCTTGCCCACGCCGGACGATCCTTTGAAGGTCAGCGGGCTTTTGTCGGGCTTCGCGGCCTTCAGCAGTTCGACAGCTTGCGTGTAGCCGCGGGCTCCAAGATAGGTGACTGCCGCATCCACTTTCACCGCCTCGTGGGCATGTGGGCTGCCCTCGGCTCCCTTGATTCCCGACGCCATCGGCCGCTTGATCACCA
>Ga0302325_10031164_pt1 | contig 10974 bp, 10 predicted proteins | sample Palsa_T0_2_FD_201948 | JGI IMG/M metagenome (GOLD analysis project Ga0302325, IMG submission 201948) | Peat permafrost microbial communities from Stordalen Mire near Abisko, Sweden - Palsa_T0_2 | ecosystem: Environmental > Terrestrial > Soil > Palsa > Peat permafrost | place: Sweden: Abisko... | reverse complement strand
CCGACGCCCGCGGCTTCCGTCGCTTCGCAAACTACCGAGCCCGCATCCTCTTTTTCTGCGGAAAACTCGATCTCATGCCTCATCTTCCGTCAGCCGCTACCCACAGCGTTCCGTGAAGAACCAAATATCATCGGACTCAATTTCACTCTCGGGGTTTATGACTCGATAGCGATCAGTACGGCGACTGCTTCGTTTTCCCCATCAGGCTATCCATCCTTTGGGATGGAGCCTGGCCGGATGCAGATTCTGGATCTCACTAATAACTACTACGGCGGAACGATTGCATTGACCTGGAATCCAACATGGCAGCTAGCGAACGGTCCATTGCCGGGGTTTCTTCCCACCGGAACAGCCATTCGGGTAGTGCTAATATGCACCGGCACTACGGAATCCAGCATAGTCGCATCCTGCTTCACAAACGCGCCTAGTGTTTTTGACGTGCAAGCCTATGGAGCGGCGATCGGAGGATCCGCTAGTTCCAACCTAACTGCGATCAATAATGCCATCTCCGCCATGAACAATGCCGGCGGCGGAAAGCTATTATTCCCCGGCTACGGGACCTATGCCGTCAATGGAGCCATCACAGCGATTACCGTTCCTTGTGAGATCTGCGGCATGAGCTGGGGGGTTACAGTTCTATCCCAATTGGGCGCTTACGACGGGTTCACGATCAATACGACGGCGCCCTGCTACATCCATGACCTTCTTATCCAAGGCCCTAGTAATAGTGAAAACACCGGCATCATTTTTGGAAATTCAACGACGCCCAATTCCAGTTCCACGGTCGAGCGGATGGAAATTACACAGTTCCTAATTGGGATAGCCGCCGCCAACACGATCAATAATTTTATTATCAACAATTGTACAATAGGCTGCACGCACTGTATAGTCGTTGGCGGTCATAATAATTCGGGATCTGTTGTTGCAACTACAGTGTCCCAAACGGCTGGGACGTTCATTGTCGGGGGTTTCTATGTCATAACGAGCGTGGGCACCACTGACTTCACACTCATTGGCGCTGCGAGCAATACGAACGGAATCAGCTTCTATTGCTCTGGTGTAGGAAGCGGTACAGGAACCGCGACGCTGTATTCTCCCAGCGCAGCTATGATCCAGAACTGCACAACAAGCGGCATTACGAACGGCATTTGGTGCCTCACACCTAACGGCGTCCTCATCTATGGCAATGAGATGGTGTCTACGGTGACTGCCATACGCTGCACGTTCCAAAACCTCATAGAGCAATCCGACATATGGATAATCGGCAACCACATTGAATGCTCGGGCACAGGCCTACTTCTCGACTGCAACACAAATGGGGTTACGAACGCGAACAAGTTTAGCAATTTTACAATCGTTGGAAACGAGTTCGGCTGCGGCGGCTACGGGATACAGACGAATAGCACAACACAGTGGTGCCTCGCGAGCGTCGTTGTAACTGGCAACCTATTCACAAACGTGCCCTCCGGTTGCGCCTATCTTGAGGGAATCTACGGGGGCACCGTGACCGGAAACTACATGACCACGAACGGCAGCGTCGACAACCTCTACATCGACTCGTCCTGCCGGTGGGTCAATGGGGCCCAGACAAACTCGTACGCTGGGGGAAATAGCGGATTCGTGGACAACCAAACGGAGGGCCACACGGTCGCCACGCTCCAGCCGCCGGCGTATCAGCAGGGCGTGCGAACCTTCATAACAAACGGCGTTTCCTCCCCGACGTGGGGCGCCGTAGTTTCAACCACAGGATCCTCCGTCCAGCCAGTGTTTAGCGACGGCTCGAACTGGAGGTATGGATGAGCCCCTATGAAGCAGCTGCCAACATCTTCGAGCGCGAGAAGTGAGGTTGCAGGTTCAAGAACGATTTGCTCCAGCACAACTAGAACGTCTTTGCGTCCTCGGCACGTGAATGGGAGAAAGCAAGTGATTTCATTCCGCGTTCGGTGAGGTTGAAAAAAACGGTTCACCGAGTCGCTTAGCATGTTCTATAATAGCTACGTACACATATAGGAGCCGGTACGGACATCGACGAGCCGGTGGGAACCGAATTGGCATTCTTACTGTCAACAAGCGGGCGATGGATATCGAATCGAAATTTGACGCTGACAGCCGTCGCAAAGTAGCTGCTACAAGACTCTCGATGTGCGGGGGTTAAGAAGAGGCTATACTGGGAACGATGATGGAATTAAGGATGCCATCGTCGGACTTTCTCTGGAATTGCCCGCTGAATCAGCTTGCGGCAGGAGACACCCGTGGCGCATGGCCGATGAATGGGATTTTTGTAAAGGGTGCTATTACGGCACTGGGCTAGATGCCGGCACTCCAATTTGGCGTAAGAGATAGCGGGATTCACCCGGTGAGTTGTCCTTTAACCGTGTGACAGTAGCGAGTGTCACGCACCCAACCACCATGTCATCCGGCCATATTGCCTCATTTCGTCGTCAATCCTCATGTAATACAATTCGAGCGATTGCTTTGGCGTCTTTGATCAGTGTTCTCGCCACAAACGCACCGGGCAATGTGACGCCAGATCCCGCGACGCTTTCGGTAAAGGTGCCCATCGTCTACTCGACGACCACTCTTTTAACATTGCCAAATGGTAATGCGGGTCCCAACGGAGTAGCAGTTGATCCATCAGGAAATGTCTATGTCACGGTTGGCAATGCAATAGAACGAATCACGTCCACGGGCAGTGTAATACTGCTGGCAGGTAGCCTCACTTCTTCCGGCTCTGCGGACGGTACGGGATCGAACGCATCATTTTACAATCCTACCGGAATTTCCACAGACAGCGCCGGGAATATTTACGTTGCCGATTCGGGGAACAACTCGATTCGAAAGGTTACGGCGTTAGGCGTGGTCACAACTCTTGCCGGACTGATTCAGGGTAACGCCGACGGCGTTGGAATAGTGGCGCAGTTCAATAACCCCGCCGCCGTAGCAGTGGACAATTTGGGAAACGTCTACGTAGCAGATATCGGCAACAATGAAATTCGTAAAATCACCAGTAATGGAACTACGACCACATTACTTAATGGCTCCTCTTTCACGTTCGCCAATCCTCCGCCGGGGCCTTTTACGCAGACAACGTATTTGATCACGGGTGTAGCTGTGGATGTTTCCGGGATTCCTTATATAGGGGTTTTGGTCACGAATTCTATGGAAAGTTCCAGAATCATTTCGTCGTATGTGTTAGAGGTTTCGGGTACCGGCGCCTCTAGTCAGCTATTTAATGTACCGGGAGGCGGCACTTCGGCGACAACAGTTGGCGATGGGGAATTGGCCTATTCAAATGGTCCAGGTTTATTCTTGCTTAGCGAAGGCAACCTTTATCAGGGCACAGGCCTGATCAGCCCTCTAGGAATGACGATTTTCGGTGAGTTGCTTACTCCAGTAGCAATCTCAGCGGATTCATTTGGGCGAATATTTGAAGCGATTCCGGCCAATGGGACAGTTGTAGTCGTTTCTCCGATCGGTAGCTTACCTACCATAACTACCGGGCCCGTAGGCGCAACAATAGCGTTTGGGGCTTCTACGACATTATCCGTGGTTGCATCAGGCGACCCTGCGCCAACCTACCAATGGCAGGTCGACGGAGTCGACATAACCGGAGCTTCTTCGTCGTCCTATGTAACATCAATGCCAGGTACGTACACTGTCATGGTGACAAATACTGCCGGCACGGTAACGAGTGGCCCTGCAGTCGTAACAGCTGCAACACGCCTCGCAAATATCTCAAGCCGCGCCTTAGTTGGAACTGGTGCGGACCTTGAAGTTGTTGGGTTTGTGGTTTCCGGACCTCCTGGAACTACCGAGCAGGTTCTTGTGCGCGGCGTAGGCCCCACGCTTGCGCAGTTTGGCGTGCCCGGCGTCTTGACTCAACCGGTTCTTACATTGCTTGACTCAAAGGGGGATCAGATTGCCACAAATGCGGGTTGGAACACCGCCTCAAATGCTTCGCAAATCGCGGCTGCCGCTATAGCCACGGGAGCCTTCCCGCTTCCGTTGGATAGCGCGGATTCGGCACTTCTGATAAGCCTCGCCCCAGGCGCCTATTCTGCCGAGATAATCGGCCAAAATGGCACCACGGGCGCAGCATTGGCGGAGGTGTACGAGGTTAAGAGCGGTGACCCCGAACTAATCAACATCTCAACCAGGGCGTATGTCAGTTCGGGAACCAACGTCGAAATTTCCGGATTTGTCGTTACTGGATCGCAAAATGCAAAAGTACTAATCCGCGCCATCGGCCCCACGCTTAGCCAATTTGGTGTGGGCGGAGTATTGGCTCAACCCTCGCTAAGCGTTGTGAACTCTTCCGGAACCACGGTTGCATCCAACATTGGGTGGTCGACCAATGCAAACGCCGATGCTATTGCAACAGAGATGATGGAGGTTGGTGCGTTCGCTCTTCCGTCGGGGAGTGCCGACTCAGTACTCCTCTTGTCGCTTCCTCCTGGCTCTTATACGGCGGTCGTTTCAGGTGTGGGAGGCACGAGTGGCGTCGCACTGGTAGAGGTGTACGGGGCACCGTAGCGACGGATTGCAAACCGAGGATCTAGCATCGCAATGCATGTGAAAAACGGTTGCGACAAGATGCGACCATGATCGGCGATCTATCTGGTAATTTCTGGGCATTGGGGAAAATCAGTATTCGCAATCGCTCGCAGCTAGTCGCACATTCCTCGTGCGCATAAAGGGCGGCATTGACTTTTGGCCGACATCTCAAGGCCATTGATGCCGCATTAAGTTGTCGCTTTGAGCGTGCGTAGCGCTACCAAAGGCAGGAAGGACGTTTCGCATTTCAGCCTCGTAGGTCTTGAGGCAAATCGAACCCTTCGACATATTGCGTCTCCAGAAGAAATCACACTCCCGGAAGGCCCATTTCAGGCCTCCTTTGCCAATGATAGGGGCCGGCCTACGGCAAGGCAGCAGACCCGAGGCGACCAAGCCTTAAGACGGCCCTCAGAATGCCCCACAAACGAAGATCCCTGCGGAACTGGGTCAGATATACCAGGGAAGCCTCGAATTAGATCCTAAGGACGCTGGACATCGCCAGAATGGCCACAGGACTGGTAGCCAATGCGGTCTTCAACGATGGGCCTGGGTGGACCGACCGCTTTGGCTAAAATTTGACTGATAATTGTGGGGAAATTGGTGGTTTTCTGTAGCCTGCTGAAAACCAGCATACTGCACTGGTGGGATTCGGTTGGCTGTGTCGTGCCGGCCACACATTTCACTTCGTCGCATCTCCGTGACGCTGACTTCGCCTCGACTCATGCGGCTGTCGGAACCTTCACCAAACGGGTTGTAGCTTCCGCTGGAATCATACTCGGAGAGCTTTGGCCAGTCGTCGGGCTATTCGGCACAATGCTAAAGAAGTCTTCGGCCTCAGCGGAGGTCTTGAGGTCGAGGTAGTGCTTCCTGATGATCGACTCGGAATTGCCGGCCTGGAGGGCTGCTTCCCCCATGGATCGGTACTTGGCGATGAAGAAGCTGATGAACGTGTGTCGCATGACGTCGTGCGAAAGGCCGAATTGCTTTGCGACCTTAGCCCGATGCTTTTGCAGGGCTGGAATAACGATGGGGAACCGGTCGAGGGGGTAGGCCTTCAGCCAGGCTGCAAGGTTCGGTTGGATCGTAACATTCCGCTTCATCCGGACTTTCGAGACTTCGGGTTCGATGTGGATGACGCCGGTATCGAGTCGGACCTGCTCTGGCCGAAGCTTGAGGATCTCACCCGTGCGCACGCAGGGTCGGATCCCTGCAAAAAGGCAGAGCGCGAAAAATGGCACCAGAGCACCTCCGCGGTAGTTTTCCACATAGGTCATCAGCTCCCGGGCCTGCTTGGCGTTCAGAGTCGGGGCCGAGCCGCGCCGGTGGGCAATCCGGTGGTAGGCGACCTTCTCGATCGGGTTCACGGCGACCCAATCCTGTTGGAAAGCGTACCTCAGGAATGTCGAAATGACACCCCGGCGATTGTTATAGGTCTTGAGCGCCGGATTCCCGTGCTGGAGGTACTCCGTCAGGCGCGGTGCTGAGAGCTCCGCGACGTCGGCGCCGGGGAAGTGAGCCTTCAATACCTCAAGGTGCCTTCGGATGGTGGTCAGCTGGGGAGCGGAGATGACTTGCCGGTCGTACTCCAGGGTTTTTGCCGCAAGGTAAGCCTCGGTCGCCTCGGACAAGGATTTTGGGCGCACCTGCTCATGGTGGTTCGAGAGGGCGTAATCTAGGCAAAAGGCAAGCGACCGGTGGTTGCCAGCCAGCCGTCGAAAGGCCGCCTCAGCCTCGCGGACTTGCTCCTCTTCCAGGCAGGTGGTGACCGTCCGAAGATTTGACCCAAGCTGAAGGCTCTTGAGCCTAAGGGCGGCCTTCTCGGCTGCGGCATCCTCCTGGGTCTTGAAGTTGCGCCGGATGCGGACGCCGTTGAGGCGCCCTTCGACGCGGAACGAGAACACGCCATTCCGGTTCCTGAACCGGCTGACGGAGAACTTATTTTCGTGGTTCATGTGCTAGGTTGCCCACGTCAACTGGCAACCTAGCTTCGGTTTTCACCTTCTCAGAGGAAGAAAATGGCGGAGAGGGAGGGATTCGAACCGCCGAGCCCTGACAACACAAGTGGTTCGTTAACCGTGCTTTTGTATTGTTACGAGTGACTTAGAACACAAACAAGGTACAAGGAGTCACAACGAAATCAAACCAGAAATAGATTCTTGTCCAAATTTTGTCCAAATAACTTGGGCTGAAACTTCGAGCGACGCACGATGCGAGGAGCACTCGCCCAACCGTGGGCCTTTAAATCAGGTCACGGTGGAAACAATCCCAACCTCTTTCTCGCTCGCCACCGCAGCCAGTATCAGGGCGACGTAGTGCTTGATCCGGTTTTTGGTCTCATCCGTTTCGGCGTTCGCAATCGCGTGAGCACATCGATTGCGCTCCAGGTCACCGGCGATAACCAGCCCAGGAACGTTGAGTGACTTGAGATGCGATTGCGCATGGATCACCATCCCATGCAGAACAGGATTCACCGAAGCGCAGTCCCCTACCTTCTTGTCGGTATCTCGACGCGAGTCGGGTCCCGACGCATGCCACAGTATGTTCTCCGCTGCTGCCCTCATTCTCTCTTTTGTTCTGGGATCGACCAAATTGAGAGCGAAATAGTTGGCCCCGTCGCGTGCTGGTTTTTCTGCGATTAGTAGGACGGCAGCTTGGAGCCCCGAGGCTCCGGCGCCCATAACCACCGACAACAGTTTGACTACTTCTGCGGTCTCTTGGTCCGTTTCCATTATAGGTCACCTGCTGGCATTTCCGTCGCGGAACCGCAAAGCTTTAAGAAACAGGCGGAAGTTGTCATCCAAGAGGTCAAAGTTCTTGTATATGGGCATCGGAATGAAATAGCTGCGGTACCGAACACGAATCCCGATTGATTTTGCGACGACCGGCGGGATTAGTGCGAACGGCACGGCATACTCAACGGTAAAGTGCTCTCCTTGAAGTGATACTGGGAGCTTGTGGGGGTAGGATTGGCTGCGGCTGGGGAAAATCGGGATCAAGCCGTCCTCCCCATCGTGAAGGCGAAAGAAAATATTTTCGATCCACAGATGTGCGTCCGTCTGGTTTGTGATCTTTATGCAGTAGGCAAGTGCTTGGTCGCATTCCTCTTCTTTGGCAAAAGTCGCCTCAAACCACCCGGCTAAGTCGGGCGAGTAATTCAACAAAGGACCGTTGGTTATGCGGAAAACACTCATTGGGGCCTGGCAGGAAACAGTGCGGAATCATGATTTCAGCCGCAAGGATTTGCGGTAAGGAACCGTCTCATGGTGAGCCTTCAACATTCGATCCTTACGTTACCCCTTTTTGACTGCTAACCGCTCACCGTTGGCTTTTGTTACGGCTACACATGAAGTCCAATTACCAAGCTTGGCTTGAGGCTGAAAAATATGACCCGAACACCGTCAATGCACAGATGTACCGAGCCCGGCGAGTCGAAGAATGTCACGGCGACTTGGATAAGCATTTTTCCGACGACCAGTTGGCCAGTCTGATCGCGACGCTTCGCTATTCTAGCCAGGACAAGCGCCAACAACGACCGAACCCATCCAAGATACCATTCGACGGCGATATTCGCGACAATCTTGCGTCTTATCGAAACGCGGTGGAACGCTACAAAAGGTTTCGGCTTTGGGGCGGCGACGCAGAACCCAATGCAACCACAACCGAAAAACAAGTCGCACAGGAAGCGACCGAGGAAGGCGGCCAACGTATCGGTCTCGAAAGAGATATGCAGGCCGCCCTGCGTCTCGTCATCGAACAGCTGGAGCCTGGGCTGAAAATTATCGATGACGGAGCCGAGCGTTCGGTCGAATGCGGCTTCATCGATATCACCGCACGCGACGCTTCTGGACTAACCGTCGTTATCGAGCTGAAGGCGGGTGTGGCAAACCAACGGGCCGTTGGGCAGATATTGGGCTACATGGGTGACCTTGCGGCCGAGGAGGAGACCAAGAACGTGCGCGGAATTTTAGTGGCTTCCGATTTTGATGCGAAAACCAAGTCCGCCGCGAAAATGGTACCGAACCTACGACTTCGCAGATACTCTGTTCAGTTTAAATTCACTGACGTTTAATCAGCTTTCCCCATGCAAATTGCCGGGAAAAACACCGAGAAAGAATGGGTACTGATTCGCGACCAGTTGAAGGCCGCGCCGACTACAGCTCTATGAGCGGCGCATTACTCATGAACACGACAACTGGTTTTTCGATGCCGTACCACACGCTATCGGTCTCGTTGAGAATAGCATTTATCGACTATTTGCGTTTCCTTGCGGAGCTGGGTAATCACGGGGATTGGATTCCGGAAAACTTCGAATCCCACGAATCATTGGAGGCCCGCGCCATCACCGTTGTCCTCTTATCTGCGGCGGTGTGCGAATCGACGATAAATTCATACCTAGGCATGAATCTTGAAGCCGAAATTGCCAACCCGAATGATCGCCGGTCACCCGTAGCGAAATGGCGCAATGCACCCAGGCAATACTTTCCGGAGTATAAAATTCCCGAAGAATCCCAGCTAAATGCGGATCTTGTAGCGGTCTTTGGAAGCCGAAACTATCTCATGCACGCACGTTCCGACATTTTCGTTGGAGAGGAAAAAGTGCAGGCCGGGAATCACGATGCCATGAAAATAACGGACCATAACCACTTGAAGCGAATCTACCGGTTACCAGTCACCTTGCTGGAGAACCTGGAGAAATATGACTTCATGGGTGCGACAAGGCACCGCACACCTCTTGCGATGAATCTCTTTGTCACGCCGCCAAACCCACCGGTCAACTGGTTTAGCTCCACAAAAGAGGATTAATGGATAACCCCGTCCAGCGTTGTGCTAGGCCGACATTTCTGGATAGATTCCGGTCATGACTGAGTGGCTCGCCAGCCTAATCCCCCTCATCAAGGACGTGAAGGTCTCCGATGTGCTCAAGCAGCACGTCGCCCTTTTGGAGGCCCAACGCGACGACGCAATCAAGCTCTTGGACAAGGCTGATGCCGACCTGATCGCCGAGAAACAAAAGTCCATCGGCATGGAAAAGGAAATCGCCGCGCTCAAGAGCACGATTGCTGAGCTTCGGCCCTCAAAACGCCACGGCGAGACCACCGAAAAAGTTCTGCTCTATTTCTTTCAACGTGAAGGCACCTCAACGCCGGAGGAGATCGCCACCGGCTTTAAGCTGTCGCTTAACACCGCCAAATACCACTTGGACATTCTTGAAAAGGGCGAACTCATCAGATGGAAGCCTCCCGCTGCGTTCAAGCGAGTGACGCCAAGCGGCATGGAAATCACCGATCTGGGCCGCGCCTACGTCATCGAAAACAACGTCGAGCCTCCACCAACGAGGGACGCTACCTACACTTAGAGCCAGACGCCACGCGGGGGTCCTGCCCGCTGCGGAGCGGTCTTGAGCACGAAGGACCGGTCTCCGCCACGTTCGCGGAGCTGAACCACTACCTAGAGCCGTCCGGCCAAGTCAGCGCCGAGGCGTGCAACCATGTCGAGGCTCCCTAGGGGTTTGGTGTTTCAGCGAATGCCCATCGCTGATTTGGTCGCGTCATGAAATCTACGCGATCCCGCTATCCCACTCCCAAGAAGCAGTATACCAAAGAACAGTGGCTAATGCTGCTCGATCTCTTACAACTTCAGCTCGGCAAGGCTCTCGATTCACTAGGTGGAAAGCACCTTAGCTTGCACCAGCACTTTGAAGTTTATTCTGCGGTCCATATCAATCGAAGCGCTCAAGGTTACGTAGTTCTCAGAAAAGCCGGCCTGTCGAAAGCATCGGTCCTTTTAGTCCGAACCGCCATCGAAGCGATGTTTCGACTTCAAGCAGTGAAAAGTAACCCGGCTCTGATATGCCAAATCGCTTATGGCGAATCATTAGAAGAGCGAAAGATGGTCAGAGCACTTCCTCAAAAGAAATCCCAGAAGCTGCTTCTTAGGGTCGAAAAACAATGGGCTCAATTCAAGAAGAGCTACATCAAGAAATTTCCTGCCCATCAATTCGTCGAAAAACCAATCACTGTGGCAGATGTCGCAAAGGCGGCAAACTTGGAATCGGTTTACGCCACCCACTACCGGCTATACTGTAAGCATACTCACGCGACATTTAGGGCAACCACGGGCGGTTTTGGCGATAACCCACTCTTAGATGATCCTACGGCGGTAATCTGCGTAATAGCTGGAATTGAAACCGCAATAGCGGTTGGCGGCGTCGCTCCAGAATTTGCCGGCCTTGTCCAAAAATTCAAGGAGATGAGCGGCTAAAATAGAACCGAGACAGAATTGTTCTGTCGGCAGGGTTCTGCGACGACAGAAAAGCGGCGGGCGCCGAAGCGCCCGCCGCCCGGTAACCCGCAGTTAGACGCGGACGCCGTTCGGCCGCACCGTCTGGTTCAGGGCCTCCGTCTTCGCGGCGTTGATGAA